>JACLAC010015615.1_pt1 | contig 40111 bp, 31 predicted proteins | sample 8027881 | NCBI WGS metagenome assembly JACLAC01 (sample SAMN15725517, study PRJNA655200) | protist metagenome | isolation source: fluorescence activated cell sorting (FACS) single amplified genomes of... | place: Spain: Blaines Bay Microbial Observatory, Mediterranean Sea | collected 2016-01-19 | reverse complement strand
TAACGCAGACAATGACGTTTACAGCAAGCGAAAAGCAAACAGAATTTTGCTTGGCGACCATAGCATTATGGAACCACCTGATCCCATGCCGAACTCAGCAGTGAAACGTAATAGCGCCGATGGTAGTGTGGGGTCTCCCCATGTGAGAGTAGGACATCGCCAGGCTTCAAATTTAATCTTGTTTTATTTTGCATCTTTTGATTCTTGCGATGCTCATGTACTAGCGTACACTGCGCTTCTCAGCTCAAAACCTGCTGCATAAAACTAAGATTATTAAGTCAAGCAGAATGCGTAAGACTTGATTTAAAAAAGAACAAAGTGGAGCGGTAGTTCAGTTGGTTAGAATACCGGCCTGTCACGCCGGGGGTCGCGGGTTCGAGTCCCGTCCGCTCCGCCACTTATTAAAAAAGCCTGATCTGAAAAGATCAGGCTTTTTTGCGTTTGCGTAGAAATTATTAGTTTTAGATTGATGCTGACAGGCATTTTTTATGTGTTTTTTCAAAAATGAGCAAGGTTTATCACATTTCGTTTCTTACACTCAGTAGAAGTTTAAGGAGAATGAGATGAGATATTGTTCAATTTTTGTCGTTGTTTTTGCAATGGGGCTGAGTGCTTGTTCGTCAAAAATGAATGAAGTGAGCAGGTTAGCGGAAAGTAATAATTTTTCTGCAATTGCTGTAGATGATGTCAAGACAGGTAAGCAGGCGCGTTCAAATGAGCAACTTAAGCAATTAGGTGTAGTAAATAATAACCAATTAACGGCGTATTATACTTCTTATGACAAAACGTTAAATGAGTATTGTAAACCGAGTAAAGCGTTTTTATACGGCTTAAAAGGAATGGCTGAAAATGTAGCCTGTGTTTATGACACACCGCTTGGAAAAGTGTTCCAATATAATTGGGAGCAAGGGAAAAGATGGAAAACCCGTTTATGGTTATTCACCGATAGAGGCATGTTTTTATAATGCTTTAAATCTTTATATACCCAATAAACTTGAAGATGCAGGAAGGCGGCAAATAACTTCTACCCCATGAGCATAGATAAATGATGTGATTGGGGTGAATGAATGTAGCCAGCACATCTGCAACTTCAAGGATAAAAAATACATACCCAAGATACTTGAAGCTGCAGGAAGGCGGCAAATAACTCTTACCCTATGAGCATAGATAAGCTATGTGGCTTGAGATGAGTTAGTATTATCAATGCGTTTGCAGCTTTAAGGGTAAAGAGTATAAATTAATTATTTGCATGAAGTTCATCATTTAATTGAACGGCTGATTTATTTGTTAAACATTCAATTTTTCCGCTTATTGAGTTACGACGAAAGAGAAGATCTGATTTTTCTGCAAGCTCGCGGGCTTTTATTTGCCCTACTTCTTTGCCATTAAGATCAAGTATGGTAACTTTTGTACCTGCTGTTACATAAAGTCCTGATTCTATTGTGCAGCGATCTCCCATTGGAAAACCTAAGCCTGCATTTGCACCCAATAGGCTGTTTTCACCAATAGATACAACTAGTTGGCCGCCTCCACTGAGCGTTCCCATAATTGATGCGCCGCCGCCGATGTCGCTGCCGTTACCGACCATAACACCCGCAGAAATGCGACCTTCAACCATGCTTACCCCTTCAGTCCCTGCATTAAAATTAATAAAACCTTCATGCATCACTGTTGTGCCTTCTCCAACATGTGCACCTAAGCGTACGCGTGCTGTGTCAGCGATACGCACGCCATTAGGTACAATGTAATCGACCATTTTTGGGAATTTATCAACACAATCAATAGTAAGTATTTCACCTTTTAAACGCGCTTCCATTTGGCGCTCGCATAGTTCTGGTAAATCAATCGGTCCTTGGTTTGTCCAAGCGATATTGTGTAGTAAACCAAAAATGCCATCGAGTTTTATTTGGTGTGGTTTTACCAATCTGTGTGAGATCAGCTGTAGTTTTAAAAAGCCTTCAGCAATGGATTCTGGTGCTTGGTCTGTTGCAAGAATAACCAACACGAGGGGTTGCGTGCTCTTAATTGCTTTTTGGGCAAATAGAGCGCTTTTTTGTGCATCAAATTCTGAAAAAATCTGAGAAATAGCCTCACACTGGTTTAGTTCAATATCGAAAACAGCATTGCCACCTTGGTAATTTATTATTGATGCAAATGCATCAATAAGTTGTTGGCTTGGATGAAGAATAGGGTCTGGAAAAAAGGCTTCTATAATTTTTCCATGTTTATTTTTTGTTGCGCTGCCAAGTGCCAATGCAAAACCATTCATGTTAAATATATCCTTTGTTTATTTTGATAAGACAGTATGCTTGAGTGTGAATAGTTATTATTATTACATTCTTATTTTATTAGTTCGATGTAAAAATTATGCGTAGACGTCTTAATCTTCTTCCTACACCAATGGCAGGTTTAGCTCTTGCGATTGCGAGTCTTGGATGGTGCTGGGAAAATGCTTTAGATGTAAAAGGTATTGCCCAAATAATAGGTGCAATAATTGGCGGTGTTATGTTGTTAATGATCGCCTCTAAATTTGTTATGAACCCTAAAAATTTATGGGCGGATTTACAGCATCCTGTTGTGGGGAGTGTTGTGCCAACCTTTGCTATGGGGTTGATGATTGTTTCAAATTCATTAATGTATATTCATCAAAATATAGCTGATGGATTATGGCTTTTTGCGATAAGCTTGCATGTTATTTTCCTGCTTTCTTTTGTTTATCATCGAGCAAAAGATTTTTCTTTAAGTAACATGGTGCCTAGTTGGTTTGTACCTCCTGTGGGGCTTGTTGTTGCTGATGTGGCTTTTTCGGGAAATCCGAGTTTACGCCCTATTGCTGATATTATTTTAAATTTTGGCTTGGGGGCTTATATGATAATGCTGCCCTTAATGTTTTATCGTTTAATTTTTTCGGGTGAAATCCCTGATGCCGCAAAGCCTACTATTGCTATTTTAGCGGCTCCTGCAAGCCTTACACTTGCGGGGTATTTAACGGTTTCTAATACTCCATCGCCTTTAGTCATTGCGATATTATTGGGAATTGCCGTATTAATGACGGTGATCATTTATTTATCGTTTGCACATCTTATGCGTTTACCTTTTTCCCCAGGCTATGCCGCTTTTACCTTCCCCATGGTGATAGGTTCAACTGCACTTTATAAAACAGCGGATTGGATGGCATCAATTGACATGAAAACAGAATATGTTGATCAAATGCTGATGATGGCATTTATAGAGCTTATTATTGCAACCTTTGTTGTTTTTTATGTCGCAATGCATTATCGACGTTTTATATCGCTGCAATGGAAAGCTTCTTAATTTGTTTTATTTTCATTGCATTTTTAAACCTGCTTTTGCAGGTTTTTTTATTTGTAGCGCCTATGCCCTTCATTCTTAACGTTTATTGGGTATATAAAAATAAAATATTGAAAGAAAGTGAATGAATGAGCCTAAACGAATGGGCCCAGCGCGGCATTTGCATTTTCAACGATGAATGCATCGGATCCATTACGTGCCAGTTTCATTGCGCACTAGTTTCATTGCGCGCTAGTTTCATTGCACGCTAGTTTCATTGCACTATGAATAACATTTGGCGACAATCGAAGCTTGTTTTCTTTTGATGGGTATTTGCTGGTGTTTACTGTTTATCACTCTAATGATCTCGATTTACTAAAAAGTTTATTGCTTAATCTTGTTTCTTCTAAACCGTTGGATAATCCATTTGAAAAAGAAATTATTTTGGTTCAAAGCCCCGGTATGGCGCAATGGCTTAGAATTGCCATGGCAAAAGAGCAAGGGATTTTAGCGAATATTGAATTTCCTTTGCCTGCTACTTTTATTTGGCAAATGTTTATGCAGGTTTTAGATGATGTGCCAAAGCGTAGTTATTTTAATAAAGAGGCTATGACATGGAAATTAATAAAAATATTACCTCAAAAATTAGATGATCCCGATTTTATTGAATTAAAACATTATCTTGATAAAGACGAAAATAAATTAAAGTTATTTCAACTCGCAGGGAAAATAGCTGATATTTACGATCAATATTTGGTATATCGCCCTGAATGGATAAACAAATGGGAATCTGAAGATCTTGTTGATGAATTGGCAGACGCACCAAAATGGCAGGCTAAACTTTGGCGATCTCTTTACGATCATACCTTAATGCTTGGGCAATCCCCTTATCATCGCGCTAATTTATATGATGTTTTTATTGATACGCTTAATTCTCATATTCATAAACCCTTAGGGCTTAGTCAAATTAAACGTGTGTTTATTTTTGGAATATCGGCTCTTCCGCCAAAGTATTTACAAGCATTAAATGCGCTTGGGAATCATATTGACGTTCATTATATGTTTGAAAATCCATGTCGTTATTATTGGGGAGATATTCGAGATCAACGTTATTTAGCCAAATGCTATACCAATAGACAAAATAAGATCAGTCGAACGCGTGATAAGGAAATGGATAAAATAGCACCCACACCAGACATTCATGATGAATTTGAGCTTGTTGGAAATAGCTTGCTAGCTTCGATGGGAAAATTGGGACGCGATAATTTACTGTTGATCTCTGATTTGGAATGCAATGAAATCGATCAAGGTTTTAAAGAGATCAAACGTGAAAGTTTACTTAAGCACATTCAAGCCGATATTTTAAATTTAAATGAGCCTGGCAATATTAAAGAGATAGAAACGAGTAAGAGCAAAACAGCGATTTCATTAAAAGACATTTCAATTCGAATTGAAGTATGCCATAGCCCAATGCGTGAGGTGGAAGTTTTGCATGATAGGCTACTTGATATGTTTGCCGCGGATCCTTCCTTAACGCCTCGAGATCTTGTAGTAATGGTTGCAGACATCAATGCTTATAGCCCTGCAATACAAGCGGTTTTTGGTAATGCACCAGGGGCTCGTTATATACCTTATGCCATTTCAGACAGAACTGCCGTGCAAGAAAGCCCTGTATTAAGTACTTTTTTACGCTTTCTCTATTTGGCTGATAGCCGTTGTAGTGCGAATGAATTACTTGAAATATTAGCGCTTCCTTCTGTGTTAAGGCGTTTTGGTTTAGAACCTTATCAGTTTGATAAAATAAAATTTTGGGTTAATGAAGCTGGTATTCGCTGGGGGTTAGATGAAACAACAGCAAATGTATTTGATCTTCCTTCACAACACCAAAATACATGGCTTTTTGGTTTACATCGAATGTTGCTTGGCTATGCTGTGCCGAGTGAATTTGGCTTATATGATAGTATTTTTCCTTATGATGAAGTTCAGGGGTTAGAAGCTGATATTGCAGGAAAACTATGTGTGTTTTTCCAACACGTGATCGAGGCGCAAAAAAATATAGCCCAAAAGCAAACCGGATATGAATGGATTAAAACACTGACACTTTTGTTTGATTCATTTTTTGCATTAGAGGATGAAGAAGAAAAAATAGGACGCTTGATCCGTGAGCAGTTAGAGCAATGGCATCAACAGCTTGAAGATGCTTGTTTTGATGATGTATTAACCATAAATGTGGTGCGGGATCATTTAGAACAAAAATTGTCAGAAGAAAGCGTAAGCCAGCGTTTTCTTGCAGGGCAAGTGAATTTTTGCACCTTGATGCCAATGCGATCTATTCCCTTCTCGGTTATTTGTCTTTTAGGAATGAATGATGGGCAATATCCTCGTGCTGTTGCCCCTCTTGGTTTTGATTTAATGGCTGGGCGAGCATTAGCGGGTGATAGGTCGCGTCGAGATGATGACAGATACTTGTTTCTTGAAGCCTTGCAATCAGCAGGTCAAAAATTATATATCAGTTATGTTGGGCGTTCAGTGCAAGATAATACCCTTAAAGTACCTTCTGTTTTGGTCTCTGAATTATTAGATTATTGCAGCCAAGGGTATTGCTTGGAAGGTGATAGTGATACTTCGTTTGAAGAGTCAAAAAAACGTTTGATAAACCACCTTATTCATGAAAACCCACTGGTGCCTTTTAGCCCTAAAGCATTTGATGGAAAATTTTTAAGCTATGCCAAAGAATGGTTGCCAGCAGCGAAAGGAGAAGGGAAGCAAGCGACGCCTTTTTTATCTCATCAAGGCTTAGCAACGGATAATAATTTATCCACAAATATATTGGAATTAAAAGAGTTACATAGTTTTTGGCGCTTACCGGTTAAATATTTTTTTAATCGACGTTTAAAAGTGTTTTTTGAGCAATATGAAGCGGTAATTGATGATAATGAACCTTTTAAAATTAATAACTTACTAAAATATCAGCTGCAAGATGAATTATTATCGCATTTAATTGAACAAGGTGATGGAAAAGAAAGTCTTAGCAAATACATAGAAAAACAAAAAGCATCTGGTATATTACCTCATCATTATTTTGGTGATATTTTATTAAATAAACAAATGCAGGCAACAAAATCTCAATTTGATGTGCTTAAGCCTTTTATTCAAGTAGCAAAACCAACCCTTGAAATTAATCTAACTCTTTTATTAGAAGGCAAATCTATTCAATTACAAGGCTGGTTAGATAAGCAATATCAAAGAGGGCGTGTTTTATACCGAAGTGGTAATATTCGCCCTCAAGATATACTTGCCCTTTGGATTGATCACCTTTGCCAGTGTGGAAGTGGTGAAACAGCCTGCGCTTATTTTGTAGGTCGCGAAAAAAGCATCTGTTTAGAGCCTGTTGAACAAACTGAAGCCCTAGAGTTGCTGCACTTTTATGTATCGGAATACCTTAAAGGCTTAAATGCACCTTTAGCTTTTTTCCCAAAAACAGCTTTTGAAGGTATCTCTGCTTGTCGGGGAAGGCACAATGATGAAGGTATTTATGATGATCTTGATTTTTTAGAAAGTATTAATGATAAAATGCGCACTGTTTTTAATGGTGGCTTTAATTGTATTGGTGAAAAGGAAAATATTTATATCTCCAGGGTGTGGAAAGACATTAATGAAGATATTTTAAAAAGTCAGATTGAACTTGCAAGAAAATGTTATTCTAAAATGTTGTCTTATATAAATTGATAGCACGGTAATAATGATTAAAATAAAAAGCCTTATTTGAATAAATGTAAAAATAAGGCTTCTTATAACTGCACCTGTCTTATTAAATAAACAAAGTTATTTAAAAATATTAAAATCTCCCAGTCTCTTTTTTGAATCAATTGAATCTTCCCCATTTTACTATTTTTAGGTAATATACGTTTTTAGTTATTTAAATAAAACTATATTTGGATAAATGCTAATTAAACGACCTGCTAATGAGAAATAAAATGGGATATTAATATGGCTGGAAGAATAAGTAATAGAGTTGCTCCTTCATTATTACAATTGCAAGGTATGAAAGCGCACTCAAAAGCAAAAACTGATGCTTCATTAGCTGGGAGAATAGTTGCTGCGAAATTGGTTAGAGATGGGCTTGTTACGTTCAAAAGTGCTTCAAAGTCAAAAATTCAATTATCTTCAACCACAGAAGGGCGGCTAAAATTATTAGGGGCTGTTTCGAATTCAGTTGATGGCTTCATTAGTCAAATGAAATCATATCTTGAAGATAAAGTTGGGTTTCTTGAAGCTGAAAGCGATAAAGTTAAATGGCTGGATAACGCACATGCTTCTTTAACTACTATTATTAGTAGCAGCAAAAAAGCAAGTGAGAGTCAAAAATCAAAATTGCAAGATAGTGTTAATAGAATGATACGGAATCTTAAGAGCCCTGATGATCAATTTGGTGATCAAGGAGTTCAACCAATAGATTCACGTTCAGCAAGCCCAAGCTCAAGCCCAAGCTCAAGCCCAAGTCCAAGCCCAAACCAAAACCCAAACCCAAGCCCAAACCCAAGCCCAAACCCAAGCTCTCCACTCAATTTTGAAGATGATCAAATACTGGAGCCTTCATCATCTAGCGTTCAAGTGGATGTACATCCTAAACCAGATCCAGATACAGTTTCACTTTTATCAACAGTTGATAGTGTGATAGCTGAAATGGGTGACGTCGATCAAACAACTGTCAATGCTGCCCGTAATAAATTTCAAGCTCAGGGTCTAATTGGTCAATATACCCGAGAAGAGGTGAATATCATAAATAATGTTATGATCGCTTCTTTGAAAATTGATTTAGATGAAGTTATGGCTGATTTTGCTGTTGCAGAACAAACTAATAAAGATGATGCCAAAACGGAGGCTGAAGAATCAATTACAAATTCAGTCAATGCCCTTCTCCGTGCTGCTAGCGAGTTTAATGCTCTAGCAAAAGGAGATAGGTTTAGTTTATTAAGCCGAGGTCTTGATACTTATAATAATCAAGACTTTACAGGGCTACCTAAATCCTTTATTAATTGGCAAGGGAAAATGTTGCTAGATGCAAAAACGGCTGCCACACAAGCTATGAGCTCACAAGAAACTCCCGCAGTAAGTCCACAACCAACGCCATTACCAAGCCCACAAGAAAATCCCGCAGTAAGTCCACAACCAACGCCATTACCAAGCCCACAACCAGTCCGACCATCAAGCCCAATATTTGTACCTGCAGGCAGCAGTGAGCCTATGTCATCGAGTACTCGTTCAGGTGAAGAAAAAACCCCGAAGAAAATCCTTACAGAAATTGTCGGTAAATTAACTAGGGGTAAAATAAGAAATATTAATGATGTGCGGCACGAGGATATAGAGCCGTTGCTGAAAAGTTACCAGGATTACAGGGCTACTGGGGCTGGTTACTCTCAAATTAAAGAATTTCGTGAGAAACTAACAAGAGTAGGCTTTACCTTTAATATCTTAGGGGATTTAGAAGCGCCAAAAGGTTATCAGGCTAATAAGGCTGGACAATATAACCTTAACCGCTTGCTTAATAAAGTGGGGAGCCTTGATGTAGAGATATCTAGATTGGGCATGTTGGCTAATGAAGCTAAGAATAAAAAATCAAGCAAAGCTGAGCAAGAAGCATTGGAAAAGAAAAGAGAACATCTTATAAAACAAATGAAAGAAATCGCTTCGAATGATAGGCGTGCACTAAAAGCAGTTAAAACCTCACTTGAGGCTGAAATCAGCTCAAAAAGTGAAGAAGTTGTTCGCGGCGGCACAGAAGAAAGGAGTAAAGCCTCTGCGATTGCTGTATTAAAATCGCGCTTGATAATGGTAAAATCAATATCACCTAAGTAAGCTCTCTTGATTTTTTATTCATAACTCACTTACTGCTACACTAGCTGCTTGTTATCAAATATGCAGGTAGCTCATGTCAGTAAAATCATTAGATACACTTACTTTTCCTCTTCATGGTCAGAGGCTTATTGAAGCCTCTGCAGGTACAGGAAAAACCTTTACTATTGCTGGATTATATATACGTTTACTGCTTGGGCACGGTTCGGATGTAAGTGCTCATCACACCCCCCTCGCTGTTGATAATATATTGGTGGTGACTTTCACAGAAGCGGCGACCCAAGAGCTAAGAGATCGTATTCGAGCGCGTATCCATGATGCGCGTTTGGCTTTTAGCCGAGGTAAAAGTGAAGATCCCGTTATTGCTCCCTTATTAGCTGAAGTAGAGGATCATAAAACGGCTGAAACCTTACTTTTAGCAGCCGAAAGGCAAATGGACAGCTCGGCGATTTATACAATTCATGGTTTTTGCCAGCGAATGCTAACGCAAAATGCATTTGAGTCAGGCAGCTTATTTAAAAATGAATTTATTATTGATGAAATGCCTATGCGTGAGCGCGCTGTGGCAGATTTTTGGCGTCAATATTTTTATAAATTGCCCAAATCTCTTATTGATGAAATTTTAGGGTATTGGGGCTCCCCAAAAGAATTATTAAAAGAAATTAATACTTATTTATCCGGAATTTTACCTCAAGTGATCGCACCGGATCTGCCGCCTGATCTTGTTATTCAACATGAAAAAAATCTAGCGGCAATTGAGCAAGTTAAAGCACTCTGGTGTCAGTGCGAAGAAGAGCTTGAAGGGATAATCGTAAAATCAGGAATAGATAAACGCAGTTACAGCAGCCGTTATTTGCCCACATGGTTGGAAGAGGTCTCGCTTTGGGCAAAAGAGCCTACAACTAATTATTTTTTAGCGAAAAATCTAGAAAAATTCTCAGCGGCGCGTTTACATGAAAAAACTAAAAAAGGGGTGCCTCCTGCCCATTCTGTTTTTGATGAAATCGAAACCTTGCTTGTTCAACCTTTTGAATTTAAAAAAGCTTTAACCGCTTTTGCCATTAAAGAAGTACGTTTTTTGTTGGAAAAAGACAAACAACGTTTTGGGCGTTTATCTTTTGATGATTTACTTTCTCAGCTTGGTAAAGCGCTGGGTGAAGATAAAGAAGGCGTATTAGCTGAGCGCATTCGCACTTTGTATCCTGTGGCTATGATTGATGAATTTCAAGATACCGATCCAGTTCAATATCAAGTTTTTGATTCTATTTATGCCAATAATCCAACGACAGGATTATTCATGATAGGAGATCCTAAACAAGCGATTTATGCCTTTCGTGGTGCAGATATTTTTACTTATATTTATGCCAGAAAGCAGGTTCGTGATCATTACAACTTAGGCACAAATTGGCGTTCAACCGCCGACATGGTGCAATCGGTTAATCGCATTTTTGAGCATGGCATCGCTCCTTTTATTTATGATGATGATATTCCTTTTAACGCTGTGAAATTTGCGCCTAAAGCGGATTTACGCACGTGGGAAATAGCGGGTATAAAGCAAGCGGCGATGACATTTTGGCTTGATACTTCAAGTCTTGATCTTTCTTTGCCAAATGAAGCACAAACCTTAGCGTACAGTAGCAAAAAAGATTACCAAGAAGGTATGGCACAAAGCACAGCGGCAAGTATTCGCCATGTGCTTGAAACCAGTGAAAAAGGAGAGGCTTTTTTTTGTAAAGGGGAGGGTAAACACGCAATTTTAGCCAAAAATATCGCGGTATTAGTACGAAAAGGCTCAGAAGCGTCCTTGATAAAAAATGCCCTAGCAAAGCAAGGTATTGCTTCTGTTTATATGTCAAACCGCGACAATGTGTTTGCAAGTAATGTGGCTAAAAATGTGTATTATATTTTGGCGGCTGTGCTTGTACCTGAAAATGAACGGGCTTTAAAAGCTGCACTGGCAACGCCTCTTTTTGCTTTAACAGCTGCTGAGTTAAATGATCTTAATCATGACGAAACAAAATGGGAAAAAGCCGTTAATGAATTTTCCAACTACCAAAATATTTGGTTTTCCCGTGGCGTTTTGCCTATGTTTAGGCAAATTATTCAAAGGCGTAAAATAGCAGAGCGGCTATTAGCAGAAGATCAAGGCGAGCGTATTTTAACGGATTTACTCCATGTAGGAGAGCTTTTGCAAACCGCGAGCCAAACGTTAGAAAGCCATGGTGCATTAGCGCGTTGGTTATTGGAATGTTTAACCGAGGCAAACGGACAAACCGATGAGCAAAAAATCCGTTTAGAATCAGAGCGAGATCTTGTTCAAATTGTGACTATTCATAAATCTAAAGGTTTGGAATACGATTTAGTGTATTTGCCTTTTGTTTGCGAATACCGAGAAGCGCAACACGCTTTTTTCCATGATGAAAAAAACCATGCCGCTGTTTTGGATTTAGAAAATCAAGAAGAAGGCATAAAAAAAGCGGAAAAAGAGCGTTTAGCGGAAGATCTTCGTTTAATTTATGTGGCACTTACCCGTGCTGTGTATGGCTGTTTTATTGGTCTTGCTCCTTTGAAAAAAAGCCAAGGCAAAAAAGAAACCCCTGTTGTACATCATTCGGCAATGGGGTATTTGATCCAGCAAGGACAAGAAAAAGAAGCGAAAGGATTGTTAGAAAGTGTTCAAGCATTAATTTTTAACCAGCCACAAATGGAATTGACCTCGCCTCCTTTAGTTGAAGAAGGCTGGCTTGTTGAAAACAAGAAAAACCTAGCAGGTTTACGTGCCAATATGTTCACAGGGCGAATTGATCGCACATGGCGCTTAAGTAGCTATTCAGGTTTATTGCGCCAAGGGCATAGTGGAGGCAGTATTTTACCTGATCACCCCGCTTTTGATCTTGATGCGCTAAATGCAAGCGATGGTTATTTTGATAATGCAGAAATGGCACTTGCGCCTTATTCGTCTATTTTTCAATTCCCTCGCGGTGCGCGACCAGGTACGTTTTTACATACTTTATTCGAGCAAATTTCTTTTAAACAAGAGATGCAATCAAAAGAAACAGCAGATAAAATCGCCCATCTTTTAAACATTGAAAATTACCCCCTTGAATGGGTGCCTGTTTTGCAAAATCTTTTATCAGAGCTTGTTGCTACACCTCTTAATGCAACAGGGTTATTGCTCAATAGCCTTTCTGATAACGCTTGTTTAGTTGAAATGGAATTTATGATGCCCATTGAGCGTTTACATTGCGCTGGAATTAATCAGGTGATAAAGCACTACGACCCCCTATCTCAAAAAGCTGACACACTTAATTTTGAAACAATAAGCGGTATGCTAAAAGGCTTTATTGACTTAGTGTTTTGTTGGCAAGGGCGTTATTACATTCTTGATTGGAAATCAAACTACCTAGGCGATAAGGCAGCCGATTATAACGAAGCGGCACTAACAGAGGCGATGATAAGTCACCGTTATGATTTTCAATATCAGATATATACCTTGGCATTACATCGTTATTTAACCCAGCGCTTGCCAGATTATGATTATTCTCGCCATTTTGGCGGGGTTTATTACCTTTTTGTTCGTGGTATTGAGGCTGGAACGTCAAATGGCATTTTCTACACCCTTCCCTCTCAAGAATTTATAGAAGAATTTGATTGTTTATTTACTCACGGAGCGCTATTAAATGAGCATGTATGAATGGTTAACGCAGCTTTATAAAAATAAAAAAATCCGAGCCATTGATATGCAATTCGCTTTTTTTATTGGTGAATTATTAAGTGCGAAAAATAAAGAGATTTTGGCGGATAAAGAGCACCCTTTAATGGGGTGGGCAGCATTGATAAGTTTTGAGCTTGGGAAAGGAAATGTTTGTGTCGATCTTAATAAATTAGGGTCAGATACTTTGTTTGATTTAGTAAAAGAAGAAGCGTTAGAAGCAAAAGTAAAACTGCAATTTGATTCGATAAAAGAGATCTTAGCGGGATCAGACATGGTAGATACAAAAGCTGACGCAGGTTTAAGTACGCCTTTTGTGCTAACCGATAACCGCTTATATTTACGCCGTTATTGGCATGCAGAATGTATTGTGGCAGGTGAGATTTTAAAACGAGCAAAAGTAACTCCGCTGCCAGAACGTAGCGAACGTTTGTTGAACTCATTATTTAAACCTGATCTTGGTTTTATAAAAAAAATAATCTTAGCGACTGAAAAAGAAAAGCAACGGGAAAAGTGTATTGATCTTTTTGATATTGTTAGGCCTGCGCAAATTGATCTTAATAAGCTTATTCAAGGAATTGAAGCGAATGTAGAAGACGATGCTATTTTGTCGCTTGTTCCAGATAGTGCCCGTTTAAATTGGCAAAAAGTTGCCGCAGCCGTTGCGTTAAGTTATCAATTTTCAGTAATTTCAGGTGGCCCTGGTACAGGAAAGACAACAACGGTTGCAAAATTACTTGCCGCGTTAGTCAGCACCCATAGAGGGGCTGGAAATTTAGAGATTAAATTAGTTGCTCCAACAGGAAAGGCAGCTAACCGATTGACGGAATCCATTAGTAAGGCGGTCGCCAGTTTGCCCGTTGATCAGAGTATTCGAGAAAAAATCCCTGTACTTGCATCAACCGTGCACCGTTTATTAGGCGTTATTCCTCAGCGAGTAGGATTTCGCTACAACAAACAAAATCGTTTGCATCTGGATGTGTTGGTTGTAGATGAAGCCTCTATGGTGGATTTATCCTTAATGGCACGTTTATTAACTGCACTGCCAGATCATGCACGGGTGATTTTATTGGGTGACAGAGATCAGCTTGCATCCGTAGAAGTCGGGGCCGTTTTAGGTGATATTTGCACCCACATTCAGCGTGGTTATAGTTTGGAGCGGGTTCAGGGGCTTAACGCATTAACGGGGTTTGAGCTAGAAGGAAATAAAACAGGCTCTTTTGTGTCTGATGGCGTGTGTTTATTGCGTAAAAGTTATCGCTTTCATGCAAAATCTGGAATTGGGCAATTAGCCGCTGCCATTAACAGCGGTGAGAAAAAGCGGCTTGATACGGTGTGGGCGAATCATTTTGAAGATATAAATTGGCATACCCTATCTGATGAAACCTATGAAAAAGCGATCTCTCAGGCAGTGGAGGGGTATCGCGAATATTTAACGGCAATTCAACAAGGGCAAGATGCGCGCACTGTTCTTACCTTTTTTGCACATATTCGGGTTTTATGTGCATTAACAGAAGGTAATTATGGCGTTTCAGGGCTTAATCACCATATTGAATCAGCATTGGTTGAACAAAAACTAATCGCAGTGGGAGAGGCGCGTTTTTATGTCGGGCGACCTGTGATGGTAACACAAAACGATCACGCCCTTGGTTTATATAACGGTGATATTGGCATCGTACTGAGTACTGAAGAAGGGTTACGGGTTGTTTTTGAACTTTCTGATGGCAGCATAAAACCCTTTTTACCTAGCCGTTTACCAGAGCATCAAACCGCTTACGCCATGACAGTACATAAATCACAAGGCTCAGAATTTGATCACACTCTCTTGGTTTTCCCCCCAACACTTAGCCCTGTAATGAATCGAGAGCTTGTCTATACCGGCGTCACGCGGGCAAAAAAATTGCTTGATATTTATGCCGGAGAACACAGCTTTTTACGTGCTATTGAGCGTAAAACAGAACGTTTTAGTGGCTTGGCAGATAAGCTAAATGGTTAATGCCTTTATTTAATATTTTATATTGAAAGGCAGCAATACAAGCTGCCTTTTAAGCTTTTGAAATTAAAATCTAATAACTGGGTAGAGATGGCTGCCGGTATTATCACCACCGTGTGTATCATTGCGGCTATTATCTAAAACCCAGCGAAGTAACACATCATCTGTTTTCTTTCTATCTCTATCTTCTCGCTCAAATTGCGCCAATATATCCCTCTGTTCCTCAACAAAAATGTCGTTTACCCCATCGGGAAAAGATTGAGAAGTATAGGGGCTGTCTTGCGGTGATCCATTTTGCCCAGGATAAGGCGGAGGCGGTTCGTCCCTATTTTCAGAGTAAGGCGGTGGTGGCTCATCAGGTATTGGCTCATCTTGACCAATAATATTATTTAAGCGTGCCATTATTTTTACCGCTTTTTTGTTACCAGCCGTTATTTCACTCTTTAATCTAACTTCATTTAAAGCTAAATACTGTTCTGCTAAATCTTTGATAAATGGCGCTTTAGTCACTTGAGATTTCGTTTTTAAAAAGGTTGTTTCCGCACGCTTCCAAAAGTTGGAAAGTCTATCCCAAGCCGCTAATCGAGTCGCATCACAAAGCTTTTGTTGGGTTTTATTGCAAGCTTTAAATTCATAAGCAGCGAGGCGCATTCCGAAAAAAGATCTTACACTGTGGTTTTTAACCCAAGGAATGCGACTAGATAATTTCTTAGTTGGTAATTCAACAATTTTCATGGGGGAATTATTTGAATTTTGAGCCCGAGAGCATAACCAAGTATTTTTTATAGAGCGAGAGTTAGATGGATTAGGTTGAGGTTGAGGTGGTGAATTTTGTAAACGGGAGATTGTCATAATATATCCTCTTATGTTAATGAAACATCAAGTAGTACGATAAGATATATTTGATTATTACGTTGATGAATTGAGATAAAAAGCGAAAAAAAATGAAATATAAAATATTTTGAAAAAAGAGATATGATTTCAATCTGTTTGCTGTTTTTGAGGTATTGAGCACGATAAATCACCCTTTGATTGCGAAAAATTGCTTCATCTGTCACTCTTTTTACAGAAAAAAATCAAATATTTGAGTGTATTGTGAAGCGAATTTTATTAATCACGGGGATGTCGCTTTTATTAGTGGCGTGCTCTAAGCCAAGAGATCTAGGTCAGCAATATGAAGACGGTGTTTTTAATCAAGTATTAAATCCTGTTGGATCAGTTAATTCTGATAAATCAAAAAGCTATTCTCAATTTCCTGAGCAATTAAAAAAAGTATTATCCCACTCTCCTTCTTTAGTTAGCCAGCATCAGGCGGTTTATATTAAAGTTGGAAATTGGCTAAAAAGTGGTGGTGACCCAAAAACGCTGACTCAGTTTGGTCTAAATATTGAACAAATGGGCGGTGGAGACGGGCATGGAAATGTGCTTTTTACGGGCTATTTTTCACCTGTTATTACTTTAAGTCGCACCCCTAAAGGCGATTATAAATACCCTGTTTACCGTATGCCAGAGTGCGGCGGCAGTGCAGGGGCGTGCCCAAGCCGTGAAGCGATTTATAACGGTGCATTAGCAGGGGCGGGGCTAGAGCTTGGTTATAGCAATTCTTTAATTGATGTTTTCATTATGGAAGTGCAAGGCAGCGGCTTTGTGAAATTTAAAGGCACAGACGGCCTTGAATATTTTGCCTATGGGGGGAAAAACGGTCATGCATATGTGAGCATTGGGCGTTTACTCATCGAACAAGGCGAAGTTGAAAAAGAAAAGATGTCCTTAAAAGCGATTATTGAGTGGGCAAGCCAGCAAAATGAAGCCAGAGTAAAGGCGTTATTGGTACAAAATCCTTCTTATGTTTTCTTTTCACCTCAAATAACCAATGATGTTAAAGGCACGGCAGGGATCCCTTTAATTGCGGGCGCATCTGTTGCGGCGGATAGAAAATATTTACCGATGGGCAGTGTTTTATTAGCCGAAGTTCCTCAGCTTAATGAGCAAGGGGAATGGAATGGGTTACATGTGTTGAAATTGCTGATGGCATTAGACACAGGCGGAGCTGTAAAAGGCAATCATCTTGATTTATACCACGGTAAAGGCGATGACGCTGGTATAAAAGCAGGCCTTCACAAGCACTTTGGGCGTGTTTGGCGTTTAACGTCTGGTTAAACAAAAATGATTTAAAAAATTGAAAATGCAGGAAAATGCAAAAAGGCGGCAAACAATTCATCCCTATGAGCATAGATAAACGATGTGATTTAAGATGAATTCGAGCCGCTAACGCATCTGCATTTTCAAGTTTGACGGGTATAAATACAGCGCTAACAAATACAGTGCTAAACCAAGTACAATATCAAAAAGGTTAATTTATTTATTTTTGAGTACAGGTTTTTTTAATGATGACAGTTTCTTCGACCCCTTCTGAAACCTACCAACAACGCTTTGCAGGTACTCGCCGTTTATACGGTGACACGGCCCTTGAATGCTTACGCCATTCCCATGTGTGTGTGATAGGCATTGGTGGGGTGGGCTCTTGGTCTGTTGAGGCATTAGCCCGAAGCGGTGTGGGGCAATTAACGTTAATTGATATGGACGATGTGTGTGTAACGAATATTAATCGCCAAATTCATGCCATGACTGCAACTGTTGGGCAAAGTAAAATTGAAGTGATGGCTGAACGGGTTAAAGGAATAAACCCAGAGTGTATTGTTCATTTAATTGATGATTTTATATCAGAAGACAACATCAAAAATTATATTACATCTGATTTTGATTATGTGTTGGATGCAATAGACAGCATTAAACCAAAAACTGCCTTACTTGCTTATTGTAAGCGTAATAAAATTAAGGTAATAACCGTTGGAGGTGCGGGAGGCCAAAGCGATCCTACTCAAATTAAAGTAGCCGATCTCACCAAAACCATTCAAGACCCCCTTGCGGCAAAGCTTCGTAATAATTTGCGTCGGTTTTACAATTTTAGTAAGACTCAAGGGCGTAAATTTGGTATTGAATGTGTGTATTCAACCGAGCAATTAAAATATCCCCAAGCCGATGGCAGTGTTTGCCATGCAAAAGCCACCGCTGACGGTTCAAAAAAAATGGATTGCGCATCCGGTTTTGGCGCGGCGACTATGGTCACAGCCACCTTTGGTTTTATTGCCGCATCACGAATAATTACTAAATTAACTGAAATAAAAAAATAAAAATTACAGTCTGTTATTTGTTTTTAAATCTTTATACCCTTACATCCTTGAAGTTGCAGATGTGTTGGCTTTGCTCATTTACCTTAAATCACATCGTTTATCTATGCTCATGGGTAAAGATTGTTTGCTGTCTTCTTGCATCTTCAAGTCTTTTGGGTATCGATATGATTTAACAGAAAAAAAAAGGCCGCTATAAAGCGACCTTTTTTATGCGTTTAATTTATTAACCCTTCCTTTAAAGTGCAGAGACATTTATTTTATGTTTTTCTGCCTAAAGGTTGGGATGTAAAAATTAAGCGTCAGCTTTTTCTACTTCTTTAACTTCAGTTTCAACGATAGGCAGTACTTGTTTAACGTACTCACCTGGCGCTACACCAAGTTTTGGAAAGTTAGTTGAACCTTGTGCGTAAGGTGCAATTTTTTCTTTAGGGCTATAAGCAGATAACCACTTGTCCCAGTGTGTCCACCAAGAGCCACCTTTGTGTTTCGCGCCTTCAAACCAATCATCAGCTGATTCGTTTAATTGCTCGTTAACCCAGTAACCGTATTTATTTTTACTTGGGTGGTTAACGATACCCGCGATATGGCCAGATTCACCTAAAACAAAGGTTTTATCGCCACCTAAATTTAATGCGCCGCGATAAGTGCCTTGCCACAATGCAATGTGATCTTCTTTTGTTGAGATAAAATACGTTGGTATTTTGATCTTGTTTAGATCAATTTTTGTACCCGCAATTTTGATCCCTTTTTCAGAAACAAGAGAATTATTTAGGTAAAGCTCACGCAAGATGAAGTTATGGGTTTTCGCTGAAACGTTTGTGCTGTCGCTGTTCCAATAAAGCAGATCGAAATCTACAGGGCTATTACCTTTGAGGTAATTGTCGATGTAGTAATTCCAATACAAGCTATTTTCACGCAATAAGCTAAAGGTTACGCTTAAAGAGCGACCGTCCATATAACCACGGTTGTTATTTTGCGATTCAATTGCACTTACAACGTTGTCATTAACGTAGGCACCCACTTCACCCGGCTGGGAGAAATCAAGTAAGGTTGTAAAGAAAGACGCAGACTTGATCCTTGCTTTCATGCGCTTAGTGGCATAATACGCAATAGTACAAGCGAGGGCTGTGCCTCCAATGCAATAACCAGCGGCATTGATTTGTGATTGCCCTGTGATGTCTTCGATCGCGTTAACCGCTTTCATAACACCTTCAGTGACATAATCACTAAATTCTACATTGCGTTGCTGAACGCCTGGGTTACGCCAAGAGATCAAAAATACGCTGTGGCCTTGTTCAACTAACCAGCGCACCATTGAATTCTTTTCACGTAGATCAAGAATGTAGTATTTATTGATAAAAGGCGGCACAACCAACAAAGGCGTTGCATTCACTTGTTTGGTAAGGGGTTTATATTGAATAAGCTCCATAATATCGTTTTTGAAAACGACATCACCTTGCGTATTTGCAATATCTTCACCTACGCGAAACGCGTTATTGTTCGTCATGCGCACTTTTAAAATGTCAGCGCTTGATCCAAGATCTTCTTGAAGCTGTTGAAAACCTGTAACCAAATTCTCGCCATTTTTTTCAACCGTCAGCTTCATCAATTCTGGATTTGTGCCAACGAAATTGCTTGGTGACATTGCATTGATGGCTTGACGAGAGAAGAAATTCAAACGCTCTTTTGATTTATCATCAAGACCTTCAACAGAGTTGATCGTGTCTAGATAAGTTTGACCAAATAATAAATAAGATTGTTTGATGAAGTTATAAAAGACATCATCGTTCCAGCTTTTATCTTGGAAACGCTTGTCGTCTTTAGTTGGCGTTACTACATCGTCACTATTTGAAGAGAGTACGACGTTTTGCCAAATTTGCGTTTGTTTCTCCCACCACTGCATTTGAAGGCGTGCTAACGCAGCAGGTTGGTTCGCAGCATTTTCAAGAAATTTAGTTGTATCTTCGATACTTATTTCTTGCATTGCGCGGTTTAGGGGAGTATTTACGGCTGCCTTGCCTTGCTCAAGATCTTGCCACCATTGCTGGCTACTTTCTTGGAGTTTATCAAGGTAGTCCACGAGGAAATTGTGGTACATGGGGTAAATCCTCTTGACGGAGACAAAAACACCCCCTCAGGAAAAGGGGGCGAACACCTTAATTAAGCAGGTGTTACTGCTTTCATGTTGTCAGCAGTTAATTTTTCAAGATCTTCTTTGAACTCTTTCGCTACAACTTGTAGTTTGTTGCTGTCATCAATCAATTGTTGAGAAAGCTTAGTAAGAGACGCAAGTTGTTGGCTGCTGAATGTAGTTAAAGAAGTGATATCAGTAACTTCGCTAGCTGCTTTGATTTGAGCAAGGCCCATGTTGCTGTAAGTGCGAACAGTAGAAAGTTGAAGTTCAGTGATAGTTTCAACATTCTTTGCAACAAGGCGGTTGAATTTGATGTAAGGTGCTAGTGTTTTTTCTGTTTGCTCAGAGAATGCTTTAAACATATCTGTATACATGGTGTATCTCCTGATAAAAATAAGTTCCAAGGGGGTTTACGTATTATTTTGTTGTACGTTTGATGATAAGCGCAGTGCCCATGCCGCCGCCCACACAAAGTGAAGCAACACCATATGTACCATCACGCTTTTCTAATTCATGAATAAGCGAAACTAAAACGCGGTTGCCTGATGCACCAAGAGGGTGACCCAGTGCAATTGCACCGCCGTTTACGTTGGCTTTTTCTAAAATAGCTTCTGGCTTAACGTTATGGGTGTCAGCAAGTTGATGAACAACCCCAAGAGCCTGAGAGGCGAATGCTTCGTTAAGCTCGAACAAGTCGAGATCAGAAATAGATAATTGTGCTTTTTCAAGTGCTTGTGTAACCGCGCCTACAGGACCTAATCCCATAATTTTTGGGTCTAAGCCGACTTGTGCGTAGCTTGCGACTTCTGCGATAGGTGTTAAACCTAGGCGCTTAACCGCACTTTCAGATGCCACAATGATTGCGCTTGCCCCATCATTTAAACCTGAAGCGTTACCTGCTGTTACCGTGCCTTCTCTATCAAATGCAGGGCGTAGTTTGGCTAGAGCATCAAGGCTTGCATCTGATTTAGGATACTCATCTGTTGCAAAGCTAAGCGTTTCGCGGCGTTGAGTTATTTCAACCGGTACGATTTCATCGTTAAAACGTCCTGTTTCAATCGCAGCCACTGCTTTTTGTTGGCTAGAAAGCGCATAGTTATCTTGCTGCTCTCTGGTTAAACCAACAAGTTTTGCAACGTTTTCTGCAGTCACACCCATGTGGTATTGGTTATAGACATCAGTCAGACCGTCATTAACAAGCAGGTCTTTCATCTTGAAGTCACCCATTTTTTGTCCAGCACGTAGTGTTCCTGCTGAAGCAAATGGGATTTGAGACATGTTTTCAACGCCTGCGGCAACAACAACATCAGCATCGCCACAACGAATGTGAGCAACAGCGTCCATTACCGCTTTCATGCCACTTCCACAAACCATGTTGATGGCATAAGCGGGTACAGATTCAGGTAAGCCTGCAAAAATCGCCGCTTGACGACCAATGCCCATACCTTGTCCTGCACTTACGACGTTACCTAAGATAACTTCATCGATAGACTCTGGAGATACATTTCCTGCCTCAAGTGCGCCTTTGATTGCAAGGGCTGCCAATTGGCCGGCTGGAACGTCTTTTAATGCACCCATGAATGAGCCAATTGCAGTTCGTTTCGCTGCAACGATATATACTTTTTCCATGTTAAATCCCTTTTACTTCTTTACTTTTACTTCATGTATAAGCCGCCGTTAACGGACAGCGTTTCACCAGTAATATAAGCACCTGCATCACTTGCAAGATACGCAGCCGCTTCGGCAATTTCTTCAGGACGAGCAAGACGCTTCATTGGAACTTCAGCGCGGATAGATTCCAAAACATCTTCACGCATAGCTGCAACCATAGGCGTTGCTGTGTAGCCTGGGGCGATAGCGTTAGCTGTTACGCCTGAGCGTGCGCCTTCATAAGCCAATGCTTTAGTAAAACCAATCATGCCTGCTTTCGCCGCTGAGTAGTTAGTTTGACCAAATTGACCTTTTAAGCCATTTACTGATGAGATGTTGATAACGCGACAGTTGCCTTTTTCGCACATAGCGGCAAAAAGAGGTTGAGTCACGTTAAATAGGCTGTTTAGGTTTGTATCAATAACAGAAGTCCAGCTTTCAGCGGTCATTTTCTTAAATTGACCATCACGCGTGATACCTGCGTTGTTAACCAATACGTCGATAGTGCCTTCTTCTTCTAAAAGTTGAGCAAGACGTGTGGCGCACTGTTCTGTGTTTGTTACATCTAATTCAAAAAGACGAACTTGATCTGTGGTGAATTTTTTCTCTTCAAACCACTGCTCTGCACTTTTTAGGTTGCCAGTGAAGTAAGCGGCAATAACGCGGTAACCTTGACTTACAAATTTTTCGGTGATCGTTGAGCCGATACCGCCGTCTGAACCTGTAATGAGTGCGAGTTTATTCATTGTTGACTCCATTCTTAACAACTAGCCTTAGCTTCATAAGTCCCTGTATCTGTATTTTGATTTTAAAAATACAGGACCCTATTTTACTGCTTTGGTGCAATGAGGGTTTATTGGAAATCTTGTAATTAGATTTCATAAAATTTGTTTTTATTGGCGATGGAATACCTTCACCGGAATAAAAGATATACAAACTTTTCACGATGGCAAAAGGTATTGAAATAAAGTTACAGAAATATGATCTGACTCGAAAGAAGTTGGAGTTTTGTTAAAATGTTGTTGTTGCTGTATTTTTTGTTGAAAAAATGGTCTTTGGTGGGTTTTTTTTGTTTGTTTTTGTGAGCACGGTGATGTTGTTTGAAGGAGAAAACTTCAAATTTTCAAACAACATCCTAATTTTTTGTTCACTAAATGTAGCGTTTTTAGCCGTTATTTACTGATGACGCGAATTTTTGCAAGAATGCTTTGAAGGCCATTATTACGTGACTCGCTGAGGTGCTCAATCAAGCTAAGTTTGCAAAAGTAGGCATCAAAATCGGTTTCTTGTATTTCTTTTTTGCTTTTCTGCTGGGTGATGATGAGTACAAGTGCGAGAAGGCCCTTCACAATTCTTGCATCAGCATCTAAAAATAAATGCATTTGATTATTTATTATCTCCCAATGAAACCAAACTTGGCTTTCGCATCCTTTAATTATGTCGGCATTTTGTCTTTGTTCTTCTGAAAAAGGAGGGAGTTTTTTCCCTAGTTGAATAATAAAACGGTATTTATCTTCCCAACTTTTGATTTGTTTTGTTTGAGATAAAATGTCTTGAATGGTTATTTCAGAACCAAACGGATGTGGGGGATAAGTAATCATTGGAGTAAATCACATGCTTTTTGAAGGGATTGAATACAAAGGTCGATGTCGTTTTCTGTGTTATAAAGCGCGATAGAAATACGAATACATCCTTTAATGTTAAGGGCTTTCATTAAAGGGTAGGCACAAAGATGACCTGAGCGTACGGCGATGTTTTGCTCATCGAGCAAGGTTGTTATATCTAAATGATGCACGCCATCAATAATAAAAGAAACAATGCCTGCCGCGTTTTTTTCATTTAAAAAGCGCACGCCTTCTATATGACGAATGCCTTGTACTAGTTTTTTTTGTAATAGCGCAATATGAGCTTGGGCGTGAGTTAAATTTATTTGTGTGAACCAATTAATAGCAGTGGCGAGTGCAAGCGCCCCTGCAATATTGGGTGTGCCAGCTTCAAATTTTGCAGCCCCTGCTAGAAAGTGGGTTTTTTCAAATGATACATCTTCAATTATCTTCCCTCCGCCTTGCCAAGGGGGCATTTTGTCTAAATGCGTTGGTTTTACGTATAAAATGCCTATTCCTGATGGTGCAAAAAATTTATGCCCAGAAAATGCATAAAAATCAACATCTAACTTTGTAAGATCTATTTTTTCATGGCTTATTGCTTGTGCTCCATCAACTAAAACCAATGCTCCCTGAGCGTGTGATTTTTCTATAATGGTTTCAATATCATGTCTTGTGCCTGTTACATTACTGACATGGCCTACAGCAACTAACTTTGTTTTATTATTTAATAAAGTTGAAAAAGCGTCCATATCAAGGTTGAAACAGCTTGGGAGCATCGGAATTTTAACCAAGGTTGCACCGGTTTCTTCAGCGATTAACTGCCAAGGAATTAGGTTGGCATGGTGCTCCATTTCACTTATTAATATTTCATCATTTTTTGTTAAATGGTGTTTTGCAAAGCTATAAGCAACAAGGTTAATGGACTCTGTTGTGCCCCTTGTCCAAATAATACCTTTAACATCAGCATGTAAAAAATCAGCTACTTTTTCTCGGGCGGCTTGATAGTGCAAAGTTGTGCTGAGCGCTGCTTGGTGGTTGCTTCGGTTTACATTCGCGGTTTTACCTGAATAAAACTGAGTTAAGGTATTAATAACACAGCGCGGCTTTTGGCAGGTTGCGGCATTATCAAGATAAACAAATGGAGCGGTGTTATTATCCGCATTATTAGCTTCACAGGAAAAAGCTGGAAATTCTTGTCGGATCAAAGCGGCGTTAAAGGTTTTATCTGGATCTATATGTTGGTTTGGCATGTGATTTAAAAGTAAAAAAGAAGCCATGATCGCTTTTATTTTTAGCGATCTCAAGTGAGATCCTATGCTTTTTCATTATTCATCCTTTTAATCAAAGCTGACGGCTAGCGCTCATCTTAGGTATAATTGGCGATTAATTAGATATAAAAAAGAGAGCACAGTGTGGAACAGGTTTTGTTGTATTGTCGCCAAGGCTTTGAAAAAGAATGTGCAGCTGAAATACAAGAAAAAGCGGCGAAATATGAAGTGTATGGTTTTCCGCGAGTTGAGAAAAAAAGCGGCTATGTGCTTTTTGAGTGCTACCAAAAAGGGGATGCTGAAAAGCTGCTAAAAACCTTGCCTTTTTCATCATTAATTTTTGCACGTCAAATGGTTGCCCTTGTAGGACAATTATCAGATCTTGATGCGGGTGATAGAATTTCGCCTATTTTAGCATTCGGAGGCGAGTTGCCAAAATCGGGTGATTTGCGGGTTGAAACACCTGATACCAATGAAGGCAAAGAGTTATTAAAATTTTGTCGTAAATTTACAGTACCGCTCAGACAAGCATTGCGTAAACGCGGAGTTTTGCTTTTAAAAGAAAATGCAAAAAAACCTGTTTTACATGTGTTTTTTATTCGCTCTGGCACATGCTTTGTGGGTTATTCCTTATCTAATAATAATTCGCCTCACTATATGGGAATTCATCGTTTAAAATTTCCTGCAGAAGCGCCAAGCCGTTCAACGTTAAAATTAGAAGAGGCTTTTCATACTTTTATCCCTAGAGATGAATGGGAAGAGCGGTTAGCTCCTGGTATGAAAGCCGTTGATTTAGGGGCGTGCCCTGGAGGCTGGACTTACCAATTAGTGCGCCGCTCTATGTTTGTTCATGCGGTTGATAATGGCACTATGGCTGAAAGCTTAATGGAAACAGGGCAAGTGAAGTATCATGCCGTAGATGGCTTTAAGTTTGAGCCACCTAGAAAAAATATTACTTGGCTTGTTTGCGATATGATTGAAAAACCGTACCGTGTTGCGCAGTTAATGGGGGAGTGGATCATTGCGGAATGGGCAAAAGAAGCCATTTTTAACCTTAAACTTCCGATGAATCGCCGTTATGAGCAGGTAAGTGAAGATCTTAATAATTTAAAACGTTTTTTAATCGAGCATGGCGTTAAATTTGAAATGCAAGTGAAGCATTTATATCACGATAGAGAAGAAGTCACCGTTCATCTTCGTGTGATTAAATAAAGAAAAATACGCCTTAATCTTCACTATCTGAGTCGTCTGAAATAGCGGCTCTTCTTTTTTTTAATGCACTAGATAGGGCTTCATCTACTGACTTTTTTTGTTTTTCAAATTGAAGGGGCTTTTCAGATGCGCGTGGCGTTTTTTTAAGTGCTTTTGGCGGATTTTTTGTATCATCTAAAAGAGAGTTAGGTTTTGTTTTTAAAGGTGAAGTCTCAGCCTCTTTTTCCGTAGCCGGATCTTGTGTTTTTGTATTTTCTTCTGCTCCGGCTTGAAGTTCAGGCTCTGACTCTTTTAAAGGGGTAACCTCTTTGGTAACACCTTGTTCAAGTTCAATGGTGATTTTTCCACTAGCACTCCTCTTTACCCGTCCATCTTCTTCATATGCGCCCCATTCCTTACCATTATTATCAGTAAAAGTACCGATTAGTTTTTTCCATGAAGCAGAGTCTGTATTCATATCATCAATACTTTCATAAATATGTGAGGCGTAGGGATCGTTAGGATCCGTGTCTGCTGTGTTTTCATAAAGATTTTCTTCATTAAGGGACATTGTATTCATACCATCAATACCTTCATAAATATGTAAGGCGTAGGGATTGTTAAGATCCGTGTCTGCTGTGTTTTCATAAAGATTTTCTTCATTAAGGGACATTGTATTCATACCATCAATACTTTTATAAATATGTAAGGCGTAGGGATTGTTAAGATCCGTGTCTGCTGTGTTTTCATAAAGATTTTCTTCATTAAGGGACATTGTATTCATACCATCAATACTTTTATAAATATGTAAGGCGTAGGGATTGTTAAGATCCGTGTCTGCTGTGTTTTCATAAAGATTTTCTTCATTAAGGGATATTGTATTCATGCCATCAATGCTTTCGTAAATATGATCACTGTCATCGATAACAAGGTTTTTAAAATCTGCGCCTAAATTTATTGATGCTTTCTTTTTTGTCTCTAGTGTGTCTGTGTCAGTTTCTATATGAAGTGCGTTAAGCTCATCATCGAGTTTAATGGGAAGTTCTAAATCTAAAGACGAATATGATTGTGAAGATAGTTTTTTAGCTTCAGTTTTTGTTTCCGTGTCTGTGCTGCTTTCTTCATTAAGGGAGCTAAACTCATCACGGAATAGATTTAAAGAGATTTTTTGTGATAAATCGGCTTTTTCTGTTTTTGTGCTTTGCATTTGTGAGGATAAGGGCACACCATCTTTAGTGCTTTGATAGCGGGCGATGGATTGCCCATAGCTTGCAAGTGCCATAAATAGCTTATTTGTTGGTTTTTGATTTTCAGAAGAAGTGCTTGCATCAGGTGTTAAAGGGAGATCGTGGTGATCAGATAAATAAGCACTTTGTGCTAGATTGGTTTGAGATGCTGATGCTAAAGACGTAGATGCAAAAGGTGAAGGCGCTTTATTTGTTTCACACTGAGTATCAGGGCGTGCTTTTATTTGGCTAACTACTATACTTCCAGAGCGTATACTTCCAGAGCGCTGGGTTTTTTGACTGACATCATAAGTCCGCGTTCCAGAATACAGTGTGCGCAGTGAAGTCGATATATTTTTCATGGTTATGCTTTTTATTGAGCAACACACCATTATTCTAGTTTGTAGTTTTTACATCCTTCCATAGCAGGACAGAGAAATTGAAGGTGTTCTCATTATTAAGATAAAAACACAGTGCGAATGCGTTTTTATTTTTCTTTAGTAACATAGCGAATGTCTTGCAAATTAAAGCCTAAATCAATATCTGTTTTCAATGTAACTACTTGTTTACATTGCAAAGCCAGAGGTTTATTCCCGATTAATTTTTTTTGCCATTTTGGCGCTATATCTTCAAGTGCAGAGAAAATATGCTCAATAGAACCAAATTGCTCAATAAGTTGGCGAGCAGATTTTGCTCCGATCCCAACAACGCCTGAAATATTACTTGAGCTGATACCCGTCAGCGCCCAATAATCGGTTAATTGTTCAGGGAGTACGCCGAATTCTTTTTCAATAAAAAGGCTATCAAGCCAGCGTTCTTGAAAGTAATCTCGAATGTTAATATTGGGTGCGAGCAATTGACAATAGCCTTTATCGGTTGAAACAATGGTTGACTTGGCTTGGTGCTTTGCACCTTTTGTTGCAAGGGTTGCTATGATGTCGTCCGCTTCATCGTCTTTAGAAAGTAATGAATCAACCCCTAGGTTCATAAAAGCTTCTTGAATGTGATCTAATCCTTGTTTTAGCGGCGCTGGCATCGGTTTTCGCCCTTGCTTATATTCAGGTAAAAGATCTGCGCGCCAGCCTTTGTCATCATTAAGATGATCAAAAACAGCAACGATGTGGGTGGGTGATGAATGAGTGATAATTTTTTGTAGTGTGCGTGAGCATATCTCAGCCGTTCTTTTTATATCATTAGGATCGGGTTGGGCGCTATGAACACGACGGATCAAATTTAGAGCATCAATAATGACGATATGAATGGGCATAATAGAATAAAAAAAAGAATGGTCAGTAAGACCATTCTAATCACTTTGGTCGGGAATGAAAGCGTGAAAAGATAAAGGTGTTTTAGCCTTGAACGATTTCATAACAGGGAATGTAAGCACTGCCTGGGAGTTTCATTCGTTGTTGCTCGACAAAATTTTGTAAAAGCGTGTCCATTTTCCTCATTAAATAGGCTTCACCGTTAATTTTAAAAGGGCCTTTTCTTTCTATTTCGCGGATCCCTTCTTCTTTAACGTTACCTGCAACAATACCTGAAAAAGCTTGGCGTAAAGCAGATGCAAGTAATTGAGTATGTTGGTTTATATGTAAATTTAGCCCTGCCATATTTTCATGGGTGGGCAAAAAGGGCAGCTGAAATTCAGGTTCAATTTGTAATGACCAATTAAAAGAATAGGCATCTCCCGTTGATTGGCGGTGCTCTTTTACTTTGGGCATGGCTTGTTTGATGATGCGAGCTACTTGCGCGGGATCACCAATAATAATTTGATAATATTTCGTTGCAGCGTCGCCAAGGGTGCTGCGAATAAAATCATCAATCACTTTAAAATAATTTTCGCTTTCTTTTGGTCCCGTTAAAATAACAGGCATGGGCTGCTCTTTGTTCTCTGGGTGCATTAAAATACCCAGTAAATAGAGTAATTCTTCAGCTGTGCCCGCCCCGCCTGGGAAAATAATAATCGCATGGCCCATACGAACAAAGGCTTCAAGGCGTTTTTCTATATCCGGTAAGATAACCAATTCATTTACAATCGGGTTTGGCGGCTCTGCGGCAATAATTGAAGGCTCTGTTAAGCCTAGAAAGCGGCTTTGTTTAAACCGTTGTTTTGCATGACCAATCGCTGCCCCTTTCATTGGTCCTTCCATCGCACCAGGGCCGCACCCTGTGCAAATGTTAAGTTCGCGTAAACCTAATTCGTTACCGACTTCTCGGGTGTATCTGTATTCAATTTCATTGATGGAATGGCCGCCCCAGCAAACAACGAGATTAGGATCGCGACCTGGAAGTAAAACCCGCGCATTACGTAAAATATCAAAAACAAGGTTTGTAACATGGCTTGAGTTGGTTAAATTGAACACCCTTGCATGTTCTAGTTGTACGTTGACATGAATAATGTCGCGTAATACTGAAAACATATGCTCTTGAATGCCTCTTATTATTTTGCCGTCAACAAAAGCATGTTCAGGGGGATTGACTAATTCGAGTTTGACGCCACGCTCTCGGCGCATAACGCGAATATCAAAATTTTTGTATTGCTCCAGTAATTCTTTAGAGCTGTCAGTGTGGCTACCTGAATTTAAAACCGCTAAAGAGCAATTTCGATATAAACGATAAAGATCGCTTTTGGCTGTATCTTTTAATCGGTCGACTTCAAGTTGTGAAAGCAAGTCCATAGCACCGACTGGATTAATATGTGTAATCATTGTCACCTCCTACGAAAGACAACATGCAAAAAAAGGAGATATATCCTTGTTAAATACCAATGATTTATTTTTAACTCTTACGTAACAATATACTGTGTCACTTATTATTGCTATGTGAAAATAAAAAATGTGCAACCTTTGAATCAAAACGCATAAACCAATAAAAGAAATATTCAAAAAGGCTGCAAATTCATTCGTCTTCATGTACAGGTCGGCGATGTGCTGGAAGTGAATTTACTTCACAGCGTTTTACTAGGATCTTTATCCATAAAATTAATAGGGTTGAGTGGGTTTAATGATGAAGGCTGAATAGATTGCCAATTAATACCTTGTATTGCAGATGTTTTAACTTTTATAAACCCCAAATTTATTCCTTTTAGGCACGCTTCTCTAACGTTCGTTTTAGCAAAATAAGCCGCGGGGGTTGAATCAATTGCGCTCAGATGCACCCATTGGCTGGTATTTTCTTCTTTTGCCGCTTGCCTTGCTGCATTTGTTGCCATTAATAAAATTTCGATCAACTCACTGTCGCCAATACGGGTGACAGCGCGTGGTAAAAAGGGAATATCAGCCATGCCGAGATGAATTTTACTGTCTGCGCTACGAAGTGATGTTTGATAGACAAAATTATCAATTAACGATTGGATCCGATGCGCGATCCATTCGGGAATATTAATTGAATTAGAATTAGGCTCGATATAAATAAACATCGCATCAGAAAAATGGTACAAACGCGCAGGCTCATGAATATATTCTTTAAAAAATGCTCCAAGCTCTTCTTCTAGTTTTAGCCCTTGTTTATACCCATGTTGTAAATACACCACTTCAAGAAAGGGAACTTCAAACATAGCAAAACGCAGCTTATCACTATAAGGCTGGTGGATCATTTCGTTTAAATACCATTGCTCAAAATCTGCACATTTTTCAGCGAGTGTGATGGCAAGTTTATCATTTAGCATTAATAAATTTCGTAAGCCACTTCGGGGGTGAACGTAAATATCTTCACGCATAACTTGTAGCTGTTTTAGGTGTTTACGTGCTGTTTGATGACGCAGAAAAAGGATGGCTAACACAATCCAAATGGTGGCGATTAAAAAAAGATTAACCTGTTTTTGCTCCACGATTAACTGCGAATCTTCCCTGTGTTGTCTTTGCATATCTTCAAGTAATAATTGACGCTCAATGGCTTGTTGACTGTGTTTGAAGGTTTCTGCATCTCGTGATTTTCGCGCATTGTGATCATTGATATTTAAACGTTCAAATTGACGCTGTGCATTTAAGGCAAGTTGATGTTTCTTTTGTGCTTCATAGGCGCGAGAAAGCAGGGGAAGGGCTTTTAGTAATGCCGTTTTAGAATGTAGCTCTGTTGCAAAGTTGACTGTTTTTTCTAGCGATTTAACCGCGTTTTCATGCTCTTTTTTTAATAAAGCAATTTCAGCATCCAATAAATAGGCATTTGTAAGTGCGCCTAATTCATTATTTTTTGTGGCAACATCGATGGCTTTTACTAAATATTTTTCAGCGCGATGAATTTGTTCCATTTGAAAATAAGTATTTGCAATTGAAACCAATACGTTTGAAGCACCTTGGCTTTTTTCTAGCGTATTTTCAATATCCATGGCATTAAAATAATGCACTAAAGCAAAATTATAACGCGTTTGTAAATAATAAACCTCGCCCATCAATGCTTGAGTTTCTGATAATGCACGTGCCATGGAATGGCGTTCATAATATTCAGCCGCCTGGTTTGCATGTTCAATAGCTTGATCAAAAATCCCTTGCTCTCTAAAAAGTCGCGTTAACGCGATATTAGCGCGGGCAATTTGTGCGGTGTAATCATTTTCACTGGCAAGCCAATAAGCACTTAATAATTCACTGAGTGCTTTTTCATGTAATTGATTATTTAGAAAATAATTACCTAACGCGATTTGGTAATAAATTTTATTTAAAACTGGCGGATTATCTCCAAGCTCATTTTGTGCATTTTTAAAATAAGAAAGGGCGGTGCTTTGTGAAACATCATCAGCATTTATAATGGCATAGAGTAAATTTGCTTCAAATGCGAGTTCATTAAGTTGGTAGGGGCGTGTGTGGGTTTTCTCTGGGATTTGACTTAAAATTACATCAATTTTTTTGCTTGCTGCTTCTTTATTTTGTTCTAAATAAAAATGGGTATTTGCTTCAATCATTTTTAATTCAAGCATGGCGTAGTTTAAGCCATTTTCTTCAATCAAATAACGGGCCTTTGCTAATGCTTCCCATGCTTCTTGTTCATTTTCAAGGGCGGCGTGTGCACGCGCTGAAATAAAATGTGCTTGAACAGTATCAAGGAGCTCTTCTATGGATGAGCTATGGTCGTTATTATTGAGATGGATCTTTGATAAGTCAGAATGTTTACGTTGGTATAAATAGGTTTGTGCTACTTCAAGTGATGTTTGAGGCGCATTTTCGATTAAAATATTAGCTTCATTAAGTAGAGGTGTTTTGCTGATATTAGCAGGGGATGAAACTGAATAAAAAAGTGAGGCAATAATAAAAAGTCGGCGCATAGTACATCATTCAATAGAGATAACAAAGCAGGTTAATACGCTAACCTGCTCATACATTTATTGACGAGCGAGGCGGTTATTTTCGCTGGGAGTTTTACCCATATTGGTACGGTATGGATTAATATCCAATCCTCCGCGGCGAGTATAACGTGCGTACACAGTCAACAATTCAGGCTGACAATATTTCATAATGTCAGTAAATATCCGTTCAACACATTGCTCGTGAAATTCATTGTGCTGGCGAAAAGAAACGATATATCGAAGTAATTTTTCGCGATCTATCTTTTTTCCTTTATATGAAATACGAACCGAACCCCAATCGGGTTGATGAGTGATAAGGCAATTGGATTTTAATAAGTCACTATTTAATGTTTCGGTAACCCATTCTTCTTCTGTTGCATCAATAAGATAGTTAGGATCAAACTCATAACTATTTATTTCAATATCTTGATCATCTATATTTTCACCAAGCATTGCTTCAATAGGATTTTTTGTAAATTCTTTTAAAGGCAAAATGGTAACGTCTACATCCGCGCCTGCACAAGCCGATAAATCTTTAGCTAGCGTATCTACAACAATTTGCCAACTGCTAAAAGAGGTTTGATTAAAACTGTTTAAATACAATTTAAAAGATTTAGATTCAATGATATTTGGGCTTGTTATGGGTAAGCGCACCTCGCCAATCGCTACTTGAGGAAGCCCTTTAGAATTTAACCATGACAACTCATAAAGTGTCCATATGTCATAGCCAGTAAACGGAAGGGGATCATCAGGAAGAATATCTAAATCATTGCGATTTAAGCTACGTGGCACAGCTTGTAATAGGCTTGGGTCGTAACTTTCTTTGTATGGCGTATTTTGACCCAAAGTTAAGCCAACGAGTTCTTTTGCGTCGTGGTATTTGCTCATATTGTTTTGTCATGGATCGATTTGAATGGGCAAAGTTTACTTAATCTATGAGGAACTTGTATATATGAATCACACCTTAAAAGAAACGCTTTGGGATTTTAGTTCTTTTTTTATAAAGGCATGGCGACAAAAATACACGTCTTATCCATCCGCAGAAGGTTATGACGGGCTAGCTTCTCCTTGCCTTTTTGATGAAAAAGAAAAAGCGTCTTTGTGGCAACCTAAAAAACGAGAGCAATGTGCAGATTTTTCAAATGTTGAGCACGCTATTGCGCTTAAATTGCATGAAGATATAAAAACGTTTTATGCAAGCCAGTTTTGTGCTGATCTGCCCGCATTATTTAGCCCTCAAGAAATAACGGGTGATCATGAGGACGTTAAACACCAAGACATTGAATTAATACAAGTGTGGAGTGATGAAGATTTAGCCCGTTTGCAAGAAAACATACTCGGTCATTTATTAATGCAAAAAAACTCAAGCATTCCCCTACGGTATTTATTGCCACAACAGAAAATGAAATGGAAATCATTTCTATTTGTAATCAATCAGGTGAAGTGATTAAGGAAAAGCTCGGTGTAAAGGGGAAAAATACAGAGCGGCAGATACTTGCTAAAAATGCGACAGATTTTATAAAGGCGCTTGTGCCAAAGGTGTAACGCTTTTTAAAGGTGCTGATGTTCTTTTATTCACCTCATATCTTACGTGATAAGAGATGAATTTTTTTGTTTTTTTATTGGCGTAGCAGTGCATCAAGAATTTCTATTTGCTCTGTCCAATCGGCATCTTCTGCGTAAGCTTCTTCAATAAACTGTTTTTGGCTTTCGTTCCAAAAAGAGGCCGATGCGAGGGTTTCGGTATCTGATAGTGAATGTTTTTCAATAAAAGCATTTATTGCATCACGCTCTGCTGGTAATCCAAGTTGTTGAAAAAGCATTTGTAATGAATGGGTAAAACATTCCATTTGAGATCCTCACTATTTTTAGAAAGATAAAAAGCCTTGATCTATTTTAGGTGGGATCTCTTGTAAGAGATCTCTTACAAATGAGTCAGTGATTTAATTTTATAGCGTGAATAAAAAAGAAAGCTTTTTATTATGGTTCTTTAAAAACAATAACTTACGTTATTTTATGCAGTGCTTGAATATTTTTGCGACTTACATCTTATTTAGGTGTATTGCTTCATTTTTCCTTTCACGTACTCTTTGCGGTGTCGGAAGGGAGACTGATAGACGGAATAGGATAAATGCCACGGACTTTGGCTGCTTAGGATGAGCGGGTAATACGAGGATGTATTACTTACAAGGAAAGTGAAAAAGGATTTTGATTGAACCGTCACAGCAAATAGGATGTTTGCTGATCAGGATGATATTTGGACACCCTAGTTTGGGAATTGGATAACTTCAGGATGAAGTAAAGGACACCCTCAGGATGAGGAGCGACTCGAGACAGGACGGCTCGATGGTCATGGTAAGACCGAAGGACACCTCCAGGAAGGAGAGATTAGGGATAGCGCTGAAAGGATTAATCAGCGGTTAATCATGGAATGATGCAGGGAGCACTTTAGTAGCAGGATAGCTGCAATCAAGACCTTGAGGGCACGGCGAACGTCGTGCCCCTTCTCGTTTATACCCATCATACTTAAAGCTACCAATGCGTTGGCGGATCGAATTCACCTTAAATCACATCGTTTATCTATGCTCATGGGTATATGCTGGTTTTTTGTTTTAAATAAGGCATAAAAAACGACGCGAAGCGCCGTTTGAGTCTTTTATCAATGTCGTTTTCGCCATTACTTTTTCATAGCATCACTGGCGTTATCACGAATTTTGGCCAAAATGCCTTTAAGCACTTTTGGGTTGGCAGCTACAATGTTACCGCTTTGAAGATAACCTGTCCCGCCATTAAAATCAGTACATATTGCTCCCGCCTCACGAGCAATAAGCTCACCGGCAGCAAAATCCCATGGTTTTAAACCTAATTCAAAATACCCATCAACCCGACCGGCGGCTAAATAACATAAATCTAACGCAGCTGAGCCTGTGCGGCGAAAATCTGCGCAATCTACAAAGAGAGCACCAACGACTTTCACAAAACTTTCAGAATGTTGTTTGGCTTTAAATGGAAAACCTGTGGCAAGAAGTGTACCTGAAAGATCTTTCATCATATTTACACGGATACGCTTGCTATTGAGCTGCGCACCTGAACCACGTTGAGCGGTGAAAAGCTCATTTCGGATTGGATCATACACACAGGCAACTTCAGTGCGGCCTTTGATACGCAGTGCAATAGAAACACAAAAGTGGGGGAAGTTTTTTATGAAATTTGCTGTGCCATCCAGTGGGTCGATAATCCATTGATAATCGTTATCTTTGCCTGAAACAATACCAATTTCTTCTGAAATAATGCTGTGTTCTGGATATGATTTTTTGATCACATCAATGATGATGTGCTCAGCAGAAGTATCGATGTTAGTTACAAAATCGTTAGTGCCTTTTTGCGTCGTTTCGATATTGTCTGGATTTTCTGCGGCTTTTGCGATGAAGTCGCCTGCTTTACGCGCAGCACGTATAGCAATATTTAGCATTGGATGCATACAAATTTCCCAAAGGATGTTAAAGAACAAAAAGCGGCGCGAGTATAACAGAGCTTTCATAAAAGTGAAGCGGTTATTTTTTGTGCGTTGTAATTTGTACCAATCCTAATGAGGAAAACTTAAACCCATTATGCTAGTATCCTACAGCTTTGTTCCTCAACGAATTTCAATGAACATAAGATGCTAGAAAATATTAGAATTGTATTAGTCGGTACCACACACTCTGGCAATATTGGCTCCGCTGCTAGAGCAATGAAAGTGATGGGATTAAAAAATATGGTGCTTGTCGCTCCTGAATGTAGCGTTGATGGACAAGCGATTGCATTAGCGGCGGGTGCAAGTGATATTGCAAACCAAGCGCGTATTTTTACTCATCTTAAAGATGCGGTTGCAGATTGTGGGCTTGTTATCGCAACAAGCGCCAGAAGCCGCTCATTAGACTGGCCTTTACTTGATGCCCGAGAATGTGGACGTAAAGCCATTGAAGAAGCCGCTCATTATCCTGTTGCTTTTGTTTTCGGACGAGAAAGAACAGGGCTTACCAATGATGAATTACAACAGTGCCATTTTCATGTTGCTATTCCTGCAAACCCAGAATATACCTCATTAAATTTAGCGATGGCAGTACAGACTTTGTCTTATGAAGCCAGAATGGCATGGCTTGATTCAAACGCATATAAAGGCGAAAAGAAAGAAACGGTTTATCCATTAAGTGATGAATTAGAAAGATTTTATGTGCATTTAGAAAAAGTGTTAAACGAAACAGGTTTTATTAATCACGCCCACCCTGGGGCTGTTATGAATAAATTAAGACGCTTATTTTCAAGGGCGAGACCTGAAGCACAAGAGCTAAATATTTTGCGGGGTGTACTTTCCTCAATTGAGAAATTTCCCTTAAAAAAGAAAGATCAGGATAAATAATAAGTAGTGACTTGCGTTATCTCGTAGGAATTGTCATCAAGATTGCCAATACTTGACCATTTTAGTCAGGTATGTAAAAATTAATATTATTACTCGTTCTGCAATCGGAGAGATACACATTGAAACTGACTTCTAAAGGTAGATACGCGGTTACAGCGATGCTGGATGTTGCGCTTCACTCGGATAAAGGACCTGTATCTTTAGCCGATATCTCAGAGCGTCAAAGTATTTCTCTGTCTTATCTGGAACAACTTTTTTCTCGATTAAGAAAGGCGGGTTTAGTTTCAAGCGTGCGCGGACCTGGGGGCGGTTATCGCCTTGGTCATGATGCCGATAAAATAGCAGTAGGTATGGTTATTGCTGCGGTGGATGAATCTGTTGATGCAACCAAATGCCAAGGTGCTGGAGGTTGTCAAGGTGGGATCCGCTGTTTAACCCATACCTTATGGCGTGATTTAAGTGCACGTATTAGTGGATTCTTAAATGAAATTACGCTTGGCGAATTGATGCGAAGTAACGAAGTGAAGCAAGTCGCGAATCGACAAGACTCTTTTTTAGAGTCAACGACTATTGTGACACATAGTTTAAACTCCACTGGCAATGAAAGCTCAGTAAACAAGGTTGGCGTCGATATTCGCTCGTAATTAGCAGTGCTGGAGCACTTGGAGATATAAATGAAATTGCCTATTTATTTCGATTATTCAGCAACATGCCCTGTTGATGGGCGTGTGGCAGAAAAAATGATGCATTACCTGACATTTGATGGTTGCTTTGGAAATCCTGCATCTCGTTCACACCGCTTTGGTTGGCAAGCTGAGGAAGCGGTTGATACTGCGCGTGAACATATCGCCAATTATTTAAATGCGGATCCGCGTGAGATCGTTTTTACCTCAGGGGCAACAGAGTCAGACAACCTTGCGATTAAAGGTGCTGCACATTTTTACGAAAAAAAAGGTAAGCATATCATTACGTGTAAAACTGAGCATAAAGCAGTTTTAGACCCTTGCCGCCAATTAGAACGTGAAGGGTATGAGGTGACCTACCTTGAGCCTGAGCCTAACGGTATTATCGATTTAGAAAAATTAACCAATGCTATGCGTGAAGAGACAGTTTTAGTTTCAATTATGCATGTGAATAATGAAATTGGTGTTATTCAAGACATTGAAGCCATTGGCGAAATATGCCGTGAAAGAAAAATAATTTTCCATGTCGATGCGGCTCAGTCAGTTGGTAAGCTGGCGTTAGATACTCAAAAAATTAAGGTAGATTTAATTTCTATGAGTGCTCATAAAGCTTATGGGCCTAAAGGCATTGGCGCTTTATATGTTCGTCGTAAGCCTCGTATTCGATTAGAAGCGCAAATACATGGCGGCGGACACGAGCGTGGTATGCGCTCAGGTACACTACCTACTCACCAAATTGTAGGGATGGGTGAAGCCTTTCGTATTGCAAAAGAAGATCTAGAAAAAGATCATGCTCATGCGCTTTTATTAAGAAACCGTTTTTACCAAGGCGTTAAAGATCTAGAAGCTGTGTATGTGAATGGTGATTTTGACCAGCGGGTTCCTAATAATTTAAATATAAGCTTTGCCTTTGTTGAAGGTGAATCTTTGCTTATGGCCTTAAAAGATCTTGCTGTTTCATCCGGTTCAGCATGCACTTCTGCAAGTTTAGAACCTTCATATGTATTGCGTGCTCTTGGTTTAAATGACGAATTAGCACACAGTTCAATCCGTTTTTCTTTTGGCCGTTTTACAACAGAGGCTGAAATTGATCACGCCATAACTCAAGTGCGTCATGCTGTGAATAAGCTGCGTGATATGTCACCTTTATGGGATATGTATAAAGAAGGCATTGATTTAAATACAGTTGAGTGGGCGCATCATTAAGCAAAATGAGGCGGACATAAATGCGCATTAGAATGTTGAGGAATAAATAATGGCTTACAGTGAAAAAGTAATCGATCACTATGAAAACCCACGTAACGTAGGCTCATTTGAAAAAGATGATCCACGTATCGGCAGTGGAATGGTGGGTGCGCCTGCTTGCGGTGATGTAATGAAATTGCAAATTAAGGTTAATGAACAAGGTATTATAGAAGATGCCAGATTCAAAACTTATGGTTGTGGTTCGGCTATTGCATCAAGCTCATTGGTAACCGAATGGGTAAAAGGAAAATCACTAGATGAAGCCGCTGCGATAAAAAACGCACAAATTGCAGAAGAATTAGAGCTTCCTCCTGTTAAAGTACATTGTTCTATTCTTGCCGAAGATGCAATTAAAGCAGCTGTAGATGATTACAAGAAAAAACACGAAGCATAAGGGTTATTGTATTTATGGCCATAACGATGACGAGCGCTGCGGCGAAACGAGTGAAAACTTTTTTAGAAAACCGAGGCAAAGGCATTGGTCTGCGTTTAGGGGTTCGCACCTCTGGTTGTTCGGGGATGGCCTATGTGCTCGAATTTGTTGATGATCTTAATGAAGAAGACCGCGTTTTTGAACAATTTGATGTAAAAATCATCGTTGATTCAAAAAGTCTGCTCTATATAGATGGAACAGAATTGGACTTCACAAAAGAAGGTTTAAATGAAGGCTTTAAATTCAACAACCCAAATGTCAGTAGTGAATGTGGTTGTGGAGAAAGCTTTAACGTCTAACTCGTGAGATGACATGAATCATTTCGAATTATTTGAGCTATCATGCCAGTTTGATCTGGATGATAGCTTTCTTTCATCGCAGTTTATTTCATTGCAGCGTCGTTTCCATCCGGATAAATTCGCAGCAAGCACTGCACAAGAACGTTTACTCGCGGTACAAAAAGCCGCCCAAATCAATGATGCCTACCAAACCTTGCGCGATCCTATTCGCCGTGCTGAATATATTTTGCTATTAAATGGCTACGATCTCCAAAGTGAATTAGAGACCATGCAAGACGCTGAATTTTTAATGCAACAAATGTTGTTACGAGAAGAGCTAGAAACAATCTCTCAACACCAAAATGCATTTTTAGAATTAGCGTCTTTTGATGATAAGGTTCAGCAACAATTTAACGATATGATGACTGAATTGACCCGTGAACTTAATCTTTTTGCATGGAGTAATGCTGCTGTAATGGTGCGAAAATTAAAGTTTTTAGTTAAATTAAAGCGTGAAATTGAACGGATTGAGGATCAGTTATTGTGTTAATTTATATCTTTATACCCAAGATACTTGAAGATGCAGAAAGGCGGCAAACAATTCTTATCCTATGAGCATCGATAAACGATCTGGTTATAGGGTGAATTCGAGCCGCCAACGTATCTGCAG
>JACLAC010012871.1_pt1 | contig 40111 bp, 38 predicted proteins | sample 8027881 | NCBI WGS metagenome assembly JACLAC01 (sample SAMN15725517, study PRJNA655200) | protist metagenome | isolation source: fluorescence activated cell sorting (FACS) single amplified genomes of... | place: Spain: Blaines Bay Microbial Observatory, Mediterranean Sea | collected 2016-01-19 | reverse complement strand
CTGCTTGTTCAAGCCCTGCAATGAGTCGCAAAATAGTTGTTTTCCCGCAACCACTAGGTCCAACTAGAGCGAAGATCTCTTCTTCTCCTACGGAAAAACTAACCGAACTGACTACTTGCCTGTTGTCAAAACTTTTTGTCAAATTTTGGATTGTGAGCATGTCAATTGGATTCTACCTCTTTGAAAAAAACAATGGCTACAAAGAATAAAGAGACGATGACAAGTACCGTGGCATATGGGGCAGCTTCAACAAACATTGCCTCCTCCGCATGAGACCAAAGTCGAAGAGCGAGTGTGTCGAAGCCGATTGGAGACAACATAATAGTGATTGGCAACTCTTTCATTACAGCTAAAAAGATGAAGGAAAAACTGACTATCATGCTATTTCGGAGAAGTGGAAAAGTAGTGTGCCAAAAAGCGAAAAAAGGTGATAGACCTAAGGAACGAGCAGCTTCTTCCAAATGAATTGGAATCTGTAAAATAGCTGACCTAATTGGACCAATAGATTCTGCTAGGAAGTGTAACATATAGGCTAAAATCAACAAACAAAAAGTTTGGTAAATAATAGGCAAGCCATATAAAGATAAGAAAATCCAAGCCAATCCGAACGCCAAGGGTGGCATCGCATAACCGATATAACTCAAACGTTCAAATGTACGAAAAAAAATAGATGGATAACGAATACTAGTATAAGTAAACAGGAGAGCTAGTATAGTCGATAAAATAGCGGTTAAGACTGATACTGATGCTGATTGCAGAATGACCTCCACCAAAGACATGAAACCCAAAGCTGAAAAGCCTCGACCAGACCAAAACAGAACAATAAATGTTGGGATAACAACACTTAGAAAAAGTATACCGATCAAAAACGAGTAAGCCAACCATTTCCATTTACCTAGCCGCGTTAATCTGGGCGGTCGACTTTGGGTCTTCCCTGTTTGATGGTAATACTTGTATTTAATGAAGTTAAACTCCAAAATTAGCAGTAATACAGTTAATGCAATCACGATCAAAGCGAGCCAAGCCGCATACGTACGATCGAACGCGGCCATATATTGTGAAAAAATAGCATAACTAAAAGTTTCGTATCTCATCAGGGAAACCACACCAAAATCTCCAATTACATGTAAAAACACTAACAATCCACCTGAGAAAAAGGCTGGTATCAGCTGGGGCAGTGTAACATGCCACGTTGCAGACCACTGGGAATAGCCTAAGCTACGAGCCGAGTCAAGCAGTGTCGGGTTTAGTCCTAACATAGCTGACCTGAGATTCAAGAACAGGTATGGGAAGGTATAAAAAGTTAATGCGATTAGGGAACCAGAAAAACCATTCAAACTTGGAAGGTCAATTCCCAAAGTCTGTTGCCCTTGAAAACCCGTTAAACTCAGTAAAGCATAGGCAGTGACATAAGCAGGAACTGCCAAAGGTAGTACACCTGCTAAAGTAAAAACAGTCTTGAATTTTAGATCGGAACTGCTGGTCAACCATGCCATTGGGGTTGCAATCAAAGTGCTACAAAGCACCACAGCCATGGCCAAAATTAGGGTGTTCGTCAGAAGATCGAAATTACGTTGTCTAAATAGCAATCCTATAATTTCTGAAGGTCTAACGCTAAAAGCCTTTATCAACAAATATCCGAGTGGTAGTAGTATAACCATCCCTACAAATAGGATGGGTAAAGCTAGATACCAAGGTGGTTTCTTCAACTATAGTAGTCCAACCTTTTGTAATAGTTTAAGTGTACCTTCTGTATCATTGAGTTGACTTAAATCAATTGCTGGAGACTCCTTAATCAATTGCTCTAAAGATAATAGCTGTTGATTTGGTATGATCTGGTCAGTGACAGCATATTCAAAAACTTGGCTAGAGAAATATTGTTGGGCTTTTGGGGATAACAAGTAATGAATCAACTTTTTGGCTAATTTAGCTTGACGACTACTCTTCAGTATGCCGATTCCTGCAACATTAACGAGATTGCCGACATCTTGAGATTGAAAAAATTGTTGATTTACCGGAAAATTAGAATTTGCCTTCTTAAAACGAAGCAAATAATAATGATTTGGTAGACCCACATGGATATCTCCAGCAGCAAGAGCTTGGATGATTGGAGTATTTTTTGGATAGCTTTTAGTTCCATTATTCTTCATAGCAAGTAACCAATTTTCAGTTTTTTTCTCGCCAAACAAGACTCTCATTGCTGTAATAAAGGATTGAAAAGAAGCGTTCCTGGGGGCCCAGCCAACCCTACTGTTCCATTTTGGATCCGTCAAATCGAAGATACTAGTTGGTAAATCTTCTACCTTCACGTGTTTTGTAGAATAGGCGATGACCCTTGCACGACCGCTAGTGGCCACCCAATCTTGGTTTTCTGCAGCCTGAAACTTTGATGGTACAACAGACAAGATATCTGATTCTAACTGAGAGAATAACCCATTTTTGCTAATTGCCCCTAGAGCACCACCATCCTGAGCCCAAAAAACATCAGCTGGAGATTTCTCCCCCTCCTCCATTAAAGTCAAAGCTAATTGGGCTGTATTTCCATATTTGACCTGAACCTCAATGCCGTTTTCTTTTTCAAATTGTTTGATAATTGGATCAACTAAACTTTTACTTCGTCCAGAATAAACAATTAGTTCTTCTTTTGCTTGAACAACAGAGAAGATGCTACAAATCAAGACGAGAGACAGACCAACCCAAAATTTATATTTCAATTTTAATCCCTTTCTAGTACGGTTTTACTTCTTTTTCAATTGAAATTGAGGCTCAGTTTCAATTGAGGCGTCAGTCACAATTCTATCAACAATTAAATTTTACTGTCAAGTGCAAAGCCAATAGTCCAATATTAACTAATGAGTTAATCAATCCGATAATTGATTAACAACTGTACGACCCATTTTGAATAAGTCATGAAGATGCAGGTATTGAAATAGTGCGTTACGACCGGTTAGATGCATGTTGTTAAATTGCTTACAGTAAGCAACTAATCGAGCGACCTTATCCTCAACATCGACAGTCAAAACCGGATAGGCAAATGGCAATTTATACGTTTTCTGTTTTTGTATTTCGCCCGATCTAATTGAAAAAACCTTTTGAAACATTTGCCAAATCTGATTTTGTAATTTTGCTTCTGTTTGGTGCCAAAGAGAATCATTTTGATTACAAGGTAACTCTAGAACGATAGCCGTTTGTGTTTTCGGTGCCATTTGTTGACTGCGGTTCTTGGGTTCATATAATCGAGTAAATGGTAATTGTGGATCAGGAAAATAGATCGAAGCATTCTGACTGATGCTCTCACGATTTATACAATAAGCCAAAAGAATTAGGTGTCGAAACTGAATTGATTTAGCAATGTCAATCAACTCGGGTGGGGGAGCAGGCTCAAGGATCTGTAAAGTCAAGGTTAGTGGTAACGTGTTAATAATTTGGTGCACAGGTATTCTCTGGCTATTGTTTATAATAATGCTCTCAATTTTTCTTTTCCGATGTTGAATTTTCGTAACTAGACAGTTCGTTTCAATATGTCTCAAGCTGACAAATTCTGTAAGCTTATCGACAATCATACCGAAGCCGTACCTTGGGTATAAAAACTTTCCATCTATATGTTTTGTCGATTTTTCAGGCCCCCAAAATGACTCTCGAATAAAAGTTTTAAGATCTAGACCTTTCAAGCGACCACCGGCGACGCCTGTAGACAGAAAGTCAGCGTTTGCCCCCCACAATTTTTGGGTATAGTTCAGCAAAAATAATTTCGATAAAGTTGGACCGTATTGATTTTGAGCGAAATCTGCGAAGTTTTTTGCTGTTTGTGGTTGAGGCTGCAGAGATAAACTTTCAAGTATCACTTTAAACAATATTTTTTTGTCCAAATGCTTGACTAAATCAGCTAGATTTAGTGGAAAGTTAACAAATGAATTCTGATAAAAAATTTGGCTAGGGGCATAGACATCGATTAAATCATCACCTAACAGGTTCTTGATAATTCGAGTTGTATCAGCGTCTTTATCGTGGAAACGATGAGCCCCAGTATCAAATAGACAATCTCCTAACTTCAGAGTCCGGCAATTTCCACCCAAGTTACTACTTCCCTCAATCAACTTAAAATTTAACCCCTTACTCTTAGCAAAATATGCAGCCGCCAGCCCCGCAGGACCACCCCCCAAAATATGGACTTGGTTTGGTAACTGTTTAATCATTTTCATAGACATAGATCAAGTGTGCCAGTATAGCATAAGCAGCAAGGCCAATAGCTTACAACAAGATTCTTAGTCACAAATTTAACTAAATCCGAAACATTTGACCACAAATTCAACCAAAATCGAAACATAAAATCTACTTTCTTTGGAAAAGGCTAACACCGATTGATACAATCTGGTAGGTAAGTCGAAAAGAACACTCAATTTTAGGAGCCACAATTAGTTATGGAAAAAGATCAGATCGAGCGTCGGAAGTTCATTAATCAGACATCACAAATGGCGGTTTGTAGTCTGGTACTGTCGTCAAGCCTAGGTTGTGGGAGTGTGGATGAAGAGCCTAGTCGGATTACCACAGACCAAGTCGAACCTGTCTCTTCTAATGAGACAAGTTCACCAAAACCTACTGAACCATCAGGCAATCAATTGGAGCCAGAATTAGAACCAGAGCCAGAATTGTCTGTAAAAATTGGGGCCGATTTGCAAAAAGTTGGAGGAAGTCAAACTGTTAAAGACCCAGCTGTACTTGATAAGTTAAAGATTAGAGAACCAAAAGATCTTATTTTGCTTGTTCGGAAAGACGAAGGTACTATAACAGCGACCAACCTACTTTGTACCCACAGAGGGTGTGTTGTCGCTTACAATGAGAAACAAAAATCTTTGGACTGCCCATGCCATGGTGGCAGATTTAATTTAGATGGATCAGTAAAAATCGGTCCACCTAAAGTTCCACTCAAGACTGTTGTTACAGAAATAAAAGATGATCGTGTCATTTTTTTAGGTGAAGCCAAAAGATAAAAAAGTATTGTACCAAATCGTAATCTATGACTCGAATGGTCACCTAGGTTTTCGTTAGTTTTGCAAATTGCTAATCCGTTATATTAAGCCAGAAGAAAGCCTCAGGCGACAACCTTAACTAAATAACTAGTTCTGGCGTAGCCAGCCCCATCAATGTCCTTGCGCAGGCCCCAGTTGTGGCAGAAAGACACTCCTAGCTCCAAAAATCATTCTCATAAGGCCATATGTGGTAGAAGGAGATTGAAGATCAAACCGACAAACCATATTTGAATATATTGGCATGACAAAATACCTGCCGACCCCCTATTCGAAAACTGGGTCGCGATACAATTCGTGCAGTCAGTTATAACGGTAATAGCACCCAATGCTAGTTTTGTAATTGGTGGATTTAACAGCAAACAATCAATATTGCGGCTGTCGCTTCTGCAATTGGAGTAATGCGACTGAACTGCACTCAGGGATAATTAGTTGATTTTCTCAAAGTCCTTGTCATCACTCAGCACATCGATTCGTTCAAATCAGCAATGGAAACCTTTTTTGATATCTGGTGCCAAATTTGAGCCGTTCCTACTTCAAACCCCTCCTTGTTTCTGTATTGATTCATTTGCTCATATTCCTTCTAACAACAATAGTTTATAAACCCAAGAAGTTCCCTATCATAGTAGATGGAATTTTGGCGGACATAGTCGTTCAAAGTAATAAAAATAAAAGACCGTCATTAGTACATCGATCTATCTTACTACCTGTAGAATTACCTAATACTTCGTATATGAACAATCCAACTCGTAAGCAGTTAGGCCTCCACCCGGCTAAATCGGTCAATGAGATTTCCTCAGTTTTACCAAAACATATTGTCAGTGATAGCATATCTTGGTCAACTGTTTCGGATATTCCTCTCGGTACGAACCAGACCGATACCAATACTAAAATCAGCGGGCAATCGCCCAAACTGGCCGAGCCTGTATTTGAAACTAGTAAAATTCAACCATCAGTTCCGGCATTTAGACGAAGTCAACCTTATTTGTCTCTAGAGACACCCTCGAACGACTTGTCGCTGATGACTCCAGCTGATTTAGCCCTGATTAAAATTGCGTATCACATTACTAGAATAGAAACTCAAAAATTAGATTTAGTTTTCGTCATCGACGCCAGTCAAAGCATGAAGAATGATATTGAGTCGGTTCGTTTACACTTAAGTCGAATGACTGACTACTTCGAACAGAAAGGGCTAGATTTTACAGTAGGTGTGGTTGCTTTTCGAAACAACCGTGGGTTCTCAATTATCGGTTGGGATTTTGAGATCACGGCTCAAACTCGATCTGTTAGAAAAATCGAAAAAGTTTTAGGGCGTATCAAGTGTAAAGGAAGTGAAAAGGCTAAGGATGCTTTGATCAAGGCAGCGAAACAAGTTAAGTTTCGAGCAGGTGCTAGCCGACGGTTCATATTACTGACAGACGAATATGCAAGCGGTCAATCCTCTACAAGAGAAGTGATAGAATTCTTGAAAGAAAACCAGATTAGCATTGACGTACTGGGTCGAGATGACCATTTTCAGCGCACAGTCAGCCAGCAATTAAACGGTATTTGGTTGCCTATATCTAGTTTGAGATATTAGAATATCTTGGCAAGCAAGCTGAAGTGTAACAACCTCATTATTTATTGCTCATTCAGCCGCTAATTTTGCAACAACTATCTCCTGTCAATTTTTTCTTGACCCCTAACTTACCAGAAAGTATACTCCAATTCTAGGAACAATTACCGATATGGTCGGCGTAATAGTGAGCCCGATAGCTACCATAACCCATTATGTTGTTGAGTAAGGTCTGGCGTGGCGTGGTGGTGTGCCGTGGGAGGCAATTTGTCCTATACGCGTATCGCAGATACAAGTATTTAAGGGCGGAACGGATGTAAGACAATGTATGCTCCCTACTAACGCCAGATGACCTTGAAAGAGATGTGGAAGCAGACCATTTATCTGAATTTTCTGAGACGTACGAAGCAGCCAAGCGCGTCTTACAGATATTGCTAAGGCCTAGGAATTTATAAGTTCTACTCCCATTGACCTGATCTAAGTGATGTATTTCTCGAGCAAGGCAGTTGGGTCTTTTTCGGCTCAAATTTGGGCGCGTACTGCAACTGATCTCATGGTCAGGGCTTCAACTTTCGAAAAGCTGAGTGCGATCAGTATCTAAATGAAGAGATGGGATTAGAAGTGTGTGGGTTTGAGCTAAACTGTGATTAAACACATTCGTGTCCCAATTGTGACAAATTAGGAATAAGCTAATACACTCATTATTAAGATTCGTGTCTGAAAACTCCGCCAACGATTTCATGACTTTTGTCAAGTAGATTCAGGCAGAAAATAGCGGTAATTTTTAGTGGATCGGTTCATCCAACATAAAACGATAGGAGAAAATATGGAAAACACGAGTAAGTGCCCAGTATTGGGCGGTCATCACCGACACACAGCGATCGGAAACACACCAAATCAAAACTGGTGGCCGAATCAATTGAACTTAAATATACTCCATCAGAATTCACCTCAATCCAGTCCTATGGATAAAGGTTTCAACTATGCTGAAGCATTCAAAACACTAGACTTGGATACCGTTAAAGACGATATCGAAAAGGTCATGACTACTTCTCAAGAATGGTGGCCAGCTGACTATGGGCACTATGGGGGGTTCTTTATTCGAATGGCTTGGCACAGTGCTGGTACTTACCGTATTGCTGACGGTCGCGGTGGGGGAGCCTCTGGTACACTCCGCTTTGCCCCTCTCAATAGTTGGCCCGATAATGGCAACCTCGATAAAGCTGTCAGATTACTTTGGCCAATCAAGCAGAAGTATGGTCGAAAACTATCATGGGCTGATTTAATCATCCTTACTGGTAACTGCGCTCTGGAATCGATGGGTTTCAAAACCTTCGGGTTTGCCGGTGGTCGTGAAGATGTCTGGGGACCCGAAGAGGATATCTATTGGGGGCCAGAGACAACTTGGCTCGGTGATGAACGCTACACTGGTGATAGAGATTTAGAGCAACCACTCGGTGCAGTTCAAATGGGGTTAATATATGTCAATCCACAAGGACCAAATGGTAACCCTGACCCACTAGCTGCAGCTAGAGACATTCGAGAAACTTTTGCCCGCATGGCTATGAACGATGAAGAAACAGTTGCGCTGATTGCTGGTGGACACACATTCGGAAAAACACATGGGGCAGCGGATGCTGATCAGTATGTCGGCCCTGAGCCAGAGGGCGCACCAATCGAACAACAAGGTCTTGGTTGGACAAATAGCTATGGGACAGGAACTGGTGGCGACGCCATTACCAGTGGTTTGGAAGGTGCTTGGACGAACCAACCGGCCAAATGGGATAATGGCTACTTCGATAACCTGTTCAACTACGAATGGAAACTCATTACAGGCCCTGGTGGAGCGTGGCAATGGACACCTGAAGATCCCACTGCACAAGGGACAGTTCCAGATGCTCATGATCCTGAAAAGAAGCACGCTCCCATGATGTTGACAACAGACCTATCTCTGAAAGTCGATCCAATCTACGAGCCAATCTCCCGGCGTTTTCACGAAAACCCGGATCAGTTTGCCGACGCCTTTGCTCGGGCTTGGTACAAACTAACCCATCGTGACATGGGACCACGTTCGCGCTGTCTTGGTCCTGAAGTTCCCGAAGAAGAACTGCTATGGCAAGATCCTGTTCCCCTCGTTGATCATCAACTGGTTAATGGGCAAGATATTGATTTGCTTAAGGCCAAGATTCTAGAATCTGGACTTTCTATTTCACAGCTGGTATCGACTGCATGGTCTTCTGCTGCTACGTTCCGTGGTACAGATAAACGTGGTGGAGCCAACGGGGCTCGTATTCGCCTTGCTCCCCAAAAGTATTGGGCAGCCAATAATCCTACCGAATTAGGAGAGATATTAAACACTTTGGAGGAAATTCAGCAGGAATTCAACAGCTCACAATCTAACGGCAAAGCAATTTCACTGGCTGATCTGATCATCTTGGGTGGAGGAGTCGCCATAGAAGAAGCTGCTAGAAAGGCCGGGGAAGATATCGAAGTTGCCTTCACACCTGGTCGTACTGATGCATCACAGGAACAGACTGACATTGACTCTTTTGCTGTACTTGAGCCGACCGCAGACGGGTTTCGGAATTATTTGGGGAGTGGGCACTCAAGCAAAGCGGAAGAACTCTTGATAGATCGAGCACAAATGCTAACGCTAACGGCCCCTGAGATGACAGTCTTGGTGGGAGGGCTTCGTGCCTTAAATGCAAACGTTGGCCACTCTCAGCTTGGTGTTCTAACCAATCGACCCGAGACTTTAACGAATGATTTCTTTGTTAATCTTCTTAATATGAACACAGAGTGGGAGCCGTCCTCTACGTCCGAAGGACTTTTTGAAGGACGCGATCGGTCGACCGGTGAAGACAAATGGAGTGGTACTCGGGTGGACCTTATCTTCGGTTCTAATTCTCAACTCAGGGCTATTGCAGAAATTTACGCTTGTGATGACTCTCAGCGTCATTTTGTGGAAGACTTCGCAGCTGCTTGGGTAAAGGTCATGAACCTTGACCGGTTTGATCTTACCTAATGCTCAATGGAATTTCGGAAGAAAACATTGGAAACAACCAATTCGGTGCGTTTTCTTTATCATTCATGCCAGCTGAACCGATAAAGAGTTCTTTTTTGAACCTACATTCGGAATCAGTTACCTAACTTAAAGATACTAATAATGACCCAGATCCTGACCGGCTGCGACTATTTTCTCTTTCTCGCGCCATCTGCGTAATAATAGTCGTCGGTTAGTGCGGTGGGGTCATTATTAGTATCTAACCATCCCGTCAGTATGCCATTGTTCCAACCCTATCGGAGACCATCAGGCTTAGCAAAAAGGTAGGAGATTTCTAGCTGATATCGATACAGTAACTAGTTAACTCAGTCCCCCAGTACTACGACCAGCCAACATCAACCCTTGGCTGTGCCCTCCATCATGTTGGCCATTGATGCTTTTATCGTTAGGGTCATTTATCTGAATCAATACCGTCTTGCGAATCTGTCTACTGTAGTTGATGTCGGACCCATGAATAGTCAAATAGTGAAAAAACAAAACTTGACCTCGCTTAGCGGGGACAGCAGTAGCTTGGTCGATTGGGTAGTGGTCTGGGTCAAGGTAACGGCCTCGCTGGTTGAAAACGGGAAGATGTCCTAACTTATGGCTTTTAGGATAAACCTTCAGGCAGCCCATCTCTTCGGTTGCATCAGTGAGGTGAATAATGGCCGCTAATAGCGAATCTTTCTCATGCCTCATCCAAGCTGCGTCTTGGTGCATGGGAAACCCAATTCCTTTACCCGTACCCTTATAGAATAATTTCGTGTGGTGGAGTTGTACATTCGATCCCATCAAATCCACTAAAGCCTTTATCAGAGGTTCGTGGCTCAACATGAAGTGAGTCCAGTTAGAATGGAAGCGTTGAACGTCATGTAGCCCGTAAACGGCTGCAGCTTCGGGCTCATTTTTCTTCCAATCGCCATGTGTGAAATCTCGCATTCGTCCTGGAATCGAAGCGTCATAAGCTTCTTCTAGTTGATCAATTTGTTGTTGGTTGTATAGACCATCTACCATTAAATAACCATTTTGATGGAAAAATTCTACCTGTTGTTTGTCTAACATCTTTATTTAATTTTTTCATATACGTTAGGATTATAAAAAGCGAATTCGCCTCTATGAAATAAGGCGCATAAAGGGTTTTGGTGCTAACTGGGATGCAACTTGGATTTCCCCCGATTTGCGGAGACCTTATTGTCGATGTCGAGCTGAACACTCAAGTCTTTACCTCTAAGCTATCTTTCATCACTGTTCGAATATCTTTTTCGCTCAAAACACTTTTGAAGATAAGAAATTTACTAATTAGATCTTCAAATTTTCTTTACCTACCCTAGCTCTACTGATCTCAGTTATTTTCCACGTCGAATGTTACATCTATGTAGAGGGCAGTCATCTTCTTCCGTGTACTATAAACTTTTGCTATATTTGCCCAACTTGTTATTCTTTCACCAATAATTTTCTCTGTTTCGAGTGTATCATTCTCGCAATATTAGAATGAATACAAAACCGAATTTGCTTGTCCGGATAAAGCAGGTAATGAATACCAAATACTGCCTATCTATCATTGTCAACAAACTTACCATTGACCGTCGCTTCCTGTTGAATTCACCCAATCGGCAAAACTAAATCCTTCAAATTGAACGACTTCTTTATATATTTTTACCATGCCATCCTTATTACTTAGCCCAGTCGCTTTAGCAATTTTTTCGGGATGAGTTAGCTCTACCTGACACTTTCTGATTAACTTTACTATAACTTATACCTTTTTCGTTTTCATCGAAGAGTAAGCCAAAATTAAAGAATCCATTCCTTTTTCAGTTTTTGTATCTAATCTAATCCAATCTTTCCGAGCGTGAGTAACATTTTAAAATTTCTTTCTATTTCTCAATAGTGGCATCTGGCAATATTGCCTTTTGGTTTTACTGGTAAATATACTGAAATAATAATTAAATCATTGCTTCATTCAACTATAATAAAGAACTCTCTAACTGCTCTGACCTGTTTCTCTCTCAATAGTTGAACCAATATCAAACGCATGAGCAGATGTTGAAATCAAACGCCATCCTTGTCCTGCCAATTCGTTGACAGTTGCTTCGATTTCTACTTCTTCTACTTCACTTTCTTCCTTGTTTTGTGTCCATTTATCTGACGTGATAATTCTCACAACTTTATACTCATACATGAATAAAACTCCATTGTGTTACTGATTCCTCTAACTGCTCTGACTTCTGATTTATCTTGTAGTGTATAGAGTCCTTATTCTCTTTTTTAAAGAACTGACTTAGATACTTCTCCCATTGCTTGTGGTCGATAAACACTTGATATTTCTTTTTATCATCAGTCAGCAAGAACGATCTTAACTTGTTAAACTGCTTCTTCCATGTCCCTTCTGTTGTTATATCAACATTATCAATCTTGCTTGAGAGTGCTAGTTCATACTTGATCTTAAACTGTTCTTGTTGTCTTGCTTTAGACTTCTGTAGATTAAGCATCATGCGTCTTGTAGCGTGCGATTGAGTTGCTTAATAACTTCATCTACATATCTTGTCATTGATGCTCTTGCTATATATCCCCAATGCTTTCCGAAGTTCTTCATACGAGCAAATGCCGACTTGCTTGTTTCTTTCTTTGCCAGATATGCCATTGTCTTACTAAAGTACTTTTGTGTCTCGCCCCAGGACCTCGCCAGTTCTACTTGTGTTCCTGCTTTTAAATGCTTATCAGAAATCTCTTTATCTAATCCTTTACAAACAACTCTATTCCAAGATCTTGCAACCGCCCACCATTCGAATTAGTGTAGAAGAAGAGTGTAATGATAACTTAAGCATTAGCTATAGCCTTGCAATTTGGGCAAGGACATCATATTCTGCCCAACCTTGAAAAGCAATAAAAAAAGAAAAATATAGTTATAATGGTGTCTCTTATAGTTTGGTTTTGGTAAGACTGAAAAATTAATGACATAGCCCAAAATTAAATAAAGCTGTCCTTCTACTTCACCAGTTGATAAAATTGAAGGCAAAATACTGAGCACAAAATGAACTTGGATAATCTTTTTCAGAGCTGGGAAAAACAACTATCCATTTTAGATGGTGACGATTTGTTGAGGCTATTACCTGAAATTGAGTCAGTAGCAACAGGGAAAATAAAAATGAATGGTAAGGAGATTATCCAACTAGCCTCCAATAACTATCTCGGCTTGAACATTGAAACAACAGTCGTCGCTGCGGGGCAAAGAGCCTTATCAGAATATGGAACAGGGGCTAGCGGTTCTAGATTACTAAGTGGTAATCTGAACCTATACCAAAAGTTAGAAGATCAGATCTCTGGTTTGAAACAAACTGAAGCAACTCTGGTCTTTAGTACCGGATACCAAGCTAATTTGGGCTTAATATCGACACTTTGTCAGCCCGGAGACGTAATTCTAAGCGACGCTCTTAATCATGCTAGCATAATCGATGGTTGTCGATTGAGTAAAGCAAATCGTCAAATTTACCGTCACTGTGATTTAGGTCACTTAAGCCATCAACTGTCTGAAACAACATCGAGTAATCGACGCTGGATCATTACAGATGGTGTTTTTAGTATGGATGGAGATATCGCCCCTCTACCGGAGATTTTGGAGCTTGCACATCAGTGGAATGCTTATGTAATTGTTGATGATGCACATGGATTCGGTGTTTTGGGACCAGATGGTGGTGGTGTAACCTCTCACTTTGGCCTCGAAGACGATAGAATAATTCATGTAGGTACATTGAGCAAGGCTGTTGCAGGTTTAGGAGGGTATGTATCTGGAAAAAGAATAATGATTGATCTCCTAATTAATCGTTGCCGAACATTTATTTTCACTACAGGTTTACCTCCATCAGTGATAGCTGCGGCTACTGAAGCCATTGAGTTAATTATGACTCAGCCTGGACGGAGACAACGTTTGCTTGACCATGCTGACTATTTGCGTGTGCAATTAAGGCAACTTGGATTTTCAGTACCGTTCGGTGAGACACAAATTCTACCGGTAATAGTCGGCAACTCATTTCAAACGAAGCAACTAGCTAATCAATTACTTGAATTGGGGGTGTTTGCGCCAGCTATTCGGCCTCCAACGGTACCGCCGAATACGGCACGCCTACGCCTTTGTCCGATTGCAACGCATACTCAAAATGAAATACAGTCGGTAGTTAAAGCTTTTGCTACTTGTCTTGAAAAATAACAAACTAATAAATAATCGAGGGTAGACAATACAGTGTCTGAAACTTCTTTCAAATCTGGATATGTTAGTATAATTGGTGAGCCTAATGTAGGAAAATCGACGCTGCTGAATGCGATACTCGGTGAGAAACTGGCCATTGTAACGCCAAAACCTCAGACAACACGTAACCAAATTCGGGGTATTCTTTCTGGAAAAAGCTACCAAATTGTTTTCTTGGATACACCTGGGATTTTGGCTCCCAAGTACGAATTGCATGACTGGATGGTTAAAATAGCTTATGCAGCTATACAAGATGCAGATCTCGTCCTTTATTTAGCTGATGTCACAAAACCATTACCCAAAACAGAAACAAGGATACTTGATCGAATCCATCAAGCTAATCAGCAAACAATCTTGGTACTAAATAAAATTGATCGAATTGATAAGCCACATCTCCTACCAATCATTGAAGATTATAACCAGCGTTTTGAATTCGTGGATGTTATACCTATTTCAGCTCTGAAAGAAGATGGAATTGACAGGTTAAAAAAGTCGGTTTTGAGCCTTATTCCCGATGGACCTGAATATTTCCCAGCCGACCAAATAAGCGACTTGCCACAACGGTTTTTCATTGCCGAAACTATTCGAGAAAAAGTTTTTTTACAAACGAAGCAGGAAGTACCATATTCCACTAGCGTAGTAGTTGAAGAGTTTATTGAAAGAAACAAAAGGAAGTGGTACATTCGTTCTATTATCTACGTCGAGCGAGAATCCCAACGTCGGGTTCTAATTGGAAAAGGGGGACAAATGGTTCGAAAAATCGGTCAATTAGCACGAGTAGAAATAGAACATTTTCTAGACCAGTCAATCTTTTTAGAACTTCATGTGTTGGTAAAATCTGATTGGCGAAAAGACCCGAGAAAAATGCGCGATTTGGGTTATGCTTAGGACAGAAATCAGCTTTGGCCTGATCAGTAGGACTGGCAATAAGAAAAAGAAGAAAAAATTCTCTATCTTATTGTATGGCTTATCCGGACAAAAAACCCAGTTGTTATGGACTAATACGATAACAAATCACTCTGTATCAAGTTCCTGATACTGTTATTCGTCTCAGATTCATTTGTCATTACTTTAAATGCTTGGGTCCTGTACGTGGTAGAATTTGCTTTGAATAAACTCTACTACAACGGGTGGAACCATTTCAGTCAGTCGTTTTTTATCAATTCTAGGATTAGACATTAATGCGACTTCCATAGCCAATGTAGAACTGATATGCGTATGCGCCAAGTCGGACATCATGAATAGAGTATCTACTTCGGGAGCGATCTGTCGGTTCATGCGTGCCATCTGAAATTCTCGCTCGAAATCTGAAAACTCTCGCAAGCCACGAATGATCGTTTGGGCTCCACAGTTAATTGCATATTGAGCAGTGAGCCCCTCATAAGGCTCAATGGAAACAATTGGGTAAGGTCGAATCACGGATTTAAGCATTTCGACTCGTTCTTCTAAGCTAAATCGAGCTTTCTTACCCGGATTAATACCTATAGCTACAATCAACTGATCGAACAAATTTAAACTACAAGCTCGATCTATCAAGTCTATATGACCATTAGTAATTGGGTCAAAACTACCAGGGAAAACGGCAATTTTCGATGATTCATTTCGTAACGGATCTTTGAACAAGTAGTGTACCTTTAACTGGTTCTGGTAAAGCTAGTAGATGCCATGAAATCAGATCCTAGCACATCTATCTAGTTTTAGGAAAGTTATTATATTCTCAAGAAGCAATAGAAAAAATGGCAAAAATAAAATCTATTAATTGTATTCGGACAAGACGAAGTGGCATGTGGACTATTGTCAAGGTTTTAACAGATCAACCAGGATTGTACGGTATAGGATCAGCCAGCGATGTTAACCATCCAGAAACTGTTATTCAAGCGATTGAAACTATTAAACCAACGATAATCGGGCGAACCGTTGATCAAATTGAGGATATTTGGCAGTGCGTGCATACCAGTGGTTATTGGCGTAACGGCTCAATCCTAAATACAGCCTTAGGTGGTATTGACGTAGCTTTATGGGATATTAAGGGAAAAGTAGCAGGCTTGCCACTCTACCAACTATTAGGTGGAAAATGCCGCTCCGCGGTTCCTTGTTACGGGCACGCAGGTGGCTCAGAGTTGCCAGAACTAGAAGACGAGATTCGACGATTTATAGAAGAAGGCTATCAGGTCATTAGGTGTCAGTTGGGCGGATATGGTGGAGGTGGTTTTTTGCCAGCAGATCAGTCTCCTCAACCTGAACCTCCTTGGTCTGTCGGACGAAATGTATTCGATGATGAAGCCTATTTGGAAAAAATCCCCCAAATGTTTGATTATCTGCGTCAGAAATTAGGATTTGGCGTCAAATTGACACATGATGTCCATGAGCATTTACGACCACAAAGTGCAGTCCAGTTATCGAAACTACTAGAACCGTATAGGCTTTTTTTCCTAGAGGATGTTCTACCACCTGAGCATATCCAATGGTTTCGTTTGATTCGAGACCAATGCACAACCCCGCAAGCTATGGGTGAGTTATTTACAAATCCCCATGAATGGATGCCATTAGTAACTGAGCGCCTGATTGATTTTGTTCGAGTTCGCATTTCAAAAGGTGCAGGTATCACCCAGTGTCGAAAGATTGCTGTGTTGTGTGAATGGTTCGGTGTACAAACAGCTTGGCAAGAAGGCGGTGACAATGATCCTGTTAATCAGATGGCAGCTTGTCATCTAGATTTATCCAGTCCAAGTTTTGGTATTCAAGAAGAAAATCATTTTAGCTCAGAGGAACTCGCAGCCTTCCCTGGTCACGGAACTATTAGGAATGGGTATCTATATGCTAATGATAAGCCTGGTCTTGGTATCGATATTGATGAAGACCAAGCCAAATCTTTACTAGATCCAGACGAATCTAATCACCCCCGCTATTTCATCCCAGATCGGCGACTTGATGGTACTGCTGTTCGACCATAGAAAGAATTCCACATAGAAAAACGCACTTAAAAATATCACCTAAGAACGTAAATAACATGATGCAACCACGCCAAAAGTAGGCCACGTATTGAAAAAATCGCTAATGGTATAGACAAACGATCGAAATTAGACTAGCATGGCTAACCTATTTCTTAAAAGGATAAAATAGAATGTTTATGGCCAAATTCATTATTTTGAAAATCACTAAGTCCCACCATGATGAAAAATAGAGTCTACATAGCTGGAATTGAAAGTGTATTTCCTCAGGCTTACCCGTCAGATCAGGCTGTAGATTTACTTTATCCTGTTCATAAAGCTGGCAAAAGATTGAACCAATATGCAAAGAAGGTTGCCAAATTTATTGGCATAGAAAAACGTTTTTCAGTCCTCGACGAAGAAAGTTTTCCTACAAGAAAACTTTCTCATCCGACCTATCATCCCTTACATTGGGGTAAGAAGATCTTAGAAAAAATTTCAGATAGAATTGATCTAAAAGAAATTGGATTTGTTAGTGTTTCTTACAATATTACTTCACATATCAACGTACTACCCAATTTAGCTTGTCAGCTAACATACCAAACTAACCTTGAACTTGATCAAATGCCAGAAGAAATTGCTTATTATGGTTGTGCTGGTGGATTATTTTCTCTGAAGTCAGCAGTTGAATATTGCGTACAAAACAGAAAAGCTGCTTATATCTATAACTTCGACCAGTGTTCGTGGATTGCAAACCCTATATTTGATCAAAAACACCCAGACTTCAAAGTTAACCTGATATCTTCTCTATTATTTTCAGATGCTGGTGTTGGAATTCTTGTCATACCAGAAAATATGAAACATCGTTTTCAACAACCATTAATGGAAATTGTTGATTATCAAACTGATTTTCAGTTAGGAACGGCTGTTGGCATGAGAGATGGGTATTTAACCCTAGGTGAAGAAATAAAAAATAACATGCCCGACATAATCTCTGAAAAACTTATCAAACCAATTCTAAAGAATAATAATTTGGCTGTAAATCAAGTTCAGGACTGGAGTTTACATCAAGGTGGGCTTCCGATTCTGCAGTCGTTTACTGACGAAAAAAATTTAAATCTTACTAATGAGCAAATAAAACGCTCCAAGCAGATGTTTCAAAAACACGGAAACCTCAGTTCGCCAAGTGCTTTCGTCGTTCTAGAATCGTTTTTTCAACAACCTAGCACGAACTCTTCTTATGGGATAATAGCTAGTTTTGGTGCTGGGTATTATCTGGGTACGTTTCTTTATCGGTGTTAATCTAGGTATCTATTCTTGACATGAGAAGATCAAAGAGATTATTCAAGTTTACGCTCTCGAAAATTATCAGGTACCTTGTTTTGGTATTTATCTCTTCCACGCTTCTACTGGATAAGTTGTTTGGTAAACCTTGGAAAGTTAGAAAACCGATTTTTATCGTTGGACATTTACGAAGCGGTACAACTTTCCTTCATCGATTTATGTGTGATAATTGTGCAGATTTGAAGGGAATGAGACTCTTGGATATGCTTTGCCCATCGATTACTGCACAAAAGGTGCTAGCACCACTAACTCCTCTTCTTAATAAAATATCGCTTGACCATGTTTACAATCCCAAAATACATAGAACCCAACTTTCATTACCCGAAACTGACGATATTGCTATTCACTTCAGATATGGTGAGGGGATTCTTTCTTGGGTTTATTTCAACTCATGGCAAAAATATACTTCAACAGAAGATTTACAAAATAGCGTGTTTCAATCAGCAAATCAGGAAAAATTCATTCACTACCTCCACCTGATTCATCGTAATAGAATTCACGAATCTTCTCAAAGAATGATATCCAAATCTTTTTTCGCAATATTCAATATTGAAACAATCTTGAAAACCTTTCCAGAGGCCAAAATTGTTGTTTTATTACGAGATCCATTGCAAGCTGTGCCATCGCTAATGTCTCTAGAAAAAAATGTGCAAATAAAACTATACGATTTTGATAGCCAAGATGAAAACGACAAAGCTCGATTCTTTCAGAATTTGTATTCTATGTCTATTTTCTATTACCAGTATTTGGCCAAGATTATTTCTGATCATCAATACAGGAGTAACCTGACTTTAGTTACATATGATGATCTAAAAGATAATTTTAAAGATACTATACTTAGAATTATGGACCACTGCGACTTGGAAAGTGGACTTGGCGTATTACAAGCCATCGAAGCGCAAATGCATCAACAAGCTAGTTATACTACTGAACATAAATACCAATTGGCAGATTTTGGCCTAAATACAGAGCAACTCCAAAAAGATTTTGATTTTATTTATCCCTGGTTAGAGAGTGATGCTCATATAAATTCTTCATATTGACAGTTATATTTTATAAATAACACTGATGTTAATAATGGTGATACCGATAATATTTAGGATTAATGTTGTATAATAGCCCTTGATCTTAGAACAGAGATAATAATCTAGTTGAATTTGCCCGAATGGAGCGACTTTGCTAGATTTCATTTCATGACGAACAAGGAAAATATAATGTCTGAGGACACAAAAATTGCTTTCGTAGCCGGAAGAGCTAGCCATGGTAGTGGAGCCCATGAACACCCTGGTGGATGTCAGTTTCTAGCTGATATGATAAATCGATATGTAGAAGGCGTTGAAGCCGAGGTTCATTTGTCTTGGCCAACTGACAAAACTGCCTTTGACGATATTTCAGCTCTTGCAATCTACTCAGATGGTGGACAAGGTCATCCGATCTTGCCTCATTTAGAACAAGTCTCCGATCTGGCCAAAAGAGGAACAGGTCTGGTAATGATGCATTATGCTATTGAAGTACCCAAAGGAGACGCCGGTGATCACTTTGTTACATGGGTCGGTGGATACTTCGAGACACATTATTCGGTTAATCCACATTGGATAGCAGAGTTTACAGATTATCCGAACCATCCGATTGCCCATGGTTTAAAGCCATTTGAAATGGATGATGAGTGGTACTACCATATGCGCTTTAGCGATGATATGAAAGGTATGACCCCCATCTTGAGTTCGATAGCACCAGAATCGACACTCACTCGTCCTGACGGACCACATAGTGGGAATCCACACGTCAGGTCATCCGTCGCTAAAGGTGAAGCCCAGCACTTGGGATGGTGCATCGAAAGGCCAGACGGAGGACGTGGAGTAGGTTTTACAGGCGGACACTACCACAAAAATTGGGGGCATGAACAGATGCGCAAGTTTATGCTCAACTCAATTCTTTGGGCCGCAAAAGTCGATATTCCAGTGGAAGGTATTGAAACTCCTGAACCGACAGCTGAAGAGCTCGACACCTATATCTAAAAATCTATGCGAAACTACTAGCCCCACATTTCAAAAACTGTGTATTGTGGGACCAGTAGTTTCGCCTCATATTACTTACTTAAGATCATTCTGAATTAGTCTTTGGTAGTCCTGAGGCGTATCCATATCCTTCAAAATGCTATCGGTGTCGACCGGCAAATAATGAATTTGATCAAAATATTTCTCTAAGATTTCTTTCATACCACGGCCATCCCACTTCAGCGCTAATACTTCATCTATTAACATAGAGTCAAAAATTGCAGGGTGTCCTCTCTGGCCATGGTAACTTGGTATGGTAATTGGCTGAGGGGTAGACTGATGTGTATCAATTAATAAATCTATCGTGTTAGTGGCAATTAGTGGTTGATCTACAAGAGTAAGAGCAAATTCGGTACTACTAGATGATATTTGTTTAAGGGCTGCTTGAACAGAAGTCAGCATTCCAAGTCGATAATCTGGATTATTGATAATTCGTAATTTTTTGTTACCTAACGCTGCTTCAATCTTTTGATAAATCAGTTCGTGCTTATGTCCTAAGACCACCAGAACTTCATCCAAAGACGAAGCAAGTAGTGTAGAAATAACGGTTTCAATTACCGTCTCATTTTTAAAAGGTAATAGCTGCTTGGGCCGTCCCATTCGTGCTGACATGCCAGCAGCCAGCAGTATACCAGTAATTCTCACAACCTAGTAATCTAAAAATAATCTATGGGATACACCCGTTAAGATTAGCTGACGGCTCAGATTCTTTTTTCACTGTTCTCCTTGATAGGTCTTTTGTTAATAAATATGTACTTAGAATCTATACTAATTCAGTTATGATAATTCCGGGAGAAACTTTCACTGCTGATCAATAGATCGATCGAACGCATATGAGATCCTATATAAACTGAGATGTCGGTATGTTAAGCAAAAGTGAAAAAAATCTTTCAATGCTTGTTACTTCTAACCAATCTCCTGCACTAAACGGTGTAGTCAAGAACTAACACATCTTCTACCAACGGGCGTAGGAACTCGGTTGCTACCAAAAGGTGTTCAGGGTGAGGCAAGTAGGTGTCTCGGGCCTTCTCATCCTTAAAACGAACAATAAAGCCATAACTGAACCCTTGACTTTTGCCTTCAGGGCTATTATTTACTCCCTGAGTTACCTCAAAAATACCAGGTATCTTATCTTTCATAGAGGATAGTGCCGAAGATAAATCAGCCAACTGTTGGTCGGTTGTATCAGCCTTGAGTTTGAGTAAAACAATGTGCTCAACCATAGTAAAGAGCTCCTTGGTATCGGTTACTTATTCCCGACATATCTTAATTTAGAAGTACAAAAGTGATAAACTGTTCAAACAAGATTGAGCTTCAAGTCTGACGCTCAATACCTTTTGACACGTTCCTATTCCATTGACTTAGTTCAGCTTCTAAGTCTTCAGCACGTGCCGGATATTGATTAACAATATCAGTCGATTCTGCTAGGTCATCAGCAAGGTTGAACAGTTGTCCATCGTCGATAAATTTCCAGTCCCCCTGACGAATACAACTTTGGTTCTTGAATCGCCAGAATAGTGACCGGTCGGGCAAGGCTGATCCCCCAACCATCAATGGCCAGAGGTTAACACCATCGAGTTCAACTGAAACTTCAGCTTGTGCCAAGTGAGAAAATGTTGGGAATAGATCTAGGGTTGTAGCAGTCTGACTTGTTACACAACCGGATGGAATTATATAAGGACAACACGCAATAGCCGGAACACGGTGTCCTCCCTCCCAAATGGTTCCTTTCTGCCCTCTGAGTCCACCAGTAAGACCTGGGCTAACTGGCCCATTATCAGAACAGAAAAAAAACACAGTTTGACTGGCTAAACCCAGTTCCTTCACTTTGGCTACAATGGCGCCTACACCTTCATCCATTGCTTCCATCATTTCTTTGTATGCATCTTTTTTGTTTTGTCGGCGACCATGTATTGGATAGGGATTACCAATGCTTCTATCCGCTGGGTCTTTACGCCCTTGATAAGGATAGTGTGGACATTCATGAGCTAAATAAAGAAAAAATGGGGCGTCAACGTTATTTTCAATAAAAGATAACCCGTACTGAGTAATCAGGTCGGTAGTGTAACCGAGCTCAGATTTTAGGTTCCGGTTTGACCACCAATCAGCTTCTCCAACCTGATCAATATGAGAATGATAATCAATGTTCCCAGAAACAAAACCACGAAACTCGTCAAAGCCAAAATTACATGGGTTATATCGAGGATGGTAACCTAAATGCCATTTACCATAGATAGCAGTGGCATAACCAACCTGCTTCAAGATTTGAGCGATTGTGGTCTGGTCTTTTCCTAACCCACGATTCCTGTGACTTTTGGCTGTAATTACCCCTTCAATGCCAGAACGTTGTTGATATCGACCTGTCATTACAGCTGCACGCGTAGGACTACAAACAGGCGCATTCGAGTGAAAATCAGTGAACTTCAAACCTCCATCTGCTAGTGCGTCGATGTTAGGAGTCTCGAGATCTAACCCACCATAGCAGCCGAGATCACCATAACCAAGGTCATCGGCCAAAATCAGGATAATATTGAGAGATGTGTGTGATTTTTTCAAATCTCTCTTCCTGTGATCTTTACAATACTTGTCATTTTTTATAGTTAGTGATTAAATACTCCGGTCCTCGATTATACCAGAATACTTCCAAAATAAAATATCTCAGGTCAAATTATGTACCATATGTACTTTTTTTGCAAAACATCCAGGAGTTTGACAATTTGAAACAAGATGATCCTTCGAAAAATCATAAAGTTGACGACTTTTCGCAGTTTGCCACCCAAAGTATCCATTCTGGTGAAAATCTAAGCACTTCAGCTCCACCAATTTATCAAGCCGTCACTGTCGATGGCGTTTACTTACGTTCAGGCAATCCAACTATTGACGCTCTGGAGACTCGCATTACCGCACTGGAAGGGGGCACTTCATCCATAGCCACGTCAAGTGGTACATCTGCTATTAGCCAAACGCTAACAGCTCTACTTTCAGCAGGAGACCGTATAGTTTGCCACAAGACCATTTATGCTTGGACTAAGGTGATTTTGGATTCTTACCTAGCTAAGTTTGGAGTGAAAGTTACCTATATAGATATGCGTGATTTAGACCAGTTACGCTTGGCTTTGGAAATGCCAACCCGATTAGTCTATTTTGAGCCAATCACTAATCCAACAGTAGATGTTATCGATACCGAAGCTGTAGCCCGCATCACTAAAAGAAGTGAGACGATAGTTGTTGTAGATAACACTTACCTTACACCGTATCACTTAAAGCCATTTGACTGGGGTATCGATATCGTTATCCACAGCGCAACCAAATATTTATGCGGACACGGCGATGCATTAGCGGGTCTGATTGTTTGCCGAACATCTGAATTTGCCGAAAGAATAGCTCATGTACGCAATGCTTACGGTGGAGTTCTAAGCCCTCAAAACGCTTTTTTAACTCTCAGAGGTATTAAGACCCTCCCATTAAGGATGAAACAACATGCAGCCAATGCCCAACAAGTGGCAGAGTACTTAGAAAGGCATCCAAAAGTTTCTCAAGTCAACTACCCAGGCTTAAAGTCCAACTTAGGATACAAAGTCGCCAAGAGAATGATAATAAACGGATTTGGAGGTATGATCAACTTTGGTTTGATCAATCCAGCAGAACAAGAGCGTTTTCTCAAGCGAGTTCAACTTTGTAAACCTTGGGTCAGCCTAGGGGACACACAATCACTCGTAACCGCCGGGAATTTAGGCGGGTTGATACCTGGAGGATATGATCGGGTTCGGATGTCAGTTGGTTTAGAATCAATCGATGATATCATCGCTGATCTAAAACTTGCCTTAGACAACTAATTTAGTTGATTGAGCCAGTGATTGGTGATAGCAAGCGTTTCCTCGGTGTTTGAATGTTGACACTTCCGTTAAGTTCAATGAAAGTATTACTATTTAAATTTAGGAGTAGCAGATGAAGATTCGGCAAGTCGTCGTTACAGATCAATTAGAAGTGGAATTACAAACTAGCGAAATAAATACAGAAGAACTTGGTCCTGATGAAGCTATTATTACTACGGAATATACCTACATTAGTACTGGAACCGAAATAGCTAATTATTCAGGCCATGAACCCAAAGTATTCCAAGCTAATCAATGGTGTACATACCCATGGAAGTCAGGTTATGCAAATGTTGGATATGTAGAGGAAATTGGGGCAAACGTTAAGCAGATATCAGTGGGGGACAGGGTGTTCACTTATGGTAATCATGCATCTGTTCATCGTTATAATACCCAAAGGTTAGCAGTTACGGTCCCTGAAGGGATCGAATCTGGAATTGCTGCTGCATCTCGTATGGCTGGTGTTGCTATGACTGCACCAATTATCAGTGAAATCGTTAATGATCCGTGGGTAATTGTATTTGGTTTAGGTATGGTTGGTAATTTAGCGGCTCAAGCTTATAATATTTTAGGGTGTCGCGTAATTGGTGTTGATCCAGTTCAGAAACGACGTTCAGTAGCGGAAAAATGTGGAATTTCATACACATTAGGTGGAGAACCTGATGAAGTACAAGCAAAAATCGAAAATATAACTAACGGTGAACTCGGTAATATTACAGTCGATGCCGTCGGTCATAGTTCTGTCATAATGCAGTCATTGAAAGCGACAGCTACATATGGTCAATTAGTAATTCTGGGAACACCGCGTGTCTCGGTAGAAGGCGATTTGACCGATCTACTGTCGGAAACTCATTTACGTTGGATTACTATTAAAGGAGCACTAGAATGGTGTCTACCTATGTATCCAACCACTCGAAATGCTGAATCTCAATTCAGTAAGCAAAATACAATCTTTAGTTGGTTGGCAACTAACCAACTCCAACTTGCGCCACTTATCTCACATTGCCTAAAACCTGAGCATATCAAGCAAGCTTATGATGGTCTACTTTACCAACCCGATGTTTATACTGGTGTCTTACTAGAGTGGAGCTAAATAAAAGAGTGCAAGCTAACATATTCAATACTTGATTTCTTCTAGTATTTATGAAAAACACAGAAATATATCAAGTCGATAAAGAAATCAACTCACTTTTCCATTCATGACGTCAAATTGTCATAGATAATAGGCCGAAACTAGAGCACAAAATCAAATAGTAATTGTTCTGCTTTATAAATTCAGCTGACTAAACCAATAGTTTGGCCAACAGGATATGTTGAAAATGAAGGTATTTGTCGTAGAGTAGAATTAATCACACCCAAATTCTGGTTTTTCATTTCTAGGGTTATCTACCGGGCCAAAAGCTTGCCAAGCATTATTAAAGTAGCTTTTTTGATCTTGACTCATAAAAGAAAAAGATCGGTCTGAGGGACGACGAATTTCTTGGCAGTGATAAATAGCTGATCTGTCATTATACTTGTAAAACAAGCCGTATCGAGGTTCATTATTCTGCCAAGTATTTGCACCATGTGCTAAGGTTTCGGTGAAAATGATTGCTGATCCTTTGGGTGATGCTATATTTTGTACAAGCGGGCCATCTACTTTGAACAATTCATCTCGGTCATCTTCAGGTACACTAAAATCAGATTTATGCGAGCCAGGGATACAAGCAAAGCCACCATCCTGTTCATCGATATCCTGCAAGGTAAAAGATATCACCGTCAATCCAGTGAAAATCCGACTACCCTTCACGTAATAGCGGAAATTTACGCTTCCACCAGCGTGTCCACCATGCATTTCGAAGGGGGGGCACCCTTTAGTTCTTACAAAGCTGTAAGCGCTCTCCAGGCGTAATTTAGGAGAAATGATTTCCTTTAAGACCGATACCGTTTTAGGATGATCTATTAAACTTGTAAATGGGTTCCCAACATCTAGTAATGCACCAGCTGAAAACCATGTTCCATTACTATCGTAACCATCTGGAGTTTTATCCATAGGCTTCATGCGCTCTTTAATTTTTTCGACTGCCAAGTCACACTCTTCCATAGTTAAAACGTTTTCGACTACTACAAACCCTTGCAAATCGAAAAGATACTTCTGGCGTTCTGTCATTTTTGGCTCAGTTGGCATAATCTTTCTTCCTTCATGTATTAATAAGTGATTTGGCACTCAAACAAATTGAATTGGCTCGGCCTCAGAGAGGAGACCTTATAATACTAAGGAGTAACCTTTTTGTAATTCCTCAGACTACAGAAAATTAGGCCGTAATCCCTAGAATTAAATAACAATTAGTGGTCTTTGTATGATTGAACTAATTTTTGCTGAGTCCCGATTCAGATTAGTTTTGAAATGATAAAATTTCAGTGATTATAAATCAAAACTAGTTTTCTCGATACTACTAATATGCTCTAACAAAACTGGGGCCAATTTGACAGCAAAGCTAACTCTTGTAAATTAAAACGAACGTTATCTTTGTTAAAATTTGGAAAGGATTTTTCTTCGTTCGGTGACTATAAAAAGCGCCCTACCTATAGGTAAGGCGCTCCGATCGATTATATCAACGCTGTATCAGATTGTTAGCTTTGTTTACTAGGAAACCTGGATTTCGATTTCTTTTGGTTTAACTGCTTCAGCTTTAGGAATAACTACGCTAAGTAAACCATTAGTGAAGCCGGCTCGGGCCAAATCGGTTTGTAGGTTTGGTGGTAGTGAGATAGCTCGCTGAAAATTACCAAAACGGCGTTCCTTTCGATGAAATGTGGACTCTGAAACTTCTGTTTCGACTTTTTCACCTTTGATTACTAAAACATTATCGGTAATCGTTAGTTTAACTTGGTCCTCTGGCATGCCCGCAACTTCTATGGCAATCTCGAATTGGTCATTATTCTCGATAATATCAAGTGCGGGCAGCCAATCACTTTTTCCGTTATCTTGTTTAAAAGAGCCGAAGGCTAATGGACTTTGAACGAAGAAATTATCGAATAAGCGATCTATGTCGGTTGTTTTCCAAAGGCTAAGTGTTTTCATTATATTTAATTGCTCCTACTGGTGGTATTTTTGTAAGATCCGTTAACTGGACCACACTACATCTATAAGCAGAAGGTATGCCAAGCTTTTTAGCCCGATTTATATTAAAAAATGGCTTTTTCTTATGTAATTCGCGCTTAGATGGGATTGTAACCTGTCAGCTTATACCAAAAAGGAAAAAGACGACTGCTAAAATGGCAGCCGCCAAAGCCAATTTCTAAACTCATGAACTAAAAAAATAAAATCTTATTGAAATAGCCTTCCACAGGGAACTAAGGTTTTTATCGGTTCTCATGATTTGAAAACTCAGTTATCAAAAATTCTTCTTTTCTCTTTAGTAAAAACATCCCTGCTCAACCGAAAATCAGCGCTTTTTCGATAGTAACTCACAAAATGTTGAATCAGGTTAGTAGCTATTTGTTCGAAAAACGACTCCTGTTTAAGTGATTCAATTACATAGAATATATCTAAACATTTGGCAAAAAACAAATGTTACCAGTATCGAAATCTGGAGTTAGTGAATCACATGTCGTTGTCTAAAATCTGATATCGTAACCTAATTACTTCAGTATTCCGAATTGAAATCAAAAATTATTCGGTCAATAGTTAAAAATCCAGTTGGCCTCGGGTTTCGATGATTAATCCTGATATTGCTTTCTGGGTCGATTCTTCTTGCCAAAGGTGTAGACTTTTGATAAAATGAGCGGCGTGGTATAGTAATCCTTAGTTGGAACATCGGGTGTGTTTTTCATAGTCAGTGTTAAATCGCCTGACACGAAAACGAGATAGTCGGTTGTAGAGGAGTCGGTAGATGTCAGAAACAGTGCTTTGGGGAATTACAGGTGTGAGCCTAGGTATTGCAGGTACCGTTGGTGTTTTTGTCTTAGTTATGTCGGCTCAGTTGGCTAAAATGGGTCTTAGAATTCGCAATGAGGAAAAAGATCGAAAAAGATTAGTCCAAAACATGCAGGAAGCCACTCGGATTGGTGCGGCATATGATGCTACCGTTGCAATTCGAAAGTTCATCGAAGAAGAACAAAAAAAACTACCAGAGTTTTTCATCGAAACAGGAGATCCTGACGAGCCCTATATGGAATATGATTTAAATCTGGCACGCAGATGGATGAAACCAATTCGTATCCTACTTGAACTAGAATTGGCTCATGGCCAGCATGTAGTTAGTGAATCTTCGGAATCAGATGGTGGGCCCCCTCAGGATGATTCCACAGACGAGGGAACAACTGACGACGATAGCTAGAGTGAAAAATGTCGGTTACGACCGATAATGTCGTTAGTGAACAGTGGGTCAAGCCCATTCTTGGTTTGCTAACGTCCGTCCCTGATCAAACTGAGTTAGTCTATGCCGAAATCATAGCCGAATTTGGTCCCGTTGATTTCCAAACTGATTGGATCCCTTTTGAGAATACGACTTACTACCAAGAAGAAATGGGGTCAAAACTGCAGCGTCAGTTTATTAGCTTTTCCAATTTGATTGATCCTAGTCAGTTGGCAGATATCAAGTGCGTGACAAATCGTCTGGAGAAACATTTTTCTCAGAACAACAAAAGAATTTTTAATCTAGACCCTGGCTATCTAAGTTCAGCCAAACTAGTCCTCGCAACAACCAAAAATTTTGCTCATCGAATCTATCTTCACTCGGGTATTTTTGCAGAAATTACGCTTACTTACCGCGGCCGTGGATTCCGTGCCTTGGAATGGACCTACCCAGATTATCAAACACCTGTTTATTTGCAGATTTTTGAAAAAATTCGGCAAAAGTATCTTGATCAGCTGAGTCAAATTTCCTCTCTGGATTCAGCCAATCATAACTATAGTAATCGACGTTTGAATTTAACAGGAAACACTCCTAAATATGCCATAGGTCTAATGTCAGGGACTTCGGCTGATGGTGTCGACGCGGCTCTGGTTTCAATTAAAGGAAATGGGAAATCGACTCAGGCTGAGTTGATATGTTCTGTTTGCTATCCCTATCCATTAGAGTTACGCCAACGTATTTTCAATTTATTCCAAACTGAACAAAGTCGCGTAGACGAGTTATGCCAAGTGAATTTCTTGGTTGGTCAAATATTTGCTGAAGCCGCAACCAGAGTAGTAGAGATAGCTAATTTTGATCTGAAAAATATTGACTTTATCGGGTCGCATGGGCAAACCATTTACCATCTGCCACCTACGGAAATAGGTACCCCCTCGACTTTACAGATTGGTGAATCAGCCGTCATTGCTAATCAGACTAACCGGCCTGTAGTATCCGACTTTCGTGTGGCAGATATTGCTCTAGGTGGCCATGGAGCTCCAGTGGTACCTTATGTTGACTTTTTGATTCACCATCAAGACGAAAAGTCAGTTGCATTACAAAATATAGGTGGCATCTCGAATGTAACATTTATTCCAAAGAATGCTAGACCAGAAGACATCATTGCGTTCGATTCAGGTCCAGGTAATATGATTATCGATGCTACTATTGAAATAGTCACCAATGGTCAGAAGAAGTACGATGAAGATGGAGTAATGGCTGCTCAAGGTCAAGTCAATAAAGGACTTTTGGATATACTCTCAAAGCATCCTTACCTAAAGTTGCCCCCTCCTAAATCAACAGGCCGAGAGTCCTTTGGTTGGGCTTTTGCCCAAAAAACTGTTGAGAATGCTAAAAAACTAGGAGTTTCTGATTGTGATCTTTTGGCAACAGTAACATTCTTTACAACCCAAACGATTGTTAACCATTATCAAGATCATATCCCCTTTGTGATTGACGAAATCCGAGTTAGTGGTGGTGGCGTTCATAACCGAACATTAATGAAAAACTTATCCACATTAGCAGAAGCTACGTTTGAATCAGTGTCAGTGATAGTTGATGAACAATCGGACGCGAAAGAGGCCATTGCTTTTGCCATTTTAGCCAATGAAACTTTAGTTGGACACTGCACTAATCTGCCAAATGTCACTGGTTCGATTCGTCCAACTATCTTGGGCAAAATTACCCCCGTACCCCACAAAATTCTATAAGGTTGAGGGAAACAAACATAGATCAAGCTATTCAGGATTTCTTAAGCGTTTTCTTATAGCTTGAAAACGTATCGAGTCAATTGAAGCATATGAAGCAACTGGTAATTTCTGGATTTGCCGATTGACTCTAGTAACTCTTTCTCTAGTTCCTGGATGAGTGGAAAGTAACTTTCCAATTTTGGTGGATTGACGTTTTTCAGTACCCAATAACTTTTCAAAGAAGGTCATTATCCCATTTGGATCTATGCCAGATGAGTGCATCTGTTGAACAGCTAACGTATCTGCTTCACGCTCAGCCTCACGTCCATACTGGAGCAATACACCAGAAGTTACAACTTTTGTCGCCAATGTTTCTAGCTGACTTTTATCCTTTCCCAACAGCAATTGAGCCAATGCTGCAAACCCATACTGTTTAGTCAATTGCTTCATCCCGTGTCTACCGACTATGTGCCCAATCTCGTGTGAGATAACACCCGCAAGTTCAGCTTCAGTATGTGAAAATCGGATTAGCCCTAAATTGACGTATATGTAACCACCCGGAACAGCAAAAGCGTTAATTGAGTCATCTTGGACTACTTTGAAATGATAAGTGATATTCGGACGGTCAGAATTCCTTGCTAATATTTGTCCCAACTGATTAATGTAATCTGAAATATGGGGGTCAGCATAAATTTTCAACTCTTCTTCAATCTTAGCCGAGAATTCACCACCGAGTTTAATTTCTTCGGCATCACTGAAAATATTGATGTTAGCTAACTGATTGGCTAACTGCCCACCACACCCCAAAATTAGAACTAAGCTGACCAATAAAAGCAAAGATAATGGAGACCAATTTAAACTTGATCTAAATATCACGCAAGATAGCACTATCTAAAATTTTGGAAATCAACCGGTCATAGGAGATTCCTGCAGCTGCAGCCTGAGCGGGCAAATCGCTAAGTTCGGTAAGTCCGGGGAGAGTATTGACTTCCGTCACAAAAGGTTGGCCTAACCGATCTACGATCATATCAACTCGAGAGTAACCATGACATCCAAGTGCTTGATGCGCACGAAGCGCAATTGACTGTGCTACCTGACTCACCTCATCCGACAATCGAGCAGGAATCACGAACTCGGTCAAGCCAGCGGTATACTTAGCTTGATAGTCGTAGAACTCACGTTTTGGTATTAATTCTAAAATTGGCAAAGCTTGAAGATCATCCCCTACACCAATTAATCCGACCGTAATCTCTTGGCCCTGCACATACTTTTCAAAAAGATTATCCTTGAATATGCGATTTTTTTCTATTGCATGATATATTTCATCAGGTTCATGAATAATCGAAACGCCTAAACTTGATCCTTCCGAAGCAGGCTTGACTACCAGCGGTAAACCAAGCTGCTCAATGGCATTTTGAGTTTGCACCTTCAAGTCCTCTTCTAGATGAATTTTCAAATAGTCAGGCGTTGGGATCTGCATTGTACTAAAAATTTGCTTTGACATTATCTTGTTCATACCCAAAGCACTCGCCAGGATACCGGACCCAGTATACGGAAGACCAAAATGACTGAGAATTGCTTGTATCGTACCATCCTCATATCCTTTACCATGTAGGGCTAAGAAAACAGCATCCACCTCTTCACTTATCAGCTGAGTAAGCCAGTCGTCCTTGACGAGATCTATGTCAATTACCTCATAATCTTGCCGTCGTAATGAAGTAGAAACCCTTTGCCCAGAAAGAAGTGAAACTGAACGTTCCCCCGAACTACCACCTAGTAGAACACCCAACTTATTAAACAGGCGCATTTTCTTCTAGTCCCAGTACTCAGAATTGATTAAAAATCATCATCGACTAAAAAATCATCGAAATTGTAGTCAGCTAACTCATCAAAATCATCGTCCACACCATCCTCATGTAATAGGTGGCCTGGGGGTAATTCTAATTCAGGAACATCAATTTGTTTTGCTTCGCTCCATAAGCGTTCAAGATTGTAGAATTGGCGCACATCTTCTAAAAAAACATGGACCACGAAATCTACGTAATCGATCAAAATCCAATCACTTTTCTTATCTCCCTCTCGTCGCCATGGCTTCGTTCCCCAACTTTCTCTCAAGTCTTCTACAATTTTTTCTGAAATGCTTTCTACTTGCCTGTCTGAGTTGCCACTGCAGATAAGGAAAAAATTAGTAAAAGCATCCAACTGACGTAAGTCTAAAATACGAGTATTTTCGGCTCGACGTTCTTGGGCAGAAACAGCTGCGGCTTTTACTATTTCAAGTGAATCTTCGGTATTAGTCTGTTCAATCTTTTTTTGCATTTTTTCTTTGGCTGATTGCGTAAAATTGGGCTGACGTACTCTATTTTTTGGTCAGTATCCAAGAATATTTAATCAATTCTTAGATGATCCATTCACAGAGGGTGAATATCTACAAAACTGCTGTTTTGAATAAAACTTTTTTGGCCGGCACATCCTACCAGAAAATCTCTGCTACCGTCAAGTTTGTCTCAGATTTTCTAGGTGCCTATTTTATAAATTGATTCGTGCAATCCTTTAATATAACCAAGGGCAAAATGTCGACCAATTGAAGAATAACTTGGCTTGTCGTTGTCGTCGCCAGCCATAGTTAGTACATGATCGAGTCGCAGAGCACCATCGAAGCCTATATCTCGGTGGGCTTCCAAGCAAGCATGCATACCAGTTTTTCCGTCGTCGTGAAAAGTCTCTTGAAATTTTTCTGGTTGTCCAATGAAATCTCGTAGATGAACAAAAAATATTTTTTGTTGATTTCCAAAATGCCGAATTACTGTAGGTAAATCATCAGTCATTAAAGTAAAATTGCCCTGACAGAGTATAATACCATTTACAGTAGTTGGCACTATATCAAACAAATGTTGAAAATTATCCACACTCCGCATAGTACGACCTCAAGCACCAATTGGAGATAAAGGAGGATCATTCGGCGGCATTGCGAGTTTGACATTTTCTTCTTCAGCCACTGGAACTACTTGCTCCAGAAAGTAAGTCAGGCGATCCCATAATTCATCTTCAGTAACACTTCCATGTTCTGTAAGAGGCGCACCAATCATTTTCCTATGATCATAACCTGTGACCAGAGCTCCCCCACGAGAAACAAGGGCTTTATCTGCACGAACCCAGTTCAAGACAGCCACCCATTCATAGCACTAAACCGGAATACCTAACTGGCCCATATTTCGAATTAGCTGGCAAACTGATTCAATCTCATCTTCTATTCCAGGTTTACCTAATTTAGCACGATGGAGTGGTGGTCTACTTTCTAAAACAGCGAACTCAAACCCACCATCTTCGTAAGACCGTTTCAATCTTTCCAAAGACGAATAGGACCAAGGTAAATCATCAGGGGGCCACTTAGCTGATTCCCAAAAGCCATTGTCCCAACCACGTGATCAACACCACATTGTTTAACCATATCCCAAAGCCGATTTCGTTTCGGTGGCAAGATCTCCGCTATTTGGATCATCAATTTCACCTCAAAATTTCGATTAGTCTTAGTTCATTTTATTGAATACGATTATTCCAAAGATTTTTGTATTACCACGTTGAAAAAGGCTTTCAATTTGTGGCAAAATATGTCTTCTGATCAGTTAGGAGAACAAATTTTAGATCGATGGAAAAAATCACCACTACAACCAAACCCAATGGCTATGGGCGTAACTGGTTAGAGTTAGGCCATTTCGTCGACGATGAGTTTGGCCACTCTAATTGGATTAAAAAGGGCGATCCTAATCAGGATCGACAATTGACAGTCAACCGTCTGCACAGCGATGGAGGGACTACACTAGATTGGATAATTTTGATCCCCGAAAACTACCGGTGGACAATAGTCAAAATTAACTACGATCGCTTGAATCCACGTACTTATCAAATCTTGTGGCAACCAGCAGAACCTAAAACAGATCAATTGACCAAACCTGAGAAAATTAAGCGGATATATCAATTAGCTGCTGGAAACCAAGAACTTACTAATTTGCTCCACCAATTGCTCCCTCAATTACCAGAGTAAATTCTCCCTTGGGTTTTTTAGTTTGATCAAACTTATCGATGGCTTTCTGTAAGTCTCCACGGAATATCTCTTCGAATTTTTTGGTTAGTTCACGCGCAACGCAAATTCTCCGATCACCCAAAATCTCAAATGCATCTCGCAAAAATTTCACTATTCGATGGGGTGATTCATAAAAAATTAATGTTCGCTCCTCGTTGACTAGTTCAGTAAGCCTGCGGCGCCTTCGCCCCGCTTTAGGCGATAGAAACCCTTCAAAAACAAAATTATGCAACGGAAGACCTGCGACCGAAGCAGCAACAATGCAAGCTGAAACACCCGGAATAGGAACAATGGGGGCATCAACTGCTAAAGCTGAAACAACCAATCGGTAACCAGGGTCTGAAATTGTCGGGGTTCCCGCATCTGATACTAAAGCCAATGATTGTCCCCCTCGTAAATGCTCAACAAGCCTATTTGACTTAGCGCTTTCATTATCTCTGTAGAAACTAGTTAAGGGGGTCGTTATCTCGTAGCGGTTCAATAGACGTTTAGTATATCTTGTATCTTCTGCTGCAATCAGCTCGACCTCAGATAAGATGCGCACCGCACGAAAAGTAATGTCCTCCAAATTACCAATTGGAGTGCTAACAATGTAGAGGGTTCCCATCTGTACGTGAGACATAAAATTTTCTCTAAAAGTTAAAACGTTTGTATTGTCAATTTCGGGAAAAGATCAGGAAGATGATAAGAAAAAGCTAGGAGGCAGACTACCATAGCTAATTCCAATCTGTCAATTAGCATCACTTAGTCAGTTCAGTCTAACCATGCTATAATCTTACTGAATCATATCAGCAAAAATTTTCAGGTGAAACACTGGCAATTATAAAGAATTTCCAAATAACTAAGAATTTGGTTTATAAACGGACCACCTCGTTATCGCTAGAGCTTGACTTATATTGGATTAAGCCACCTGACACTAATCCTAAAGGACAATCAGTCCCCCTAGTTATCTGGATTCATGGCGGTGGTTGGCGAGAAGGTTCTCGACAAGATTGCCATCATGCACTCAGTTTGATTGAGATTGGTTTTGCTGTAGCAAGTATTAGCTATCGATTGAGTCATCAAGCTACTTACCCTGCCCAAATCGAAGATTGTCGAGCTGCAGTCCGCTGGCTGAGAGCTAATGGCGAATACTATAATCTCGATACTAGTCGGTTTGGTGCTTGGGGTGTATCAGCTGGCGGGCACCTTGCAGCTTTACTTGGTACAACTAGTGGCCAAGACCATTGGCAAGTTGGTAATCATCCAGATCAGAGTAGTGATGTGCAAGCTGTTTGTGACTGGTTTGGTCCAACCGATTTCTTTCGTATGAATGATATTACAGGTACTATTGATCACGAATCAGCCGATTCCCCTGAATCTATGCTGATTGGTGGTCCTATTCGTAGCCACCGAGCAAAAGTAATTGCCGCTAATCCAATTACTTATATTAGCAATACAACTCCACCATTTTTGATCATGCACGGACAAGATGACAGAACTGTTCTCCCTAACCAAAGTGAGTTGCTACATAAGGCATTGAAACGAGCTGGCATCAATTCAGAGTTGATTTTACTGAATAATTTCGGTCATGGATTTAGCTCTGAACAAACTGAAGTTGTTAAAAGCTTCTTCAATAAGCATCTAGGGAAAGGTTAATAAGATGAAAAAAAAATTCAAAGTAGCAATCGTTGGATGTGGAGGAATCTCGAAGGTACATGCTAATGCTTGGCGTGATTCGGATCAAATTGATCTGGTTGCTGCTTGTGATGATAATGTCCAAGCACTAAAAAGCTTTGTTGATCAGTTTGAAGTACCTAACAGCTATCTAGACCTGAGAACTTTATTAGAAAGTCAAAAACTAGATGTATTAGTAATTACTACTTGGCCGTCATCTCATCTCAAAAATGTGTTGGAAGCTGTAAGAGCAAAAGTCAAAAAAGTTTTATGTGAAAAACCTTTAGCAATCAACACTAAGCAAGTTGAGCAGATGATCCAGGTAGTAAGAAAACCACAAACCAACAACACACCGGTGTTGTTGACGGAAGCTTTTATGTACCGGCATCATCCTCTAACTCAAGAGGTCAGATCAAAAATCTGTGATGGAAAAATTGGAGAATTAAGGTCAATTAACCTTGTTTTCAATACTGGACTTACTGATCAAACCAATTGGCGATTACGGGGTGATCTTGGTGGTGGTACAATGATGGATTTAGGCTGTTATTGTATCGATCTAATTAACTATCTAATTGATCAATCACCGAGGTCGGTTTATGCGACTGGGAATTATTCATACGGTACTAATGCTTGGGAAACGATGTATGCTATTATTCGTTACAATGATCGTCTCGTTGCACAGATAGACACTGGATTTGGCATGTGCTGGCGAGAGTATTATGAAATAGTTGGCAGTGAAGGAGTAATCAGAGTAAATCCCGCTTGGGGGAACAATGTCGGTGAATGTCAATTTTGGCTTAATGATCAACCTGTAGTTGTTGAAGGATTGAACCCTTATTTAGCTGAAATACTCAATCTCTGTCACGCAGAAAGTCAGTCTGATTTAATCATGCCACTCACAGATTCTTTGCGCAATATGAAATTGATTGATGCGGTTCATGAATCTGCTCATGCGGGGCAGGTAGTTCAATTCATTGATTAATTTAGAGAATGCCATTATCAATATAAGCCTAATATTAGAAACTACTTCTTTTTTGATTCAGCCTACGGTCGGAATTGATTTTTCTGGTTTTTAGTTTAATCTAATCTTAACTCGTTAAGTGAATTGCTTAACTGAAAGTCTGTAGATTTATCACTTTTTTCACCTTAAGAACTCGAGTAAACCGATAGGCTCTCTTAGACTCGACCATATAAAAATAGGGATAAATAACATATGAATAAGAAAAGTGGACCAATTTCCCACCGAATCATGATTTACTTCTTTTCTGCTGTTTTAACATTATTACTGATTTGGTCAATAGACTATCTTTTGTCAGATATTGGAAATATCCCAGGACCTAGTAGGAAAGAAATTGAGATGCGTTTTGTAGGAAATGACCTGATAAAAGAACAGAAAAGCTTAAAAAGTGAAAAAAAGAAAATTACTACCCAAATCAAAAACGAAACTGAGAATCAAAAATTATTGGAAATCGGCATGAGTGGTTCAAAAGACACAATGAATCAACTACTCAATCTTCACCGTTTGGCCTTGGAAAAAAACGTTCGGCCTACCCTTGACCAACAAAATGCATTGGCTGAAAGCCAAACACTTTACTTATCGAACCAGAAAGAGTTTCAAACGGCTAATGCTCAGATTTCTAATCTAACCAAACAGCAACAAGATTTAGAGCAACAAATCAATCTCATAAATCAACAAGTTACTGAACGTCTCACTCAATCTGAAACTGAATTTAATAATTTATTACAAGCTCACCGATGGAAAATGGCTGGCCTAAAATTACTGGTTATTCTCCCACTTTTAGCAGGCTCAACTTGGTTAGTAATAAAGAAAAGGAAAAGCGACTTTTCACCACTCATATTTTCATTTTTGATCGCGACTTTCTTCGAAACGGGAACTGTGATGCACCAATACTTTCCAGCTAAATTTTTTCGATACATTGTTATTGGTGTCGCAATTACTGCAACCTTAATAATTCTCAGACATTTGATACGATTGGCTGTTTCACCACAAATGGACTGGTTATTAAAACAATATCGAGAAGCTTATAAAAGATGGCGATGCCCGACATGCAACTTTCCTATCCGTCGAGGTATACGGAAAGAAATTGATTGGGGATCATCTAACTTACGTGGCGCAATTCCAATTCAACCAGAGTCTATTGATAAGGAGGAAAAGCCGTACACTTGTCCGTCTTGTGGGCAGCATTTATTCGAGATATGCCTAGAATGTCAACAAATGCGACATACTTTACTTCCGTTCTGCCAGACTTGCAGTCACCAAAAAGAAATAAGAGTTGGTTAATCCAGATGAGACATTTAGTTAAATACATATTGCAATTTATCATTCTCGTTTGCTCAGTTTTGTTGGGGGTATTTTATCCCCAATCGGCTCATGCTGAGCTTAAAAAAGTCCACTTTCTAATTCCTGGTGGGGCCGGTGGCGGTTGGGATAGTACTGCTCGTGGGGTAGGCCAAGCTCTGGCCAATTCTAAATTGGTCAAACGAGTGTCTTACCAAAACATGTCGGGCGGTGGTGGTGGAAGAGCAATCGCGAATTTGATAAATACTGCCCGACGACATCAAAATACGCTGATGATTAATTCGACGCCATTTATTATCCGTTCACTACAAAAAATCTTCACATACACTTTTCAAGACCTAACACCAATTGCAGCTGTGATCTCTGACTATGGAGTGCTTGCAGTGAGTATAAACTCGAAACTAGTAAGTTGGTCGGATACCTTAGGTCAGTTCCACAAAGATCCTACTCAGTTAGCCATCGGTGGTGGTTCCGGTAGAGGAAGTTTGGACCATCTAGTAGTGGCACAAATTTTTCAAATGGCAGGAGCTGACCCAAAGGAAATTCGTTATATTCCCTACGATGCCGGTGGAAAGGCTATGGCAGGTCTTCTTTCAGGGGAGACACAAGTTTTGTCTACTGGTCTAGGTGAAGCTTTAGAACAACATCGAGCTGGACAAATTCGCATTCTAGCGATTACTTCCGAGAAACGGTCACCAGCTATCCCGAATGTACCCACTTTCACAGAACTGGGGTATCCTGCTGTTTTCCTTAATTGGCGAGGGTTTTTCGGTCCACCGAATCTATCTGAGAAAAAAGTTAACATGTATAATCAAATCTTAGAAAAAATGTTCAAAACAGCTGAATGGGAATCCATCAGAAAAAGAAACGGTTGGCAGAATCAACACATCGCAGGACAGAAATTCCAAGAATTTCTAAAACAACAAGAGATACAAGTCGCTCAGTTAATGCGAAGTCTTGATTTCTTGAAATAATTAATACATTCGCCTGATTTGTTTAATGTCCCAAAATAAAATTGGTGCTTTAATATTTCTGGCGTTATCTATTTTCTATGGTTACCTTGCTTCCCAGATACCGGATGCTACAGGCTTGGAAGGCCCAGTAAAGCCTGCAACCTTACCACTTTTGCTGAGTATTTTTGGTGTCGCAGTTAGTATTCTCATCCTTCTGCTCCCATCTCAAGAAGTGAAAGTTAGCTTAGTATTAGATCGAAACAATCTGTTTCGCGTAGTAGGACTGCTGGTATCGATGGTTATCTACGGCTTAACTCTCAGTATTTTGGGCTTTTTTTTGGCCACGGTTCTATTTTTAATAACTGGTTTTTGGGTAATGGGTATACGCGAACAAAAAGTTCTTTTTTCTCTACCGGTCATTGTTGCAACCTTTTTTTGGTTAGTTTTGACAAAAATACTTGGTATACATCTTGATTCCGGTTGGATCAGTTGGCTACTGAGTAAATTTAGCGATTAATCTAATGTTAGAAGGCATTTTGACGGGATTTTCCACAGCGTTCTCGGTCACCAATATTTTCATGGTTTGTGCTGGTGTTTTGGCGGGCACACTAATTGGTATGCTACCAGGACTTGGCCCAATATCGGCAATAGCTTTGATGATTCCAATTACGTACAGTTTCGATTCATCTTCAGGTCTAATTCTAATGGCTGGTGTTTACTATGGTGCGGTTTTCGGTGGCTCGACCTCCTCAATTTTAGTCAATGCTCCCGGAGTAGCAGGAACTGTAGCTACAACCTTTGATGGATATCCGCTTGCAAAAAGAGGGAAAGCCGGAAAAGCTCTAGCCGTAGCTGCTTACGCATCGTTTTCAGGTGGTACCGTCGGTGCTATTTTTTTATTACTAGGTGCTCCTTCCCTTGCTGTAATATCGATTAGTTTCCAATCAGCTGATTATT
>JACLAC010009335.1_pt1 | contig 40189 bp, 33 predicted proteins | sample 8027881 | NCBI WGS metagenome assembly JACLAC01 (sample SAMN15725517, study PRJNA655200) | protist metagenome | isolation source: fluorescence activated cell sorting (FACS) single amplified genomes of... | place: Spain: Blaines Bay Microbial Observatory, Mediterranean Sea | collected 2016-01-19 | reverse complement strand
ATGGATGAACTGAAGAAGGTGTTGAGGGTTGGGGATACTGCATCGTGAAGAAGTATCAGTTCAAGCTTCAAAAGGTTTTGGATTTACGCAAGATACGTGAACGACAGGTGCAGCGTGAGTTGGGGGAGGAGTTGCGCTCTTTGAATGAATGTGAGCAGGAACTGCAGGAACGACTCCTTTTGAAAGGTCGTTTCGTGGAGCGTTTTAGGGAAGTCGATCGAGACGGTCGTCTCGATCCCTTTGAATTTCGTCGTTACCAAGGTTTTTTGATGAACCTGTCTCGTGATGCACAACTCCATCGAGAAAAAAAAGAGCAGCAAAGTGAGAAGGTTGATGAGGTTCGTGTACGACTGCGAGCGGCGATGGGGAAAACTCAAGCTTTTGAGAAGCTTGAAGAGGTCGCCCGAGAAGGATATTGTCGGGAAAGGCAGCAGGAGGAGCTGAAAACCATGTCCGAAGTGGCTTTGCAGAGGTTTCGTCGTTCGTCAGAACGAGGGCAAGCCATGGTGTTATTGATGGCTATTGGGGCTGTGTCCTTTTTATTGTCGCTGCTAACGATAGGTTTATTGTTCGCGGTGGGTTCTTTAACTCCTCATCGACTAGCTGTCATGGGGCAAATCATGCGTTACCGAGGAGAGAACTGGCAAGAAGCTGTGAAGGTTGTTGGGGATGATGAGCCCTATTTGCTCGCGAGGTCCAAATATGATGAGATGAAAAGTGATGCTGAAAAGTGGCGTCTGCATGAGCTTGGTCAGTTGGATGATTCCATCCCTTTAACAAAAGATGTTCTAGATCAGCGTCGAGAGATGCTCGCTATGATGGAATCTTCCCTCGAGCGCATGCATAGAGAAACCCTTGAAGAGAAAAAGTCTCTTGAGCAAAGAGAGCGTTTGCTTTCAGAAAAAAATGCTGAGCTGAAGGTGCGTAGTGATCGACTGGGAGAGCAGGTCGCAGGTAGGAAAAAAGCTAAGGATGATGAAGCGGAGCAGGGAATCCTAGAGGCCTTTAAGGCTATGGATCCAGATGCCGTTGTTAAGGTGTTGACTGCTGAACGTGAGTATGGAGATGCCGATTCAGAAGAGCAACAGCAAGCTACGGTAGCCAAAATAACAAAATATCTAAATAAAATGGAACCCCGTCGCAGAGCTGGCATCCTTGAGGCGTTATCCCCAAGATGGGCGAAGGAAGTTATTGATCATATGCAGAGCGGGTCCTCTCTTTGAGGTCTAGCGAGGATGTTGTGGAGAAGGACCCGCGTTGTTCTCTGCTCGAGTATTGGAGACGTCATGACCGTGGGAAGGGGCCGATCCTATTCCCCCCTGATCTAAGTCAGGATAATCTGAGCTCCTCTGAGTTTCGGATTTATCGACGATTGTGGTTGTCGTACCGATGGGTTGTCGACCAGTTGGATGCTTTATTAAAAAAGGGTTGGGCTAAATCCCCTAGGGCTTGGCGCAGGGCATTGGCTTTAGGGGCAACGGAAGCTCTGTGGGGGAAGCCTGAGGATTATCACGGAATTGTCCATTCATGGGTTGAATTGTCGAAGCGCGCGAATGATCCCGTTGGAGTTAAGGTGATCAATGGCACTTTGAGATCTTTTTTGCGGATGATACAGTCTCAGCGTCCCGTTATAGGCAACTGTATGCCGCAGGCTTTTCAAAAACTGTGTCTAAATCAGGGCTTAGATGTCGATCATATGATTGAGGTGTTGGATGAGCCTAGGTCATTGCATTGGTTTCCCTCAGGACATGGGCGTGCTGATCTCGAGGACGTTCAGTATACTGAGCTTGGCGAAAAGGGATTGTTTGGTTGCCGATTGAAGGCTGGTTTTTCTCCCAAGGAAATACTCGATCGCTTTGGTGGCTTTTTTCAAAACGTTCATGCTGCTGAAGTTTGTTTGGAGGTCAGTCGGCAAAATCATAGTGATATGAAGACTAGACTTTTAGACTTTTGTGCCGCTCCTGGAGGAAAAACTCGTCAATTGAGTCGTCTAGGGGTGAGGGGGCTCTCTTTTTGGGATGAAAATCCAAAGCGACGCGAAGAGATGATGAGGTCGAGTCTTTGCGATGATCATCCAGAGGTGAAGTTGGCGACCGCTAGGGATTTGGACGGAGGCGTTTTTCAGTCGGTGTTGTTGGATGTTCCATGTAGCAATTCTGGTGTGTTGAATAAATGTCCGGAGGCCATGCGACATTTTTGGAAGCCAGAGGACAGCTTTAGGGAGGTTCAGGAGGAGGCCTTGTTGAGGGGAATGTCGCTGATCTCAGAAGGGGGAACACTTTATTATTCAACCTGCAGTATGGATCCATTGGAGAACGGCGAGCGTGCGTTGGGTTTTGCGGATCGTTATGGGTTGCGTGTGATGAAGGAAAGGAGCTGGTATCCATCTAAAGAAGGTGGGCACGGTGCTTATTTGGTGTCTTTGCAGCTTTGTGAATAATATGGCATTCTTGGGATTGAGCTTGACCGCGATTGTCCCTTGGGTATGTTATATGGGTCATTCTGCCTGATACATAGGAGATCGTATGCATAAAGTTTTGGTTGTAGCGTACCTATTGGTGGCCGTTCAGTTTCTTACTGTGGCTAAAGAGCCTGTCGGTGAAATTGTTTCGGTTCAAGGCGAGGCCTACCTTGCTCACGTGCTGAAGCCTAAAAAACCAGCCAAGGTTGGTGATAAGATTTTTGCTAAGGACAAAATAAAGACAGGAGGTGATGGGGAGGTTGTGATCGACCTTTTCGGAGATTCCACGTTGACGGTAGCTCCATCCTCTTACTTAAAAATCCCTAAAAAGAAAGCTAAAAGTGGTAGTACAGAGTTGAGTTTGTTTGGGGGGAAAGTTGGTTTTGAAGTGAAGCCCTTGGGGGGAGCGCAGACCTTCACGGTGAGGAGTCCATCGGCAGTGGCAGGGGTTCGAGGAACTCATGGTCAAATGTCCTTTGATTTGAATTCTGGTGTAACCGGTGCTCAATCCCTCGAGCACACAGATGGGCGTCAGGATGAGTCGGTTTTGTACACCGTGCTTCCTGAACGAGCTTCTGTGCTAGATCAAGTGATTGCCGCCTCAAGGGAAGCTGAATCTGTTGGTGAGAACTATGAGGTGGCAGAAAGTGTTCTCGTTGTGAATGAGGGCCAAGCGAGTTTTTTTATGGCAGACGGAGCCAGTGCCCTGCTTGAGATGGGGGCAGATCAGGAATTGATGAGCTTCTCTAAAAATGTGGCGAAAGACCTCAGGGGTAAGGCTGCGGTTGGTCGTGCGCAGGGTCGTTTTAGGGGCATGGACGAGAATAAAATCGCCTATTTAGAGGAGTTGGAACAAAGGCTCAGAAATATCGTTCAAAGTGCAGCCGACTCTCGTTTGCCAGAGCCTCCCGACAGTCCTTTGTGAAAGATATGATCATTTCGAAAGCGGTTGAATTGAGGTTAGTTAGCTTCAAAATCACGGTTTGACGGGAATCGACACAATCTATACTCGAAAGCTTCGTCTTTCATTGGGCCAGAATTGAAGGCAGTCCATACCATAAAACGCTCCTTTGTATCCGTCATCTTGGCGTTATCACTTTGTGGATTTGTTGTTGCCGATGAGGGCTTATATGAAAGTGCGACTCTCATGTTTAATAATGGTGAATATGAACTTGCATTGCAAGATTATAGCTCCATTATTGATCGAGGCCAAGGAGGTGATCTTGAAGCAAAATCTTGTTTTTATGCAGCGGAGAGTCTCTTTCAGTTGGGACGCCATGAAGAGGCGTCTGGAAAATTTAGGCTCTTTTTAAAGAATTATCCTTCCCACCAGCGTCGGTCCTTTGCTCAATATCGTTTTGCTGAGGTGAGTTCGCTTCTGGGTAAATACAAGATTGCAGCAAAGGCTTATCTTCGTTTCGTCGATGAAAATGAAGGCGATGATTTGATTCCCAAGGCGTTGTACAATGCGGCAAGTTCTTTGATGGAACTCGGGGAAGGCGTTGAGGCTGAAAAAGTTTTAGAGAAGTTGGTGTTGGGTTATCCCTCGCATTCATCCGTTGAAGACGCCAAGTACTTTATGGCCTGTGCGCGCTTTAAGGAAAAGAATTTTGTTGCTGCTGCCGAGGCATTTATTGACTTTGCGGAGCAGTACCCCAAGTCAAAAAGGCGAATAGATGCTTGGTTCCGCGCTGCAGAGACATACAGTAGTGAAGGTGATCACCGTAAGAGTTTAGTTTTTTACAATAAGGTTTTAGCCGAAGGCCGAGGTTCTTTTCGTAAAGATTGCCATGTGGGTATCGCTTGGTCTTACTATAGACTGAAAGAGTTCGAGAAAGCGGGTAATTATTTTCTGAAACTAGCTAGGGAAGAGAGTTCTGGGCCGGAGCGGGCTGAGTATTATTATCAGGGATTGAGATCTTATTACGATGGAGATCGCAGTGAGCTTGGCGTCTTGGTGGGAAAGGAGATGTTGAAAGCGTGCGCCGATGAGCCTATTTTTGGTGATGTGAACTATTGGCTAGGCTTGTTTTCTATCAAGGAAGGTAGGGATGAGGAAGCTGCGCATTATTTAAAACTTGCCGTCGATGACCAAGTGAAGTATGTTTCCAAGGCGACGATCCTGTTTGAGCGGGGTAAACTATTGCAAAAGCAGGACCTCCTCGAAGAGGCGATCAACGTTTATAAAAAAGCATTGGATCTGGTTAAGAGCGATGGTGAGCTAGAGGCTCAGATACGTTATGAGGCTTCACGGGCTTTGCACCAAATGGGTAGGACTGCTGAGGCCAAAAATATGGTGAAGGGCAACCTTGTTGCGGGAGGAAGCGTTGTCTCTTTATCTGAATTTTCCATGGGGGAGTTTAAATATAGTGAGGGGGACTATGCGGGGGCTATTTCCCATTATCAGAAAGTTAGCTCTGGTGATGAAGGAGATAAAGCGGTTGTAGAGGATGCTTTGTACCGGATTGCATGGTGTTGGCGTAACCTTGAGCAGGCTGAGAGATCGAGGACAGCGTTTGAGAAATTGGAATCGATTAGTGAACGCCATCGTCAGGAAGCTCGCTATTTGATAGCCGAAAGTTACCGTCTTGAGGGCGATTTTGTTGAAGCGGCTTCTTGGTATGAAAAGGTTGGCGATGTGGAGGGGGTCCACGGGGCTCACGCTAGGTTGTCGATGGCAAGAATGTACTTTGACCAGAATCAGCTTAAGCCATGCTTACAGGCCTTGTCTGCACTATCGAGGGAATTTCCCGATTCTGAGGTTGATTTAGAAGCTCGGCTTTTGATGGCTGAGGCTCATTATGGGCTTGGAGGATTTGACTCTGCTTTAGCTCAGTATGGGCAAGTTGTAGAGAGAGGCGAGGGGAGGCTCTTGGAGAGCGCCCTTTACGGTCGTTCATGGATTTTATTTGAACAGGAAGCTTTTGATGCTACGCTCAAAGACCTAGACCGTTTGTTGGAGTTGTTTCCAGAGTCTTCTTATCGCCAATCGGCACTCCAGTTGAAAGGTCAGGTTTTTATGTTCACCGATCGTCTGGAGCAAGCCCGCTCAATGTTTAATTTGGGCCTAGGTAAAAGCCAAGGGGATGAGTCCATGCTGTTGAATTTGGCTGCTGTAGAAACAGATTTAGGCAATTTTGATAAAGCGCTAGAGGTTTACAATCAAATCTTGTCCAGATTCCCTGATAAGGAGATTCAGGGAAGGGTCACCTATGAAAAGGGGTGGTTGTACATGGAGATGGGTAGGGAAAACGAGGCTCTATTGATGTTCAAGGCTTATCGAAGCGCTCACCAAGGTGGTCCGTTGATTGATGACGCAAATTTTGCCCTAGGGCAATTGGCTTACGATAGGGCGGCCTACAACGAAGCTGTAGAGGCTTATTCGCGATGTGTTTTATCGGAGCGATACATGGCAAAGGCTTATTATAAGATAGGTTTTTCAAGGCTAAAACTGGAAGATTATGGGCGGGCAGCAGAGAGTTTTGAAAAATTGGTGACGAACGTTCCTGATTCACCTTTGATGCTCGAGGCTTTGTATCGAGTTGGACACTCTTGGCTAAGGGCCATGTCTTTTGAAAAAGCTGTGGACGCTTTGAAAAGCTATGTTGAGCGGGGACGTTCCGATTCTTTTTATGAAGATGCGTTAGGCGATCTGGCGATTGTCAATGAAAAATTGGGAAGAGTCGATGACGCCATAGATAATTATGAGCGTTATCTAAAGCTTTTTCCCAAAGGTAGGCGTTGGGTTGAGATCAATGTTTACCTCGGCAAGCTACTTTTGAAAAAGGGTATTTTTCTTGAGAGTAGAGAGGCTTTTGCGAGAGCTCTTGCAGACAAGACCCATTTTTTGGCCTTGGAGACGCAGTTCCTAGAGGGGCAGGCCTATTTTATGGAAGGTCGTTTTGAGGATGCTATACGTTCTTATCTTAAAACACAACTTTATAAAGACGGGTTGATATGGCAGGCTAAGGGTATGCTGCGGATTGGATTGTGTCATCGAGAATTGAAACGTTTTGACCGGGCTCGCCATTATTTTGATAGGGTTTTGTCCAAGTACCCGTCTACGGATGCAGCAAAAGATGCTGTTGACGCTTTGAGAGATCTTCCTAAATCATGACGCTAATGGCACGAGTATCGTTTCTTATTTTGTTCTTCTGTATTTCAGAAGTTTTTGCAGAAACTGGAGTTCAGGTCTCTGGTGTAGCAGAGTCTGCAAGGATCAGCAAGGGCAGTCTTTTTGATACATTTGCCGCAGGAGGATGGGTGATGTGGCCCATTCTGATTGGTTCACTGATCGGTATCGCTTATGGTCTTGAGCGTCTGTTTGCCTTAAGGCAAGGCTCAGTGGTTCCTTCTAGACTGAGCTCTGCTTATGGGGATGTCATGAACTTGTTGCACACTAAAAAAATAGAACCTAAAAATGCGATTGTTCAACTTTCCTCTGCCCTAGGTCATTCCGAAGGAGAGCGTTTGTTTGAGCGCTTCTTGAAGCGTGAATTCACCAGTATTAGGGATCTAGAGCAGATACTTCAGGAGTACGTTGATGTGACGCAGTGGAGGTTGCAAAAGAACATCAAGCCAATAGGCCTTGTTGTCCAGGTGACCCCTTTACTTGGCTTGTTTGGAACGGTATTGGGGATGATTCAGGCTTTTGATGTTGTCGCTGACCAAGGTTTAGGTAAACCTGAGGTTTTGGCTCACGGCATGGCTGTGGCCTTGTTGACGACGGGTTTCGGGTTAGGAGTCGCCATACCATGCTCTTTGCTGAATCATTATTTGATGGAGAAGGCCCAGCATGCCGCTCTCGGTCTTTATAATATGCTCCACGAGTTATCGATGGAGCTTTGTGAAAACAAAGATTAGGTCGATTTGAAGTTCTTAAAGGAAAGTGGTCAGGCGGACGCTTCGGTGTCGCTGACGCCATTGGTGGACATCATCTTTTTGTTGATCATATTTTTTCTGGTCAGTTCAACGTTCGAGAAGAGCGAGCAGCAGTTGGGCGTTGAATTGCCCCAGACAAGGGCTTCTGAGGATAAGGTTGAGCAAAAGGAGCTTGAATCTTGGGCTGTATTGATCGATAGAGAGGGTGTTTTGTTTCTCGATGAGACTGAGCTCAGTGAGAAGGCTTTTGAGGAGAAATTGAGAAGAAATAGGAGTCGGCGAGATAAGATTCAAGTCATTGTTAAAGCAGATAAGCGAGTTGTTTATGGCAAGGTGGCTAAGGCTCTGGGTTTGTTGGGAGAGTTTGGTTTTAAGCGCGTGTCTTTTCGAACGCTTAAAATAGAGCTGTGAGTTAAGGTGAGCTAAAGCGTGGTGCTCCTGAAGATGGAGTTAATATCAGTTCACTTGTGGAGGTATGATGTCCCTTTCTAGCCAATTTAAGATGGATGCGCAGTCTGTTTCTATGTTGAGTCGTATTGGCTTGACTGAAGAAGAGTGCTTGGAAATGAATGGTAAATTCAACACTATTCTTGAGTCTTTCAAAGTGGTGGCTGGTGTTGATGTCGGTCATGATGATCAAACTTTAGAGAGTCAGTCGGCGATGGATTTGAGGGAAGACGTTTCTATACCTGCTTTCGGACAGAAGATTGCGCTGGAAAATGCCCCTCATCAGGCCTTGGGGCACTTCCGGGTCCCTGCTGTTTTGTGAGATGAGCTGAAATGGCGGGGCTTAGGACATTAGGAGAGCACCGAGACGACTTGTGTCACGTTGAGCTCCTTTGCAATGTCGAAGAGACAAAGGCCTACATAAAGCTCCTTCAAGTGCGTCCTAAAGGAGAAGGACAGAACGGTTCGAAAGCTAGCATGATGAAGGAGAACCTGTTGACCATGCTGGCGCAGGCCGGGGTGGTGGCCGGAATAGATAAAGATGCCTGCTCAAGCTTGAGTGAGCAGGTGTCGTCCGGTGAGTTGGGGCCGGGGGGTGGCATGTATTTGGTGGCGAAGACAGAAGCTCCTGTCCACGGTGATGACGGTCGATTCGAATATGCGGTGGAGCCAAGTGCAGAAGAGGTCTACTTTGATGTGGACCGGCGAGAGGCCATCGATTATAAAAACACGAACCTGATCCAGAATGTGATAGAGGAGCAGTTGTTGGCCACTGTGGTGAACCCGAGCTCCGGAGAAGATGGGCAGAGTCTGATGGGAAATCCTATTTTGGCTCGTCAAGGGCTACCGATGAAAGTGAAATTGGGCAGTAATGTTGTGCTCGAGAATGGGCAGGTTTTGTCGACCTGCGCTGGTCGTTTCATCAAAGAAGGTGAATCCTTGGCTGTAAATCCCATTTATGCGATCAGGGAGGATGTCGGTTTGAGGGTTGGGAACGTCAACTTTATTGGTAAGGTTGAGGCCAAAAAAGATATCCTTGACGATTTCTCTGTTTTTGCGAAAGTGGGTATTGAGGTTGGGGGAACCTGTGGTGCCGCTAACGTTGAGAGTGATGGGGATATCATTCTCCAAGGTGGAGTTAACGGTAAGGGCAAGGGATTTGTAAGGTCACAGGGAAAAATTGAGTCGAAATACTTGAACGAGTTGACGGTCGTTGCTTGGGGAGATATTTGTGTTACGAAGAGCGTGATCAATTGCTTGGTTAAAACCAAAGGCAAGTTAGACGCGACACACGGTAATGTGATTGGGGGAGAGGTGATGGCATTGATGGGGATCGATGTGGGGAGTGTAGGTTCAGATATGGGCGTGATCACGACCTTGATTGTTGGTCAAGATTATGAACTGAGTGATAGGAGGGCATCCTTTGAGGCTCAGTTGCAAAAAATTGGTGAAGAGGTTGATCGTATTGATCGAATCATAGGGCCAGTATTGGCCAATCGCGATAAACTGATGGCTTTGCCCTTGGATAAGAAAAAGGCATTGAAGGGTTTGTTGGAGCAGGTTAAGCGCTACCGAGAAGAGCAAAATAGAATTTGTTTAGAATCAGAGGCCTTAGAGGCAGAGGCTGCGGCCAGCAGTGTGAAGGAGATCGTGATCAGAAAAACCTTATATTCCGGAGTCCGTGTCGTGATAGGAAAATGTAAAAAAGTGATCAAGGCTGACATAAAAGGGCCAGTCCTTCTCCGTGAAGATTTAGAGAACGATACGATTTCAATCACTTCTATTTCCTTATAAACCCATGGCTGAGATCGGAGATTCATTGGAGTCGTTGATTCTTGAAAAGGGGTGGATGTCCTCCTCTTCAATAGAAGAAGCAAAACAGAACATGAAAATAGCGGGTCAGCGTGACCTGCATAAGTTTCTTATTGAAGCGAAACTGCTCGATGAAGATCAGTGTGCAGAAGCACTGGCTTTGATGTCAGGTATGGATTGGGCGTCGGGGGATCATCTTGTGGGAACTCCGGAAGCTGTGGCGATGATATCGCTTGAATTTGCTAGGGACCGCTGTGTCTTGCCCCTGTTCATAGAAGATGACTGCCTTGTTGTCGCCTTGGCAAACCCAATGGATCTTTCTATTTTAGATGACATTGGTTTTATGAGCGAGAAGCCTGTTCGCTATCGCGTTGCGACGGAAACGGCGATTCGCAATGGTGTGGTGAGCAGTTATCGCGGTGGAGAAGAGGCATTGGGTGAGATGATCGAGTCTCAAGATTCGATCGTCATCGGTGGTCAAGAAGAGTTGGACGAGATCGAAGATGAGGATGACGTTCCTGTCGTAGCACTTGTCAACACAATTATAGCTAATGCGGTCAAGAAAGGGGCTAGTGACATACACATTGAGTCCATGGAAAAATACATCAGGGTTCGATATCGGGTTGACGGTAAAAATATAGTTGTCGATAGGCCAAATAAACGTCTTGAAGGGGCTATGTTTGGTCGCATCAAGTTGATGGCTAAAATGGATATCGCTGAGAAAAGAAAGCCTCAAGACGGTCCGATCAAGTTGAAGGTTGATGGTCGCAACATCGATCTCCGTGTATCGACCTTGCCTTCTTCCTTTGGGGAGAGCATCGTTATGCGGATTTTGGATAAAGAATCGGTCATGAAGGGGGTTGATCAGCTTGGCTTTCACCCCACGGACTATGCTGAATTTAGCCAGTTGATCGAGCGCCCCAATGGCATTGTGTTGGTGACGGGTCCTACGGGGAGTGGGAAAACAACAACCCTCTACGCTGCATTGAATGAAAAGAATAGACCGAATGTGAAGATCATCACGGCAGAGGATCCAGTTGAGTACAATGTGTCGGGAATAAACCAGGTGCAGGTCAATCACACGATTGGACTAGACTTCTCGAAGATCCTTCGTGCAATGCTTCGTCAAGCTCCAAATGTGATCCTTGTGGGTGAGATTCGAGATCAAGAAACCGCTGAGATAGCCATTGAGGCGTCGTTGACCGGTCACCTGGTGTTCTCGACTTTGCACACCAATGACGCTCCCAGTTCGGTGACGCGTTTGATCGATATGGGGATCAAGTCATACTTGGTTAGTGCTGCGGTGATCGCCATCCTTGCCCAGCGTTTGATTCGACTCAACTGCTCCAAGTGCTTGGAGGCATATGAACCAAGTGCAGAAATGATGACTGCAGCAGGAATCAGTGACGAAATGGCCGATGGGCACACTTTTTACCGTGGTGCAGGGTGCCAAGTTTGTAACAATACTGGCTATAAGGGGCGACTGGGTATTTATGAGCTCTTGAAATTCAATAGTGAATTGAGGCAGGCCATATTTAAGAATGAGCCGAGTCATGTCTTGCGTGAGATTGCTTTGCGAAGTGGTATGCACACGCTTTTGATGGACGGTGTTCGTAAGGTTTTTGCGGGGAAAACGACGGTGGAAGAGATTCTTAGGGTCGCTAAAAGTAGTGAAGATTGATATGAAAAGTAATATTTACCTTTATTTGATATTGGGCTGCCTCGGGATCGGTGGAGGCCTTTTTTATGTCGGCTATGATTATATCGATCAGGCAAATGTGAAGTCCAAACTTCTGGATGCTGAGTTAGAAGATCTCGATAGGAAACGCTCGGATATGTTTCTCAAGCGTTCTGAAGTTAGTGAGCTTCGTTTGTTGCGCTTGGAGTCTCAAGGTCAAGCGAGAGATCTTGCAGAGAAGATCGTGCAGGAGTCAATGTTGATTGCTGAGCACAAGAAGCGCAAAGACGACCTCGAGCAAAGGCTGCAACTGCGGCAGTTTAGAAAGGATTCGATAGAGGGACTTTTGGAGGAAGTCGAAGCACAGCTCGAAGAAGACAACCTCTTGGTGGAGCGAGATAAAGAAAATATTCAGACGGGGTTTGAGCAGAACCTCAAGCGCCTGGAGCGTAAGAGGGGTGAGCTTGCCAAAGAAGATAAACTGTCCACAAGGAATAGTGAGAAAAAGCTAGCTGAACTCAAAACAGAGTTGAGTACAATAGAGTTCAAATTGAGGCGCAACAACAATTTGACTCCCCTTGAGTTGGAGGCGCCTTGGGTCGTTGGTGAAGTGTTAGACTATCAGGTCAAAGAGAACAAGGTCGTGCTCAGTGTCGGTGCAGATTTTGGGGTGAAGCCAAACTATAAATTCAGGGTCTTTTCAGGTGAGCGTTCTGGAGCAAGAGAGTATAAGGGTTTTGTTGTCGTAAAAGAGGTTTTTCCACTTGTCTCATTGGGCGTTATGGAGATGGTTCAGGACGTTGGCGAAGCCCCTGTGCCAGGGGATTTCATAGGAAGTCTGGTTTTCAGGAAAGATCGCCTTAAGTTTTACTTGGCGGGTGACTTTAGTGCAAAGTACAGTAAAGGTGAGATCGTCCGCCATCTTCAGTATGCGGGCAACGAGGTGCTTTCGGAGTTGACTTCAGAGGTCGATTTCTTTGTGCAAGGGGCTCTTGCTGATAATGAGATCCCTAATGCAACGGCTTTAGGGGTGTCCATCATTCCTGAAGATTTTATTTCAGCCTACTTCGGGGAGTGAAATGGCCAATTATTATTATTTAGGTCGATCAGAGTTTCCGACAATTTTAGTTTGGGTTTCGTTGTCGGTCTTGACCGCATTTATCGGTTTGGTGACCATGTTGTTTGGTTTGTCCTTGAACACCGGGGCAGATGCAAGGGGCTATGTTTTGAAGGATGAAAAACAGGCGATTTTACACGAGATCAATGGTGGTGATTTAGGCTCGGCAATGGATGTGATATCAACATATCGTTCACAGCGGGGCGGTGTAGGAGATGCAGCTAATCTTGAGAAGAGCTTTGTCGATGATGCTAATTTAGAAAGACGTCACGCTAAAAAGGTGATGGCGATGATTGAAGCGGGGGCAAGCGATGAAGACTTGAAGCTTTGGTTAGCTTCTCAAGTTTTGCCAGGCCTAAACCTTCTTGTTCAAGATGAGAACGAGCAGATTCTTTTTTATAAAGGCTTGAAGTCTGGAGGTTTGTCTCAGGAGAATGCGCTGAGTGTTTTGGAGAGATTTGAGACGATACCTGATGAAGTTAGGGATTTGATTCACGACGAGGACTTTGTCCTTGAGGAAGGTGCAACAGCCATGCTCAACCAGTTGACCGGAGAAAAGGAGAATGTTCGTGAGGAGATCAATGCTGGACTTGATGAAGAAAAAGATCTGATAGAGAAAGTGAAGGAGATGACAGAAAATCGGAATGCTTTATTTCCCAAGTTGCAAGAGATTTTGGCAAGATCCAGAGAGCTGGATGAAGAGAGGGAGCAAGGTCTGCGCGAGCAGAGTGAGAAGTGGTCTGCATTTTTGGAAGAGACGAGATCGGTGGTGAAGAAGTGGCGTGAAATCGATGCTGACTACCATGGGAAAGACCAGTTGTTGATTGAAAAGCAAAATATTTTGAAAACGAAGATCCAGGGGCAGGACTATATACCACCTTTGGATCTGGTCGATGCGCGAGTGATTGAGATCGATCTGGGTGCTGGCCGTGTTGTGATAGCCTTAGGGAGGCGTGATGGTCTTCGCAAGGGGCAGGGCTTTGATGTCTATAAGATGAAAGGTGACACTCTTCAGCATGTGAAGGGTCGTGTTGAAGTCGTCAAAGTGATGCCTGACTACGGTGTATGTCGAATTTTGGAGGGCAAAGCTTTGGAGCCTATTTCTGTAGGGGATGTTGTTGCCGATGGTGATGATGACAAGCCTTTTGATCGTAAAATCCTGCCGTCTTACGTTTTGAGCGGTCAGTTTATAAAAAGTTATTCCCGCGGAATGGTGCGTCAGATGATATTGTCTTCTGGTGGACTTGTTAAGGAGGATATCTCTAAAAATGTTGCTTGTGTTGTGATTGGAGATCGTCCTAAGGAAGAGGATATTGAGATTTGTCGGGAGTTGGGAGTGAGGACCGTTCGGGTTAGGGATTTGCCCCGTCATTTAGATTACTCTCCTGAAGAAATAGGGCTTTTTAAACGTCAGAGTTGGGAATGAAAAGTTGATGCGAAGTTTTCGTGCATGGAGGTGTTTATGTAGTGTTGTGTCATTGCTTCTGTTCACCTTATCTTTACACGGTAGCATTGAGCAGCGGACCAGTTACGAGGATGAATTTGAGCTCGATCTGAAGGCTTTTCGTGCCAAGTACGGTTGTGATATTTGGCTTTCTAAGGATGAGGGGCAGTCATGGGTGCTCATAGGAAAGACTTTTGGTGAGGAGGAGCAATTCACTTATCACGCTCAACAAGCTGGCTTGCATTATTTTCATATACACCCTAGGGATGATGAGGGAGAAACTCATTATCCTGGTTTCGATGGGGAGGTTCATGCAGCCATTGACCTCAAGAAAGTGGAGCGGGAAAATATCGATATATTGTATTCGAACCGTCGTGTTTTGAGCATCAGTTATGAGGTTCAGGACATCAGTCACTCCATGTCCGACCTCCAGTCCGACTCATGGCTCTACTACACGACGAGCAGTGGGCTAGATTGGTCCTTATACGGTCCAGATGAAGAGAAGGGTTCGCCGGTGTCGTTTGTTGCCCGTTCCGATGGTCTTTATGGATTTAAGGTTGTTTCGGTCGATTTGTCCGGCCAGAAAGAGGAAGCCCCTGTTGCGGGCACGACTCCAGATGTTTTGGTGCGCATCGATACGGTCGCACCACAGGTTGAACTGCTCTCTCCTCAACCCTATGACCTTTGGGCTGAGGGAACCTTGAGGAAGATCCGTTGGGATGTGAGTGATGATGCCATGGATGATGTCGGAGCGGTGTCCATCTATTACGCGCTTGGCAGTCAAGGAGATTGGGTTTTATTGGGTGAGGATTTACCACGGGTTGGAGAGTTAGAGTGGAGAGTTCCTTTCTCTGAAAATGGTAAAGTTTTTATTCAGGCGAGGGCCAAGGATATCTCCGGTAACCTTGGTGTCAGTGCAGATCGTCCTCCCTTTTTGACAAGAAATATACTAGAAGAGATGTTGTCGAAAGACATCCGAGAAAAAGCTGATGCTTACTACGCAACGGCGACGATATGTAGAAAGAATCACGATCACCACAAGGCTTTAAAGTATTATGGACTGTGTTTGCAACTGAACCCATATCACGTCAGAGCGTTTAATGACACAGGTATCTGTTTGCTGACCTTAGGTTTGTGGCAAGAAGCCTTCTCTAACTTTGAGTCAGGTCTAAAGTATGCACCCTCTGATGAAAACATAATGGCCAATTTATCAAGGCTATATATGGACCATCTTCAGTTTGATGATGCAGAGCGGATTTTGCGCCGTTTGGTTGCGCTTTATCCTAAAAGCCCAGATGGCTTATGGTTATTATCGGATCTGTATTTCCGTATGGGAGCTGTTGAGAAAGCTCGATTTGTTTGGGAGCGCTTGAGTCATTTGGATTTCGATGATCAGTCGCGGGGGTTGGGTTATCAATTCACAGCAAAACAAAGATTGGCTGAGACCTTGGTGACCGCACCAAAGAAGACCTCTAGTTATTGGTTTTCACGATAAACTGTAAAAAAAAAGCTACCCCATAAGGGGTAGCTTTTTTTCGGACTGTTTTGACTGTTCGACTTTAGATGATTTCTTTCATCGCGGTCATGTAGCCACGTAGTTCTTTGCCAATGATCTCTACGGGGTGTTGACGCAGGGTTTCATTCACAGCGATCAGTTGAGAGTTGTTAACCCCGTTGTCTTCACTGTGGAAAGCTTTTCCAACAACCGTTTTATCTAGAGAGGACATGAAGTCTTTCAGAAGGGGAACGCATTCGTTGGCAAATAAGTAACAGCCATATTCAGCAGTGTCGGAGATGACCTTGTTCATTTCATATAGTTTTTTGCGACTGATGAGGTTGGCGATGAGAGGCACCTCGTGTAGAGACTCATAGTAGGCTGATTCGGCCTTGATGCCAGCAGCAGTCATAGCCTCAAATGCTAACTCAACTCCAGCTCTAACCATAGCGATCATGATGATGCCTTGGTCAAAAAATTGTTGTTCAGAGATGTCGCCGGAGCCCGCTTCGGAGTTCTCAAATGCGGTTTTTCCCGTTTCTTCACGCCAAGCTAAGAGTTTGACATCGTGATTATCCCAGTCCTCCATCATCCCCCGTGAGAATTCTCCGGTCATGATGTCGTCCATATGCTTGTTGTATAGATCTCTCATGATGTCTTTCAGTTGCTCCGAAAGCTCGAACGCTTTGATTTTTGAGGGATTGTCTAAGCGGTCCATCATATTGGTGATGCCGCCGTACTTGAGGGCTTCGGTGATGGTCTCCCAGCCAAACTGTACGAGCTTCGAAGCGTGACCAGCGTCGATGCCTTCTGCGATCATGCGCTCATAGTAAAGGATAGAACCGGTTTGTAGCATGCCGCAGAGGATGGTTTGTTCGCCCATCAAGTCTGATTTGACTTCAGCGACGAAAGATGAGAGTAAAACTCCGGCCCTGTCTCCACCTGTCCCCGAGGCATAAGCTTTTGCGATTTCAAGGCCGTCGCCATTGGGGTCATTTTCGTCGTGGACGGCAATCAGTGTAGGAACACCAAAGCCGCGTTTGTACTCTTCTCGAACCTCTGTTCCAGGGGATTTAGGGGCAACCATGACAACGGTGATGTCCTTTCTGATTTGCATCCCCTCTTCGACGATGTTAAAGCCGTGTGAATAGGCAAGGGCAGAGCCTGTTTTCATCAATGGAATAACAGATGAGATCACGCTAGTGTGTTGTTTGTCGGGAGTCAAGTTGATGACAAGATCAGCTTCGGGAACGAGGTCTTTGTGAGAGCCAACGTTGAAATTGTTTTCGGTGGCGTTCTTCCATGATAGCCCTTGGGCACTGATGGTTTGTGGTCGGAGAGCATAGCTCACGTCAAGGCCGCTATCCCTAAGATTGAGGCCTTGATTGAGGCCCTGGGCGCCACAACCAATGATGACGATTTTTTTACCTTTTAGTTTTTCGACACCATCACTGAATTCTTCGCGTTTCATGAAGCCACAGCGACCAAGTTGATCTAGTTGTTGGCGGAGGGGTAAGGTATTGAAATAATTCATTGAAAGTTCGCCGAAAAGACATATATAAGAGCATATTAAAAAGATTATTCTGGACGCAAAGTTAAACGAATGAGAACATCATGATGAGCCCCTACGAGGTCGACAGCCGACGACGATCGATATCATTTTTTGAATGAAAATAAAAAGGGGTAGGGTTAGGCCGTTTCTTAGTTTAAGTCCTAAATGTATTGACTTGAGTAGGCTCAGGGGTGTTTTTGATCATCTCCCTCACTACGATATTTACCGTCAACGCATCAGGCGTCATTTAGATAAATCAGGCTATGGCAAAGGAGATCAAGAAGACATCTTGCTTTTGCTAGAAGACATTGTGTCTCTATGCACAAGAGCAAACCTAGAGGAATGTTACGATAAGTTGAAGCTTGACTTGAGTGGACGCATGGGCGCTTTCGAGTTGGGTCCAGAGGAGATCACTTTTGAGAAAAGGTTCAATGAAGAGGTGATCAAGAAAAGCATGTCAGGTGTAACCAGTTCTTCATTCATGTTTAACCTCTTGATCAAGCTTGATGATCGCTTGAGGAAGGACGACTGGGCTGTGGAAAGGTACCCTGAAATAGAAACAGAGGTGCTTGAACTCCGTGAAATACAGGTGGAGAACAGCAGGAATCAGGGGCACATGCACTCTCAGGTCGTGTCGGAGTATATCCTGACAAGATCCGTCCACTTTATAAAAAACTTGGACGCTGTGACTGATCGAGCTTTGAGTTCTGAGATGAGAATTGCGGCAGTTCATAAAAGGGAGCTTGTGCTGCAAGGCCTCGATGATGAGTTGAGGTCTCTCAGTGATGTCGTGTCAAAAACCTTGGGTTTTCTCTCCCAAATCAGTAAGATTGGAGCAAAAGATAAAAAGCAAATGGCGGGTTTCCGAAGGGAGATGGAAAAAAAAGCTCGGGAAATACTGAGTTTGAGCTATTTGTTATCTGAGGTTGAGGATGTTGTTGGCGTTGGCTCAGCGAATCAATTTCTGCAAAATCTTAGGTTAGACTTGCTTTTTTCTTTATTGATTTTGCCCTACAACGATGGTTTTCGAGGTAAATATCAAGCTGCAATAGAGTCTCGCTTGATGCAAATCACTCACTATGCAAATTATCTTAATGGGACCGAGTTGAAAGGGGAATGTAAGGTTGTTTTTCCCGACAGTTTTAACTTGGTTTTTGAAGGGGTGGGCGCTTTGGCTGGAAAGTCGGTTCCTCAGGTTGTGCGTTTGGTCACGGAGGGAGAGGGGGACTGGAAGTCGTTGTCTCCAAAGCGATGGAAATTTTATATGGAATTAGAGCGCTACAGCAAGGATCGGCTCAAGAGTGAGGCTGAGTTCTTAGCGATCCTTGAGGCCAAAAAAGTGCTTGTTTTTCAAATGCTCCAGCGTTTTTCATCCAGATCGATTCGTTCGCTTGTTTCTATTTACGAAGCGGTTCAGTCCCTCGAGAGTGAGGTTAACGGAGACGTGTCGCTCCCTAAAGACGTTGTTGCGATCTTACGGGAGATCTGTCATTGCTTTTCCCAACTCTTGTTGGTGGGGAAAGATCGGGTCAAAGGCCTTTATCGCAGCGAGGCTGAAGATCTCTTTCGAGCAAAAGAACAGATGCCTCAAAGTCGTTACCGTTACCGCTCACAGGGAGCGCTCCGCAATGGAGTGGATGTGGAGGACAAAGTTCTAGGGGTTGTGGCCGAGGAGCTTTTTGATGCGCTTTGCGTTTCATGTGAACGGAATTTAGATCGCAGAGGTGTTGTTGGTCAACTGGATAGGTTGATCGAGAGGCTATCGCCACCCAATGGAGGCTTGTTAGATATCATGGACGACCCCGTTCTGCTTCGTCGTTTGTTGGAGTCGCCGTCGATAAAAAACCAGAGTTTAAACCGAAAGAAGATGCTGAGTCTGATTAGCTTGTCAAAGGTGATCCTTTCCCTTTAGGACCGCCCCCTGTGAAGGGGGCCTAGGCCGGGCTAACTTCCCCTAGCACCCACTCGCCGCAGACCTCTTTGATGACAACGGTCTTGATTTGATTGCTTAGGTTTTCAGCTGTTTTGACCTTCACTTCCAAGTAGTTGCCCGCGTGACCACTCCAAAGGCCTTCGGATTGTTCTTCGAAGAGAACGTCAACTTGGGCGCCCAAGTAACGAGCCCCCAGTTCACTGCGTTTTTGGGTGCTGATTTTACGAATGACATTGGTTCTTCGTCTCCTTTCATCCATGGGGATTTGGAACTTATTGATGTCGGTCGTGCCTTTTCTCTCGGAGTAGGTGAAAGCGTGAGCATAGTCGATGGGGTGAGACCTGAGAAACTCACAGGTCTCCTCAAAGCAAGATTCGCTTTCTTCAGGGGTTCCCAGAAGAAGATCGGTGCCTATGGACAATCCAGGAACCAGTTCATGGGCTCGGATGATTTCATCTCGGTAAGCGCCACTGAGATAACGCCTTCTCATTGCTTTTAAAACGGTGTCACTTCCGGATTGTAGGGGGAGGTGTAGGTAGGGCACTAAAGCGTGGCTTGGGTCGCCCATCCTGTGCAACAAGTCCATTTCGACAGTCGTTGGTTCGATTGAACTGATGCGAATCCTATGGAGGCCAATCTCATCCAACGCATCGACGATGTCGACGATGTTTTTCCCTTTGACATCGTAGGTGCCTAGGTTGACGCCGGTTAGCACAACCTCCTTGAAGCCTTGGTCTCGAAGGATTTTCGCTTCATCTAGCAGGTTGTTGAACACTCTTCCCCTGGCCCGACCTCTCACCCTAGGGATGATGCAGAAACTGCACACAAAATCACAACCGTCTTGGATCTTTAAGCTGGCCCTGGCCCTTGAGGTGGATTGTCCGATGGCTTCAATAGAGAAAGGGTCTTTGGAGATCTTGTCTTTGATCAGTCTGGCGCGGTCGAGTTTCTCATCGGGTAGATAGTGCAGTAAGTTGAGTTTCTCTTGGTTACCCACGACGAGATCGATGCCATCGATCTCTTGCAGGGCTTTAAAGCCTGACTCGGCATAGCAGCCGATGACAGCGACCTTGGCGTCTGGATTGTTGCGGATGACTCGGCGGATGGAGTTACGGCATTTTGAATCGCTGACCCCTGTAACGGTGCAGGTGTTGACAACGCAAACATCGGCAACCTCGCTTTGGTCAGACAGGGCATAGCCGGCTTCGACAAAGGCTTGGGATAGCACTGCGGTTTCCGATTGGTTGAGTCGGCATCCGAGGGTGTGGAAGGCCACTTTCATAGGGCTAGGGGAAACTTTTGAGGAAAATAAGGAATGTAAAAGCAGTGCATTCTAATGGCTCTTGCTTGAGGAGAACCGATTGACTTTTCCATAGAGCCAAGCCGCTAAAATCGGCCTATGGAAATAACAGAAGAAACCTCACCTTCACCTAGCGTTGTTGGTCAAAACGAAGTCGTACGATTGTTCGTAAGGGAGCTAACGGTACTGGACTATGCCTACTGGGATGCACATTCAGGCCCCCTAGGGGGAAGTTTGGATGTCGATGTCACCTTTGTGGGTTTGCTGGATCACGAGGGCGTTGTTTTTGATTTTAGTTTAGCTAAAAAGGCGGTGAAGTCCGTTATTGATGACTTGTGTGACCATCGCTTTGTGGTTCCTAAAAATTGTCTAGAAATGGAGCCAGAGGGGCAAGTTGATGAAGCCTTATTCCGGGCTCATTATGTGAATGGAGAACTGTTTTATCGATGCCCTAAGCAAGGTTTTTGTGCCATCGATACGGACAAGGTCACGCTTGGGGCGATAAAGCGTTATTTGGAGGCGGAAGTGATGAAAGTCATGCCTCAAAATGTTGATGCCGTAGAGATCGAACTGAGGGAGGAAGCCTTGGGGGATGCGCCCTCTTATCGCTACACCCATGGTTTGAAGCAGCATTACGGTAACTGCCAAAGGTTGGTTCACGGGCACTGTAATCGCGTCGATGTTTTTGTTGAAGGGGAGCGCTCTCTTCCACTAGAAAAAAAGGTTGCCGAGCGGTTCAGCAACGTCCACTTGGCTTTTCCAGAAAATATATTATCGAACGGTGCTATTGTTGGTCAAAGACAGGACCATCTAAAAGAGGTGGAATTGTCTTATCGTTCATCCCAGGGTGAGTTCTTTCTGAGGATGCCTGGCTGTGATGTCTATGTCATGCCTCTGGAGACGACCGTTGAAAACATCTCCCGCCACATCAGAGACTGTGTTGATGATGCTTTACAAGGTGAGCGAGCTGAAGTTTTTGCATACGAAGGCATTCGCAAAGGAGCCCGCAGCAGAAGTTTATAGAATCCCACCTGTGCGGTGGGCCCTGCTCAGTGGTGGCGTTGCCCCTTCCGGCAGTGATAGATCACTGCCGGAGGGAGATTTCTCCAGATCACTTTAGAGATCTTCACTTCGTCAAAATGTCGCTCGAGCTTCTCAGAGAAGCTCTGGGCTTGTTTAAGCTTGAGGGCATGGGCGTAGGCGAAGGTGGAGAAGACGCCTCCATCTGCTAAGCCATCGAGGGTTGCCGTGAGGATCGACTCCTGAAGTTCATCGGGGAAGAGCGCCCATGGAAGGCCGCTGACGATGAGACTGGGGGCGTCCAGATTTCTCTTGACGAGTTCTTCTTTAAAGGATTCAGCTGACTTGGGGCAAATCTCCATTGAGGGCAAACGTTTTTGCACGTGATCGATGAAGGCGGTGTTGAGCTCAAAGCCGAGGTACTTCTGATCGACCATGCGATCTTGAATGCGTTTTGTGATGGCTCCAGTTCCTGCACCAAATTCGACCACGACTTTCTTCTGGTTGTCGGGGAAGTGCCTTAGCATCTCCTTGGCCAAGTACCTAGAGCTGGGCACAATTGCGCCGGTTTTTAGGGGTTGGCGCAGCATGCCTTTGATGAAGCGGATAGGCAAGGCTTTCATTCGGAGAAGTGGGAAGAGGGGGCAAAGTGTAAGGGCTTTTATCAAATGTCTTTCACCTTGAACCCTGTGTTGGCTCAGTTGAGCCTAGCCATGGGGTGAGGTGAGTGGGCTTGGTAAAAAAGGGCTAGCCTCAAGTAGGCTTGAGGCCTCGCTCCAAACCGCAAAAAGCCGGTCCCAACCAATGGCGACGCCACTGATGGGAGCTTCCTCGCGATCTAGGGCCATCACGAAATCATGGTCAATACCGAGGGCGGGTTTGTTGAGTTGGCGTCGCTCTTTTTGTTCCAGTTGAAGTTGGGACATGAGGGCGTCGGCGCGGGTCTCTTCTTCGAAACCATTGCCGATCTCGATACCGCGAATGTAGACTTCAACTCGCAAAGCCCAAGGACCAGAAACTCTGGCATATGAACATTGGCTCTTGGGGTAATGGTAAAGGAAAACAATATCGCGCTGTTCGAGTTGAGCTTCTGTGGGTAAAAACAGCCTAAAAAAGGCCTCATCTTCGCTCATGTGATGGGTGTTTTGAACCCCTTGGGAAGCAAGCCTTTTCCTCATAGCTGCGCCGGATAGCTCTGGACTGCCACAAGAGGTCATCCAGTCCGAGACGGTCCAACGCTCTTGCTTCAAATTGGGGAAAAGAAAGGACAAGAAATGGGCGCAGCGCTCGATCAGCCCTTGTAGCTTACAATTCTTCTCGTACCACTCGAGCATCATGAACTCGCGACTGTGCCACTTCCCGCGTTCGTGGCTGCGAAAACTATGGGATATCTCATAGATGCGTTGCAGGTCTGTGCCCAAAATTTTTTTGAGTCCCAGTTCCGGGGAAGAGGTCAAGTAACCGGGGCCGTCCTCGCAGATCACTTCTAATGGGTCGAGGTGTGGTTCTAGGGTTGGCCATCTCACGAGGGTGGGGCTATCGACTTCAATGAATCCGTCATTCTCTAGGACCGTTCGGGTGAGTTTTCTGAACTCGGCACGCTGAAGCGTCCGTTTGGCCGTGATGGGGTTCTGGCTCATGATGGCTCTCCGAACAGGCGTTGGTTCCAATGGTCTATCCATTTTTGTTCGATGCCCAAGGGGGTGTGCTTCGTGCTGGCCTTCGGGTTGTCCGAAACTGAATCAACGGCGATGAGCCCCTGTAGAGCGTTACCCATGAGCAGACCATTGGAGTGGATTTGGCTGAGGTGAATGTCTCTACAGAACTTCACTTTGTTGGGGAAACGTTCTCGTAAGGTGTTTTTGAGCACACTGTCGAGGAAATCTCCGTGCCTCACGCAAAAAAGGTCATCATCACTTTTAATAAATATAGCTGCTGTGGAGGTTTCTAGCAAGCTGCCCTTCTCGGTGATGTAAATGGCGTCATCCCAGCCTAGGCGAATGGCTTCACGTCGGGCGAGGAAGTGTTGATCATAGGATGAGCTTTTATAAGGACTCAATTGATTTGAGTGGGGGCGACGTCGTATAAGCCTGCGCGGTGCTGTATTGTCTTGGTGGAGTTTGTGGAAGACATGGGCGCAGAGTTGATTGTTCTCGCCAAGTCCAATCAGCAGTTTGACGCGGTAGATGTTGCGGCTATCTAAAGCCTTGAGCTGCTCGTTAAGCATATTCCAAGGGGCTTCGATCCCATGAGGCTTTAGGCCCCAATGCCGAATAGCTTTGGCTAGTCTACGTTTGTGGAAGGGCTCTAGGGCGATGTTGCCGTTTTGATAGCGCATGGTTTCGAAGGCGCCTACTCCGAATTGGACGAAGGGTTCTTGCCAAGATAACTTTTCCATAGGTGAAAAGATGATGGCCGCTGTGCTTGGTCAAGTTGCGATGAAGCTGCCAAGAGCTTGTTATGAAAACACTTGCCCTAGACTTACGGCCATGAGACAATGGGCTAAACAGTGTTTTCGAAAGCTATTTCCCCGTCCAGAATTGGCACTGTTGGAACAGTTGCGGAAACGACGGCTAGGGACAGAGCCTTGTTCCTTTAAGCTGCCTTCGGGGCGTTTGATACGTGGTTTGAAACCCCTCGAAGCATATCATGAGTACAAAGATATCTTCATTAAGGGTATCTACGATGCTGACTTGAGTTCTCGGCGCCCAAGGGTCATCGACGCAGGCGCATACATGGGGTTGTCGGCGGTGTACTTTTTGCAGCGCTACCCCGATTGTGATTTGACTTTGTTCGAGTGTGACCCAGAAGTGATCTCGACCTTGACTTCAAATTTGCCGGAGGTGGAATCTGGACAAGTTCGTTTAGAACCATTTGCCCTGTCGTCAGGTCGTGGGCGGGCAAACTTTTTTCGTCGTGGTGGCGATGCTGGCTCCCTGATGCGTCAAGATGGAGAGCCCTTTGAGGTTGAGTGCCGCCCATTGATGGACTACCTAGAGGAAGAGGTGGACTTCTTGAAGATGAATATTGAGGGGGCTGAGATTGACGTGTTGGCCTCTTGCGGTGCTTCTTTAAGGCGAGTCAAGGAGATGGTGGTTGAATTTCATAGTTTTGCGGGACAAAGCCAGCGTTTAGACGAGTTGCTGAAGACCCTGAGGGATTTTGGTTTTCGTTACTGCATCAACCACTTTGACGAGGAGTCGAATTGGGCCTGTCGAACACCGTTTCGAACAGATTCAGAAACTTCTTATGTGCTTTTGGTGCACGCAAAGCGACAGGATTAAAGGTTTGACCCGTTGATATTGAAAATACTGATTACGGTTGTGATTGTCTTGGCCGCATTGCTGCTTGCGGTGTTGAGGAGTCGTCGTTAGCATGAGGGGCTTTGTTAAGCTGATATTTGGCTCTTGTCTAGGGGCCTTTCTGGGCTTGAGTTTATTTGTGGCTGTGATCGTTGTCTTGGTTTCGGGGCTGACGGTCGCTTTATCGCAAAAGTTCAGTCAGTTTGGCGAAGTGAAGGAGATTGAAATAAACTCCATTTTACATTTGCGACTTGCTTCAGGACTGCCTGAGGAGTTGAGTCAGGACCCCTTGGACCAGATCGATTTGGCCAGTTTTGAGGTGCTAGAAAGTCTTGATTTCCCATCTATGCTCAATGTTATTGATACTGCCTCAAGTGACCCTAGGATCGAGGGCATATTTTTAGACGTACTGGGTGTGCCTGGTTCATCGACAACTCGTCGAGAATTGTCCGAGGCGATGGAAGCTTTTAAAAAGCAAGGCAAGTGGATCGTGGCCCACTCTGATTCTTACTCGATGGAAGAGTACGGTTTATGTGCCGTTGCCGATGAGTTGATTTGCAGCCCCCTTGGTTCGGTCGAGTTGGTGGGGCTAAAAATGGAGATGCTCTACTTTGGTAAGGCTGTGGAGAAATGGGGCTTGGATTTTCAAGTTCTCAAAGCAAGGGACAATGTTTACAAATCGGCCGTAGAGCCTTTTTCTCTTGAAGGGATGTCTGATCAGAATCGGCAACAGCTTTCAGTTTACCTCCAAGACCAGTGGCAGCACTTCAGTCAGCAAATTGAACGGCAGCGCTCTTTGCCGGCGGGATCTTTGGATCGATTTGTTGAGGAGCAACGCCCAAGGTCAGCAAAAGAGGCGTTGGAGATAGGGGTTGTCGATGCTTTGGCCAACAAGTCAGAGGTCTTATCGGAGCTCCACCTGAAAAGTAAAGGCTTTGAGGGCTCAGAGCCCAGGTTGATCTCGCCGTTGGTTTACGCCAAGTCCGAAAACCTTTGGCCTAAGCCGAACGTTCAAGACAGCAAGAAAGGCTTCGTTGCTGTCTTGACAATCCAAGGGGTGATGATGCCCGACGAGTTTGCCGGTCAGGGTGTGATCACGCCTTCAGGATTTAGAGCGGACATTGAGGATTTGGCTGAAGTTGATGGACTCAAGGGCTTGGTCTTACGTATTGACTCCCCCGGAGGCGATGCAGTGTCCGCCGAGGTGATGTGGGATCAGTTGAAGCAGTTCACCAATAAGGTTCCAGTGGTGGTCTCGATGGCAAAAACGGTGGCTTCCGGTGGTTATTACTTGGCCAGTGCGGCCAATACGATTGTGGCTGACCCAACGACTCTGACGGGTTCGATAGGTGTTTTCGGGATGATTCCAAATTTGAGTCCTGTTCTTGAACGCCATTTTGGGGTGAGCGTGGAGTCCGTAGAGACCCACCCTGGGATGTCTAGGATTTCGGGATTGAGTGGTTTGTCCGACGCACAATGGTTATCTCATCAACGGCGTATCGACATCGTTTACGATGTCTTTTTGCGCAGGGTGGCCCAGGGCCGAGGCCTTGAGTTAGAGCGTTTGCATGAGTTGGCACGGGGTCGCCTTTGGTCGGGTGTTGATGCGGTAGATTTGGGGCTGGCTGATGAATTGGGTGGGCTAAGCAAAGCGATATCGGTGATCAAAGGGGGTGCTGATGTGGATGTGAGGTACATGAGGCCTCCTTCCCCATTAGAGAGTGTGCTGGAAAAGGTTGGTGGTGCACCGTTCTCTTTTATGGAGCGTTTTCAGGTGTTGCTCGAGAGGCCTGTGATCTTGTGGATGGGGACGCCTTGGTTGAGTGAGTTCGGTGGTTCTTGGTGCTTATTCAAAGGAGGCTCATAAAGTGGGCCGCCATCAAAACCTCAAAGCTGCCATTCTAATTGTCGCTAGATGCCATTCTAGTTCAGAAAGACTGGAGAGATACTTTAAATGTCGTCTAGGTTAAATAATTGAAACAAATCATTAAGAATCAGTATCTTGAAAATAAGCCAGCCTCTGCTTTATCGATAAAAAACATATCTAATATATTTGAAATGATATTTTTTCATGAGTAATCAAGGCAAGTCTTTGGATATCGTTATCATGTGCGGAGGCCGAGGTCGCCGTTTAGGAAAACTAACAGAATCTATTCCAAAGGTTCTTACTGAGCTGCACGGGAAACCTATTCTTGACCACAAGCTAGAAGCTTATTTGCAACAAGGTTACAATAATTTTGTGCTTTGTACTGGTTATAAATCTGAAATGGTTAAAGAAAATGTTCAAAAGTATAAAGATAAGTGCAATATTACTGTATCAGATGCTGGGGAACAAGCAGGAATATTGAAAAGACTTGTTGTAGCAGGATGCCACTTTGAGAATGAGGCAATTTTAACATATGGTGACACGCTAACCGACTTAAATCTACACCAGTTGACTACATATCATCGAGATAAAAAAGCAGAAGCCACTATCGTCACAGCTCCGATTCAAAACCCTTTTGGTTTAGTTGAATTCGACTCAAACAATAAGGTCACCACCTTTCGAGAAAAACCAATTTTGAAATATTACATTGGTTATGCAGTTATCTCAAAAAGCTCTTTTGAATTAGTTTCTGATAAAATCATCAACTACCCTGATGGTTCTGGTTTAGTGACTTATTTTAGAATTTTAATGGCAATGGATAAGTTGTTAGCTTGGCATCATGATGGGTTTCAAATCACGTTTAACACGGAAAAAGAACTAGATGAGGCCAAAAAAGATAGTGCCAACTTTTTTACTTTAACGGAATCTAATGGCAAATAAAGTTTTAGTGACTGGCGGGGCCGGTTTTATTGGCTCACATCTCGTAAAGAACTTGGTTAAATCAGGTGCTGATGTTTCAGTCATGGTGAAATACAAGAGCATCAATGACAATGTCAGATTAAGTTCAGTGTGGGACGACATTGAAATCACTGAAGCTGACCTAAGAAACATTGATAGTTTACGTCAGTACCAGAGCAAATCATATGATGCAATCTATCATTTAGCAGCTTATAATCATGTTGGCGATAGCTTCTTGCATGTCAATGAAGCTTTGATGAGCAATGCTGTTTCAACAGCTAATTTACTCGAGTATGCTCCCGAGTTTGGACGCTTCTTATATATGTCGACCTCCGAATGTTATGGCCTACAAACAGAGGTTCCATTCCAAGAAGACATGCATCCCTTTCCGATATCTCCTTATGCTGTTGGCAAATATGCAGGAGAGTTGTATTCAAGAATGAAACGCCATGCTGATAAGTCTCCAATAGTTTGCGTCCGTGGGTTCAATACGTTTGGTCCTTACCAAAGTGAAAGAGCTGTTATACCTGAATTGATCATCAAATGCTTGAGAGGTTTACCCGTTGAGACGACTGAAGGGAAACAAACTAGAGAATTTAATTATGTAGAAAACATTGTTGAGGGCCTTGTTGCTGCTGTTGATGCAGAAGAGCCTCATGATGGCATCATTAACCTTGGGTCAAACCGAGAAATTGCCATTTGCGATCTTGTCAAAATGATTCACGAGGCTTGTGCCTCAAAATCGGACTTACGCATTGGTGCTTTAGGAAACCGACCTACTGAAATTTGGCGTATGTGTGCGTCCTACGAAAAAGCTGAACAACAATGGGGATGGAACCCACAAGTCTCTTTTGAAGATGGCTTAAAAAGAACGGTTGATTGGTTTAAAGAATATTTGGCTGTATTTTATGGTAAAAACTCTGGACTGAATCGTCTTTAATATCATGACTAGTGTTGGTCTTACTGGTGTTAGAGGCATGGTAGGACACAGACTATTTAATTTTCTAAAGTTGAAGGGGGTGAATGTTTATAACCTAGATCCCCTTCTAAACAATCAAAGTAATAAAATTAACCTTCCTGATGAAGTAGATTTTATATTTCATGCAGCAGCAAAATCTAGTATCCGAGAGGCTTTTGAACAAGGTGATAATTTTGTTCAACATAATTTGCTCGCAACAGACCGTGCTATTCAGATAGCCAAAAAATTGCAAGCTACGCTTGTATACTTTAGCAGTTACGTTTACGGCAAACCCAAGTATTCACCTATTGATGAAAAGCATCCCCTTCAGTCCTTAAACCCATACATGTACAGCAAGATTGAAGGCGAAAAAAGATGTATCGCTCAAAAAGAAAATGAATCTCTAAAACTAATCATTCTAAGACCATTTTCAATTTATGGAAAAGATATGAGGGAAGGAAGACTTATTGGAGATTTTTGCAGATACGTCGAACAGGGTAAGCCTTTAATTTTGAACTCACCTAGTCCTATTCGTGATTATCTTCATGTTGATGATTTTTGCGGATTATCGTTAAAGATTATTAAGAACAGAAAAACCCTTCCTGAAACTCCTGTTTTTAATGTTGGATCAGGATACCAATTTAGCAATTTAGAGTTCGCACGCATATTCAAAGCCATATCTGGATCACCCCACCCTATTGAGATCAAGGACAGTGATAGAAAAAATGATGTTTTTGAAGTCATCCCCAACCTAGATAAACTTAAAGAATTTTATGAATGGGAACCTTCTATTGATCTAAAAGATGGTTTGAGGCGAGTTTTGGCAAAACCATCATGAAGGTATGCATATTCACTCATCAATATTTACCAAGAATTGGTGGCGTTCAGGTGCTAGTCGAAAATCTCGTCAATTATTTGGTCGAGATAAGTAACTGTGAAGTAGTTCTCATAGGGCCATATTATAGCTCCACAGAACCTGAAGTTGAAAGTAAAGAAGGCTTAACCATTTACAGATTATTTAATCCTGATTTGAAATGGACAGTTTTAAAAGCCTTCAAACGGTTTGTGGAGGTTCTCAAAAAAGAGAAACCTGATATTGTACATGGACAGGACGCTCTTATTGATAATGCTTTTTGTTTTTTTGCCAATATCAAAACAAAAATCCCATATGTCATCTCAACTCAAGGAGAGCTCAATGCCTTAAAAAGAGAAACCGTTCCCCTCTCAGCAAAATTAAAGATACCCTATTTAAAACTGGTTTTATCCCGGCCTAAATATATTATTGCTTCAGAGTCAAAGATCATGAATGAACTCGAAAAACGGGTTGGGTATTCAAACAAATATTGCTTACTGATCAATGCTATTTATGTTAATAGATCACAATTGGAGTGTCATGAGTCAGACTTTCATCGACTCAAAGAACTCAACTTACAACCTCATAAATTCTTTGTGTTTTTAGGTAGACTTGTATACGACAAAGGTATTTTTGATTTAGTAGAAGCCATTGCATTAAAAAAAGACCTTTTTGAGACAGAAGGATATAAATTTTATTTTAGTGGTGAAGGAGCTGATAAACAAAAGCTTAGACAAATCATAAAAAAGTACGATTTAGGTAACCTTATTCTATTATCCGATGAAATAAGACCAAATGACAAATGGGCTCTGCTACACCAAGCTAGAGCAATGGTGTTAGCATCATGGGAAGAAAATTTACCGATTTCAATTCTCGAGTCATTTGGAGTCGGCACTCCAGTCATTGGGTCAGACATCAAAGAAATTGAAAATTTAATTCCGGACAAGAATGTTGGAGAAGTATTCAAGTTAAAGGACCCCGTCGATTTATCAAAAGTTTTAGAAAGCTTTATTAAATCTAAAAAAGTAAAGTCTCCTGAATCTTTTAAAAAGGCCATGGTTAAACATGACCTTTTACAAATGGGGCATGAGGTGATTGATCTATACTCTAAAGCCATAAAACAACCCGACTACCAATGAGATTAAGCTAATTTAAGAACAACGGCGTGAACAAATGCGCTAAAAAATAGCGCTTAGCAAGTTGATCTGGAGGTGTAAAAGGGGCGGTTCGGGTACTTGTTTGTTCTTGAAGGATCAGTCTAAGGTCTAAGATTTTTAGGAGTATGCTCACCAAAATGATAGTAGCTCGCTTATGCTGTTTTTTTTACAGATGGAATGACTCTGGACATTTGTGGTTTGGTAATACTTCGTCGGGTCGTTTTAACGATGATCGAGAAGATGATGGCGTAGTGCTCGCTCTATTCGGGTTGGCTTGCTAAGATAAAGGGTTGGTTAAATGAATATCTTGTATGTGAATAGTGAAAAAGCAGGGCCTAGGTTAAAAGAAAATTCCTATTCCTCTATTCCTTAAAGGATCGAAAAAGTGGCGAGAAGAAATTTCTAGCGTAAGAGATGGCTAACTAGAAAAGTGTCAATCTCTGGTTCAGCTATCGCAAAATTTAGAAAAACATATCTATTAGAATTTTAAAAGAATTGATCGATATTTACACTTCTTAATATGATAATAAAAAGCTTTTGAAAATGAATGGACTTTATTCAACCCCTACTCTAAAATAGCCTGATGTGCGGCATCTTTGGATTCACAGGTTCAACGCCTAATGCCTCTGAATTATTAGAAGGGATGGCGCAAGTTCAGATCCATCGGGGTCCAGATGGATATGGTCACTTTGTAGATCCCAATATTGCGATGGGCATGCGAAGGCTAAGTATCATTGACATTGAAAATGGCTGGCAACCATTTTATTCAGATGATAAAAACATCATTGTTTTTCAAAATGGAGAGGTATACAACTACATCGAATTAAAAAAGGATCTAGAGTCAGAGGGGGTAAAGTTCCATACATCGAGTGACGTTGAAGTGATCCCACACCTCTATAAAAAGTATGGAATAAATTTCCTAAGTAAGCTAAATGGAATGTTCGCCATTTCTATTTACGACAAGTCAACTGAATCTCTTTACCTTGTTAGAGATCGAATTGGAATCAAGCCTTTATACTACAGTCATTCTCAAGAGCGGCTATCTTATTCTTCAGAACTAAAATCTCTCCTTGCTTTACCTTGGATCTCAAAAGATCTGAATGAAGAGGCTTTGCAAATTTATTTAGACCTGATGTTTATACCATCTCCAATGTCTCCATTTATAAAAATCAATAAACTGGAACCTGGGCATTATTTAAAATTTCACAGAGGAAGCTTAAGCCAGCATGATTATTGGAACCTCAATTCACAGAAGGTTAATGATCTCCGTACCCAAGAAGATTTCCAAGAAGAACTAGATTTCTTACTTAAAGACAGCCTAAAGCTTAGGATGCGGGCAGATGTTCCCGTTGGTTGTTTCTTAAGCGGAGGAGTAGATAGCGCTTGCATCGTCTCATATGCGAGCGAAATGGCTAATGAAAATTTCAATACTTACCATATCTTGTGGGAAGGTAGCTCTCAGAAAGTAGATGAAAGTCCAAGAGCAAAAGCATTATCAGAGCATTATCAAACTCAACATATCCAGAAAAAGGTTTTTGACAAAGACCTTTTCTTTAGATTACCGGAATTGATTTATCACCTAGATGAACCTTTCGCTGATGGAGCTTTTATAAATACCTTTGGCTTGTCTAATAAAGCAGCTGAAGATGTCAAAGTTATATTATCCGGAGCTGGTGGTGACGAACTTTTCGGAGGATATAACCATTATCGAGAAACAAAATTATGGAAGCACTTGATTGCTAAATGCTTTCTTTCAAAAGATTTAAAAAACTCTTACTATGACAAATATAGATGTCACAATAGGATTCCACTCTTTGAAAATGTAAATATTCATAACTTTAGAACGAGTTATGATAATGTTTTTCGAAAAAAATTAAAATCAGGTGAGCTAAGAGCCTTGATGCTATCAGATATACGGCATTATCTGCAAGATGACATTCTTTTCCTAACAGACAAAATGACAATGGCAACATCACTGGAATGTAGAGTTCCCATGTTAGACCATAGAATCGTTGAGCTATCTGCAAAGATTCCAACTAAATATAAAATCCTTCAAGGGCAAAAGAAACAGATACTGAAAAACCTCATGAGGAATAAAGTACCTCTAGGATATTTCGATCAAAAGAAAGAAGGCTTTGGTTTACCCGTTCACCACTCTATGAATCAATACAAATCTCACTATGATCAAATATTAAAAAAAGGTTATCTTATAAACAAAAGCATATCTTTTAAAAACACTATAACATCACTAGTCAAAACTCCTAAACTTTCCCCGAACAAGAGTTGGGTTTATTGGAAATTACTAATTCTTGACATTTGGTTTCAAGAGTTCGTTATAGGAAAAAAACCTGAAGCTATTATCTAAAATACTAGGAGACCCCTATTTAAACTACCTTAGCAAGGGTTTATTTTCAAAACGTGGGGTGATTCTTCTAGATGAAGTTTTTCTTGAAGTCAAAAGGCAACTCTACTATTTTCTTTCTCACAGGAAGGGGTTAAAGTACTACGCTCCAAAAGAGTACCGCTATCTTCAAAATATCATCAAATTAAAACATGAGATAAATGCCGATGTCATATTTGAGAGTTTAGAAGAACATTTAGCTAAGAATCAAATAGTTGTTTCTTTATCTTTACCAAAAATAACTATTCAATTAGCTAGTAAAACAGCTGAATACTCCCCTGATATTGCAGAAAAAAAGTTCATCGATGGAGAAGACAAACAAGCAATCTATCGTTTGAAATGGTTAGTTTACCAAATAGGAAAACTAGAAGATAAAAACATTTTCGCGACCATCATTCTTCAAATGCTTAAGCCATCAAAAGAAATTATTCATGCATATAGCCTAAGTGAAAGGCTATCTAATCTGCTTCATATTCTAGAAACATGTAAGCTTGAATTTGACGCTGAGTCTCTCAGAAATATTTCTATTGAAATCTATAATAACTTTAGTCATTTATGCGAAACCATAGAGTATTTTGGCCCCTTCACAAACAATCATATTTTAAACAACTCTAGAGCTCTATATAGAGTCGGCTTATTGACCCAAAATCGCCAGATCTTAGATGCATCGACAGATATCATTTACACATTCCTTGATAAGTTCATGAATGAGGGATCTTTCTCTGAAGGCTCAAGTCATTATCAATCGCTCATCACCTCATTTATACTAGATATCTATCATCATGCCAGCTCATCTAATGACGAAAAATTAAAATCATTTCTAGAGCCCAAAGTTTCATCGATGTTAGGTCATTGTAATATAAACTATACCAAAAGGGGGGGCTCACTATTTGCTGGAGATCTTTCTCCTGACTCACCACCTGATTTCTTTAGTGGCTACCCTTTTTCTAAAAAAAATTCAATATCAAGGTGGAATATATGTTATCCAAAACATAACGTACCTAAATCCACACTAGCTAAAAAGACGTCTTATGTTCATAGCTTTGAATATAAAGACTTTGAATTATTTTTTATTTTAAAAAAATCTGCTCGATTACCTCATGCTCATGAAGACAATGGGAATATCATTCTCTTTTATAAAGGAAATGAAATCCTCATTGATCTGGGCAGAGAGAACTATTTAGATTCCTCCCAACAATTTATTCAAAAAACAAGCCATAATATCATCCAAGGCTCTGACCTTTTTTTTGAAGCAAATCAGACCTCTTCTTGCAGATCACAAAAGTATAGTGCAAAATCATCATATTCTATAAATGTCAATGTCGTTGAGTTAACGATTAAAAGCTTTATCGGTAAACCTACTTGGAAAAGGACCATAACTTTTTATGACAAAAGTTTTTCTATTAGTGACTCCATATTGAATAGTCAGCCTCTTAAGTTACACCAAAACTTTCACTTCACAGAGCTTCATACAAAAATCAAAATAGATCTAGAAAACGACATAGAAAAACAAGATATCCAATATGATCTTGTTCAAAGATCGATTCAATATGGACAGAAAAAGGATGCTTGGAGAATTAAAGTGGCCTTTTCTAATCAATCTATTGTGAACTTTGACCTGAGTCAGATAAATTGATTTCTGTCATTATTCCTACTCACAACCGTTTAAAGCTTCTAAAGGAGGCTTTAAACAGTGTCCTGAAACAAAGTCATCATAATTTAGAGGTTTTGGTTGTTGCAAATAATTGCACTGACAACACAGTGGATTACCTGCTATACCATGAAGATCATAGAGTCATACCGATCATAATTAAAGAAGCAATTGGGGCAGCCCAAGCTCGTAATATCGGCATGGAAAAGTCTAATGGAGATTACCTTGCCTTTCTCGATGATGATGACCTATGGAGTCCAGATAAGCTAGAAAAAGTTCTCGATGTCTTTAAAGACAATTCAGAAACACCGATCGTATCGACCGGTTATTATGAGATTGAATCTCCAACATCTCAACAGCATTTGAAATCAAAATTTATTTACTCAGAAGATCTCTTATATAAAAATGTTCTGGGAAGTTTTTCATTCTGTGTAGTGAACAAGACATACTTAAAAAAACATAAGATAGCTCCAAAGCTTAAAGCTTGCCAAGATTGGGACTTGTGGCTAAAAATATTGTTATCATCAGGCAAGCCTGCCTATCGATTGGGGGAAGCTCTTGTCGGCTACCGCAGTGACTCAGGAGGCCCGAGATTAAGTTTACAATATAAACAAGTATGCTATTCCTATGCTCAATTCATTCAATTTCACAAAGGCAATATGTCGCTGAGGCAAAAAAAACATCATGCCTTACTCCTTCATGCCCGTCGAGATAGGTATAGAAAAGTTAGTCTTTCACAAGCTATTTGTAGATCGATTTCTTATTTTTTAACCGTCCGAAGGTATCAAAGACTCGAAATAGAAATACTATTATATGGTATAATAAAAAAGTTTCTATGAGAATTGATTTAAGAAACGCTGATCAGCTTCCAGAGTCTTGGTGGTCAATATTCAATAAAGTGGCTCTGCAAAGCATTGATATTTACAACAATAAGATTGACGAACTCAATATTTATTTTCAAACAGATCTAAACTGGATGTTTTCTGTAGGAGCAAGCAGAAGCACATTCTTAACAAAAAGTTTTTATCGTTGCTGCATCTTAAAAACGCTTCTCCAAGTAAATTTCAGCCACGATGATAGTTTAGTTGTCGATAACGACGTAATGAAAAATGAGGTCCTCAAAGTTTGTCTTATCAGAAATCTTCATCCAAGCATTCTTATTGAAGGTTCTTCTAATAAAGTAGTATCCATTTTATCAAAAACCATCTCGATTATTAAATCGATTATCATTGTAGCTACCCCTCATTTATTAGCTAAGTTTTTTCCTACACCTAAATTAGACAAAGAAAAGTCCATCACACTTATCGACACCTTTGTGTTGCCCAACTATGTTGAGCAAGACAGATACTACTGCGGATTGTTGGGCACTCTTAAAAATGCTAAAGAAAACCTTCCTACTTTCTCCCCTTGCATGACTGGCTATGAGGGATTGAGACAATTCTTCTCTCTCTTTTTAGAAACAAGAAAAAGTAACAGAGACTTTATCTATAGAGAAGATTATGTTTCCACTATACCCTTCTTGAGATCTATCGTAAGCACAACTTTGTACTGCCCTAAAATCCCCAAAATCAATATAGACCAAATTGATTTAAAAAATCTGATCATAGATGATTTCCGTGAACAAAGAGGAGGTGCGAATCCATATCTAGCTTGGTATAACTATCTCTTCTTCAAAGGATTAAAAAAAAGAGGTGCAGCCTGTCATACCATCATTAATTGGTTTGAAAATCAGCCTGTCGACAAAGGCTGGAATAAAGGAGCACATACTTTCTATCCGAATGCAAGAATTGTTGGGTATAAAGGATTTCCTGAGTGTGATATGTATGTTCATATGCCTGTTCTAAAAAGTGAATTTAAAAATAAAGCATGCCCAAACGAAATAGCGACCATGGGTGTGAACTTCAAGGAAGAAATAAATCGCCACTCACCACTTTGTTCAACTTCGATTCAACCAGCATTTCGCTTTCAGTATTTGCATGACCAAACAAGAAGTCATTCAGCTCAAAATATATTAGTTTGTTTGCCGATGAATGAGAATGTTTCTACTTATATATTAAGTCGTATTATTCATCACGTCAGTTCATCCAAAGATTCGTTTATTATAAAAAGGCACCCAGGGGGACCTTCTCAACAATACCTTAAAATCGCAACAAACTTTCCACAGCTTGATCATATAAGTTGGTCAGAAAATTCCTTCGATTCAGAAATCGCGAACTCTAAATGTCTCATCAGTGCGTCTTCCTCAACTTGCCTAGAGGCAATTTTAAAAGGCGTACCCGTCGTTATGGTCACTACCTCAGGCTTTAATTATAACTATGTCCCGAAAGATATTCCAAAAAGCTTTATAAAAATGCTGGACCCAAAAGAAGACCTAAAAATATCCATTGAAAACCTTGTTAGAAAAGACCGAATAAATAAAGTCCCAATAGATCTTTACTTTAAAGCTCTAGACCTTAAGGGTTGCCGTGAATTCATTTCTCCTTAAAATCATATCAGCTTAAGAAAACCTAGGTTCTTCGCTATTTCAAGTGGATTTTAGGGATCATGATACCCCCTAACTTCAGATAGATCATCGTAATAAATGCAAGATATTGACTTGATGCAATTGGCACTCCAACTGCCAAAAGAATGGTTTGTTGAGGAGTGTGATTTTGATGAAGAAAAAGGGAAGCTCAACATCAAACTGAACTTTAGGAGAGGAGAGATGTTCTGTTGCACCGACTGCCACGGTCAGAAATACAAGATTCACGATACCGTCGATAAGACTTGGAGGCACATGAATTTCTTTCAGGATGAGGCCTATATCACGGCAAGAGTTCCAAGAACAAAATGTGATCGACACGGGGTCAAAATGATTGATATCCCTTGGGCTAGAAAGGGCAGCGGCTTCACCCTTTTGTTTGAGGCTCTTTTGATGACGCTATCCAAGAGTATGCCCGTAGATAAGCTAAATCGCTAAGATCTTTATAATATCTGAGTAGGTGTCTAGGTTCAACTGGATACCGTTCTCGATTCGCTTTTCGTTATAATGCCAAAAGATCTTTCTGATTCGACTACGCAATTCGGGTAGCCCCTCTTTTAAAGCAGCAAACCCATAAACCAAAGGCTTCATCCACCACCATATCTTTTCGACTGGGTTATGCTCAGGTGAATATGGAGGAAGGAAGTATAGAAACACCTCGGGATGCCTCTGCAAATAAGCTCTTATGGCTTTGTTTTTATGAACACTGCTGTTGTCGAGGAGGAGATGAATTTGCTCACCAGGAAATTGTGAACGAAGCTGGTTTAAAAACTGCATGAATGACTTTGAGTTGCCTTTATCCGTACTTTTCCAGTAAAATTTTTGTGTCGCCAGATTCAATGCGCCAAACAGAGACATCCTTTCTCTTTTCTTTGGTGTTGGAATACGTTGGCGGCCAGAGTTTTTTTTGCCAACCGCTGACAACATAAGGTTCAGTTGAAAAGTGAGATTCGTCTAGTGCAAAAATCTGCGCTGACCCCTTGATATTTGTAATGATTTGATTTAGCATTTTTTTGACATCATTCAGCTTCTCTGTCTTTGACGGAGCTTTTGTTGGGGTTGTCCTAGAGGCCCTTCGGTATGTGTAACCAGAAGACTTCAAAGCTCTTTCTATGGTGTCATGACTTGTATCTATTCCCCTTGATTCTCGCAACCATTGAACGAGAAGGTTTGTTGTCCACAACGAAACCGGAAAGCCAAAGCCCTGAGGTGACTTTTCAATGACTCTCACCACTTCCTTCTCTACAGACTCCCTTAGCGTTGGGAGTTTCCCTGGAGCAAACTTTCTTTGAAGTCCAGCAATACCATGAGCGTTGTATCTTTTTAGCCAATCACGAACGGTATGGGGATGGCGCTTTAGATCTCTAGCAATTGTTGATGGTGACTTACCCTCATGGCTCATAAGAACCATCAAAGCCCTTTCTGCATTCTCAGACTTCGCTGAAGAGCGATGCTTCTTCAACTCAGATTCTTGTTCGGGAGACAGGGATACTCTAATCATTTGGGCACTAGGTTGGAGATGGAGGCAATCTAGCTTTATTTAATAAATATCAATGCGTTTTATTTTAATGGAGAGATTCAGGAGATAAAAGCTAGAGCCCGTGGTTTCAGAAACATCAATAACTTTATTGCGATGATCTCTCTGAAGTTAGGAGTTATCATGATCCCTGAAATCCACTTAAAATAGAGCCAGTCCCACAGGCCCATCACTCTAGCTGATGACGATTTTTTCGATGACAGCACGAGCATATTGAGGGCTGCTTTTGTTCTTTTACTTGAATATTGGCTCGAAACTTGTCCTCTAGGACATATTTTGACAAATTCATGGGTCAGTAGACGGATTTCTCCCAGGGCATACCTTGGAGAAACTAGATTTTTTAAGCTGCGTCTTCTCTCATTAAATCATGGAATGGGAACCTTGCCAACACCCAAAGGTTGTGTGTCAGCACAGCCCATGCCACGTGCCGCTCTTGCGCTGCAAAACCGTGAACTCGTAGTTTTTTTCCCATAAAATTATTTTTCAGAATTCCTATTCTCGCTTCGGTTTGAGCCCTACGCTGTGTAACCTCTTTGAACTTTTCGCATGATAGTCTTTCGGCAAGTTCTTTTGGATCCAGAGGACACATGTTGCTTACGAGGTCTTCTTGTGCGATTTTCTTTTCAGACCGCTTTGAATAGAACCCCCTGTCACCAACGAGTTGGTGTGGGCGGCAAGATTCAGGTAGGTCGTTGATACGTTCCAAAACATCGTCAGTGTGCTTGTGATCTGGCTTGGGAGATTCTTTAAAAAGCTGCCAATGGGTGATCATTCCATCTAAGTTTTCGCCAATTAATAACTGAAGCCCAAACTCAACTTGCGCCCCAGCCTTTCCTCTGTTGTAAACTTTTGCATGCTCCTCGTGAATACTCAGGATCTTGTCTTCGTTGGCAACCTGACGCTCACCGATGATTCTTTCGTACGCTTGATCTATTACCTTGGGAACAAGGCCCAAAACGTGCGACAATTTCTTTTCTATCTGAGCTGCCTGCGCTTCGCTTAAATCATTAGACTCCCTTTCCTCCTTGAGCTTCTTAAGATACCTCTCGCCATGTGCTGATACCTTTAGCAGCAGTTTTCGTAGCTTTCGAAAAACAGTTTTCTTTTCCTTTTTGCTGCCACGTCCAGATGAAGCATTCGTCATTTGGATCGCGATTTTATTGACATTAGACAAGATGTTTTTTGGATCTTCCATTCGATGTTTGATCCCATAGCTCCTGATCTGAATAATGGACTGAACGATGCTTTTGACAGAATCTTTTAGCAGTACCCAATCAACAGGAAAGTGTATGTCGATCTTGGCGCAGGTAGAATCCAGAAATAAAAAATCTGTATCGATGCCCATGAATAATCCATCATTGAGATTGAAGAGATCACTCTTTTCATCTGAAGCAGCAACAAAGAGTAGATCGGCCACCTCTCTTATCGTGTCAGTACTGAATGCTCCCTCAAACCTCTGTAAGGTACTTTTGCTTGGGGTGGATTTAGGAGCATAGGGAGATGAGTAGCCACAAAAATCTCTGAGCAAAATGGAGTCAGCGAGGTGGACAGAAAAAGATCTGTAGCTTTCTTGTGATAGGAATCTTGCGATGGTACAGCGAAGAGCAAATGACGCATACCTCCGAAAGTGGGTTGAGTTTACCACGCTGCCTTCTTCAGCAGATTTGACCGCCTCATCAACAGCAATATTTTCAAGCCGCCTCTCTATTCCTGACTGCTTTAGAAGTTGATCTACTTTTTGAAGGAGCAACTTGTAAGATTGGAAATCAACGGAACCTTCCACTGCGGGTAAAGGCATGGCGATAAATCCATCCCCATGGTCGTTGCCAAAGATCATATAATAGC
>JACLAC010003227.1_pt1 | contig 40224 bp, 37 predicted proteins | sample 8027881 | NCBI WGS metagenome assembly JACLAC01 (sample SAMN15725517, study PRJNA655200) | protist metagenome | isolation source: fluorescence activated cell sorting (FACS) single amplified genomes of... | place: Spain: Blaines Bay Microbial Observatory, Mediterranean Sea | collected 2016-01-19 | reverse complement strand
AGACATCGTCGCGGAGTACGCCGCCGCGGGTGTGGCTGAGCTGATTGTCCCCGACTTTACAATGGGTAGTGGCGAGCAGAAGCTGGCCACTATGGATACGTTCATCACAGAAGTAGCCGGAAGATAATATGGCCGATCTAAATACACCGCCAACGCCCGTCCCAGCTGCGCCCATCATGCTGCTCAGAGAACGCGATGAGCAGCTCCAAGTGTTTATGGTCGTGCGTCATCATCAGATCGATTTCGCCTCGGGAGCGCTCGTGTTTCCTGGTGGTAAGGTCGACGCCCAAGACTTTGATAGCGAACTGCTGCCTTATCTAACCGATGCACATGACGTAGCCGATATGCGCGCAATTCAAGTGAGCGCTATTCGGGAAGCATTTGAGGAATGCGGTGTTCTACTCGCCTACGACAAAGTCGCCAGTGCGGCGCAAGGCCAAAACGTCATGATCAGCGGTGAGAGATTGAACACGCTTGATCCGTGCCGCGCACAATTAAACGACGGTAGTTTGCCGCTCCTTGCCTTTCTCGAGCGCGAGCAACTCAGCCTGGCATGCGATCAACTGGTGCACTTCGCGCATTGGATCACACCGCCAATGGTACCTCGACGTTTCGATACCCATTTTTACCTAGCAACTGCTCCCGCCGATCATCTGGCCATACACGACGGTTACGAGTCTGTCGATTCTGTTTGGATATCCGCCAAACAAGCCATCCAAGATGCAAAAGACGGCAAGCGCACTGTCATCTTTCCGACTCTGCGCAACATTGAAAAGTTGGGTATCAGCGGTTCGCTGGAAGAAGCGATGTCGGCCGCCCGGGGCGATACGATCGTGCCCGTACTGCCATGGACCGAGCAAAGAGAAGATGGCACTTACCTGCTGATACCACCAGAAGCAGGCTATCTAATCAGTGAAGAAAAGATGCCGCCTAGAGAGAAAGGGTGAGCACCCTCATGGCGCAGCCTCTCGCACTGGGGCAGTAGACAGGCGCGCGTTTGTCGTTGGTGATATGGCTCTAAGAAGTCTAACTTGCGGTGTTGATAGCGCGCCATACTTCGTGCCAAACGCGCTCATAACATCTATCTGGACCCTCGCTCAAAAGCCTATTTGAATGTCTTTTTTTGCATTTTTTCGGAACAAAGCGCGGCGCCTTGAAACTTGCAGAATCCGGATTGAGCGTCTAGTGTCCTGCGATTATTCTGCAAATTAGGGTATACCCATGTCTGATGACGCTGTCCTCTATGAGGTCGTCGATCACGTTGCGACGATTACATTTAATCGTCCAGAACAGCAAAACACGATCTCTGGTCCCATGTTGAATTCACTGACTGAATTCATGCTCCAAGCCGATGCGGACACCGATGTCCGCGCGATGATTATCACCGGTGCTGGCAAGTTTTTCTGTGCTGGGCTGGATCTGCGCGGCAGCGACATTACAAACAATTTGTCCGAAGGTAAGTCATCGCCTGCCAATTTGGACCTGCGCAACACGCCACCAACAGTGCTACACAATCTAGACACACCGACCATCGCAGCACTGAATGGTTCTGCTGCTGGCTACGGGATGGATCTGGCTTTGGGCTGCGACATTCGGATCATGTCAGACGGTGCAAAGTTGGCCGCAGCTTTCACCGCGAGAGGTGTGGTGCCAGAGTCGGGTGGTACCTGGATATTACCCCGTCTCATCGGCTGGTCGAAAGCTTCCGAAATCATTTTCACCGGTAAAACTCTGACCGCACAGGAATGTATAGAGATGGGGCTTGTGTCTCGGCTTGCAAACAACAACGAAGTGTTTGCCGAAGCGCAAAAGACTGCTCAGGAAATCGCTAGCAACGCGCCACTGGCGGTACAAGCATCAAAGCGAATGATGCGGATGTCGATGAATGAGAATTTCAACGACCACGTCCACCATGTGTTCCTGCAGCTCTTACCGCTCTTTCAAAGTGAGGACTTCAAGGAAGGTATGGCCTCTTTCATGGAGAAACGGGCACCAGATTTCAAAGGCCGTTAGGTGTAAAGCGCCCAAGTTCACGGGGTTCGGCCTATCTCGCGGTACCATCGAGAAAAAATCGAGATAAACTAACGTAAACTATTCATAGTTCAAATTACTACTAATTTAGAGGTTGAGGGAAATCATGGCAGATGCATACATTATTGATGCGGCACGTTCACCAAGAGGCATCGGCAAGCTTGGCAAAGGGGCACTCGCAGAGTTCCACCCTAGCCGCTTACTCGCAAAGGTCTTTGAGGGTATTGCTGAACGCAACGATCTGAACACTGATGATATCGACGACGTGGTTGTCGGCTGTAGCTCCCAAGTCGACAAACAAGGTTCATGCGTCGGCCGTATGGCGGCCCTTGACGCCGGTTGGAGCACACGCGCAAGCGCCGTCACGCTTGACCGCTTCTGCGGCTCTGGCATTACCTCAGTCAACCTCGCCGCAGCCAACATCATGAGCGGGATGGATGACCTTTGCGTCGCAGGCGGCGTCGAAATGATGTCCTACACAGCGACCCTTGGCAACGCGACCAACAATCGCACTGTCGACGGTAGCAACCTGCACCTGCGCGGCCTTCATCCACAACCTCACCAGGGCATCTGCGCCGACATGATCGCAACCCTTGAAGGCTTCAGCCGTGACGATGTGGATCAACTGGCTGTGCAATCACAGAATCGTGCCAAAGCGGCGATGGACGCTGGCCACTTCGACAAAGCACTGATCGCGATCAGCAATGATGACGGTACGGTTGCACTCGACCGAGAGGAATTTCCACGACCTGGCACCACCATGGAAACGCTAGCGGCCCTGCCAACCGTTTTTGACCAGTTCATGAACTTGCCCATAGACAATACCGGCGAAACGTTTGACCAATTGGTCAAACGCAAGTACCCGGATCTTAAAATCGATCACGTACACCACGCGGGTAACAGCTCCGGCGTTGTTGACGGCGCGGCAGCTCTGATTCTTAGCACTAAGGAATATGCCGACAGCGTCGGTTGGAAGCCTCGCGCCCGCATTCGGGCAATGGCAACAGTGGGCGGAGACCCCACGCTGATGTTGAACGAACCCGTACCCGCGGCACAAAAAGTACTTGCCCGTGCTGGCATGACGGCTGACGATATCGATCTCTTTGAAGTTAACGAAGCCTTTTCTGTCGTGGCTGCTAAATTCATTCGCGATCTCGAGCTTGATCCTGAAAAGGTTAATGTCAACGGAGGCGCGATGGCGCTGGGTCATCCCATCGCGGCGACAGGCTCAATTCTCATTGGCACCTGTCTCGATGAACTCGAGCGGCGTGGTCTCAGCACCGGTTTGATCACGATGTGTACTGGTGGGGGCATGGCGCCCGCGATTATCATTGAGCGTATCTAACCACCTACTGAAGGAGGTTCCATGGAACCTCCTTCGCGCCGCCACCGCGACACTCATTGCCACAGTTTTGCTGGGCTGTACCCCGCCCCAACCCAAGCTCGAAGAGATCGCAGACGACTTTCTGACGACCTGGTTTAGTGAGCCACCCAAGGATGACGACAATCGCTGTCACGGACTGGGCACTCTGAAGCACAACGAATTCACCTGCCTCGATATGCAACAATTTGCGGCACGGGTGGATCCCGCCCGCAGAACCCTTGTCGCGCAGCGTGCGCATGATTGCTTCGCTGGTGTCTGCGGAGACTTCGCCGAAGTGGAATTTGATAGCCACGACCACGCAGGCAATCCAGTCCGCGAAACAGCCATTCTAAAACGTGACGACGGCACAGTGCGTCTTTACTGGTATCGTTCAGATCTCATGCTCGCCGCTTACAAGGCGGCAAACCCAGAACCAGAAGAAGAAAAAGAGCCGATTCAGGTCGCGTACGATGAAATCACCGCACGTTATCCAGCGCTCTATCAATACCCACCCTGCTACGGTGTTCGCGCGTCTAGTTCGACTTTGGTTGCAGAGCTTATGGTCAGAGACGCGATCGACGTCGCGGCCGTTGAGCAGCTTGCAGAGAATTGCGGCGAGACGTTTTGTTTTTCACTCGTTGGAGAAAAGATCGCGCCACTTTGCCCAGACGCTATTTAGCAACGGTCTATGGCTGCAAGCGTTCAAGCAGCCAGCCGCGCGCTATTGACGTATAAACAAAGCGATCGTGCAGGCGGTCCGCTCTTCCTTGCCAAAATTCAAACTTCTCCGGTCGTAAGCGGTAGCCACCCCAGTTTTCAGGACAATCCGTACCAACCGCTTGCTGCTTGCTAACTTTGTCTTCTAAAGCCACACGGTCTGCAATAGGCCGCGATTGGTTGGATGCCGCTGCTGAGAGTTGCGATGCTAGTGGACGGCTCGCGAAGTAATCTTGCGCATCGCGCCGCGAGGTCCTAACCACGGGCCCCGCAACCCTCACTTGACGATTATGTTCTCGCCAGTGGAAGAGAAGCTCCGCGGTTGGATTTTCAGCAAGATCCGCCCCTTTTTGACTACCGTAATCGGAGTAAAAGACGAAACCCTCTGCATCGTGCGCTTTGAGCAGTACGATACGGACCGAAGGCCTTCCATCACTAGCAGCGGTAGCAAGACTCATCGCGGTTGCGTCCGTGATACCAGCGTCGATCGCCGACGACAACCAGTCTGTGAACTGCGCTCGCGGATCATCCTGTAAATCAGCACGCCGTAATCCGTCGCTCACGTACTCTCTTCGAATGTGACGATGATCTTCAGTCATAAACGTGCCTCATCCAGATCTTACCCAACTTTAATTCTGCGGACTCTCATAGCGCCATAAAGGCGTCTTCAAGATACCGTATAGGGCCAATGCAAGCGAAACAAATACCGCCGGTAAGAGGGCATTCAGTGTGCCGAAAATCTCAATCAGAAAACCTAACACCAGGGCGCCGACGGGCGCGCTACCCATCATCGTCACCGAGAAGACCGAAAGAATGCGGCCACGAAACTCAGGCTCAGCAGACTCTTGAACCACCGTTCGAGCTAAGTTACTCGTTAATCCCATATTGAACCCCCACAACATGACCGCAACGGTAAGCAGCCACCAGTCGCCTTTCAGGTAGAGCAACGTGATGATGACTATTCGCGAAAGCTGCAAGAGAAGGTATAAGCGCCCCGGTCGTTTGAGCGGCATAAAGCGCAGCAATATTGCATTCGATATCGCAGCAAAAACAAAAAACAAGGCCATCAACAGAGAGAGAATCAGCGCGTCGCCTTCGTAGACGCGCTTCACGATGTAAGGAAAAACGGTCATCATTGAACCGGCGTTGAAGATGCTCGAGATGAAATTTATCGTCAATGCGCTCGATATCACCCCGTTCGCACGTGTCGCACGCAGACCTTCAGCAATTTGCTGCCAGGCAGAAACACCAGACCTCGGCGCCGCCACAGATAAGCTTGGTAGTCGGCGGATGGTAATCGCTGCCAACCCAAAACTCAGCGCCTGAATCACGAGCACCGTACCGATTCCGACAATCTCCATTTGACCCGCAAGAATCAAACCGACGACCTGCACGGCCATACCAATGACAGTCGCTATCGTGACACCTTGTTGTACCGATGGACCGCTGATTTCATTAAGAATCGCCTGCTGCGCGGGCAGCGACAACGCTTGAACGATGGAGACACCCAAGCCCCAGATCATAACGCTCCAAATTGCCAGGCCAACGCTCGCATCGACAAAAAATAAAAAGACCGGAAATATGGGTGAAACGAGATAAACCAGCATGAGCAGATCACGCGGGTCTCGACTGTCTGATTGCGCACCACCAATCAACATTAAGAAGATCGAGGGAATACCAATAACTGCCTGGATGATGCCGACTTCGTCCGCTGGACGTTCCATGATACCGATCAGCACCCAACTCAACATGAGCTGCTGCATAGCCAACGCCATACCGGAAAATCCGGTGCTCCCCATATAGGTTCGAAACAGTGGCTGACGCCAAATCACGTTGTCAGTCGACAATTTGCCCTCCTCTGAGGCAGTATCGCGGGTCTTTTAACGTTTCCAACCCTTTTCTTTCTCTCGACCCAGGAAAAATCGTGTCCACACCTTCCGCCATAAGAAAACCTGAAAGCGGCGCAACCTATTCTGACCAAGACTTCTCGGACCGCAACTATGCCCACGAAACGTTGCGCGATTGTACCTTTGACAACTGCGACTTTGCCGGCGCTAATTTTCGCGCGAGCGACCTGAGCGGCACAATCTTCAAACAATGCCAATTCAACGGCCCTGAGTCCGATCATCCGTCTGACTTCGCTCAAGCGACACTGCGCGAGGCGACATTTGATCGATGCAATCTGACGGTCGTCGATCTAGTCAGTGTCAGCGCTTACGCAGTTTCATTTTCGAACTGCCAAATGCAAGGCGCAGACCTTTCAAAGTCCGACTTCCGGCTCCCCATCGGTCAGAGCGAGCTGGCTGATGTGACCATCGCCGACTGCAATTTGTCCTTCGCCAACCTCTCCAACAACTATCTTGTCGCCTGTACCCTCACCGGCAATCGAATGACGGAATGCAGCCTCGACTATACCGACCTAACCGACGCTGACCTGCAAGGCTCTGATTTACACAACATTAGCGCCGTGGGCGTCACCCTTCGAGGGGCAGATCTACGTGGCGCCACAATCCACGGTTTAGATCCGAGAGACATCGATTTGACCGACACAAAGATCCTGCCCGACCAGGTCGGCGTACTACTCAATACACTGGGCATCATCCTCGCCGATGAGGTCCAGTGAATCGCCCGCTCTATTTGATCTGTAGCAACTCAACTTCAAACATGAGTGTCGAGTGTGGACCGATCTTGCCACCAGCACCTCGTTCGCCGTAAGCAAGCTCTGGCGGAATAACCAACCGCCATTTCGAACCAACCCCCATAAGCTGGAGCGCTTCAGTCCAACCCCGAATCACCCCGTTGACTGGAAACGAGGCAGGTTGCCCTCGATCTACAGAGCTATCAAAGACCTCTCCGGTGATTAGGGTCCCGTGATAATGGGTAGAGACCGTATCGCTCAGCGCCGGCTTAGCGCCATCGCCTGCGATAATGACTTCATAAAGTAGTCCTGATTCGGTCTGCTGCACCCCGTCTTTCTGAGCAAACTCATCTCGAAATGCCTGACCAGCATCAATTACCGCGCTGAATTGCGAAGACTGTGCTGCTTGCACAGCCGCTTGCAGCGCCTGCATTAGGCGCTGACGTTCGCTATCAGCCACCGACGCATCAAGACCTGCCGCGGCGTCAGCAACCCCCAGGGCGAACGCAGAAAGGTCCAAGGCACCGGAGGTTTGCTCCACTAATCCAGCCGCCTGATCGTAACCAAGGCGATAACTGGCCTGTTCGATATCAGACGTTAACGCCGTTTTTTTGTCAGTATTGCTAGCTGCCTCAGTCTGTGCAGGCTGGCAAGCCACAAGTATCCAAGCCGTGGCAATCACCCATAGGGTGCGGCCAGCGAAGGAATCGATCATAGTTTTTCCTATTAGTTAGTTGGTCATCCGCTGTTTCACTTCTATTGCTACCAGGTTACATTCTCCACACAGAGACAGCAGGCTACTTTGTTAATCTCTGGGGAAGATAACGGGGATCCGGATTAGCACTCAAGTCCATTCTAACGAGTGGTTGTCCGGAAGACGAAGTTTTCTTCTAGGTCGATGCGCTAACAAAAAAGGCGCTAGCGACGTAATCGTTCTGCGACATGACAAGGATGCCTTGTCCAGCGTACGAACGAATTCACATCCTTGCGGTCAAATGTTTCACGCCAGAGTGAGATATTAGCTGCGGGATAAAGTAGCACACAGTGGCATAACAATAGGAACGCTATGAATTCGCAAGACCGGAAATTTCGTGCTTTGGGGCTCACCTTGACGGCGTGTGTAGCGGTCACCGCGTTCGCCCAATCGGATATCGCTCAAGATGTCGTAGCCGCGGCAGTGCCCTTAGAGATCGTAGAGATCGAAGCGCCTGTATTAAGCCCTCTCGAAGTCCACCCTCGCACAAGCCTCACCGTCGTCGAGCAACTCCGCTACAACCACTACGTGAAAAAGCCACTGGATGACGGCATTTCCAGCGACGTCTTTGATAAGTACCTCGATACACTTGATGGTGGACGCGCCTATTTCGTCGCTGCTGACATTGTCGAATTTGAACAGTACCGCTATACCCTTGATGATGCTTTGAAGCGTGCCAACCTCGACCCCGCGTTCACCATGTACAACCGCTACCAAACACGGGTGGTAGAGCGCTTGCAGTTCTTGCTCACTCAACTCAATCAAGGCATTGCAAATACTGATTTTTCGGCCGATGAATCTATCGAGATCGACCGCGAAAATTCTGCCTGGCCACGAACACAAGCGGAACAAGATGACCTGTGGCGAAAGCGGTTGAAAGCGGCCGTGCTTAGCATGAAGCTAAACGGTAAAGAGTTTACGGAAATCCAAGACGTTCTGACCAAGCGATACAAAAACCGTCTCAAGCAGACCGCACAAACCAAGAGCGAGGATGCGTTCCAGCTCTACATCAACGCTTTCGCGAGCACCTACGATCCACACACACAATATTTTTCACCACGAACCTCACAGAACTTCAACATCAATATGTCTCTGTCCCTTGAGGGCATCGGCGCGGTTCTACGCAGTGAGGACGATTACACCTCGGTCGTGCGACTGGTACCCGCGGGACCGGCTGACAAAGCCGGTGACCTACAACCCGCAGATCGTATCGTGAGCGTTGGCCAAGGCCAGGGCGGCGCGCTCATAGATATTGTTGGGTGGAGACTCGACGATGTCGTCGAACTCATTCGTGGCCCCAAAGAATCCACCGTGCGTCTGGAGATCATCCCCTCAGAAGCAGATTCAGAAGAAACCAAAGTGATTCAAATCACACGCAATACCGTGCAACTCGAAGAACAAGCTGCTCAAGCCAAGCTCCTGACTCTGAACAACGGCAACCAAGAGGTGAAGATTGGCATCGTAGATGTCCCAACCTTTTACGTCGATTTCAAAGCGAGCCAACAAGGCGACGAAAATTATCGTTCCACCACCCGCGATGTGTCGGCCCTGATCGAACAACTGCAGGCTGAAGGGATCGATGGCTTGATTGTCGACTTGCGCAACAACGGTGGTGGCTCCTTGCAAGAAGCAGATACGCTGACGGGTCTGTTCATAGAAACAGGACCGACCGTACAAGTTAAATCAAACCGGCGCCGACCCAGCGTCTATGCAGACAACGATGCCAGTGTTGCCTGGGATGGACCAATGGCGGTGATGGTGAACCGCTTATCCGCTTCCGCCTCCGAGATCTTCGCCGGTGCAATCCAGGACTATGGCCGGGGGATCATCCTCGGTAGCCAGACGTTTGGCAAAGGCACGGTACAGACGCTTATCCCGCTCAATCGAGGACAGCTCAAGATCACTGCGGCAAAATTCTATCGCGTTTCCGGGAAAAGCACACAACACCAAGGCATCATCCCTGACATCACGTTCCCGGAACTGTTCGATACCGATCAGATCGGTGAAAGTAGTCTCGACGACGCCATGCCGTGGGACATGATCCAGCCAGCGATTTACCACCAAGCGACGCAAATCGCGCCACTCCTAGGCGAATTGCGTCTCCGCCACGAAGCGCGCACCGAGGACAACGTCGACTTCAACTACTACAAAGCGTGGTCGAAAAAGAGCAAGGAAAATTCTGAACGCACACATTTGTCCCTGAATGAGACAAAAAGATTGGCAGAAAAAGAGAGCAATGACCGTTGGGAACTAGCGCTGGAAAATTCCTTGCGCAGCGCCAAAGGCGAACCTTTGGCGGACAGCTTAGATCACTTGAAAGAGCTTCGAGAAGCGGCAGCGGATGAAGAAGAACAAGCCCAAAACTCTGCCCAAGATGCCGTCGAGGAGACCGTCGCAGACACCACTGAGGTCACCGAAGCTCACGCCGAAATAAAGGCACTCGACGACGACGCCATGCTCGAGGAAGCCGGCCGAGTGCTCATGGACTTCATCGATTTATCCAACCCTATGGTGCAACTCGAGTCCACCGCACCGGTCTTAGGTTCGACCAACGCAATCGATGGCGCCCTAGAGGATTCTCGCGCTTCCCGCTCAGAGGGCTAGACCCAACAGTCTAGCTGTTGTCTCCTCTATCCGGGCGAGCAGCGCTAGCCGTCGAGTGCAAACGCCTGACGGCGTTCTCTAACCGTCGTTAGGATCCCCGCTTCAAATTCGGCGATCGGCATAGTGTGCTGCTCTTTGTAGCCATAGCGCCTCAGAGTCACGGTCCCCTCTTCAACCTCCCGTTCACCGATGATCAGCAAATTCGGGATTTTCTGAGTCGTACCCTGGCGGATTTTCTTCGGTAACGTATCATTCGACGGTGCCAGCTCAGCGCGAATCATTTGGCCCCTTAGATTAGTGACTATTTCGCCCGCATAGGCATCAAATTGTTCACCTACTGTCAGCACCTGCACTTGGATTGGTGCCATCCAAGTCGGGAACGCGCCGGCATAGTGCTCGATCAGGAAAGCAACGAACCGCTCATGGGTGCTAAACGGCGCTCGATGAATACAGTAGGGTACATGTTCGGCGCCATCAGACCCGATGTACTTGAGTCCCATACGTTCGGGGACCGCAAAATCTAGCTGCACGGTAGAAACCGTTTCCTCGCGCCCGGTGACGGTGCGAAATTGAAAGTCCAATTTAGGACCATAGAACGCGGCCTCGCCCACGCCTTCGTTGTAATCAACGCCGAGTTCTTGCAGGACCTCAAGCAAGATCGCTTCTGACTCTTCCCAAGCGGCTGGATCATCCACGTACTTATCTTTACCTTTGGGGTCTTCAGGGTCCCAACCCGAAAGGCGGATAGAGAAATCATCTAACCCCAGGACATCATAAGCTTCGCGAGACATACGGATAACAGCTTTAAACTCATCTTTAATCTGTTCTTTGGTGCAGTAGATGTGCGCATCATTCATCGCCATTCCGCGCACTCTAACAAGACCGCCAACGGCACCTGAATCCTCAAATCGATAGACTTGACCATACTCGGCAAGCCGTAGCGGTAAATCTCTGTAACTACGCGCTTCGGCAGAGAAGATCTTGTGGTGGTGAGGACAGTTCATCGGCCGCAAACGGTACGCTTCCTTGACCACGCGTTCGGTGCCTTCTGCGCCGGGTTCGGGCTGATCCAAGACCTCCATCGAGGGGTACATCCCTTCAGCGTAGTAGGGCAAGTGGCCCGTCGTGTGGTAGAGCGATTCCTTCGCTAGATGGGGCGTCGCCACCCGTTTGAAACCAGCCTTGAACTCAAGCTCTTTAGCAAGATTTTCAAGTTCTTCGCGGATGACCGTCCCGTTCGGCAACCACAGGGGCAATCCGCGACCGATATCGTTATCAATGGTAAAGATAGAAAGCTCGCGACCAAGCTTCTTGTGATCACGCGCCTGCGCCTCCTCATAAGCTCGTACGTGGGCTTCCAGGCTTTCTTTGTCAAGAAATGCCCACGCATAAATCCGGGTCATCATCACGTTATCGGAATTGCCACGCCAATACGCACCCGCAACGCTGCGAAGCTGAAAGGCATCCCGCGGGATCTCCTTGGTAGTGGCGACATGAGGGCCCTCGCACATGTCGAGAAATGGACCATTGCGGTAAAACGTGAGTCCCTTAAGTGCATTTTTTTCGATGAGCTCCGCGCCATATTCTTGTTTATACGGCTCGCCCATCGCTTCTATACGCGCTAACGCATCAGCCGCACTTAACTCCTCACGATCAAATCTCTGACCTTTCTTGCAGATTTTTTTCATCCGGCGGGTCAGCTCGGGAAAGTCCTCATCCGTCAGCGGTTCACTCAGAATAAAGTCATAGTAGAAACCGTCCGCAATCGGCGGGCCGAAACCGAGCGTTGATCCTGGTCGCAATTCCAATACTGCTTGTGCGAGAACATGCGCTAAACTGTGTCGCACCTTGTATAAATCGTCCTGGTCAACACCACTGTGCTCAATAACTGACATGAGTTTTCCTTAGTTACCCACAAATCTCCGAAAGCCAGAAACGAAAAAACCCCAGTGGCGCTGCCTCCCGGGGTCTTTGTTGGCAGCGCTCCTAATCGAGGCTGCCGATGCGTATGTTCAGATACGACAGCCTAAACAACCCAGGTTCGGATCGTCGTCTCTCGCGTGTATCGTGTGTCTTTCATTTCACTATTTATTTCACTATTTATTTCACTACTGGAAATAAAGTTCTGTAATCTTTTCTGGTTATCGTCTCCTAGTATAGCCCAGCGTCTAAATCGTTGCGATTGTTAAATACCCATGTAAGCGAACTACACTAGCGTCTCAGATTTAACGATAAGAGCTAATGGCCGAATTCCCCCAATTACCGAATGCCCACGCGCTCGCGATGATTGCCGTAACGATTGGCGCACTCTATGTGTTCAGTAAGGAAAAGTGGTTACTCGAGATTTCATCGCTGACAATCCTTGTCGCCCTCGTGGTGGTGTTCGCGATTTTTCCGTATCCAGGGTTCGATCCACAGAAACTTTTCTACGGCTTTGCGCACGAGGCGCTAATCGCAGTTTGCGCGCTCATGGTACTGGGGCAAGGGATCGTGCGCACAGGGGCCCTAGAACCTATTGGACGCGTCTTGGCCAAGTTATGGGGACGTGCCCCCGTCTTATCCATGCTCGCGACTCTGATTATTGGCGCCGTATTGAGCGCATTCGTAAACAATACGCCGATCGTCGTGCTTCTCCTACCGATCCTTATCAGTGTTTGCTTAAGAAACAAATCAGCACCCGCCAAGGTGCTCATGCCAATGGGTTTCGCCACACTCGTTGGTGGGATGGCCACTACGATCGGAACTTCGACCAACTTGTTAGTCGTGAGCGTTGCCTCTGATCTCGGCATCGAGCGATTTGGTCTGTTCGATTTTGCCTTTCCGGCGAGCATCGCGGCATGCGTTGCCATCATCTATCTCTGGCTGATCGCCCCACGGTTACTGCCTGCTCGTGACTCCGGCATGTCCGATCTATCACCACGACTATTCGATGCGCGCCTACTGCTAAACACTGATTCGCCAGTTGTTGGCAAGACTTTGTCCGAAGCGGTTGGCCTCGCTGACAGTGATATGAATGTGGTACGAATTCGGCGCGGCAATACCACAATTATGCCGCTACCCGATGTCATTCTCCGTGCAGGAGACCGCCTTCGCGTCCGCGATATCCCACAGAACTTAAAAGCTTTTGAAACCGCTCTGGGCGCCGTCCTGTACAGCGGTGAAGCCATCGTCGATGAAGACAATCCGTTGACCGCAGAAAACCAGACGCTGGCGGAAGTGGCCGTCGTGCAGGGGTCAGGCTTGGATCGGGCAAACCTTTCCTACAACCGGTTCTTAGATCGCTATCAGCTCGTAGTGCTGGCACTACACCGCGCCGGGAAAGATATCTGGCGTGCAAAAGAAGAGATCCATGAGGTTATTCTCAATCCCGGTGATGTGCTCTTAGTGCAAGGGCCTCGCGATCAACTAAGACATCTCAAACAATCGACTGACTTTCTCGTCCTTGACGGCACTATCGAGTTACCACGAACCAAGCAAGCAACTCTCGCCCTGACCATATTGCTCACAGTCGTGAGCTTCGCCGCTACCGGCATCATGCCTATCGCTATCGCCGCAATCGCGGGTTGCGCAGTAATGCTCATTACGCGCTGCCTAACCATTGGTGCGGCAATCCGCGCGATAAGCCCTTCAGTCTATTTTATCGTCGCCGCCAGTCTCGCACTCGGTATGGCCTTACAGGTTACCGGCGCAACAGCGTATATGACGAATGTATTCCTCTATCTCACAGCAGATTCAGGCCCGTTCGTAGTCTTGTCATCACTCATGCTCCTGCTTGCCGTCCTTACCAATGTAGTCTCTAACAATGCTGCGGCCGTTATTGGCACGCCGATTGGTATTGGGATTGCAAACGGTTTGATGCTGCCACCTGAACCCTTCATTCTTGCCGTTCTATTCGGTGCCAACATGAGTTATGCAACGCCAATGGCCTACAAAACCAACCTTCTTGTCATGAGTGCGGGCAACTACACATTCGCGGAATTTGTCAAAGTTGGTACGCCGCTGACAATCCTTATGTGGATCACCCTTTCTTATGTCTTAAGCGCGATGTACTTGTAATGTCTTTGCTCAGCGCCTTACTTTTCATCGCGTGCGCTGTCTGCCCCGCTTTGGCCGCAGCGGCGCAAGCGAGCAAACCACCAAATATCCTTATTTTAATGGCCGAGGACCTGAGTCCGCGAATTGGCGCCTATGGCGACAAAATTGCCAATACGCCTAATATCGATATGCTCGCCAAACGGAGTGTGCGTTTTACCCACGCGTTTACCACGGCAGGGGTCTGCGCCCCGAGTCGAGCCGCATTAATAACCGGACAACACCAAATAAGTTTCGGTGGACAACACATGCGGACCTCGACAGCACCATTGGGATTCTACCTCGCTCAGCCAAGCGCTGAGGTGCGGGCGTTCCCAGAGATTCTGAGAGCTAACGGTTACTTTACGTTTACTGATCGAAAGCTCGACTACCAATTCAGCGGGATTCGCGCAGGTTCAGGACCATTCACAATTTGGGACCGCGATGGTGCTGGCGATACAGCGTGGCGTGAACGTGGACAGGGACAACCTTTTTTCGGCTTGATCAACTTCATCGAAACGCATGAAAGCGGCGTCATGCGACAAAGCGGTCCCGCTCATTCAACGAGCCACGCTGCATCGCAAAAAATGCGGGCTGCCATCACCGCACGTCGAGAACGCATCACCAACCCTGAAGAGGTACGCCTGCCGCCTTATTTGCCAGATTTGCCTGAAGTGCGTTCAGATCTTGCCCGCCACTACGATAATATTCACTTGATGGATCGGCGTGTGGGTAAAATTTTGCAGGCCCTCAAGGGCGATGGTCTGCTGGAAAATACGATCGTCGTTTGGACCACCGACCATGGCGACGGTTTACCGAGGAGCAAACGAGAGCTATACGATTCAGGGACAAAGGTACCGTTACTGATCGCTTATCCACCCTCGCTCCATGACAAGTATCACACGAGGCTCAACCAAGAAGACCCAAGGCTTGTCAGTTTCGTAGACCTTGCGCCCACGGTATTGACCTGGGCTGGTCTGAGCCCACCTATCTGGTTACATGGTATGCCACTGACAACCAGTGATCGCTCTTACGTTTATGCAAGCAGAGATCGAATTGATGAAGTCCTAGATCGTCAGCGCGCCATACGCTCAAAACAATTCCGCTATATACGTTCATGGTATCCGGGCGTCGCAGGCGGTCATCTGCTCACCTACCGAGACAATTTAGAGATGGTACGCGCCTGGCGAGCGGCTTACATGGCAGCCACCCTGACCGAGCAGCAAGCAAAATGGTTTGAAGCCGTGGGCAGCGAACAACTATACGACCTTGCCGCAGATCCGCATGAACTCAATAACCTAGCAGACGCGCCCGACTATCAAAAAACCAAGGCTCTATTGAGACGCGAGTTAGAGCAATTTTTAGACCGTGTTGGCGATACCAGCACCATGCCAGAATCCAACTTGCGCGCACGGTTGCTAGAGAACGAGCAATTGCGACCGACACCGGCCCCTGAAATCTCTCACAAAAATGGTTTTCTAACGCTCTCAAGCCCGATCGGCGCTTCAATAGGCTATCGTACCGCAGGGCAAACACACTGGTCCTTATATCACCAGCCAATACCACTGAAAAAACAGCCTATCGAAGCAAAATCTATCCGTTATGGTTGGCTCGAGAGCCCTGTCGTCAGTCATCGTCCCTAAGGCGACTAAGTGAATTGATACAAGAGCGAACTAAATGTTCCTAATCCGACAGAGCGAACCTTGTTTAACGCTATAATAGGTATCCAAGGACGGAGTAACGCGCATGGGCTGGTTAGACCACTTACGTGGAAAACTGTTTGGACGGGCGCAAGGGAATACGGGTTCAAAACAGCAGAAATCGCACAGCTATCACGAAAAAGCCGCGGCAAGACGACTGGCCGCGTACGACAAGGCATCGGGTATCCCACGGTCGCGCGGGTCTGTTAATCCACCGAAGCATGACTCACGCACTTTTATGGGGGTCGTCATTCATAGCGCCGACGGCTGTTGTAAGGCCGCCGAACGCAACGGTGGACAAAAATTTTTGGCCGCACATGCGCCGCAATTGCCGCTCGGCACGTGCGATAGACCGCAGCAGTGTCGCTGTCGCTATAAGCATCTGACCGATCGTCGCCAGGAATCACGTCGCGATGAGGACAACGGTATTCCCAGGCAAGCCTATTATGGCGAAGACCGTCGTTATCGCCGCAAGGCTCGCCGACAGTTAGCGTAAGTACGCGGCGTGCGGCTAGGCTTGATTGCGATGGTGTCGCTCTACTTGATAAAACTTAGTCCAGACGAGTAATCTCCGGCGCTTCCCCAGTACTGCCTTTTGTCACACCGACGACCCGTGAATCCCTGGCAGACCCTTTTGGAAAGCGACGCGAGAGCTCGGGTCCTGCCGCGGTTAGCCCACCGTCGACGACGATGTGCTCACCCGTGACAAACCGAGAATCTTCAGAGGCAAGGAATAGAGCAGCACCCGCAATGTGCTCGCCATCGCCGAATTCCGGCCATGGTTGCGACGTCGCAAAGTTCTCCTGCGTTTTTGCTACCCGATCGCGACTCACTGCGGCTAATGGTGTGGCAATAAATCCCGGGCAGATTGCGTTGACCCGGATTTTTTCCGGCGCAAGCTCAACCGCGGCTGATTTCGACAGACTGATCACCGCTGCCTTTGCGGCAGAATAGATCATTGGTCCGGCATCGCCACTCAATCCAGCGATCGAAGCTGTATTGATAATCGATCCACCCTCGCCCTGCGCGATCATCTGGCGTGCGGCATGCTTAATCCCTAGAAACACCCCCTTGGCAAGCACGTCCATGGTGTAGTCCCAGGAATCAACCGTCGTCTCCGTCAGTGGACCGATCGCACCGCCCACCCCCGCATTGTTAAACACGATATCGATGCGTCCAAACGAGTCTCGCGCGCAATCCATCATTGCAACGATATCGTCCTCTTGAGCAACATCCACTTTGACAAATCTCACTTGATCTACAAACCCTCGATCAACAGCTTCCGCCACGGTTTCCTCACCGGTCTGCTCATTGAAATCGGCAATAACGACTTTAGCGCCTTCGCTCAAAAACTTGTGGACCGTCGACTTGCCCATGCCACTTGCACCACCGGTGACTATGGCAACCCTATTTTCTAATCGCATTAAGCCTCTCCCACGCTAAAAAAATACAGGTTAGCATGCGCTAGACTCGCAAACAGCTAGTGCTGCACAACAGAACCACCATCAACGTTGTAAGACTGGCCAGTGATCCAGCTTCCTTGATCAGAGCACATGAACGCGGCCATGTAGGCAATGTCCTCACCGATACCAGCGCGCCCCAGCGGGATCGTCTTGAGCATGGCATCCCACCGTTCACCACGGCCAATCTCATCCATCCTGTAGGTATCGATGATGCCGGGACAGATAGCGTTTACTCGAACGTTGTGGCGTCCAATTTCTCGTGCCATGGAAGCTGACAGGGCTTGGATGGCCGACTTGGACGCGGCATACGCCGCCGTATTGGGCGGCAGGGCTTTACCCGCGATGGAGGAAATATTGATAATCGCACCACCCTCTCCTTGCTCGACCAATACCTGCCCGAAAGCCCGGCTCATATAGAACGTTCCATTCAGATTGACGTTCATGACCTTGTGCCAATCTTCAATAGCCAGCTCAACAACCGGCACCCGATCCGAGCCGCGTGCAGCGCCTGCATTGTTAATCACAAAATCGACCCGACCAAATCGCTCGAGCGTGCTGGCCACTAAACTTGCAACTGCTTCTGGGTCGGTGACATTGCTCACCACTTCTAACGCTTGCGCACCCGCGGACCGCACTTCTTCAGCGACCGACGCGATATCTCGCCATCCGACCTCTTGCTCATCTTCAGGATAATCTTCAGCGTCACGCCCTGTCCCCGTTAACACGACGTTGCACCCAGCTTTGGCAAGTTCTACTGCGATTGGACGCCCGATGCTGCGCATTCGCCCCGCGCCAGTGACCACTGCCACCTTGTCTCTTAATCCAGAAAGAACGAGATCAGCCATATCATCCCCCAAACAGCTATGTATAAAATAATTGAATTGCTGCTGTGATCATCTACTCGCCGATCGTGTAAGGCAAACTGAAGCAAAAGAGAACGCAGCAACACTAACGCTCCGATTGAAAGATCAGGTTCGGCTTACTGAGATTGGAAGAAAATTATGTCCCGAGTTAAACGTGAGTTCGTTTCCTTAACATCAGCTACCAGTGCTCGCAACGGTGCCGGGTTCAATCCATGTCAAGGCCTCTACTGTCGCCCAACCTCGAGCCCGCCAACCACCGTGTTTATTGCGACCCATTACAACGTTGATTTCAGCGAACACTACCTCGGTCAATATCTTGCGGAACGCGGGTTTGGGTTTTTGGGCTGGAATACGCGATTCCGAGGCAACGAAGCCTATTTTATCCTTGAACATGCACTGATCGACATTGGTGCGGGCGTCAGCTGGCTCAAAGCGCAACCTGACGTCGAGAACATCATTCTTATCGGTAATTCTGGTGGCGGGTCGCTCATGGCAGCGTATCAATCACAGGCGGCCAACCCGAACATCTTGCCTACGCATGACCTAAAACTCCCCGATGCTTGCTTGGATCTACCAGCTGCAGATGCCTACATATCGCTCAACGCTCACGGTGGTCGACCGGAGGTCCTCACGGCCTGGATGGACCCATCGGTTGTCGACGAAGCAGATCCAACGAGCGTCGATGACGCTATTAACATGTTTAACCCAGAGCACGGACCACCCTATTCGACTGAATTCATCCAAACCTACCGAACTGCACAACGCGCCAGGAATGAGCGCATTACCGATTGGGCTCTGACTGAACTCGAACGTCTGAAGCGCATCAATTGGTCTGATCGTCCGTTTCTGATGTGTCGCACCTGGGCAGATCTTCGATTGATGGATGGCAGTATCGATCCATCCGATCGACCGGTCGGCGTGTGTTACGCCGGAGATCCCAAACGTGCCAATTTTTCTCCACGTGGTATCGGCTTAACCAACACATTGCGAACGTGGCTTTCTATGTGGAGCTTACGCACGTCCGAGTGCCAGGGCGCAAAGCATCTTGCAAACTGCCACATCCCGAGCCTGGTGATTCAATCCATGAGTGACACAGGAGTCTTTCCAAGCGACGCCGAACAAATATTTGCGGCCATCGGCAGCCACGATAAAAAGTTGGCCTTCATTGCGGGCGATCACTACTTAACGGCGCCAGCTAACGCACGTGATGCAGTCAGCGATCTCATCGTCAGCTGGACGAAATCAAAAGTTTAGATTTCGGTGCTATCGGCCTAGCCCATAAAACTCATCATTAGGTCTCATCGCAGTGAGATTTGCCATTCGATTGGACAGCGCGAAGAACGCCGCAACCGCACCAATGTCCCAAATATCATCAAGCGAGAACCCGGCTTCAAGTAACTGGTCGATATGGACTTGTTCAACTGAGGCACTGTCTTGACTGACACGCACCGCAAAATCCAACATTTGTCTTTGTCGACCATCGAGGTCGGCTTTTAAGTAATTAATCGCAATCTGATCCGCCAGCAACGGGTTCTTGGCACGAATCCGCAAAATCGCACCATGCGCGATGACGCAGTAGTGGCAACTGTTCATCGCCGACGTCACGACCACGATCATCTCTCTTTCGGCTTTGCTCAAGCCGCTGTCTTTTTCCATCAACGCATCGTGATGGGCAAAAAACGCACGAAACTCATCTGGTCTTGCAGCAAGAACCAAGAAGACATTTGGGATAAAACCAGACTTCGCCTGAACAGCCTCAACCCGCGACCGAATGTCATCAGGCATCTCGTCTAGCGCGGGCACCGGGAATCTTGATATCGCATCACTCATCGTTATTTGACATCCAAATTAACACTACGGCCTAAAAACTCCGCGAAGGGAAAGCCACCCATATTCATACGTTTGCCAACTTCGACGGCGCTCGCCACGCTGTAGCCTTGATGCGCCACCAAGTAAGCCGCCCACAGGTGTGACGCGCGCCAAGCGACCGTACAATGAAGGAGAACCGGTCCATCAGAGCTCGCAACGGCCTCGGCGAAGGCAGCCAGGCTTTCTTCTGAGTACGGTGTATCAGGTCCGCCCAAGGGAATATGCACATACTCGAGACCCAGCGACGCAACGGCTGCCGCTTCGTCAAAAGGAACAACCATACGATTGTCCATTTCCTGATGTGTGCGTAAATTGATAACGCGTGATACGCCTTTCGCTTTTGCCAACGCTAGGGCCGATTCATCAGGTTGCCCGGAGACATATATATTGCGTGCGACCTGCGCATAAAAGTCCTGGAAGCCAGCCTCGACAGAGACTTTAGGCATTGCGAAGGGCTCAACGTCAACAGCCAAAGCCTGTCCCGTCAAAGTCGCTGAAAACAGCATCAAAACCAGACTTAACTTAGATCCATTCATACACGTTACTTTCTCAGGTCGCTATCGATGATTGCAGCTTGCATTAGAATGTAGCGAAACAAAAGGGTCACGACCTGTCGACCACGCAACCTGAAAAACGCCGTCTCCGGCCACATCCTTCGCTAATTCGATAACAAATATGTTACCGTCCGTGCTCAGCCGGCAGATTTGTGAACCAAGTGGTCTTAAGAGCGGCATTAAACCGCGACTAAGCAAGCAAACGAGGTCTAATATTACGTATGCCTAAGCCGTCGAAGAATCACCCTTGGAAGCTCGGATTATCTGGTCCTGTTTCCTACGCCAGAAAATCGACGAGCACCTGGCGCGGATTTTACCGTCCCCCAGATGAAGCCAGTCCGGTTCGTACCTTAAGCGAATCGGAAATTGAGGAACTCGGTCTTCAACTGGTATTGCCAGTCCATGAAATCATGGAAGCACGGCGCATGTGCCAAGAGCATCACCCGGACCGCGGCGGCGACCCTGAAATCTTCCAACACTGGAAGGAAAAGCTGGACCGGCTAAAAAGGCGCGTTCGACGGCCTTAACATTCGGCAGAATATTCCTTCTCCTACTGGTTTACCGCGCGAGTCTGATTCGCCAAACTGCGCGCTTCTCACAGTGGAGACCCGCCAGTGGCCCAAACATTAAATGCGACTTTTCGTACCCTGACAGTTGCTCTCGCGCTTTCTGCCTTCGCAGTCCCCGCGTCCGCGGAGCAGTTCGCAAATTCCGGGACCGGGAGTATCGATTACGAAGCCACCCCCTACCAAGCCAGCATGCGTTGCAAAGACCTAATCGCTACCTCCAATTACGACTACACTGTCATCAGCGCAAAGCAAATCGCTGCATCGGGAGATCTGCCAGAACACTGCAGGGTCTCTGGCCTTGTGCAAAGTGAGGTTCGGTTTGAGGTAAATTTACCCTTGGCGTGGAACGGTCGCCTCTACATGTACGGCAACGGCGGTCTCGCCGGCACGCCAGCGGATGATCCCGGTAAACAACTTGCACGCAACAGAGCGCTGCGTCGAAACTTCGCGACAGCCTACACGGATACTGGCCACGACCGACGCGCAGAGCCCGGTGGTACCTTTGCCCACAATAACTTCCACAAATTGGTGGATTATGGTTTTCGCGCCGTCCACTTAACCGTCACTTCCGCCAAACGCATCGCGCACAGCTTCTTCACTCAAGCACCCAACCACAGCTACTGGGATGGCTGCTCAACAGGGGGGCGGCAAGCGATGATTAGCGCGCAACGTTTCCCCGACGACTTCGACGGCATCGTTGCCGGGGCACCGGCCGCTGACTATTCAGGTCTTAAGTTTTCTCAAGCCTGGCGCGTCTCCGCGATAACCAGGTCAGGTTTAGAGGAAGCTGAAGTGGTCGAACTGTCTAAACATATCTATGCACGATGCGACGCTGTAGACGGTCTGCGAGATGGCTTGATCAGCGACCCACGAGTATGCGATTTCAACGTCGAGCACTTGCCGAAGTGCCAGGGCGAAGACACCGTACAGTGCTTCGATGACCAAGAGATTAACGCGCTAAAACAATATTACGCACCAGTCGTCCTCGCCGGCGAAGAAATCTACCCTGCCATTCCGGTCGGTAGCGAGGTCGTTGGCGCGACTTTCGGCGGTACACAACGCACCGGCTGGTTTCCATGGTTGATCAACCCGAACGGTCGAACCCTGCTGGACGAACTCGGTTCTGATTTCTTTCGCTATATGGTTTTCTTTAAAGATCGCCCTGACTTTGATTGGACTGAGTTCGATTACGTGACGCGCCCGGACGGTTTAGAAGAATTTCGCGCGGTCGTAGACGCGCTAGACCCAGATCTAAGCCGGCTCAAAGCCAGGGGTGGCAAAATCCTGAGCTATTTTGGTTGGGCAGATCCGGACATCAACCCACTGACGCTGATCTCCTATCGAGATCAGGTGCAAGCCCTTGACAGTGAAGTCGACGACTATTTCCGGGTCTTCCTGCTGCCAGGCGTCTTCCATTGCCGTGGCGGGGCCGGACCCGACCGTTTCGATTCAATGACGCCGTTAGTCGATTGGGTAGAAAACGAGGTCGCGCCAGCTCAGTTCGACACTTGGCAGGAACTCGAAGTCGGGCAAAGAAGCAATGTTCGCCCGACATGTGCTTACCCAAAGAGCGCCAAGCACATCGATGGCAAGTTCCAATGCCAATAATTTCAACCGCGTACCGATCAAACCTTGCAAGCTCTAAATACGCAACACGCTAAAATCTGCTAACACTGACAGCCTGCCTACTGTTCGGCATGCAGCCAGATAAAGCCGGGATCGTCGGTCACGACTAGGGCGGCGCAGTCACCTGGCAAGTCGCGTTCAGACGCAGTAGTTTCGCGGGGATGTTGAACTTGTCACAACAACAAAGCGTTGCTGGTTGTAAAGTCGCGTAACGCCATAAGCTCGCACTTTCGAACAGGATTTGCGAACATCCCATCGGCCGAAACATACAATAACGGATAGGGGAAACCATGGCTAAGGTAGAAATCGATCTGGGTACAAAAGATTGTCTTGCTTATATAGAAGACAACGTTGCGGTCATCACGTTAAACAGACCCGAAGCACGCAACGCGATGTCAGGCGGGATGACGCAGGGGCTGGCGAGAGCCCTCGAGCAAGCCGAAACCGATCCAGACGTGCGCGCTGTCGTTGTGACGGGCTCGGGCGGTGCTTTTTGTGCAGGCGGTGATGTCAAAGGTATGGCCAGCGGTGGCGGTGACGGAGGCCGAGTGGCAACGCTTGATGAACGCATTCATGCACAACGTCTCAATCAACGGGCAACAGCAGGGCGTATGCATCTAATGCCAAAACCGGTCCTAGCCAGTCTGCCCGGAGCGGCCGCCGGAGCCGGTCTTGCTCTGGCGCTCGCCGCCGATATGCGCATCATGGCGGACAACGCGTTTATCACCAGCGCCTTCGCTAAGGTAGCCTTCAGTGGCGACTACGGTGGCAGCTACTTTTTGTCACAGCTCGTCGGTCAAGGCAAAGCGCGCGAAATCTATTTCCTGTCGGACCGAGTAACGAGCGATGAGTGTCTGCGCCTCGGCATCGCCAATCAGGTGGTTGCAGCTGATGAACTGGAGACGGCGACAATCGCCCTTGCTCGTCGCCTGGCGGCAGGACCAACGGTTGCCTATCGCTACATGAAGGAGAACTTTAACCGTATAGCACAGGGTGCAGGCGCGCTTGATTGCCTTGACTTAGAAGCGACGCACCACGTACACGCAGGGTTGACCGACGATCACAAAAACGCCGCGCGCGCATTCGTCGCAAAGACCCAACCCGTTTTCGAAGGTAAATGATGATCACTAAAAGGAGTCTTATATGAAGCTTGGAATTCTAGGCGGCGGCATCGGTGCGCGCGTCAATATCAACTTGGACGCCATCCGCCATGCGGAGGCGTTAGGCTATGATTCGGTGTGGACGGCAGAAGCTTGGGGTGGGGACGCTGTAACCCCCGCCGCTTGGATACTTGCCCAGACAACGAAAATCAACGTTGGCACCGCCATCATGCAAATGCCAGCACGCACCCCAGCAATGGCGGCGATGACCGCCATGAGTCTGGCCGAACTTTCTGGCGGCAGATTCATCTGCGGCTTAGGTGCTTCAGGCCCGCAGGTGGTCGAGGGTTGGCATGGTGTACCTTATGGAAAGCCCATTACGCGCTTGAAAGAGTATGTACAGATCATGCAGCAAATATTTGCCAGAGAAGACAAAGTTAGCTTTGACGGCAGCATCTACCAAATGCCTTATACGGGCGAAGGGTCTAGCGGCCTGGGCAAGCCTCTCAAAAGCATTCTCCACTGCGAAGAAGATATCCCGATCTATTCTGCAAGCATCACCCCGGCCGGCGTTGCGGGTGCAGCAGAAGTCTGCGACGGGTTTTTCCCAATATGGATGGATCCGGAAAAATACGCGGTCTTCCAGCCAGACATCCAAAAAGGATTTGACCGCGCGGGCGAAAAGAACCTCACGCAATTTGATGTCTCACCCTTCGTCACCGTGATCATGGGCGACGATGTTGAACAGTGCATGATGCCAATCCGCGCAAACATGGCGCTCTACATTGGCGGCATGGGCGCGAGAGATAAAAATTTCTACAACAACTACGCGAAGGCCCTCGGGTTTGAAGACGCAGCCGTACAAATTCAAGACCTATTTTTGAGCGGTAAGAAGGATGAGGCAGCGGCCGCTGTTCCCGCAGAACTGATTGACGCCTGTCATCTGGTCGGGCCCGCCGATCGCATTAAAGAAAGGCTTGGTCGCTGGAAAACAGCCGGTACAAACGGCCACGTCAGTTCGATGCTCCTAGGTTGTCAACAGCCAGAGGCGCTCGAACTGATCGCGGGAGAAATGCTATAGCGACGGACTAAACGTCCAAAAGGTGAACTGGTTCACAGAGACCAGTTCACCATCACTTATTATTCCTCGTGCAGCCCAAACACGTAAAACAAAAGGAATTGTGATGAGTGACTATTTGGACAACTTAGATGTGGCGTTTGAGAACGACAATTTATATGAATGGATGCAGGATGATTTCGATCCTGATCGGTTTTATATGGCGCTCTCACAAGCGTTGACACAGCTCGAAAGCCTCACCGAAGAAGCCGCCTAAGCCGGCACGAGAAAATTGCCGAACCCAAAAAAGCCGATGTTTCGCGACACCGGCTTTTTTGGGTTCGGGCATTCGTCGGTTCTAGAACTTGAGCACTTTTTGTGCCGCCGGGCGTTCGCGGTATCTTTGATCCCACGCTTCAAGCAACGGATAGCCGCCAAGGAGACTCGCCTTACCGAAGCGCGCAAACTGACACCCCGACTGCAGCGTACAATCGGCCAAAGAGACGTTATCGCCGAGCAAGTGTGCCCGACCATCAGCAAGCAAGGACTCGAGATAGCTCATTGCGGCCGGCAATGACGCCTCAATCTCTGCCGCCGCTTTAGGGTCCTGCGGCAGCCCAAGCGGTGAGTTAGTCGCGTGCACATAGCGAGACATAGGCAACGCGACCCGCTGCTCAACAATACGTTCTAGCTCTCTTGCCCTTGCGCGATCTTCTATGCCATCGGGCAGTAACGCCCCTGCGGAGAATCTTTCTTCGAGGTACATGATGATCCCCAGCGACTCCACTAAATAGCTGCCATCATCGAGCTCTAACACGGGCAGTGTTCCAAACGGGTTTCGCGCCAAGTGTTCCGGACTACGCTGCTCGCCCTTAAGCGTGTTCACCAGCACCGTCTCAATCGGCAGGGCATCACCAACTGCTGCTCGTTCGGCAACATAAAGCATTACTTTTGTCGGGTTCGGAGCCGCCGGCACCATATAGAGCTTCATCGTCATCGTATTACCTCCCAAAGTTTATTTGTTAAAACGTAAGTGTTGCGTCAACCATTCAGGAAACTGGCCGAGCTCTTCGTCACCAATACCTAACACTTGTGCAAGCACAGGTCCGGCAATGCCATATCCGACCGCCGCAATGGCGACTAGAAAGACGACTCTTCGGACTTCCCCGGAATCTTTCACGGCAAGTGCGGATTGCGCTCGCAACAGCAACTTTTGAAACAAGGCCTGCGTCTCGGCGAGGTCTCGCGTGCTTGGGGTGTTCGACGCATCCGCCTGTTGCGCGCGCCTTTCGTTACCACTTTCAAGCGATCGCCAGGCCACTAGTTTCGCGTGGCCTGCTTCCGCCAGGTTACTAAACACATTGCGCGTTAATTGGCTGGTTGGCACATGCGCATCGAAGGCGGCCATGAGATCCTGAATAAGATCCGCGGTCATTTTGTCAGCAAGCGCGTCACGCATGCCGCCACTGGAACCAAAGTGGTGAATGAGCGTGGCATGAGAGATTCCGGCCTCTTCTGCCACGCCAGTGATGTTCAAACCTTCGAGACCGTATTCGTGGAGGCGTTTGGCCGCGACGTCTAAGATGTTTGCGCGCGATTCATCTGCCGTGCGGCGGCGCCTGCCAGTCACTTTATCCACTCTCCGTTAGGTTCGTCTTGGCTACAAAATGCACGTTTAGGTAGAGCTCTTTCAGGTTTCTCCGCCTACTTTATTGACATTAATGTTAATAAATATATTATCAACACCAATGTCAACAAGGACGTGCGAATGACAACAAATCGAGTGCAACCATTTATTGCCTGGCACGCTCTGCGTCGGTTGATCGCTGATCCGGAACAAACTCACGAGGTCTTTACGGTCATTCGTGCACTTTCAGGACCCGCTCTAGAAAAAGGGCTAGCCCGCTTTCGACAGACCGAACCCGGTCAACGCGTACTCGCCGAAAAAATCGAACTTCTAGACACCCTTCTCGATCAAACGGCGCTCAGTACATTACCGCAATCAAGCCTTGGCCGACACTACTTATCCTTCGTTGGCCGCGAGAAAATCAACGCCGACGGCTTGGTTGAAGCGAGCGAAGAGGACGGTCAATTCAACCATCTGCAGGGCGATTTGATGCGCTTTGGCAGCCGTCAGCGAGACATGCATGACCTTTGGCATACACTCACCGAATATGGTCGCGATGAACTCGGTGAGGCCTGTTTACTTGCATTCACCTACGCGCAAACCAAGAACCGAGGTGTCGGTGTGATCTGCTTCGCCGGCTGTTTGAAGTTACGGCGACATTATGGCTCTGGCGTTTTTCGAGCCGCTTGGCGCGCCTACCGCGCCGGCAACAAGGCAGCATGGCTACCGGGTCAGGACTGGGAAGCACTACTCCACAAGCCCATCGACCAAGTACGTCGCAAGCTCAATATTGAGTCACCAGTCGCCTATCAAGTGCTCCGCACCGAAGCGTTGACGGCTTAATGTAGAACCTGACCTGTACGTTGGTCGTTGCCCATCGCTAAAAGCCAGGACCAGCCCCCAAAGGGCTGCGAGCGGCTATACATGTCAACAGAATACGCTATCCTCGCGCTCTTCCTTTTCATACGGACTAGCAGTGCAAACATACGACTACATCATTATCGGCGCCGGTACCGCTGGTTGCGTGCTGGCAAATCGGTTGACCGCCAACGGCGAACACACCGTCCTGCTTCTTGAGGCCGGCAAGCGTGACAACTACTTCTGGATCGACATTCCAGTCGGCTACTTGTACACAATCGGCAATCCACGGACGGACTGGTGTTTTAACACTGAACCAGAACCCGGTTTGAACGGGCGCACGATTGGCTACTCGCGCGGCAAAGTTATCGGCGGATGTTCTTCGATCAACGCCATGATCTATATGCGCGGTCAGCGCAGCGACTATGACTACTGGGCCCAACTCGGAAATCGAGGCTGGGGTTGGGATGATGTACTTCCCATTTTCAAAAAATCAGAAAGCTACCAGCATGGTGCAGACAAGTTTCACGGGGCCGATGGTGAACTCAGGGTCGAAGAACGCCGCGTTAATTGGGAAATCCTCGACGCATGGCGTGATGCCGCAGAAGAAAGCGGCATACCAAAAATCGAAGAATTTAATCGCGGCGACAATTTCGGTAATGCGTATTTTCAAATGAACCAGAAAGGTGGCCGCCGCTGGAGCGCAGCCCGGGCTTTTCTAGACCCAGCCGCAGACCGTAAAAACCTAACAATTCTTACCGAGGCACAAGTCGAACGCCTCAGCTTTTCCGACGATAATCCGCTCCGAGTCTCTGGAGTACAGGTCACGCTCCCTAGTGGAGAAGAGCACTTCTTGGCTGACAAAGAAGTGATTCTGGCGGCGGGATCAATTGCCTCACCTCAGCTTCTTCAGCTTTCCGGTATCGGTGACCCCGATGAACTGCAGAAATTCGAGATACCGATCAGACACGCCTTACCTGGCGTGGGTAAAAACTTGCACGACCACCTTCAAATAAGAACGATCTATCAAGTAGACAACACAGTGACGTTGAATCAACGAGCTCGGAACATATTCGGTCGCGCATGGATGGGGCTGGAGTATTTCACGCGACGAACTGGACCGTTAACGATGCCACCCTCGCAACTTGGGGCTTTCGCCAAGTCTGATCCGAACCAACCATCCGCTAACATCGAATGGCATGTCCAACCACTTTCCCTTGAGAAATTTGGCGAACCGCTACACAAGCACAATGCCATCACCCCAAGTGTGTGCAACTTGCGCCCTTCGAGCCGCGGTCATGTCCATTTGAAAGGCAAGCTTGCCTCCGATGCACCCGAGATATTCGTGAACTACCTGTCGACTGATGAGGACTTAGACGTCGCTGTTTCGTCTCTGAAATTTACACGCAAAATCATGGCGGCCAGAGCCCTCTCGCCCTTCAACCCTCAGGAGCTAAAGCCGGGGTCGGGTGTGACCTCTGAAGACGAAATGGTAAATGCCGCTCGAGATTTGGGCACAACAATCTTCCACCCTGTCGGTACCTGCAAGATGGGCAGTGATGCTCAAGCGGTGGTCTCGGATCGCTTAGAGGTGCATGGCGTTCAAGGTCTACGGGTCATAGACGCCAGCGTGATGCCGCAAATCACATCCGGCAATACTAACGCGCCGACCGTCATGATCGCTGAGAAAGGCGCCGACTTCATCCTAGGAAATCATAGCAACTAAACATGGCAACTCTATGAATATTGGTCTTTTTTCTACCTTCATGTCACCACGAGCAGATCGAGAGATGCTGAGAGATTTCGCGCGTGAAGCCGAATCAATCGGTGTAAATTCTATTTGGATGGGTGAACATGTCGTGTTGTTTGATGAGACCGAACACCCCTACCCAGGGGCAAAGGACGGCAAGCTGCCGGTGCCAGCAGGCGGCGGCCTGCTGGACACAGTAGCGACGTTTGGATTTCTCGCGGCCGTGACCGAAAAGATTCGCTTCGGCACTGGCATCAGCCTGATTTCGCAACGCAATCCACTGTATACCGCTAAAGAATTCGCGACCTTAGATTGGCTATCAAACGGCCGCATCGATTTTGGCGTTGGCGTCGGTTGGTGCAAAGAAGAAGTTCTCGCCAGCGGCTACTCTTGGCCGGATCGAGGCGAACGCAGCAACGAATTCCTTGCGCTACTCAAGCGCCTGTGGACCGAAAGCCCTGCTGCCTTCTCCGGCAAGCATTTCAATGTGCCCAGTTGTCACTTGGACCCCAAGCCGCTGCAAAGTCCCCATATACCGATCATTGTCGGTGGCCATTCTACCAATGCATTACGTCGCGCAGCCCGCTACGGCGACGGCTGGTACGGATTCCAACTAAACCCGGCGGCCACCACCCCTATCCTGGCAGAACTACGATCACTGTTAGACGAAGAAGAACGGGACCCGGATCAGTTCAAAATCGTCATTACACCGTCTCGAAACGACCAGGAAAGCGTAGATCGCTTCGCAGCCCTAGGCGTTGAAGAGCTTGTTTTACACCTAGGATCACAAAAAGCGAATGCAGTCGAGGCACGGCTTCGAGAGGTTGAAGCGCTTATTTCTTGACCACGCCCCGCAAACTCTCAGGGGAGCGCTTGGTAGACAGCTGAGCGCATATCGTCCGAGAGTGGCAGGGTCGCACCCATGTACTGAGTCATGATTACGCCCGAGACGTCCTCCAGAGGATCAACCCAGAAATAGGTCGTAGCCGCACCCGCCCAACCAAACTCACCCACGCTGGACAGCGATGTCGCTCGACCGTTATCCAACTGGACCCGACCCACCAAACCCCAGCCGTAGCCTGCAAACACACTCGGTCCGATTGCCAACGGCATTTGATTTTCTGGCACACGATTTGCCCGCAACATTTCTAGCATCTTACGCGAAATCAACACGTCACCCTCTGGCGTTTTGCCCGTGAGAAGCATCTGTGCAAACGCTGAATAGTCTCTGAGCGTTGAAAAAAGACCCAAACCGCCTCGGCGAAAAGAATCCGCTCGATCGTGAGGGTTCAAATGATCCACATCTAGCTGTTCCAGCTCCTGTGGTCCAATCGCCAGCGGCGGCAGCCGGTCTAGGAGACCCGTACCGTACATCGGCATCAAACGGTCCTTCGCGGTGTCAGCCACACCAAATGCCGTATCGCACATCCCCAGGGGGCCAAAGATGTGTTCTTGCATTAAATCTAGCAGATCCTGTCCCGTCGCTCGCTCAATAACGTGTGCTAACACGTCAATGGAAACGCTATAGCGCCACTTGCTACCTGGCTGAAACGCAAGTGGCAGGTTGCATAATCGAGCCATCATTTCGTCAAGAGAGCAAAGACCATCGCCGGTAATACCGGCTTCTCTGTAGTATTGGGCAATATGGCACCCGTGGATGAACTCGTAGGTGAAACCCGCGCGATGCGTAAGCAGGTCCTCTACAGTTATAGGTCTCGACGCGGGCACGATGCCTCCATCGGGAGTGAGCACTGTCATTTGCGCAAATCTCGCATCGTATTGCGCGACCATGTCGTATAGCCGCAACCGACCAAGCTCCACAAGTTGCAATGCGAGTAACGACACAATCGGTTTCGTCATCGAAAATATACGATAGATCGCACCGTCCGGGATGGGAGTCTGAGCTTCAGCATTTGCAAACCCAACAGCGCCCTCACTCAGCACTTCACCTTTGGACGCCACTTGCCATTCAATACCACTAAATTTTTTTGCATCCACGTATCCTTGAGCAACACGCTCTATGCGTTGTTTCCGACTCATTTTTGGCTCCCCACCGCTTTTGCTGCGGCATAGGAAGGTCGCCCGTAGCATTGTGCGAGCCAGCGTTGCACATTCGGGTAGTTACTGACGTCAAACTTGATCATATTGAACAGATCCATAACACCCGAAAGATTTAAATCTGCTAAGGAAAAATCATCTCCCAACAAATAAGCCTGATTCGAAAGGGCCTCGTTGAGCACTGCGAGTGGTCGCGCTAGACCCTTTGTGGCGCCGGCAATCACCTTTGCGTCACGTTTTTCTTCTGGCATAAATAGTTTCTGTATGACTATCTGCATTTGCAGTGGTTCGATTTCACTAATCCCCCAAACACTCCACTGCCACGTCTTCGCCCTTGCAACAGGATCCGTCGGAAATATCTCCGCCGCGTATTTCTCCCCTAAATACAGGTTAATCGCCATCGACTCAAAAAGTCTAAAACCGTCATCATCCAGCGCAGGTATTCGTCCGTTAGGATTGACTGCCAGGTACTCTGGAGTCTTTGAGTCTTCACTGAAGGAGGTACCGACATGTTGGTAGTCCACACTCATCTCTTCCGCTGCCCATATAGAGCGAAATGCTCTTGAACTCGCAATGCCATACAACGTTGGTTTACTCATGCCAGAACTCCGTTAATTCAATAAGAATATGATTGAACCATAACCAACCAACCGTACGATAGCCGTCACGTGCGGTTCCAGGGTCGGACGACGGGCGTAGCGAGCAAACTTGTTCGCTCTAGTCTCGACACTAAACGTAAATCAGGCAAAGCCAACCGTCGAAAAACGGAAGACAACACTGCAGCGAATTCAAGAAGATTGCCTATAGACTCCCGTTCGACGTTGCGTTTGTGGTCAGCGACGAGCATGTTATCAAGCTAGAGGAGACGATCGATAAGATACGGGCTGAGATTCGCGGTGATCGCTTAAAGCGTTACAGGCTAGAGTCGTGGGTCCAATGGGTCGAATGACACTGTCATTGTGACCGTTGCTTTACACCGGTTAAGGCGATCAGAGTGGTCCCTGGTAGCCGGGTCGCAAACCGGCTCAAAGCAGACAAGATGACGTTGCAAATACCAGCTTCGGCGCAGCAGAAGCGAAAGAACGAATGCACAGCTCTGGAAACCGTATTCGAATATGACAAGATCGATGCTTGTGAGACGGACTGATGGTTCAGGTGTGGCTGCACGCCAACACCTAAACCAATATTCTAGAGGGTCCTCACCCTATTCAATGAGCGCTTGGTAAGTTAAGACTTTAAATTCCTGACCGAGCCGGGTGCGATGAGGAATACTCTGCACCATAAATAGACCGATCAGGTTTTCTTTTGGATCAATCCAGAAACGTGTGCCTGCAGCCCCGCCCCAATTGTATTCACCCGCACTGCTAATTTCGCCGACCTGCCCCGGATCTAAAACTAATCCATAGCCAAGCCCGAAGCCTGCGCCCGAACGGCCGAAGCCCATAGGGATATCACCAAGGTGGTTGGTGGTCATCAGGTCGACCGTCTTCGGCGACAATAGGCGAACCCCATCGAGTTCACCACCATTGAGCATCAGTTGTGCGAACCTCAAATAGTCGCGCGTCGTGGAAACCAAACCGCCACCACCACCTTCAAAGCTGGTCCCTTCAACATAACCCTTGCTGAGATCCGGGTCTGCTACATCGAGCCCCGGACCAGAGGCTGAGGCGAAGAAATTTCCACCAACCACACCCTTCGGCGAATATAGCTGGGCGAGACGAGGCAGTTTTTCTGCGGGTAGGGTGAAGTAGGTGTCCACCATACCAAGCGGCGCAAAAATGCGTGTTTGTAAAAACTCACCGAAGGACATGCCTGATAAGACTTCAACCAACCGACCCTGGACATCTACCGCAACGCTATAGTGCCACTGCGTGCCAGGTTCATACTGCAAGGGTATCTTGCCGAGCGCCTCGACAAAGGTCTGCAGGTTTGTTTCGCGGCCCAGCAATCCGGCTTGGCGATAAAGTTGGTCCACTTCCGTATTGCCAAACACGCCATAGGTGAGACCCGCCGTATGCGTTAACAAATCCCGCACTGTCGGCTGGAGTTTAGGTTTACGAGTCTGCCCAACTAAACTGTCATCCCCCTCGCCGATCGTGCGGCTTTGTGTCCCATCGGAAATGATGTTTGTGCCGGCGGTGGAAAGTGCAACCTCTAGATTTGCCATCTCAGGGATATAACGAGCAATCGGATCGTTCAAGAAAAACCGACCTTCCTCGTAAAGCATCATCAACGCAAGCGCGGTGATCGGCTTGCTCATTGAATAGATTCGATAGATCGCGTCTTGCGTAATCGGCGTCTCAGCCTCTCGATCCGCTAGACCATACAATTCGTTATAAACAATCTTGCCATTGCGAGCAATCAATCCCTGCCCACCGACCATCGTGCCATCGGCTACTCGCGCCTTCATATGTTCGGTTATCCGCGCCAAGCGCTCACTCGAAACCCCTTCACGTTCTGGTTTGCTCGCACCGATTTCTTTACCACTCGCGGTCTGGCCGAAGCCGATCACGATCACGATCACGATTAAATATGCGCTCACACGCAAGTTGTTTAGCATCAAACTCTCCTCTCAGTAAACCAAGCAGTGTAAACCCACAACCCGACGCGATCAGAGTTTTTTCCGCTCCCCGTCCATATCTAAATCCGCAGTGACACCAGTTGCGTCCAGCGTCTGGATGCTTAACATGAGCGGTTCACTCTCGAACTCTGGAGCCACTATGGCAATTTCTCCTTCAAGTACTGAGGAGCTTCTCGTCGAGCAAGACGGCCACATAGTCACGATCACGCTAAATCGTCCAGAACGACTTAACGCAATCAGTCGACCCATGTTGAACGAGCTCTCAGAAAAAATGGTCGAAGCGGATAAAGACCCCGAAGTGCGCTGCATCATTTTAACCGGAGCCGGACGTGGTTTTTGTAGCGGCTTGGATCTCATCGATACGAGTGATCGTATGGACAGCGAACAAGGCGCAACTGGGTCAGCCGGATCTAATCGCGCACGACAGCTGTTTGACTTACGCGATGCGCCTATTAACGTGATGTGGCATACCGATACACCGATCATCTGCGCGATCAACGGCGCCGCAGCGGGTTACGGAATGGATGTCACGCTGCTTTGTGATATGCGTATCATGGCGAGCAACGCAAAATTAGCAGCCGTTACCGCTAAACGTAACGTGGTTCCCGAAAGTGGCGGTACCTGGCTCTTACCCCGGCTTGTTGGGTGGGCAAAAGCGGCAGAGCTCTACTACCGAGCTCGCACAATTGGCGCCGAAGAGGCGAAAGAAATCGGCATCATCAACGAGATCGTAGAACCCTCTGAACTGATGACGGTTGCGCGCGCTTGGGCTGAGGATGTCGCCGAAAATGCACCTATGGCGGTTCAAACTACCAAACGAATGATGCGCATGGGCATGGAAGAGTCGTATGACACGGCAGTAGACCACCTCATGGTACATCTGGGCAGTCTGTTCCAAAGCGAAGACTTCCAAGAAGGGCTGCGGGCCTTTATGGAAAAACGAAAACCTAACTTTACCGGTCGCTAGTGGTAAGCCACGAAAAAGCACTTTTACGCCTGATCGAGGGCAATGAAAGATTTCGGGCGCAGCAGCCGCTGCTGCCGCCCGAAGAACTGTCGCAATTCGTTGCTGGTCAGACGCCCATTGCCGCCGTCCTCAGTTGTTCTGACTCTCGCGTCCCACCCGAATTGATATTCAACCAAAGCCTCGGTTCGCTGTTTATCGTTCGCGTTGCGGGAAACATCGCTGATGAAAGTCAAATTGGTAGCCTCGAATTCGCCGTGAAAAATTTAGGCTGCAATCTCATCGTCGTGCTTGGGCACACTCATTGCGGCGCGATTAAAGCTGCACTCAGCAATGACGATTCAGCAGTCCCGCCATTGATGCAATCAATCCTGTCTGAAATACGATCCGGCATTAGCAAAACTGACGACCATGTAGTGGCCACAAAAGAAAACGTCGTGCATACACAAAAAAGAATACGAACTGAATCGAGTGCTATTCAAAACGCCTTGGGCGCTAAAGGAATCGCCGTTGTCGGCGGTCTGTACGACATTGAAACGGGCAAGGTCGACTTTTTTTAACCCCTAGATTGTCCGGCGAGTCGGCCACCTCTACCCAGCGGACTGGCTCACCACACCCGCCGCAAAAAAATAACAATCTAGGTATTGCAATCAACATTCGTGTAAGTAAGATGCGCCCCATCTTTCCGGCATCGGTAGTTTTTGCTGGTTAGATCGGGCGTGGCGTGGTGTTCTCTCCCCTTCCTCCCTATCCGCGACACGCCCAACTTTATACCTCGTTGAGCCATATGCTCCCTAACGCCCAGCCCGATCGTCGCTCAATCTATTCAAAACGCCTGGACAAAAATCTTGTTTTGACTATTATTGTATAGGCTTTGTACCTGGACAGCCCTGCCGTGGAACTTGATAATCGAGAAAACCTATACCGCATAGGGACAGTATCGTCCCTGACCGGAATTTCGATTGAGCGCCTCCGAGCCTGGGAGCGACGTTATAATTTGAGCCCTGCGCACAAATCTGGCAAGACCCGCTACTACAGCCGGGCACAACTCGAACGCCTACGCCTGATCAAGCACCTGATCGACCTCGGACAGCCAATTTCTTCGCTTGCGTCGCTCAATACAGAACAGCTAAAGGCACGAATAGAAGATCAAGCGCCAGACATCAACCGCCTAGAAGTCGTGCACAAGCCGACTGTCGGCATCGCCGGCGCCAACCTCCTCATGCTTGAAAACCAAATGACCGATCAGAATCCGCGCCTCGAAGTGGTCCAACGCTGGGCCAACCTCGACACACTTTTTACCGAAGGCGTGGTTGGCACTCCGCCTCAGATTCTGATCCTACAGCTGCCCGTACTTTCTACGCAACCAATTGATTTTATTAGAGAGAATTACCCTGATAGTAAAATAGTTACGGTCTACCAATTTGCGACAGAACACGTGATCAGCGACCTCACCAGAGCGGGTCTACCCGCCTTGCGTTGGCCGATAACCTGGTCAGAACTCGAGCACATTGCGATCAGCGAGTTGGGCCTTTCGAGTCGCACTAACGCAGTGCTTCCCAGACGCTATAGCGACGACGAACTCATCGCCATTGCGGCCACCGTAGACGACGGCACAAATTGCCCCCAGTATTTGATTGAGGCGATCAACCAGCTCAACGCGTTCACCCTATTCGTGGGTGATACCGCTCAAGCAGCCGATCGACCCATTGTCTATGAACGCCTGCAGAATGACGCCTCACAGGCACGCACGCAATTAGAACAGGCATTAGAACATCTCATTAACGAGCAGGCCCAGCGCTAGATAGGCCTCAACGACGCCTTCTGTACATAACCTATACATTATCTAAATATATTGTTGACATATATATTATGTACTGTACATTAGAGACCAGATCAAGTTTACAAGGCGTGCAAGCAACTTCGTGCAGTCCTCCCTTTGAAGTGTCCTTCCCCCAGAAGAGAAGTTGCAGTCAGCCGGATCCTTCCGGCTGACACGCCTTTTTTATTTCGCACCGTCCATGCCATAGCCCCGCAGCAATAACGACGAATAGATTCATTATGGCTTCAACCTTTAATCAAGCATGGCAATCATTGATAGAGACGACGGTATCCGTCAACAAACTCATGACTCACTTACAGAACTATGACGACGGTGGCGAGCAAACCATCATTGTTAGACAGGACCTGAGCGTTGACGACACTACCCAGACTAGTGGCGAGTTATCCGCTTGTCAGACAAAAACCGTGCCCCAAAAGCAAACCCACATCAAAAAATTAAGGCGCTAATTGGCGTACCTTTGTTAGGGTATAAAGGAACAAGAGCACGCTCTCACAAGCGCTCTGCCCCCTACATCTTCTTTTCGCTTATCGTCCTTCTCGCTTGCACTGCGTGTGAGCCGCCGCAAAGATTAAACATCACAGAGATACTCGCTTACGACTTTTGCGCAGCGCTCGAGAAGCCGGTTAGCTGGGTCAGTATTGAAGACTTCAACGACATCCGTGGTGTCACACTTGTTGGCGGAGCGATGACAAAGCCCGAACAGGCTTCGGCTTATTTAGCACTCTATAATGGACAACACCCTACCGCAGGATTTGGTTTCGAGTTAACCCATGCAACACTCAATGACGGTTTGCTCGCACTGGCTCTCGAATGGCGTGAACATTTACCAGGCGACGTTGTCGCCCAAGTGCTCTCCACACCATGTTTAATTCTAGCGATGACACCCGCCGAACTAGTGACTCGTGTTGACGTTAGCCTGAATGCAACGCAGTTTGGCACGCTTGCGATATTGAGTCTAGCTCAATAGTTCTAGCGCAGCCTCCGCTCGAATCGAGACGCTCTCTTTGTACGCATCGAGATCCATTTCCCGATTTTCCCCCATCGCACCAACCAGATAGCGCTTATACACGCCCTGTCCAATCGCGGCTAACCGCCAATGAGAGAAGGCGCGGTAGTAATCAATAGCGGTCAGATCACGTCTCGTCGCTTTAGCATACCGTGCGGTCAGCGTTTCTCTAGGCGCAAAACCACTCACTGCAGTCGCCGCAAGATCTTCCTCCGCCTCACCCGGCAGCACCCAGGAATTCAAAAGATAGCCAACATCCGCCAATGGGTCACCGAGCGTACATAATTCCCAATCGAGAACAGCTTTGATCCTACCACCACCGACAATCATGTTTCCAAGCCGATAGTCACCATGCACGATAGTCGCGCCGACTTGCTCAGGCATTTTTTCGGCGAGCAATCTGGAGGCATCATCCATCGCTGGTATTTCGTGAGTTTTGGAGGCTTCCCACTGCTTGTTCCAACGTTTCAGTTGGCGTGCAAGATAAGCTTCCTTGCGCCCCAACGCCCCAAGACCGACATCATCCGGGTCAATATTGTGCAATGTGGCAAGCACATCAACCACATGCAAAGAGAGGTCATAGCGCTCCGACTCGGACATTGCGCGAGATACTTCAACATCATGCAGGACCGGGCCTGCGACATAGTCCATGAGGTAGAACGGGGCTTCATTCACCGATCGGTCTTCGCAAAGGCCCAGCGTGGAGGCAACAGGTACGCCACTATCGGCGAGCGCTGAGATAATTCTGTGCTCGCGCGCCATATCATGTGCACTCTCGAGCACATGCCCCAAGGGTGGACGGCGCAGCACGACAGTTCGTCCGGCGCTATCTTTCACACCAAAGGTCAGGTTGGAGTGACCGCCTGCAATCAACTCAAATGTCAGCGGCACGGTTACTCCCGATACGTGCGCTTCAAACCATGACGTCACGTTTTCCGCATGGATTCCCTCAACACTCTCCTCAGACATCCTTCACTCCCCTATCCTTGCCTGTTGCCCAGAGCGCTAGTGTTGTGCTTATTGCGGACCAGCGCAACCATTGCATAGCATGTTCATATGAACTCTCAGAACAAACCCCATTCGCTGTCGTCATCCGTTTATGGCAAGCGCCATCATTTATTGAGATTGCACACCCTCTTGCAGTCAAGGCAGTTATTAGCGCTCACTCTGTCCTTCCTACTGATCGCCTGCACGACAACCAAGTTGCCCGCCACTCCCGTCCGTCTCGGCCAGCTTATGGTCAAAGACGAGCTGCTTTTAGTTGCACCAAGCAAGCTCGATTACTCGGGTGAGGCAACCTATATATTTCCAGATGGGACGAAGTGGATAGGCACTTTCAAGAAAGGATTGCTGCATGGCCGCGGTCGCGAGGAGATGGCGAATCGCATCTACGAAGGTGATTGGCGTGCGGGTCGAAGATCCGGTTCAGGCAAACAAACCGATAGCACCGGTGCAATCTACGAAGGTCAGTGGCGCAAAGACCAACGACACGGACTGGGAGCACAAGTTTACGCCGACGAAACCGGCTATGAGGGCGAGTGGGAGCTGGACCATCGCAGTGGCTTTGGAGCGTGGCAGGCTAAAAACGGGGCCACATATGAGGGTACCTGGCACGCTGACCAACGCCATGGTTACGGGATCGCAACCGCAGCAAGCGGCGTAATTTATGAAGGCATGTGGGCACACGGCAAACGTGCCGGCTTCGGCCAAGAGACACGACCAGATCGCAGCGCATATCGAGGTTCCTGGTCAAATAATGCCAAACACGGGGACGGCACTGAAACGTATTCAGACACAAGCTCTCACGCTGGAATATGGCATAACGGTCAAGTCTTAGGCACGGGTCATAGGACCAGTCGCGCCGGCATCGTCTTGAGCGGCGCTTGGACGAAACACATAATCTCCTACGGAATGATTACCTTCCCGAACGGCACAGAGTACGCCGGGCATCTGTTCGCAGACCGGGGAAAAACAGTGGCCGCAAGCTTTTTGCGTTGGTTAGAACAAACGGCCAGTGCCGGGGATGCCTATGCGCAGTATTTTCTCGCCCTCACCCACCTCGACTACTCTAGCCCACAAAGGGACACGGACCTTGCCGAAGCCTGGCTTCAAGCGGCGAGCCGAAAATCCATTCCGGATGCCCAATATCGTCTTGCCCTCTTACTCAAAGACAAAGATACTCGTGCCTCACTGCAACATTTGGCAGACGCCGCGCAGCAAAAACACGGCGCGGCCAATGCCGTTCTCGGTGAGTATTACCATGTTGGCCTGTACGTGAACCAAGACCTCGCGCGAGCGATCGCTCACTATAAAATAGCTGTCGATCAGGGCATTGCAGTTGCCACCAACAATCTTGCCTGGCTCCTCGCGACAGCCAATGCGCCAACAAACGATCCAAACAGGGCCATCGAGCTGATCCAGCCTTTGGCAATCTACACTGGCAACTGGCAATACTTAGACACGCTTGCCGCGGCTCATGCACGCTTGAAGCATTTTAGGCTGGCGGAATCGATTCAAAATGAAGCCATCCGCTTGAGTCAACGGGCTGGGGAATCAGG
>JACLAC010003477.1_pt1 | contig 40270 bp, 15 predicted proteins | sample 8027881 | NCBI WGS metagenome assembly JACLAC01 (sample SAMN15725517, study PRJNA655200) | protist metagenome | isolation source: fluorescence activated cell sorting (FACS) single amplified genomes of... | place: Spain: Blaines Bay Microbial Observatory, Mediterranean Sea | collected 2016-01-19 | reverse complement strand
CCCCAATAGCTCGGATCTCTTTCATAAGTAATAGATCGGCCTTGATCGACTTTCTTAATTTTGTAAGGTCCACTACCGATCGGCGGCTCAAGCGTTGTAGCTTCAAAATCCTTATCGGCCCAGTAATGCTTGGGTAAGATAGGCATCTGACCAGTAATTAGAGGCAATTCAGGATTAGGAGGCCCATCAAAGGTAAATTTAACTTTTCTTGGACCAACAGCCTCAGCTTTCTGTAGATTGGCATAGTAAGATCGATAAAAAGGGTGTCCTTTGGTTTTTAAAATATTTAATGACCAAATAACATCATCGACAGTAACAGGCTTACCATCATGCCAACGAGCCTCCTGTCGTAAAGTAAATGCCACCCAAGATCGATCACTTGGCCATTCAATACTTTCTGCCAATAAGCAGTATTCGGTGAAAGCCTCATCATAGGAGTTGGTCATTAAACTTTCAAAAAGGTAATTGATACCCCGAGGAGGTTGACCTTTTAGGATATATGGGTTTAGATTGTCATATGTACCAAATGCGCCTTGGATAATGCGACCCCCCTTGGGTGCATTAGCATAAACATACTCAAAAGAGTTAAAGTCAGCTTCGTACTTTGGTTGGCCATGCATAGCAATAGCATGAGATTGATAAATGGTTGGTTCCTCACCGGCAATAGATAGACCAATACCGGTACCGAATAACAGAACCAAAATTAAAATGTCATATAATTTAGGAAATTGACAAAGACAGTACATGTCAGTAGCCCTCAGAATCTTAATCTTATTTACAAGAATCTTAATCTTATTTACAAATAGTAAGAATAGGATTATTCCTTTGAATGAAAGTTATGCAAAAATAAAAATTACCGGCGGGGTTAGGAATGTGTATGCTACTCGAGGGATTAGACTTAAGTCAACCCAATTCGAACCTCAATTTCAATTTTCAAATCAGTTGAAACTACTAATTCTTTCCTTGAATATACAAAAAGAGGTTGACATTTTTCGAAAATTGGATTAGAATTGTTCTCAATCTGATTCCCATTCTACGGAGGGACTAACTAGATGGCTTCAGCAATATCTCATTTTTCTAATGTCTCCGCATCTGTTCTCACAATGAAAGGTGTAGGGTCGTTGACCAGTGATGGTGGCGAGGGAATTGGTCGTATTAAAGGCAGCTACCACCAAGCTCAAAAGAACCCGATTCGTCAGACCCGAGTCTCGGGGCCGACTCCTGGCCCCACGCAGCAGATTGACCCAGTTGATACTGGTAACACATCTGATGTCTTAAGCCAAAAAGCTAACCAGAGATTCGGTCTTCTAGTAGAGAAAATACTTTAAACCTCTTGAATCAAGAGGTACGCAGTTGCCGGCCTTCTCAATTTTTTGTAGGGCTAGTATAATTGTTCACATCCCGTTTTGTGTAATTTGTGTATGAAGTTCCAATCGATGGTGTCTGCTCTAGTATTTTTGTTTGGTTTCTCATTCGTTGTGAGAGCACAAGATTCTGCACCTGATCAGTCCTACTATCAGGTGATTTCCGACTACAGTTTGTTTCGTCCGCTCGGTTGGAAACAACCCGACACAAGCCCCAAGTACCAGTTGATCGCGACTAAAATCCCAGCCCAAGGTGTTCCAAAAGCCCTGATTAAGGAATCTCGTTCCAACAAGACCTACTACGTTAGTGTAGGTGAAAAGATCGAAGATGCTAAGGTCGAAAAGATTGAAGCCAATCAAGTCAGCCTTGATTCGGGAGGAGAGTCGATCGAGCTAAAGGGACGGAGTGTTGATTTTCTGCGTGTTAGCGGTAAAAAGAAAGATAGAAAAGACCGAGGTCGGAAAGAAGAAGCCACAAAGCGTTCTAGAGATGGAAAGAAAAGCGAAAGATCAGGGCGTAGGGGACGTGGTGGCTGGGGTCGAGGTAACTGGGATAGTGGGAGAGGCAAAGAAATGAGAGCTAAGTGGGAAAGTATGTCCTCAGAAAGAAGAGCTCAGATGATTCAAAAATTCCGCAGTGCATCCTCAGGTGAGCGTCGTGAAATGATGGGACGCTTCATGAGGGGAGGAAAAGACTAATTGGTCTAAAATAATATTACCTTACGCTCAACTTTAGACGTGTGAGTCCGACGCCCATGTTATCATTGACAGGCCTCGGGCTTTTTTGTTTATGGTGTGATATGCTTGACCGCCTCATAAAACTGAGAGTAGTTTTCCATTCGATGCAAGTAAAACTCTTGTTTTTTGCTGTTGGGTTGGTAGGTTCGCCTAGGTCTAATTAACATCTCCACGGCCTCTCGGGTGTCTTTGTATATGCCGATGGCTGTACCAGCCAAAATAGCGGCCCCCATACTAACTCCTTCAGAGACATCGAGCGCGACCACTGGTTTCCCAAATATATCGGCTTTCAATTGGAGCCAGCTGCTAGATTTTGCTCCACCACCAATAGCTCTAATTTCATTAATTTCTACTCCAGCGGATTCCAATAAGTTTAGATTATGCTTGATCTCAAAACTTATACCTTCCAAAATAGCTTTTACAATATCGGCCTTAGTGGTTTGCAATGTAAGACCCAAGATTGCGCCTTTGGCATTCAGATCCAATGTTGGCGTGCCCGATCCCGTGAAGTGTGGTAATAGCATAATCGGTGAAGGCTCATTTGGCATAGTGCTAATTAACAGGTCATAAACATCTTGTCCACCAGCCTTTGCTTGGGCGGCTTCTGTTTGGGCAAAATTATCACGAAACCATCGTAAAATAACGCCACCACTAGATACAAAACCCAATGTTACAAACAAGCCACTGACAGTATGAGGGTAGCAACAAAAATTACCATCGATCATTTTTTGGGTTAATATTGGCTCAGTAATAGCAGGCGCAATACATTCGACAGTTCCAGTTGCATCCATAACACTTCCGTGTTCTATGATGCCTGCTCCTAGAGCTCCACAAGGTTGATCATGACCTCCAGCAACGGCCAATACTGATTTGGATAATCCAAGTTCTTCAGCTACCGGTCCACTGATCTGGCCAATAATTGAACCTGATTGAACTGGTCGGGCAAAGAGTTTAGGATCGATATCGATAATACTCAAAATTTTGTCTGACCAACAATTATTAAGAATATCAAACGCCATGGTTCTGGCAGCTAAGGAATAATCTATCGAAACAGGATGAATACCCAACTGGTGATAAATAAAATCTGAAAAGCATAGAAATTTCCAAGTTCGATTATATACATCTAGCTTCTCACGCCGCATCCAAATTAATTTCGCAACGGTGGTAATATCACTAAGTGGCATCCCAGTAATTTCCATTATTTCCAATGGGCTGATTTTTTGTTCAATTTGTTCTGAGATACCAGATGTACGAGAATCGAAACTGGTGATAGAATTGTCCAGAATTTGACCATTTTTATCTATCGGTGTAACAGCCTCTCCTTGACTGGCGACACTGACGGCCTCGATTGGATCGTTTTTGGTTTGACTGACAACTTCACGAATCCCATCTGAGACTTTCTGCCATACTAATTGGCTGTCCAGTTCTGACCAACCAGGATTGATATGAATTAAGGAGTACTCTCCGTAAGATTGAGCAATGATCTGCCCCTCTTCGTTAAAAGCGACCACTTTACATCCAGTTGTTCCAACATCAATTGTGAGTAAGCTCATTTTTCACCAGACTTATCTATTTCTAGTCAGACTACCAGTCAGCAACACTTCCATCAAGGTGGTAAAATTCCCCACCTAACTCTTCATCACTGGGAACCAATCCATATCCAAGTAAATTCATCTTGTCTTGTGTAATTCGATTATCTTGTCTAACCATTTTTTCATCTACCTCGAAGCCTAATCCATCCCCAGTAGGCAATTCAATATAACCGTTTTCAACTTTCCAAGAAGTTTCGAATAGATCATTACCTAACCCGGTATCAATTTGTTCTTGTAGCAAGAAATTTGGTACCACAGCATCAACTTGTAAACAGGCTGAAAAAGCAATTGGGCCAATAGCACAGTGAGGCATAATATGTACGTAGTAAATCTCGGCCATATTAGCAATTTTTTTGACTTCAGTGATACCACCTGCGTGTGAAACATCTGGCTGTATATAAGCAGCTGCTTGAGTTTCGAAGACTTTGCGAAATTCCCATCGAGACAAAAGCCGTTCCCCAGTCGCAACAGGAACAATAACGTGGTCCGATACTTGTTTAAGGGCATCTACATTTTCTTGAGGTACAGGTTCTTCAACGAACATCGGTCTCATTGGCTGTAGTTGATGGCAAACCTCAATAGCCAGAGCTGGGGTCATTTTACCATGAAAATCGAAGCCGAGTTCTATTTCATCGCCAACCCATTCTCTCATCAGGTTGGCACAGGCTACAAAATCATCGACGACCGCAGGTGGTTCATGAGCACGCCACTTACCACTAGGCCCACTCTTGAAAGCTGTATAACCGCTTTTCTGCAACCATTCCAATCTAATTTTGGCTTGTTCTAAACCTTTTTCATCTCTGCTACCGATGCCCCAATGCGCATAAACGCAAATTCGGTCTCTAACTGCACCGCCCAACAGCTTATAAGTTGGGACTTGGTAATATTTACCAGAGATGTCCCAAAGAGCTTGGTCAATCCCAGATAAAGCCGACATTAGAACGTTTCCGCCACGAAAAAAAGCTGACCGGTAAATATGTTGCCAGTGATGTTCAATGCGTAATGGGTCTTTACCAATTAGGTATTCCGCCAACTCGTTTACCGCAGCGATAGTACTCATTGGTTTTCCTTCTAGAGTGGTTTCTCCCCAACCGACTAAACCATTATCAGTCGTAATTTTCACAAGCCTCATTCGACGACGAGGGAAAAATTGCTCAATTTTGGCTATCTTCATAATAATTTTTTAACTGATTAGATTTTGTTTCTCCAACCAAACCTTGAGTGGTACATCAGCATCTTTAGGAGAAAAGTAGCTATTTGCGTTAGTTCCACCACCCAGAAGTTGTTGACGAATCGGATGACTAGTTTTGAATAGACTATCAGGAATAGTCATATCATCTTTGGAGCGCAACCAACGATAACCATATCCATAAAACAGTGCCTTGCGAGTGATTGACGAATCGTTTTCAGAACGAGCATGCCATAACCGCCGATCGAAAAAAACCGCATCACCGGGTTTAGCCAGAATACACATTGCACCTTTTGGAAGAGTACCATCGGTTGGTTTTTCAATATTGTTCTTTAGATGGCTATCAGGCAATATATAAAAATTGCCACGACCTGACTGGGAGCAGTCCGATAGCCAGTAAGCAATTTTCAAGGATAGGCGAGGTCGGGGAGTTGACTCTATTTCTAAGTTGACTCGACCACTATCTTGGTGCCAACCAAGCGGTCGAGGGGCTCGATTAGCATCAGATAGGCGGGGTGGTGTGACAATGAAATGGGAGTGGTATGAGTAAATATTCCATCCCAAAATCCCCCATACTTTAGGGAACGTCTTCGGCCAATCTAGTAAGTCAATGAAAAGGGGGTCATCTTTAAGAAAATTGGGGTAAAAAAAATTATGTTGTTCAGTCAGAGTAGATTCGGTATAGGGGTCGTAAGCACGATCTAGGTGAAATTGATGAATGGCATCAACTTTACTTTCCAGCTGTTCAACTAACTCAACAGGCAAGGCATCTTCAACAATTAAATAACCGTGCCGTTCAAATTGATCGAGTTCAGCTTCGGTAATTTGGTGTTCAATGTAGTGGTAATCCGACATCTTTCCATCCGTAATCTGCAACCGAATACGAATTTGATTATATCATGCGGAGATGAGTTGTCAAATTTACCGGTCCAGGGTTGACACCCCAATTAGGCACTAATCTTGCTGTTATATGTGTTTTAGTGTTAGGTTACTGAAGGGGTGTGTTTGAAACACATTAGTGCATAGTAAACCGTCCAAAAAAGTTGACACCTCTGGTTAGAGTGTGTTAGCTTAGGCATACATTTTGCTCGGTCCAGTTGAAGGTATATCGGAATGTTTATTAACTACCTCCAACTTATTGGTGTCTGCGTAGAAACCAAATGACGGCAAAACGCTTCCCCTTTAACTAACGTTATCACCAGTTTAGTATCCGTTGGATTATTAGTAGCTTATCTTTAATAACCATCTGCCAACTATGTGTAAGTGAATGAGAGCTTTCTACGTACTAATTTACTTCTTTTTCTTTCAAACTGTATTTTTGCTGTCAGTTCAAGCCCAAGCAATTCAAAAATTACAGGCGCCGTCCTATGCACGTGAGTTTGGTAAAGTCATATCGATAGATGGTGGAACAGCTATAGTTGGAGCGCCAGGCTTAACCGGTGTTGGTTACGCATATATTTTCGAACAACAGAACAACAGTTGGGGGCAAGTTACTAATACCAACACAGAACTCCAAGCACCTTCAGGCGAAGCTAGTACAAACTTTGGCGCTTCAGTAGATGTATCAGGAAATATGGCTGTAGTAGGAGACCCTGATGCAAATGGTGGTTTAGGTCTTGCATTTGTCTTTATCCGAAATAATACTAGTGGCGACTGGGAACACATTGAGACGTTATACCCGCCACCTGTTCAGGGATTACAGCAGTTTGGTACTGATGTCGCAATCTATGACCAGACTGTTTTGGTGACATTGACACACAATCCTCCCCCGCCCGAAACCAATGAAGATAATCCACCACGCTTTGTTGCCAGAGCCTATATTTTTGATAGTCAATTCTTTTATACTGATTACTCCATATCGGTTGATTACGACAATAGTCAGTCAGACTGGAGTAGCTTGCAGATCGATATCTCAAGTAATTATCAAATTGTAATTGGTAACCCTAATGGGTCAGAAGCCTACATAGCTGATCCGATTATGAATGAAGGTCTTAGTGAAATATCAGGTTGGGCTATTAGTCAGACTCTTGCCAAAGGTACCAACAGCAATTTTGGTACATCGGTTGCCATTGAAAATAATTTAGTAGTAGTTGGCGCTCCTAACCAATATGGTGGTTCCGGAGCAGTATATATATTCGATCAACTAACCGAAGTTGCAGAGCTGCGCCCAACTCGATCATACGATATGGTAGGTGAAAAGTTTGGCTATGTTGTAAGTTTAGACAACACAACCATCGTAGTAGGTAACAATTTCGATGCTACAGTTAATGGTACAACCTGGTATCCGGCAGTCTATTTGTTCGAAAGAAAACAACAAACTGGCAACTGGCAAGAGATTATCCGCAACTCAGGGCCAAAAAACAATGCATTTGGTCATGCAATCGCAGCATCAAATGGATCGATCCTAGTTGGAGCTAACAAAGACATTTCTGACCGTGGCAGTCTTTATGTTATGCCATCTATTCCAATAATTACAGTGGCTCCCCCCCCAGGGTTTGGAACTGTAAATAGGATCAATTTTGGGGATATACTGACTGAACCTGCAACTGTCGTAGATGGTGTAACTATTGAGCATAATTATACCAGTAGCCTAAACTTACGTGTAACTAGTACTAACTTGCAAGGAACAGGTGGTATTACGTTTGACCCACCCAACACCCTGTTTTCTAATCTAAATCCATCAGTAGAGAAAAACCTAAATCTAACTCTAAACCCAGCAGTCGGTGGAAAGTATTTGGTTGAGGCGTATACCGATTTTGGGGATGCACTTTTTAAAATTACGACATTAGTTCACATAGATGCTACTATCTCGCCTCCAGAGCCCGATATTTGGCTAGATCTAGATACGATCAACCTGGGGAATATAATTTTAGGTCAGTCCAGACAAGTTTCTTTAAGGATAGAAAATAGAGGAACGGGTAGACTTGACATATCTGATATTTCTTTTCAAGGTTTGGTTAATATTGATCCTATCGACAGTTTAGATCCAATTCAGCTAATGGTAGATGAAAATACTGAGATTTTATTAGATTTCATCGTACCAATTGATCCAGAGTCAAGTGGCACTATTTCTGGTCAGCTTATCATACTCAGCAATGATACTGATCAACCAAATACGCAGCTGGCAATTACTGGAATGGCCCAGACCGCCCCACAAATTGCAATCGACACGACAGGTATCAATTTAGGTAACGTGCCTGTTTCAGCGCCAGACACTGATAATGCGTTGACTCTACAACAAACGTTGACGATTCAAAATACAGGACAAGCAACCTTACATGTCAGTCGAATCGAACTGCATAATTTGAATAACCAACTAGATTTGGATGAAGTCAGTAGTTTTATGGTTCCAGATCAAAGTGGTGAGACACAGCAGGGGCCAGGTGAATACAGTCTTCCACTTAACTTTACCCCCCAAGCTCGAGGAGATTTTTCTGGTCAACTCAAAATTTTCAGTGGGGACAGTCCGGGTGCAGACACTTCAGAAACCACAATTACAATTTCAGGTACAGGTGTAGCTCCCTTAATCGGTATCACACCCACTACTACAAATAGCGAACCGATTAATTTGGGTATTGTTGGTGTAGATTTGGAACGGCGGTTTCAGGTAGCCATCCAAAACAATGGGGATATTGATCTCGACCTAACTAGTTTCGAGTTAGATCCAACCAGCTTGATCGATAATGGACAATCAATCAATTCAGATCAGATAGACCAAACATTAGGATTAGATTCCACACTTGCTAACCAATCAATAGTAGTTTCTAATTCAACAATAACTGTTAATATTGTCTTGACTCCTAAAAAGGTCGGGGATTTTTCTGGGCGAATAGCTCTAAAAAGTAACGCTTACAACGGTGATCAATGGATCTATTTTTCTGTTAAAGCGCGGGATCAATTTATCAAAATCAATGAAGACCAGTCTTATATAGATTTTGAATTAGAGGATTTTCAAGCCTTTTACCAAGGTACAGATGTTCCCGAAGTCTTTGAAAGTATCAAAATCAAAATTTTATCGGAACAAGGTACTTTGAAATTAGCAGGTGCTGTTATACAAACTGATGACATCGTTCTCGTTAATGAAATTGAGCAACTGATATTTCAGCCTAATCCAAATTTCTTCGGTACAGCAATATTTGAGTATGTAGTCAATAACCAAGAACAAACCAATCCATTTCTAATTATTGTTCAGTCTATAAATGATGTACCAAGTCTCCTGGCTGAAAAAAATTTAGTGGCTAAAGAAGACATACCATTTCCAATATTCGATGAGAACACATACTTACAAGACTACGAATACAGTGATGTTGAAGGAGATAGTTGGTTTAACCTGAAACTTTTTTCAATTCCAGAGGTAGGTAGATTAGAACTGAATGGAACTGAACTGACTGTTGATAGCCCACTATCAGCAGACCAACTTGGTGATTTAGTCTACATTTCGGCAAACAATTGGAATTCCAATAATTCTTCGGTTGGGGAAACAGTCTCATTTAAATTTATAGTGAACGATAATTCCATTAACGGTCAAAATGAAGATGGCTCTAGTTCTAATCCGTTTAGCACGCCTACGACTATCAATATATCTGTTGTTCCAGTTAATGATGCTCCTGCTATTCAAGACAGTTCCGTTAGTACAAACGAAGACTTGGCTTATACTTTTGACATAGCAGCATTTAATACCGGCTACCAAGATCAGGAAGGGGATGGTTTCGCCAATATTAAGATTGAGGGCTTACCCCAGAATGCAACCTTAAACCTCTTACAATCAGACAATAACATTCAAGTAGTTGTCGTCAATCAAGTCATCGCCAGCACACAAATTGACCAGCTTCAGTTAACACCAGATAACAACTGGAATGGAAGTATCAGTTTCTCTTTCAGTGTCAATGATAATTCCATTAACGGTCAAAATGAAGATGGCTCTAGTTTCAATCCATTTAGTACGCCTACGACTGTCAATATATCTGTTGTTCCAGTTAATGATGCTCCCACTATTCAAGACAGTTCCGTTAGTACAAATGAAGACTTGGTTTATACTTTTGACATAGCAGCATTTAATACCGGCTACCAAGATCAGGAAGGGGATGGTTTCGCCAATATTAAGATTGAGGGCTTACCCCAGAATGCAACCTTAAACCTCTTACAACCAGACAGTAGCATTCAAGTAGTTGTCGTCAGTCAAGTTATCGCCAGCATACAAATTGACCAGCTTCAGTTAACACCAGATAACAACTGGCATGGAAGTACCAGTTTCTCTTTCAGAGTCAATGATGATTCCATTAACGGTCAAAATGAAGATGGCTCTAGTTTCAATCCATTTAGCACGCCTGCTACCGTCAACGTATCTGTTGTACCCATTAATGATGCACCGTTATTTGATCTGAGCACAACAGCCTTAATAGTCGATGAAGACTTTACTGAAATTCAGACTATTACCTTGATGCCAAAAGTAGTTCCTACGGATGAAATAGGACAAATTGTCAATTATGTTTTGACACCTGCCAGTATTGATTTGGCCACTGTTATTTTTGATCAGGCTCAACTTGAAATTACAATTTCAGCTATTTCTAATAGAAACGGTAGTCAGTTACTAACTATCACGGCTACTGAAACTCAACCAGATGGAAGTGGTCTGGTTAACAATACGGCACAACAAACGATGATGTTAACTGTCAATCCAGTTAATGATCCTCCTACAGTACAAGGGGAGACAGTAACGATTCAAGAAGACCAGATTTATTCATTCCAAGAAAATGACTTCAAGAACAATTATCAAGATACCGAACAAAAAGCACTAGCAAATATCAAAATTACATCTTTGCCGACTGTTGAAAGCGGTCAAATAAAGTTATCGAATGGTCAGGATCAATGGACGAATATATCTGTGGCAGACGTAATTCCCATAGAAGACATTTCTCAGTTAGCTTTTGAACCAGTAGTTAATTGGAATGGAACTGTAACTTTCCTATTTAGCGTTAACGATACGGAAGGGGGGGATGATTTTTATAGTCAGCCAGTTGTCTTAACCATAGTTGTTGATCCAGTTAATGATCCTCCTACAGTGTCAGATCACAATATTGAGATTTTGGAAGATCAATCGTACCAATTTACAGCCTTAGATTTTCAGCAAAGCTACTTCGACATAGAAAATGACTCATTTGCTGAATTAGAAATTATTTCTAAGCCTACTACCACTATTGTTGAAGATAATGAAATAGGTGGTGAAATATATTTCAATGATATTTCAACCAACCTAACAACATTTACCAAGGACCAAATTACAAATCTCAGATTTCAACCAGCAGAACACTGGTTTGGTTCTATCGGCCTAACTTTCCGTATCAGAGACGATGGTACAACTTCTCATACGAACGGGAATATTCAGACATTGAACTTCAATGTTGTAGCCCAAAACGACCCACCTATTTTCAGTCTCAACACCGATACGATTATGGTTGATGAAGATTTCGAGACCGTAGAATACATAAGTATCTCTCAGAAATTAAGGCCTTATCAAGAAGATAATCAGTCAGTGGCCTATCAGCTAGAACCGCCTACTACTGAAATTGCTAATATTGCATTCAACTCAGGCTCTGGAGAGGTTGGAATAACGGCCCAGAACAATCAGTTTGGCAGTCAAATTTTTACGATTACGGCGACTGAAACAGAAAATGACAATCCAAATTTAGAGAATCCTATAGCCAGTCAAACTTTCACGCTGACTATTAGGCCTAAGAATGATCTGCCAATGGCTTCTAGTTTTGAGAAAACGATTAACGAAGATCAAGAATTACTTTTCACTGCTTCCGATTTTACAAATCGTGTGACCGATGTTGAACAAGATCCACTGACTTATCTAAGAATTAACCAAGTTCCACCGAATAATGTTGTAGAACTAGGTAAAGAAGATGGAACCGGTCAGTTGGAGTTAGTCGCTATCCCCGAAAATCCCGTGATCATTTCTCAATCCAATAATAATACTGTGATAGCTATCAGTGAGGTTGACCAACTCCGATTTGTCCCAAGTTCAAACTGGTACGGATCAACAAGTTTCAGGTTCTCGGTGAGCGACGTAGATACCTTAAATTTATCCGTCGATGATTGGAGTAATGAAGCAGAAGTAACGATTACAGTTAACAGCACAAATGATCCACCAACATTTTCTTTTGAAGCAACGGGATTGGTTCCATCTGATGACTTTAATGGTGAACCGGCTAGCTTAACTTTAGATGAGGATTTTACCAACCCACAAACAATTTCAATTGTACCGACCTCAGTGCCCAAAGATGAATTATCGGGATCTGCTGTCCAGTACACTATATTTCCAGCATCGGTTGATTTCGCTGATATTTCATTCGATAGTGGAAACGGAGAGATAAATGTTTCTGCACTGATGAACCAATTTGGTAATCAGGAACTAATTGTAACAGCTACCGAACCTGATCAGATCGAGAATAAAACTGCCATAGTAAGCATCATACTTACAGTGAGTCCAATCAATGACCCACCGACTATTTCTAGTTATACGGCAAATATATTTGAAGATCAAGTTTTGCAATTTGACTTGTCATTTTTCAGCTTAGACTATGCCGACATCGAAGGTGACGCCATATCCAACGTACAGTTTTTATCAATACCAGGAGATGGCTCGTTACAGTTAAACGGAATAGAAATCACCACTGACCAAATTGTATCTCGAGACGAAATCAATCAACTAAATTACGTACCAAATCCAACTTGGTCAGGCATAGATAGTTTCGATTTTAGAATCGACGATGACGGCATAATAGCGAATTCTTACAGTGAGAGTCAAGCAATCACTATCAATGTCGCCCCCATCAACAATGCACCAATAGTCGAATCATTTGCTATAACGATTGATGAAGATGAAGGTTACGATTTCAAGCGAAGTGACTTTTCTAATATTTATCAAGACGAAGAAGATAATCAACTAGCACATGTCAAAATCGAAACACTTCCTAATCAAGGGCAGTTGTACATTGGTTCAGTTTTACTAACTGAAAACCAAATTTCGACTGACGCAATCATAATTCCACTGGTGAGTATTAATCAGTTAAACTTCTTACCTCCAACAAATTGGAATCGTATGGCTAGCCAAAGTCAATTGAGTTTTACTTTCTCAGTGAATGACGATGGAGATGTTCCCAATCCTTACAGCCAACCCAAAACGATTACCATGATCGTGGATCAGGTTAATGATCCACCCAAATTTACTCTTAGTCTTGATCTGATAGAAGTCGACGAGGATTTTGAGGTGCCTCAGGTTATTGAACTAATAACTGCACCTATACCCGATGACGAAACAGAGCAAATCGTTAGTTATCGATTATTTCCCTCTGTAATTGACTTCGCCGAATTATCGATTGATGAAGTAACCGGCACGATAACCATCGTCGCCCAACAAGACTTAAATGGCGATGAGAGTATAGATATTATTGCCACCGAATACCAAATGAACGAGGAAAACGAACTGACTGAATTGGAGGAAAATAGTAGCTTCGAAGCGACTTTTACCCTAATAATTAATCCCATCAATGACCCGCCTGCAGTAGAAAAGATTGAAATCGAAGTTAACGAGGATGACATATACTCTTTTGACAATGTGGAATTTGAATATAATGACGTCGAAACAGATGAATTATCCACCATCAAAGTTTTAACACTACCAGAAAACGGGCAACTAGTATTTGATGGTGGTGAACTACAGTTAATCGAAGAAAATACAGAAACGGTTATAGAAGTTGATCAGCTGGACTTATTGACCTTTCGACCAGCCCTCAATTGGTTTGGCGAAACAGATTTTCTGATTTGTGTTAATGATGACGGACAAACCATCTTTGGTTTAGACGAAAATGGTGAAGAAACAGATGTTACTCCCTATGGCGAAGCTATCTCTGTAATCGTAGTTGTTCCAGCTCTCAATGATCCGCCCACGATTTCTGAACCAACTATTCAAACCGAAGAAAATTTGATTTACACTTTTAAAACTGAAGATTTTCAAATCAACTATATCGACCCCGAAGGGGACCAGTTAGCTTACTTACGAATCGAGACTTTACCTGAGAATGGACAGTTAATACTTGAAGGGTTTAGTGTTGACAGTGGTCAAGTTATAGCAGTCGCCCAGATCGATCTTCTGCAGTTTATACCCGCAGAAGATTGGTTTGGTACTACTGAGTTTAGTTGTAGTTTAAGCGATGACGGAGAAGTTTTAGAAGGTGAAAGTTATGCAATCTTCGGTCAACCAGTACCAGTTCTAATTGCTGTTTCGGAAGATGATAACCAATCGCCTGAGCTGACGAGCTTACTGGTACAGCCAGTGACAGAAGGTGAAACTGTTAACTTTAATCTAGTGGAATTTATTGATCCAGACCCCAGAGACGAGGAAATTAGATTAGCCAATATAAATTGGGGAGATGAAACCGAAGATATTGAAGTAGAAGTCGTACTAGAAGATCCACAGACAGGTCGGGTTATTTTCCCACATACGTTTAAAAACGAAGGCTTGTATTTGGTTCAGGTTACGGTATTAGATGGACGTGGTGGTATTGGCACAGAAATAATAGAAGTTGAAGTTGAGGACCAAGCACCAACATTCGTGGTTGACCAAACCGAAATCAACGGGCAGGAAGGTGTGACTGTAGACTTAGCCGATTTCCAAGTTTATCTTTCTGATTTAGGAATCGAAGATAGCCATAATATTACAATTGATTGGGGAGAAGAAGAAGGTACACCTGCTACAGTTGAAAATACAGGTTTGGCAGATGAATCCCAACCAGCTTTCCTAACATTAGGACACACCTATTCAGATAGCGGGACCTATACTGTCACGCTGGTAGCTACCGATACGAACCTAGAAAATAGCCAAGGTAAAGTCGAGCTAACTGCCAAAATTGACAATTTAGCCCCGGTCATTGGGGAAATCAGTATTTCACCGGACACAATAATGGAAGGGGACGAAGTAACGCTTTCGGTAGAAGCAAGTGATGTTGAAAAAGATCAACTTGTCCTGAAATATGCTTGGGATTTTGGTGAGCAAGGAGTAGTTTCCGATCCAATTTCTGAATCATCGATACTTCATGTTTTTTCAGACAGTGGAACTTTCAGTGTTAAGTTGATAGTTAGTGATGACGACGGTGGTACCAGTGAGCAAATTATTAGTCTTGAGGTTGGAAACTTACCCCCAGAAATCACACAACTCCCGGAAAGCATTGAGGTTGAAGAAGGTACACCACTCAATTTGTTACCGGTAATTGTTGATGCTGGACAAGATGATACACATACCTTAAGTTGGGATTTTGGCGATGAAAGTTCCATAGTTGAAAGTGATACATCAGATTACGCTTACAAAAAAGAAGGTCAGTATATATTAACTTTGATTGTGGTAGACGATGACAGTGGGGAATCGTCACAAACAGTTGAAGTGACAGTTATTGACGTGCCAATAAAAATCTTAGATATCAAACGACCACAGAAAATTGATGAAGGAATTGAAGTCGAATTCGATTTAGAACTGGAGCACCCGACAAATGATTTTGGTGGACTAAACTACGTTTGGGATTTTGGAGATGGAAATGTTATCAACCAAGAAACCGAATCAACAGCGGTAAAACACACTTATACAGACAATGGCGAATTTGAGATTATCGTTAAAATTGAAAATGAAGTTGGTCAGCAAGTAGAACAAGCTGTACAAGTAGAAGTTAACAATTTATCGCCAGAAATTACTGATCTAGTTGTTCCTAAGGAAAGTAAAGAAGGCCAAGAACTAGATTTTTTCGCAACTGCTATCGACCCCGCAGGAGATAAGGATGCTCTGACGTTTACTTGGGATTTTGGAGACGGTTCTGAGCCAGTTGTTGGAGATAAAGTAACTTACGCCTTCGGCGATAATGGAACATTCGAAGTCATATTGACTGTTACCGATGATGATGGCGCAGCTACCACCGAAAAATCGATAGTCATTGTCGAAAATGTAGTTCCCCAAATCACTGAATTCGCTCAACAAAGTGAGGTCGATGAAGGTGTACAGATTGGTTTCTCCGTATTAGTGAGTGAACCAGGTCGAGATGACGAAATCACCTACGTTTGGGATTTTGGTGATGGTAGTGAGCCACAGACAATCATTGGCTCGAATATATCCGATGTTACACATATTTACAATGATAATGGTGAATTTGAATTAAAACTATCGATTTCAGATGATGATGGTGGAAAAGACGAAAAATCTAAGCAGATCGCGGTCAAAAATGTGGCACCTTTTGTCAAAACACCGCCCACAGGTACGACAGTCAAAGAAGGGGATCAGATTACTTTCTTCGCTGAAGTCATTGATTCAACGGCCGATTTGGCTACACTTACCTATGTTTGGGATTTCGGTGATGAAACTGAAAATAAGGAAACACCACATGTTATCGGGGAACCAGTCAGTGTTGAACATGTTTATGCTCAGAACGGTGATTTTTCAGTTACCTTAAAAGTAATGGATAAAGATGGTGCTGAAGTGGAGAAAATAGCCAAAGTTGTGGTTCAGAACGTTGAGCCAATTATAATTTTGGCACCAGAAAGTACTACCGGTAACGAAGGTGACGTATTGAGTTTTTCTGCTATGGCAGAAGACTTTAGCCAATTAACCTATACTTGGGACTTTGGTGATGGCAGCGAGTTAGTTTCTAATGTCAATCTAACTGAAGTAACTCATGTTTACTTAGACAATGGAAAATACAAATTAACACTCCGTGTATCGGATGTTAATCAGTCAACTGCTACACGAACTGTTGATGTAACCATCAACAATCTGCCTCCGGAAATTCAAATCGCCCCCGAGGACATGACCGTTAACGAAGGAGAATCAATCCAAGCAAATATAAAAGCTATAGATCCTGCTGGCGACATTGACCCAGTGGTCTATAATTGGGATTTCGGTGATCGTGGTAAAGGAATTCAAAATCAAGAGGAAGTAGAATATTTTTTCAAAAAGCGAGGTTCCTATACTGCCACGGTAACGGCACAAGATGATGATGGTGGAGTAACCACTCATCAATTCACAGTCGAAGTCCTTAACCTCCCACCTGAAATCCAGATCTTAGTTGCTGATAAAGAACAAATTAATGAAGGTGAGTCTGTTAAAATTACTGCTCAAGTGACCGATTTAGGGCGGTTATTGTACCAATGGGACTTTGGCGATAATTCGACCATAATCAGTGGAGCTAACCTGAACGAAGTGGAACACGTATTTGCTGCGGATGGAGCATATACTGTCACACTGACCGTTACTGATACAGACGAAGCAGCTAATAATCAGCAAATTGATATCGAAGTTAATAATTTAGCACCCAAAGCAATTATCAATACTGAATATGTTGTCAAAGAAGGTGAAGAATTGATTTTGGATGCTAGTCAGTCTACCGATCCCGGCCAGGATGAACTACTTTTTACATGGGATTTAGATGGAGATGGACAAGCCGACGCAGAAGGATCTCAACTTGTATTTGATGATGCAGAAATTGGTCTATACGACATATTGCTGATAGTCAGTGAAAAAGAAGATTCTAATTCTAAAGACCAAACCCAGATTAAAGTTGAAGTTTTGAACGTTTTGCCAGAAGTTAGTGCTGGCGGTCCTTATGCGGGGAACTTAGGTGAAGAGGTTTTGATCGATGGAGCTACAGCTCGAGACCCATCTGATCCCTCAGGTGAAACCTTCACCTATGCCTGGGATTTGGATGATGATGGTACTTTTGAAACTAAGGAACGTCAACCGGTTTTTTTTAGTGACCTACCAGGTAGTTTCACTATTCATCTACAAGTTCAAGAGAAAGTTGGAGAACCCATTATTGTCAGTACGATTGTGGCTATCCAACAAAGTGGTAACCTAGAACCAATGGCCGAAGATGATCAAGCTGAAATTAATGAAGATGAGCCTGTGACTATCGCGGTTCTAGTCAATGATTCAGACCCCGACGCGTTGGGTGCTACCCAAGGTGGACTAACTGTGATCAGCACTAGACTAGTCGGAGATGGGCACGGATATACCGAAATCAATTCGGATGGTTCAATAACCTATACACCTGGTCAGGACGCAGACACAGTTGACGCTTTTACTTACACTATTAGCGATCCTAATGGTGGCCTAGCTTCGGCTACCGTAACGATAACTATTAACCCAATCAATGATGATCCATTAGCTCAAGATGATTCCTTCTCCTTAGACGAAGATACAATACTCGATTTCACCACTTTGGACCTAGTCGAAAATGATATTGACCCTGACACACCAGCTGAAGCATTAGTACTAGAGTCAGTCTCTAGTCGTAGTGCCAGAGGTGTGGGGATTACCGATAATGGTAATGGCACTTTCACCTACCAGCCGAAAGAAAACTTTTTTGGACAGGACTCATTTTCCTACATCATAACTGACGGCCAAGGTGGTAGTAGTGGCGCCACTGTGTCCCTGGCTATTCAACCAATTAATGATCCTCCAATCCCAATGGCTGATTTGGCAGAACTGCCTGAAGATACACAAGGTTACCCAATTGATGTTTTAATTAATGATACTGATGCCGATGGAGATGAGTTACTTATTTTATCTGTGTCCGAAACCAAGAATGGTCAAATTGATCTGGATACAATGACTTATATCCCTAATGCCGACTTCAGCGGAAAAGATCAATTCACCTACACGGTCAGTGACGGTAAAGGCCAAACAGCCGAAGGAGAAGTTACTATCAAGGTAACAGCGGTTAACGATCTGCCGGTAGCAGTAAAAAAATCATTGGTCACAGACGAGGATACTTCAATTGAATTTACACTGGAAGGCCAAGATGCCGATCAAGACGAATTATTATACGAAATTTTCAAAGAGCCCTTAAACGGAAAGTTAGAAGGAGATATTATAGACCTACCGTTTGCCAATGGGAAATACCCTACATTTGTATATCGACCTAATGATAATTACTATGGCGAAGACTATTTCAGTTTCCGTGTTAGTGATAATAGCTCATTCAGTCTAGTCTCCAAGGTGTCATTGACGATCAATTCGGTATATGACCCTCCACAATTTGTGACAACTCCAGATGAAGTTAGCAGACAATACAAAACCGGCCAGCCGATCGAAACCTTAATTCGTGTTATTAATTTTGAGGAAGAAGAACTCAGCTACACCACAACGGGGTTACCTTCAACGGTTGTTAATCATCTGCGACCAGTTTTGGGTGGTGTAGTATTCAAGTGGCTGCCAACTTATGCTCAAGTTGGTACTTATGGTGTGACATTGAAAGCTGGTGAAAGCGAGTTAGAATTCTCAATGGAAATCGTTCCAGTTAATAGGACACCTAAATTAGATCCGATAGACAATATTGTTGAAAATGACGATCGACCAAGTATTTCGGTACCACTTCAAGCTTATGATCCTGACCCAGAATCGGAACTGAAGTTTAAAGTTTCTCGGCTAGGAGCGAGTGGAGATAAACCTACAGTCAGTACTCCAACCCTAAAACCAGATGTAGAAAAGGGAGGAACTTCGGCCACGGCTACTCTGATCTGGGAACCTGATATGTCCAAAGACGGCGGCAAGGTAACTGAGTTTATTTTGACTGTCAGCGATGAAAAAGGTCTACAAGCCAAGCACCAATTTTCAATCGGATTAGGTGAGGTCAATACTGCACCAACAATAACCTTAGAGCAAACTGTTTATAATGTTCGCGAATCGATTCGTTCAGCTCTACAGGGCTCACAAAACAGACTTCTAGGAAATTCTACGCCATCTTCAGACGATATAGTATCGATCCAACTGAAAGCCCAAGACGCGGAAAAAGATAAACTTCGATTTGAAGCTGATTCCTTGCCCAAAGCAGCTATATTGGGCAAAGATACGGGCTTGTTTACCTGGGTTCCAGATACTAAGGCTGGTGATGGTCCTGGTGGTGCCAAGATTTGGACGCTTTTATTTAGAGTTATTGAAGAACGAAAAGACAAAAGAGAACCTTTGTATGATGAAATATCGGTTCGGATCCGAGTAAAAGACAGAAACATTTTACCTGTTATGTTAGCGGAATCAGGTGGGAAACTGAATACAATTGATCAAATCCCAGACCAAGTGGCTAAGGAAGGTCAAAAATTAGTTGTACCGTTACAAGCCTTGGATTATGATGGAGATAATATTACCTTCATACTTAGTGGAATGCCTCTCGGTGCCAAACTTATTAACATTAGTCCGGGTCGAGCTAAATTTGAGTGGACACCGCCATTCGATGCCGCCGGTCGCGACCCAATTCAAGTTTTGGTCAAGGCTCTAGATGCTAAAGGTGCAGTTACAACCAGAGAGCAATCTAAGTTTCCCAACAGTATTCCTTTCAATATTACTGTCGAGAATACGAATCAACCACCCAAACTAATTAGTGAACTAGTTGATCAATCAATTGACGAAGGGAAAGCTTTGCAATTCCCTCTAGTTTTTACCGATCCCGATTTAGCTGAAAATCCTGAAGAAACCATTCGCTTAACATTAGAAAATATACCTGACGAGCAAGAAGGTTTGGGGGTAGCACAAGTAATTGATAATGGAGACGGAACTGGGGCTTTCAGTTGGCAGATGACTTTTGAGTCCTCCATTCCTGAAGGATATCAGCCGGTTATAGTTGCAACCGATAGTCAAGGAGCAAGAACTGAGGTATCATTTCAAATTATTGTTAAGGATGTAAATCGTCCCCCCCAATTTGGTTTGATCGAAATACCACCAAGGATCATTGAAGGGGACGAAATAGTAATTCCACTACGTGCCAAAGACTTGGATAACCCTGATGAACCACTCCGATTTGCCACCCGTATCAAAGCTGGAGAGCTCGAAGATCAATACCAAGTCGCGGGGGCCGACTTGGTAGTTTTCACTAAAATAGGAGACGCTGGATCTTACACTGCGAAGTTATCTGTCTTTGATAGTCAACAAGCAAAATCTGAAACTCTGATTGACTTGGTTATACGACCACGCAATCTACCTCCAGTAATCGAAAAACTTCCACCAGTAATAAATGTGGTTGAAGGTGAAAGTATCAGCTTAGACGTAAGATTCAGAGATCCCAATCAAGACAAACTAAAGTCTGACTATCGGATTGAACCAAAGGTTAGCAATTCGCAATTCGAAAATAGTCTCTTTGAGTGGGTAACCAAGGTCGGTTCCACGGGGCAGTACAAATTGACCTTTAGTGCCTCTGAAATCGAGACAACAGAAAAATTCAAATCAATTGCTACTACTCAAATAATTGTGGCTGAACGTGGAGAAATCAATATTAGTAATGCCCAAGTAGAATCTAACAGAGGTTTAGTAGAAATTGGTTTTGATCTAGAAGTAGGTAAAGGTGGACGCGCGGATGTCGACTTAGCAGTAGAGGTAGGAGGCAAGTTTCTCGTACTTGATAGTTTAAAACAATTGCCTACCACCAATAGAGTTAGTTACGAATGGAATAGTCAAGATTCTCAAAATGGAATACCAGTTCTAGGCTTAACTCGCCGCCCTTATTATCGTTTTCGTCTAACAGCCACTGATGGTAAAGTTTCTAGCTCATCCGTGATTGTTGGTCCAGTTTTGATTGATAACCAGCCACCAAAACTACACTTGCCAGAGGGACAACCAGCAATCACTGAAGCTAGTACTGGTAGTATAGCTCTAGTAAATGTCATGGCTCTTGATAATGATCAAATTGATCAATTACGAGCCGTTTTTGTCGATCGAGCCGAATCTGCCAAGCTAGTAGAAAAGCCAAATGTATTCCAAGCTCAGGTAGTTGTTCCACCAAGTCCAATTGATTTAATGAGAGAAGTGGGAATAACTAATATTACACTGGCCATGCTGGCTGAAGGCATTGATTATCCTTACCGCTTCGAAGCAACTGACTCAGCCGGAAATACAACCTTATTTCCGGCCCAAACAGAAAAACCGCTAATTTTACGACTAAAAGATACCTTACCACCAACAGCCGAAATCACTCCGAAATCTATGATTGTTAGCCAAGGTACAGAAATCACCTTGAATGGCAGAGATTCCAGTGATAACAGTCAAAGAGTAGTCGAATATATGTGGGATTTAGATGATCATGATGGCATAAATTTTGATGAACATGGAATGGCCGGTAAAGTCATAACATTCGTTGCGACTAAATCTGTGTTGGCTTCATTGAGAGTGAAAGATCCAGCGGGTAATGTGGGTACTCAATCAATTCCAATAACCGTAATTGACAAAAATCCTCCGGAACCACCTAAATTTAAGCCGCTAAAACCTGCCATCATCTCCGAAAGGCAAGCAACAATTCATGGACTGACCGAGCCACGTGCTGAAGTTGAAATTTTGGTACAAGGATCCACTTCACTAACCCAGCTTGTAGCGGCAGATGCGGAGGGTAATTTCAGCCTACTGCTAGAAGACCTCGAAGATAGCACTTATAAAATTGGTGGTACGGCAACTGATACTGCTGGTAATACTAGTCTACAGGCTCAACCTATCACCCTGATTGTTGACACCGTTCCACCACAAATCAAGATAGTCTTTGATGTCCAGCCAGTTATTGGTCAATCTAACCGTCTCCAAGCTGCCAGTGAAATTGCCAACGTTCGTCCACAAATCCCAATAGAAATTACAGACCGTGGTGGATTGGCATTTGTAGACTTATTTTTACTGGAAGGTTACGCTGAGGTTTCTCTAGACGGAGGTAAGCGTCGTAGTGGTCGTGGTGGATACAATCTGACAGAGAAGGTCATTCCACTTCGTGATTTAGTAGACGGAGCGACTTACCAAATTAAAGTGGTAGCTTTAGATCTTGCTCAGCAAAGAACAGAAACCAAAATGGAGTTTAGAATAAACCGGAATGCTCCAGACCGAACAGCTCCACAAGTTGTTTTTACTTCCCCAGGTATTGAAGGTATGTTTACTGGTAATGCCAACTTACCGATTAAAATCAATCTATCTGACGCTGAGAGTGGCTTAGATCTTAATTTAGAAAATATTGAGTTAACCTTGACTAAATCGGCTGATAGTCAAATTGTTCCAGTTCAGGACTTTTCGTTAGATAGTAGCGATAGCAAATCAGCTAGCCTTATGACGTTCCCGCTTGATCCTCTCTTAACCGGACAATATGTTGTCTCAATTAATGTACGAGACCAAAACCAAAATATTAAGCAGATGGAGCGTTCTTTTCAAGTCTTGGGTCTCCCACCAACCCCAACAATACCTCAGCTGAATCGACTTCAGGAAGATGACCCGGCAAGTGTTGCCACAGGAACATTTGACCAGTTTATTCAAACACCGACCACCACAATTGAGGGGCAACTCGACATCAATTTTATGCCTGGTGGTGGAAGTGTTGAATTCTTCGTTAACGGAAATGTGGTTGCGACAGCACCTGTTGATGCCCTGACTGGTAATTATATTGGTAAGGTACCATTGATCGAGGGGCGGAACGAAATCGTGCTAGTAGCGGTTAATGCTATTCGTAAGAAAAGTAACCCCTCAGAACCAACACATTTGGTTCTAGACACTCAGGCTCCTATTTTTGAAGCCCTCGAACCTACAAACGGTCTAGTCTTGAAACAAATTAACGAAATTCGAGCTATAATTAAAGACTCGACAGTTATCTCTTCAGCAATCAGCGGTGTTGATTTATCTTCGCTCCAAGTATCACTCAATGATACACAATTACCAGCCAACGACGCTAAAACACCAGAGATTGACGGCTGGCAATACGATATCTTATCAGGGCAACTGATAGTTCCAATCACAACCCCCTTGGCCGATCAATCATCACATGCTATTAAAATACAGTTAGCAGATCGGTTAGGTAACATGGCGACTGAAACGAGTGTTTTCATGATTGAAACTGATCTGGACGATATAACCAAACCTGTTATCTCTGGAGTCAGCCCAGCTGAAGGTACGACAGTTAATGGTGAAGAGTTAGCTAGCCCAGAATTTGCATTGCGAGGTTCTGCTTATGATATTGATAGTGGATTAGCTGAAGTACAAATTCGATTGGATGGACAAACAATAGATTCCAAGGTTTTTGCCTATAGAAATCAACAAAACTTCGAAGATCCGGGCAAAATTGAATTTCGACCAGATACTATCTCAGACGGCGATCATCTATTAACAATTTATGCTCTTGACAAGGCTGGTAATGAAAGATTAGTTCACTCTAGATTTACAGTCGATGGTGGAACAATGACACCCGTTATTGACCCATTACCGCAATATCTAAGCAAGCGAAGAGTTCTGTTGACTGGTACGGCAGAACCTTTGGCCAAAATTCAGATTTTAGTTAATCAAAAGCCTGCAGGTACAGTCTTTGCAGATGCTGAAGGTAAATTTAGCCAAGCCGGGTTAGCACTCGACGAGGGAACTAATATTATTTCTGCGATTGCCAGCGACGAAGGCAATAATGTCAGCCCACCGTCGGAATCCATGTCAATATTGGCGGATATTCGTCAGCCGCTAGTAGGCAATCCTGAGCCTAAACCAGGAACGAACCTGAGTCAATCCATATTTACTATTGAGGCGGATTTGGGAGACAACCCGGGTGGTAGTGGAATCGATCTTTCTAGCATTCAACTCATACTGAATGGAAATAAAAACTTATATGAATTCGACTATGATTTAGAGAAACAGCGAATCAGCTATACTCCGGCAATCAACTCGACCGAATTAACGGAATTCGATGAAGGTGCACATACTTTCCGTGTAGTAGTGTCTGATCTAGCAGGTAACACTACTACTTTCAACTCAGGTAAGTTCTGGGTTAATTTTGCGCCACCTATCATCAGTCAAAATTTACCACAGGATGGGGATGTACTTTCCAATGGTGAAATCGAAATAACAATTTTGTCAGAAGATAAAGACCTAGCAGATCCAGCTTTCAGCCTCCAGCTAGTAACTGCTGAAGATGAAACAATACCAATTGATCAAGAATACGAACCTCAGAAGGGGAGATTGCGAGTCCAACCACAGAATCCACTAGAAGATGGTGAATATGCTTACTACGTAACAGCGATTGACTTAGCTGGAAATCAAAGTCAAAAGACAGTCAACTTTAAAATTGATTCACAGGTTGCAGATGATAGTCCACCAACGATCATGCCTCAATTTCCACGCCCGGGCCAAGAAGTTAGTTCAACTAATTTTATGGCCATGGAATTTCAGGTGGTTGACTCTGACAGCCAAGTTGGTTTTGAGGAAATGAGTGTTGAAATCAACGGTGTAGTATATAATGAGCTCTTCGGCCCCGGAAGTGCCAACCGGTTTAATCGTAATACAGGTGACGTGATACTATACGCTCGCTTGCAGTTGGAACTAGGTGGGTTGGAAGATCCACTGGAACTAGGTGGGTTAGAAGATCCACTGGAACTAGGTGGGTTAGAAGATCCACTGGAACTAGGTGGGTTGGAAGATCCACTGGAACTAGGTGGGTTGGAAGATCCACTGGAACTGGGGGCATTGGAGGATCCAATGGATCTAGGAGCCCTAGAACGTCCACTGGAATTGGCTACGGGCCTGAATGCGGTTAGTATTACTGTTCCTGACATGACTGGTAACTTCAGCCAATTTACAATGAGCTTTGATGTGACACTGGAATCTCCGACGGCACCAGAAATTATGGCTGAGCCACCACCACCACCCCTTCCTCCGGGCATTGAACCTCGGTTCAAGTCTTTCTATATTGGCCAAGTTGGTATTATGCCAAATACAGTTCGAGCTGGTGAAGCATTTGATATTTCGTTCAACGCCAACCAGAATGTGGTAGCAGCCCTGTTAGATCTATCATATTTGGATTCAACCTTACCTTCAGATGAGATTGGCCTAGGTCAAGATCCTCCACCTTGGGCTGATGATGATGAGAAAAAAGAAGTGTGGGAACAGATCAGAACTATTCCAGAAGAAAGATCAGACCTAGAGATTGATCTATTTAAATTTGTATGGCTGAAATTAGAGACGATTTCGCCTAAACCGTATGCCGTTCCAGCCGAAGCAGAAAGATATATGGCGATCTCCGAAGTAGCAGAATCCTCTGAAAGCACTTCCGGGGATAAAACAATTCGCTTGTTTGTAGTTACAGAAGATACTGATTCAGGCCAATTATGGGTTGATTATCGGCAGATTTTTGTCGGATTTGAAAACCCGAGCCTAAGCGGCGGAAAAAGCACCAATCGCCAAAGAAGAGGGCGCCAAGCCTCACGTTTATTTACCAATCGAATGGTAGATAATTCATCTAACCAAGACGATCAGACAGTTTCAGGGGAATTTGAGTTTGAGGCATATTTTATAGAAATTAACGAAAAAAATGGAAAGGTCTATACTAATACACCTGAAGTTCCGTTAGTGGGGCAAATGACAGACGACGCTGGCGGACGGCAGGCAGAAGTGGAGATCTTTGTCAATGATAATACGATGGGTATGGCCAGCGTCAGTCCAAATGGTGTTTTCACTTTACCCAGAATTTTGCTGGACGATGGAACTAATAAAGTTACAGCATTTTCACGTAGTGAGTCCCAGCTTCAAAGTCCGGTATCACCACCGATAGTTTATTTTTTAGATCAAGAAGCACCAAAAGTTGAATTCGTGGAATTACCAACCCATGCGAGTCTATCCAGCCAAAAAATAAATATACTGTATCAGGATAATAGTAAAACAACGGCACAGTCGATCACGCTGGTGCTTAATGATGTTCCGGTGGCTATTGATACCAGTAGTGGCGAGTCCGAATTAACCATTGACTTAATGGATGGTATCAATAATCTTGGACTATCTGCTATCGATTTAGCAGGTAATGTCAGTGAACTTGTTGAAACCACACTTGTTCTGAGTACATCACCCCCACAAACCGCACCCACTGATTTAAAAGGCGGTCTTGGATTTTCTGGATCAGAGCTAGTGATTCGATGGGCAGCTGACCCCAATGCCTTATCCTATAACGTCTACCGATCAGAAAGCCAGATTTTCGATGCCACATTCCTGACTCCGCTTCAGCCTAAGCTAAGCCGGACAACATTTACAGATGTCAATGTTGATTTAGGAACAACCTATTTTTATGCGCTAACATCCATTAGCCCCTCAGGCCTTCCAGGCGCCGTAACTTCGGAAAACGTCAATGTTACGATCATTGCTGCATCTAAGGGAGGAACCGCAGCCCTGGCTGATGGAACTAGATTTTCTGCTAAGCGGAGAGCTATTTCTCGCGACGCAACTCTTTTTACAGCCGTTTCGCTTTTGTCTGTACCAGATGATGAGTTACCGATGCTCCCAGGTGCTATCGAAAATACCGGGCGTAGGTTCCGAGCTATTTCTCAAAGCGGAGATTTATTTAGCAACAAATTTAGTAAATCAGCAACGGTAGCTATTCCCTACCCTCAAGAACTAATCCCAATTGATCTTAGTCTGTTCCGTCTAGTTGAAGGGCAAAAGTGGGAACAAATCACTAACGCCAAAATTGATGAACAAAAACAAACATTTATATTTAATACTAAGTACTTTGAAACCTACCGTCTGTCGGGTTCAGTCGGTCGCCCGTGGGACATTAATGCCGACAGTCGAGTAGATATTCAAGATCTAGTGACCGTAGCTAATAACTTCAGTCAAGTTGGACCTAACTTAATGGGAGATGTTAATGCTGACGAAATCGTAAATATCCAAGACTTAGTGACTGTAGCCATTCATTTTGGTGAAGTTTATGAAGATCAGCCTGGTAGCGCACCACAACAGGTAGCTATCGAATCGGCTCGTGTTAAGATCGGTTTACAAGCCGGTATATCTAGATTAGTAGAAAGTAGTTCACCTAGAATCCTCGAACTTACTGTCAATTCTACAAAAATAGATGGTAACTGCCAAATTGTTGGCTATCAATTCGGTATAGAATACGACCCATACCTATTGACTGTGGTTGCTGTTGACCGTTCTGGAGATCAAAAACTAGATCGTGTTAAACCATTGTTAGAAGTAGGGAAAATCAAAAATGTGACAGGTCTACGTATCGACAATCAAACTAGTAATTCAACAGAGATGGAACTAGCAAAAATAAGTTTCCGTCTAAAAGGAAATACAGTAGAAGCTGTCAGCTCAATTCGGGTAAAAAATCTAGCGCTAGCCGATACTAATTCAGAATTGATACCAACACATATCGAGACCAATGTCAACTATAGTGAAAATACGCCGAGCCCCGTGGTATTTGAACTAGGACAAAATTACCCAAATCCATTCAATCCAGAGACTTGGATTCCATATCAATTAGCTACTGATGCGGAGATAGAAATCGAAATTTACAATACCACAGGAGTTTTAATCCGTAGCCTCAAGATTGGATTCAAACCAGCTGGAGAATATGCTAGTATGGATCAAGCCGCTTATTGGAATGGGCGTAATCAATACGGAGAACGAGTAGCTAGTGGTATATACTTCTACCGTCTGAAAGCTAATTTGTCATCCCAGAACGAGCAACCTAATCCTATCTGGCAAGCAAGCCGAAAAATGATTATACTCAAATAAGGCTTGAGGTTTGATCCTCGGTTAACGGAGAATTCTAGTATTTAATTGTTATGATTGAAAAGTTTATGAATGGAAACCGGGATTTTGTAGAAGGCAATTTTTTGGATAATCAGGTCTACTATCATAAAATTTCTCGACAACAAAAACCAAGTTTATTGTGGATTGGTTGTGCTGACTCTCGGGTCTGTCCAACAACTATCACAAATAGCCAATTGGGAGAAATTTTTGTCCATCGCAATATTGCTAACATTGTTTCCACTGGTGATACGAGTATCTCTGCTGTTTTAGAATATGCCATCGGTCATCTGAATATCTTAGATGTTGTTGTCTGCGGGCACTACAATTGCGGTGGTATCCAAGCTTTGGATACAGGAGGGAATACGCCCATTATCGAAAAATGGCTGCAACCAGCAACTGAAATCTTGGATACAGTTCGATATGATGTTGAGTTATCTTCCAAAGACAGACTGAAGCAATTAGTCGAAGCTAACGTTCGATTACAAGTAAGCCGACTGATTGATTTCCCAATTATAAAGGATATTAATGAAAAATTAAGATTGCATGGTTGGGTCTACGATCTAGAAACTGGAAAATTAGCATCCGTTTACTAATCAAGATATCAAAACTAAGAAGGGAACACCAGAATCTTAATTGCTGCCAAAATTAGCTTGATTACCGAACTGTTAACGAAATGTTTATCTTGGGTGCGGAAGAACAAAATTTAAAGATTAGGATTAACTTAATTTAGATATAATTGACTCCCAATCCCAGATAATTTAGAAAAAATCATTATTGGCCAAGGAGACTTAGACTTGCATAACAAACAACTAATACTAGCCCTAAGCCTGGTTCTAACTTACTTGTTAGTTGGGTGCTCAGTTGTCACTAAATCGGTTTCGACAACAAACGAGGATAAGCATCATATAACCGAAGTTGATAGTCACGGCAACGTCATTGTTGGGTCTATTAACAAAGACCAATCTCCACACCTGAAAGTTGGGCAAACTTTGCGCGTTCGATTTGGTAATGGGAAAGAAATCACATGTCCACTGGTTATTGATTATGGAGATGTACCCAAAGGTCAGTATCTGGCTCGTTTTGATAGAGATGATGGAAAAATAAAATTTGCTGTCAATGAGGGATCAATTGCCGAAAAACTAGATCTCACCAAAGACACAGAGGTTAATATCGAGATAGATAAGTGAATACCATTGGGATTAAGGCTAGAATCAAGAAATAAGCCCCCTGATATTCAGTATGAGCGTTGGTCAAAATATATTAGAAGTAAAGCTTAGGACTAGATTCTAGCATGCTGTGATTCAGGTGGAGCTTGATAGGCTACGTTTAGGTGAGGTGTTTCTAGCTTCTGATGGTCACTGTGGCGAGACTCCAAGCAGCTTTCCAAAGTCCCAGAGACCAATAAAGTCCGTTCAACTGGATAAGGCGCTTGGCCTGTCAAATACATCTCTTCGATCTTCTTGATTAGACAAGCTGAATAGGTAACATTCGGTGTTGGAGTTAGGAAAAACTGATTAGATACTATTTGGCCGTTAACCTGTCCGGCGAAGCAATAATCCCGAACGGCACCATTGAGCATTAACAAGACACTATTAAAACCATCGTTATGTTCAATCAGGTAAGCGGATGGGTTGTCAACTAAACGATACAATTCGCCGGTACGAATTAAGTCTTGGGTACGGCCGTCTTGGTCAGTCAAACCACACGGTGTATCACTTCTAGACAAAGCAGCCTCTAATAAATCCATTGACCACAACCCGTCACGGCCAGCTTGCCAAACAGAATCACCGTCTATCAATTGCACTGAACTCACTCCTGACTCGCCACCTTTCCTTCTTTCAATCATACACTGCATAGCCTCTAGGGCATGGTAATCCATTGGATCTGAGCCACCAACTCCAACCATTAAGGCAGATTCCAGCTGACACCCAAAATCTAGTTCCAAATCAGGCAAACGCCAAGTGACAGGCAAAGAAGAACCGGCTAAAATCGGAAAACTGAGCCGATTGCTATCATCAACCATTTCTTTTGCTTTTTCAAAACTATACGATAAGTGCTTATCATTGAAGATGGGAACTGATCGTCCATCTTGTTCAAAAACATCAACACAAGCTTTGAAAAACTCATAACGGGGGTATAATATCTGGCCTAATTGATTAGAAGGGTAATTTCCATGCTCTCCTATGATCAGGATGCCGTCGACTGCTAGTTGATCACTACCACAACGTAGAGTTTCAGCTATTGTACTGTAAACGGTAAACCCGAATTCTTTAGCTCGATCCTGGCTTTGATCTCCAACAGGCTTTTGCTCAACATAGAGACTAACCACTTCAGTCCCTGGGTCCTGCCACTTACCAGCGTAAGGGTAGCCAACCATCAGGCGATCAGCAAAGTGCTGGGCATGTGATAAGTAAGTGTAAACGGTGGCTATAACAGCTATCCGCTTTTTACCTGAGCTTTCGATTGGTTGATTCATCATGTCACACTCCGTTGACCATTAACTAAGTTCGCCAGAATGTCGATTCCGGATTTGCCTGGTAGGCAATTTTGAGATGTGGGGTCGATTGTTTACTTTGTTCTTGATCTAGACTATCAACACCAGCGATTACTAAGCCACTGGTCAACAAGGTTCGTTCAACCGGATAACTAGGTTGACCGGTCAAAAACATTCGTTCTACGTTATTTACTTGAGGAGAAAAGAAATTAGCTAGGGATGTTCTAGCGGGTGGCATAGGCAAATACATTTGAGTTGAGATTGGCTGATCTTGATTTTTCAGTGTGGCGGCGAAATTAAAATCTTCAATTAAACCACTCATCAGAATCATGGTTGATTTCAACCCATCACTATGTTGATAATGGTAAGCGATTGGATCTTTAACAATTTCCTGTAATTCATTCCAATTTGGAAATATATTATTAAAACCTGATCGGCTTGGTTTAAGTGTATGGCTACGACTAAGTGCTGACTCGAACAATCGGCGTGACCAAACCCCGTCGTGATAGGCTTGCCAGAAAGATTCACCTCTGTAAGCCTGCAACCAATCGACACCTGTCTCACCACCAGCCCTACGTTCAACCATACATTGAATGGTTTCAAGGGCATGAATATCATAACCATCAAACCCCCCGTAGGCTACGCCGACGGCTTCTTCTATTTCTGCTCCCAATGGCATTTCAATAGAAGGAGTACGCCAAGTAACAGGAAGGGAAGAACCTGCCATAAAAGCGAATCCTAGCTGTTGAGATTGGTCATACATCTCTTGGCACCAGTCCCAATCCCAAGATAGGTGCTTATCATTGAAGATAGAAGCTGTTTTTCCACTAGCTTTGTAGACATCAATGATTTTCTGGTATAGCTCATAGCGAGGGTAGAGTCTTTGACCTTTTTCGTTAGTGGGATAGTCGCCATGCTCACCAATTAAGAGAACGCCATCGACGGCTAAACTATCCCCACCTAAGGTGAGAGCGTCTGCTACGGTAGGATAAATTTTCAGATTTTGAAAACGTTCGGCCCGATCTTGGCTTAAGTCATTATCCCCTATCTGCTCAACATAGAGCGATACTAAATCCATTGCTGGGTAGTGATGGCGATTCTCCCACCCATAACCTTCCAAAAATCGATCAACAATATGCTGAGCATGAGAATACTTGTGATAAACTGTGACGACGGCAGCAATTTTAGGTCGATAAGCCATAATTTTAATTCCTAATCAAGGTTCGTACCCTATAATGTTAACAACGAATACGAACAGTTAGCCTCAGATGGATCGAAAAAACGGTTATACATTCCAATATCATTTAGTTATTCTATCCAATTGCTAACACCAATTTATGCTGTTTGGCGCTAGTATAGACCAATGCTGATCAGGGTTGCAATATCAGCTACTAATGAAATAACAAAACAATAAATATGCAAAGGATGATTTGACTAGACATCACCCGTTAATCAATCGCTATTGACTCGTTATTATAAACATAATTCTAAAAAAATACAGAGAAGAATTTTCTTAGATGAGTGATCAGAGGTTATTCTTAATTTTTTCATTAGCCCAATGCTTCTAGGAATACCATCAACATCTGAGAAATGGTTAGCCAACCAATTTTTCTCAAAATGTGTTTCTGAGTAGGTTCCTACTGGTTAAGATACCGAATATTTGATAGTAACTGACCCGGGACAATTGTCTATATTTAATTCTAGTCCATCTTCCATTAAAACGTAACCACAAGCTTTTAGTTGTAATCCTGTATCAAAATTAAAAACTTCGTATTGAATCTCAGATTGTAAACCGTGAAGCTTGAATTTTCTGAGATTTGAATTATTTTCTTGTCGCCGAAATGCTTGTATTACGCCCACACCCAAATCTGGACGGTCAAATTGCCAAGCGATCCATGATTTTTGTGAAGTGCTATAATCGGTCAGGGGATAAAAATCACCACTAAAAATGTCTTTGATCTCTGCATATTCAGCTAACAGTTGAGCGGCTGAGTTCCAAATTGAGGGATCATCGTAATAGTCTAAGGCAAGAGTAAAATTACTTCCCATGCCACTACGAAAATGGTAAGGATCAAGAGAGATAGAACCAACTCCGTGTAGAGGCAACCAAAAAGACAAACCGTACGTAGCAGATTGTTGAGCAACCGAGTCCCAGCATAAGTCGCTTCGCCATAGTAGCAGTGATCGGCGCAGCATCTCAAAATCGATTCGACGTCCTCCACTGGCACAATTATCAATAATTAACTTCTCATGAGACTCTAATAGATGATCAAAAAAACCATATAATCCCATTATATAGCGAATTTCGGTTATACCTTGCTGATCTGCAGTATCATTATGTCGCCAATAGTTCAATGGATACATATTAAAGTCGTGCCGGTAGATATCTATACCAACGTCATTTATGATTGAAGAAATTTTAAGTTTTAACCATTCTAAAGCGCCTGAATTGGCTAAATTGAGTAGGTGGAACCCATCATTGGCCTGATATTGCTGATCAGGGGGGAAATTTTCGGTATATAGTAACCAATCATTATGTTCCTTGTAAGTTTGTGAGTCAATCATGACTCGTTCTGGTTCGAACCATAGTAGAAAATTTAGGCCATATTGGTGAGCCACATCTGATACTGGTTTGACTCCATTGGGATACCTATTAGGATCAGGCATCCAGTTTCCAACCCATCTGGCCCAATTATGTTGGCCTGTTTTGGAGTCTTGACATAGGTACCAACCTGCGTCGACCCACCAAGTATCCACTGGTAGGTTGGCACCTGAGATACGTCTAATCCCCTCAATCATGTTGGTTGAGGATGTTGATTCAAAGGCTACTTTAGCATGGGGAGAAGCACTAATTGGAGGACTAACTGTTTGGTTATTGAAAGAGGGGGTGAAATGTGTGCGTAATAGCCGTCTTAGGTGATTTTGCCCACGCATCCGATTACCATTGTAGAATAATAACAGGATCGCAGGTGTACGAATCTTTTGGCCAGGGAATAAGGTTAGTTTGGTAACTTCCATACCTGCACTAAAATTAATGTTCCCAGAATTTTGGCAATTGAAAGATGCTTGCCACTGGCCGGTCCAACCAACCCCAGTAATTATTCCTGTTCTATTTGGTTTTTCCAAATTAAAAAAAGGTAATACACCATCTGAAGATCGACCTCCATACGGAGCAAATTTCTTTTCTTCACCAGGAACCAATATATCTTTTTTAGGTTGAAAGTCTGTGATACGTGCACGACTACCTTCAGCGTGGTGAAGGATACAAGGACTATTCTTACCAGTAAATAGTGTCAGGTTCGCAGACTGAATATCAGAGATAATCGGAGTTTTATAATTGCCTTTATTTTCAAAATAAACGACCCATTCGAATGCAGGATAATCGGCATACTCAGTTAAAATAAATTGTATTTCTAGCCTATTCTTTGGTTCTGATATAATCAGAGAATGTTTCTCTCGCAAATCATCTACTGTAGTACTAAGCTGATTAGTCTGCCAATTTCTAATAAGATCAGTAGATAGTTCACCGCCGTAATAAAAAGAAAAGGCTAGATTTGACAAGTCAGATGAGAGGAAACGGCTTGACCACTCTTTCGAAATCGACATTTCTTCAGATGTTGGTTTCATTAAATCTATAGAATTCATTATATTTTGTCTATGATCTTTTCTTAATAGTGAATTAAGTCTATTTATTTATATCAATTTTATTGATGGGGCGAGGTTCCTTGACTTGAAGCATAAAAAACCAGCTAAGAAGAATCATAATTGTTAAAATTCCAAAGGTTCTTTGATAGCCAAATCCGTTAATCAATGGCCCAGTACAAATTGGTAATAAAGCCCGGAAAGGAGCTATGATCGCCGCGCGAAGAGCCACATAAGTAGGTACATTCTCAGGCTTAGCAAACTCCAAGGTTATATTCATGCTAGGAATTTCCAATCCACTTTGGCTAATACTAACCAAAGAAAAAATTAGATAAAACATCCATATAGATTTAGCAAAAAAGATCAAACCTACTGCTATTACAGCCAAGAAAATATTCAAAACTAGCGCGATGGAATTACCTCGTTGATCTGATATATATCCCCAAACGGGCTGGCCTAAAATACGACCAGCACTCAAAATACCAGTAAACCAGACAATCTGTAACTCACTAGCAGCAACTGTTTCGGTGGCTAAAACCGTTAGGAAAGGAATAGCCGTTGGGAAAGCCGATAAAAAAGCTTGACTGACGAGGTAAAACCGAAAATTTCGGTCTGTCATAAAAATATCGAGAGCCTCAGCAAAGTAAGTTTTCAGTTGTTTGTTGTCACTCGGCGTTGAAGGTGGTTCATCAATAAAACCCAAGGGTATAACACTGATTGTTAAAACAATTGCACCGAGAAAGAAACAAGAAGCATAGTTATAAGGAAAATCAAACCTCTGGATTAAGTAACCAGTCAAAACCATACCTCCAAGACCAAAGAGCCCACCAATACCAGCACCGACTCCATACATAACTCCCCTCTGACGAGTGGGGATAACCTTGGAAATCAAGTCAAAATAAGCTGGACCATTACAACCCATACAAAGAGTATGAAGAGCAAAAAAGAGACAAAAAATAGTTAGGAGCGTTGTAGCGGAAATAGAATTATGGAATAACAGAAGTGGTACAATACTAAATATGGCAGCCCGCTCAACCAGTGCTAGTGTTAATACATAAATTCGCTTGTAGGTTAAACGTTGGACCCAACTAGCAGCTAAAAGCTGTGGCAAGAAGAAACCACTAATATTGATGGCAGTCACAATGCCAACCCAAATTTTATCTGGGCTTAAACGGCTGACAAAAGCGGGTAAAAGTGTATCGGGGTTAAAAAAAAGGATACCTAACGAGAACCCAATTACATCGGTGATACAAGCAAAATAATTAAACCGGTGTCGTCTCTTTGGATTCGGTAGTGATGAACTCAATCCGTATTCCCATTTTTTAATCGATTACTTAAGATTGATCATTATGGCAAACTTGTACTTTAATAATCAAGTCACGATCTCATTAAAAACTTAACTCCAACAACCAATAATTTGGTCCGAAGAAAATATAGGTTACCTGAATGAAGTTTGATTTTCAGGGTTGGAAGAAATCTACTTAATTAAACATCAGATGAAATAACGTAGGGAAACAAGATCATACGAAAGTAGGAGCGGAAATTCGGGAAAAGTCAGGAATTTTTCAAAGCAACTAACTGTTTAAATTTGCATTTACGAATTGGCTAAACTTTCCACACTCTGATCTTTGAGAGGTGAATTCCAGTCAATTTGACTATCGTCATCAGAAAACCGTTTGAGCCCTACAGCCATGATTTGGTCATCATCGACCTTCTGTAAAGGTGTGTAACGAGGATGATGAGAATCTTTATAAGGATCATTTCTAGCTGCATTGTAACAACAAATCATGGTCCAACGTGGTTGGTCAGAGTAATTTCGATCTGATCGGTGTAAAAGGTTACAATCAAAAAAGACAACGTCTCCTGGCTCCAATTCACAGTAAACCAAATCCAATCTTTTTTCTACTTCTGCCACTTTTTCAGGGTCGGCACCTGCTTGGCCACCAGTCACACCATGGTTGATTCGTCCCATTAGGTGCGAGCCCTTAAGCACTTGTAAACAACCGTTGTCTTTTCGTGCAGGGTCAACTGCAATCATCACGCTAGATAGTAGAGGAAACAGCAGCCCATTTTGGTACCAGTATCCATAGTCTTGGTGCCACTCCCAAGTCCCACCAACTTTAGCGTCTTTCAAGATCATTTTTGAGTGATAATGGTAAACTTCTCCTGACAGAATATGTTCCATCGAGTCAACAATCCGCTGGCAACGGGCAAACATACCATATAGACTGTCTCCAGGATGATTCCATAGCGATAACCGAACCGAGCCACCCTCAGCATCTTCTCGGCTATAAGAACGTTCTTCTAACTCACGATCTAACTTGGCTACACGCTGAAGTAACTGTATTTCTGTCTGATCAAACATCTGGCGGACAATCACATATCCGTCTTGACGGTATTCAGAAAGTTGTGGGATAGTTATTGCAGGCATTTTTCCTTTTTCCAATCATCTACGATGTAACTCAGAATTCAAATTGATACCCAACCCTAGCATGGATCCGTAGATAGCTCAAGTCGACATCTTTCAGAAGGTTTGAAAAATATAATTTTTGTTATTTGGTACTATTTGACGTTCAGATAACTTGCAATTCCGAACCCACTCCAATACAAGTCAGGTTTTTTCGACATCTCCTGGAATGGTCCACCTCAAAAGCCACAAACCGTTAAAATTTTTATCAGTCGAATTTCGAAGAACCTAGAGGATCTATCTGGTCAGAATTTTCATCTTTCGTGCTTCTATATAATATAATCATCGATATCGATCTAACCAAAAGGCATTGGCACCCTTCATCTTCAAATCTTCTCTCCTGATTCTATATTCGGATACCCGAGGTTTTACATATTCCCTTGTGAAATCAAAGTTGATTGTCCGTGTTTGCTGATATGATAGGTCTGTTACCAAAAATTAATGAATCTTATTTTGATCCAATTAGATTAGAATAGTGTATAAATGAAGGGAGCCAACGGTGAGGTTTGAGCAAAAATTAATAAAATTCCCAACAATACCAAAATTACAAAAATTGGCATCATCCAAAACTTTTTTCTCATCTTCAGGAAATTCCAAAATTCTACAATCAACGATAACTTCCTCATCTCTCTATTCCCTTAAAATTGGCGCTCAAAATGTTCTTTTATATTTTCAGGAGCTGTTCGTTGTGTCCAATATGAACTAGCACTTTTGTTAATTTTTTTTCTGCAAACCGTCTCTTTGTGCTATTCTCATCACTAAGGCGATCGGCGTGAAAATTAGGTAAAAAATTACCCCCAGAATAATCCTTGTATTGATCCAACTCAACAGATGAGCCAAAAGCATCCATAAGACGTAAAACGGTTTCAAAATCTGAGGCCATAAAAGACCGCCAACAAATAAAAAACTACCAATTGACCAAAGTACGATCCTCACGATCGGATAGATTTGGCGGTAAAGTTGCCAGCTTCCTACGGCGACTAACACAATCCCCACTAAAAGACCAAACTGTCTTATTTGCTTAATTGTGGCCGACGATGAAATTTGATTCCACTTCATACTTAATCTAATTCAAATTGATTCCGCCAATTAATATCATTTGCTAAAGGTGTCAGCTTCTTTTTATCTAGCAAATAATTGCCCAAGACCAGATAATCCATTTCTGTTCTCATGAAGCACCTGTAAGCATCATTTGGCGTACAAACAATTGGTTCACCTCTAACATTAAAACTGGTATTAACCAGTACAGGACAGCCCGTCAGTTCTTTGAAAGCCTGAATTAAGTTATAATAACGAGGATGTTCCGACTCAGATACAGTTTGAACACGAGCCGAATAATCCACATGGGTGACGGCTGGTATTTCAGAACGAGCAATATTTAGTCTATCAATTCCAAATAACCGTTCCTCCTCCGTTGTGGCTTGACGTCGGATTTTGTTTTGGACAGGGGCAACTAGCAACATATAAGGGCTTTCGCCTTCCATTTCAAAATAATCATTAACATCACCTATTAAGATACTGGGGGCGAAGGGGCGAAATGATTCACGATACTTTATCTTTAAATTCATCACGGATTGTGTTTTTTCAGACCTGGGGTCGCCTAAGATAGAACGGTTACCTAAAGCTCTCGGTCCAAATTCCATACGACCTTGAAACCAGCCAATGATTTGTTCCTGATCCAGTAATCCAGCAACTTGAGTAAATAATTCAGCATCCGTTAATTTTTCGCCTTCAAGCTGATTATCCGATAGATAAGCTGCAATTTGTTGATTACTAAATGAGGGGCCCAACAGTGAGGAGTGTTGCAAATCAGAATTACCATTAGTTTGCCTGGTTTGACCTAGATAACGATAATAGGCATCAAGGGCAGCTCCTAGTGCACCACCAGCATCTCCTGCTGCAGGCTGGATCCAGATGTTATCAAAAATTCTTTCGCTGAGAATTTTACCATTGCCCACGCAATTTAAAGCAACTCCTCCAGCTAAACATAAGTTCGGTTCACCGCTCTGCTGACGTACATGCCTAGCTTGCTTTAGCATCACTTCTTCGGTTACTTCTTGGACTGATCGAGCTAGATCCATCTCCTTCTGAGTTAGATCAGTTTCTGGCTGACGTGGTTGGCCTCCAAATAAACGATGAAACTTATCGTTGGTCATCGTCAGTCCCGCGCAGTAATTAAAGTAAGACATATCAAATCGAAAGGAACCATCGGATTTTAAATCCATTAAATGATCCAGAATCAGATCCACGTATCTAGGATCACCATAGGGTGCTAATCCCATTACTTTGTATTCACCAGAATTAACTTAATAGGTGAAGGCGCTGTAAAGAAGACCTAGGGAATGAGGAAATCGAATTTCTTCAGCTAGCTCAAAATGGTTCTCTCGACCAATCCCCCAACTGGCGGTAGTTCATTCACCCACACCGTCGATCGTCATGATAGCTGCACTGGAAAAAGGAGAAGGGAAAAATGCACTAGCTGCATGTGAATCATGGTGATCAGAAAAAAGGATTGAACCCGCATAATCTAATTCTTTTTGAATAATGTCGGGGATCCATAATTTCTCCTTGATCCAAAGAGGTATAGCTTGAAGGAAGGAGCGAAAACCGTAAGGAGCGTAAGCCAAGTATGTTTCTAATAAACGTTCGAACTTAACAAATGGCTTATCATAAAAAACAACGTGATCCAACTGATAAGGTGTTAGCTGTACTTCGGATAAACAATATTCAATAGCTTGATGTGGAAATCGGTGATCGTGCTTTTTACGACTAAATCGCTCCTCTTGGGCAGCTGCAATAATCTGCCCATCAACAATTAAAGCAGCAGCACTATCATGGTAAAAAGAAGAAATACCAAGTATATTCATTTGGCTTTCGAATCTAAAATCCTACAGAATTAAGGATAAATATAAGAATCCTTATTTTTATTAGTAAGAGCAAGAAAGCATAATCTATATCTGGCTGTTAATATGATGAGACTCACTGTTTACAGAATCGATTTGGGCATAGTAAGTAGCTAAGTATTATATAAAGATTTTATAGGTTCTGATACCAATCCCTGTACCAATTATGGACCAAATAGAACCTATAACATAGTCCCCTAAAATAAGACCTAGGAAGAAGGGAGTTAGTCGACGATTCATATGTAACCCACCATGTCGAAGAATTATAAGTTTTAGTAACCAAGCGACAAAAAAAGCAAACCAGAAGTAATCCATAGCAAAGCT
>JACLAC010006847.1_pt1 | contig 40285 bp, 34 predicted proteins | sample 8027881 | NCBI WGS metagenome assembly JACLAC01 (sample SAMN15725517, study PRJNA655200) | protist metagenome | isolation source: fluorescence activated cell sorting (FACS) single amplified genomes of... | place: Spain: Blaines Bay Microbial Observatory, Mediterranean Sea | collected 2016-01-19 | reverse complement strand
TTGGCTTCGATATTGAAGACCCCAACTTTTGGCAAAGTGGATTTGATTTGATACGTCGTCGTGTTGATCTAGCTACTGAATTAGCCGGCGGTATTGAGTAGAAAAAGTCAGATGAAAAATAGTACTCCATTAATCTAGTGTCCAGATAATATGTGTGATTGATCCACATGTTATTCTCGTCAAATTATGAAAAATAAGGAATCTATTTTATATATAGACCGTATTGTAAGAAAAACATATTGACTTCAATAATCTGCCTATTCTATAATAGCCGAATCGTTCGCGTAGCAATTGCTTAGAGCTAAGTATTCATTGTTATAATGCATTCCTTCCATGGAAAGAACGGGGATTAAGATGATTGAGTTTGAAGATACCCAATTGAGTGGCCAAGCACGGATTAAAGTCATTGGTGTAGGCGGCGGCGGGAATAATGCCGTCAAACACATGATTGACGCGGAACTAGCAGGCATTGATTTTTTTGTCGTCAATACAGATTTGCAAGCGTTGCAGCAGTGCCATACGGCTACCCAAATTCAGATTGGTGCTAGTACAACAGACGGCCTAGGGGCAGGGGCCAATCCTGATGTTGGGCGCAAAGCTGCAGAAGAGAATATTGATGATTTGCAAAGGATTGTTTCCGACGCTGATATGGTATTTGTCACCGCAGGTATGGGGGGGGGGACAGGTACAGGTGCGGCTCCTGTAGTAGCCGGTTTGGCTAAGGACGCTGGTGCGCTAACAATCGGTGTTGTAACTCGTCCTTTCCGGTTTGAAGGCCGAGGCCGGGAGCTTTCTGCCGATCAGGGGTTGGAAGAAATGAGGGAAAATACTGACTCGGTGATTGTAATCCCTAATCAACGATTAATGGAGCTTGGAGATAAAAAGCTTCCCTTATTAGCGTCTTTTCGTATGGTTGATGATATCCTGCTAAATGCGGTACAGAGTATTTCAGATATGATTCAGGTTCCAGGGGCTGTTAATCTCGATTTTGCCGACATTAAAACCATAATGCAGGATTCGGGTACTGCATTGATGGGGGTTGGGTTTGGTACTAACGACGAAAGAGCACAGCTAGCGGCCCAAAGTTCGATTTCTTCTCCATTACTCGAGCAGAGTACAATTGAGGGAGCAACAGGAGTTATCGTCAACTTTACAGCATCGCCTAATTTCGCAGCTCAAGAACTTGAAAATGCAATGGAGATAATTGGGGAAGCTGCTAACCCAGGACAAATTAACTCAAGCCAAGTCATTTTTGGTTTGTCTTACAATGAAGATTTGGAAGATGAACTGTACATTACCGTAATCGCAACTGGGTTTGATACTAATCAATCATCACTGGATGTTGGTAGCGACATGCCGTTTGGTGAAGTCGGTTATACTAACCCGATGCAAACTGACCGTTCAGTAAGACCTAGTGGAAACCCATTCGCCCAAAATCCTCGACAGAGGTCTAATATGAACAGTATGAGACAAACAGGGTTTTCCTCTGCTCCTACTCGAACCCAGTCTACCAGAGCAGTAGCCGGAAACTTGAATCAAGATACAACCTATATGGACGACGAGCAGACCTTTCTTTCTCAGCCTAAACCACCGCATAACGATAGCCGGTCTAAACCCAATGACGAGACCGAACTGGACAAGCCAACTTTCCTTCGTGTTCGGAAACCATCCCGCCCTCGTCGTTAGTTGGTATATAAGAAGTCTAGGGGAATTTTCTTTCAGTTACGTTGTTTACAGCTATTCTGTAAGTCTAGTGTCCGGATTCTAGAATAATGAGCGAGGTGGTACTCTAAAATTTAGTTAGTTGAGTTTCCGCCTGCTGGTATTCGATTAGACTTTTTACCTCAGTTACTAGGTGTTGACCGTATAATTCTCTTATAACATTTAAGCCAACATCAATCCCCAATGCCCCGCCAGCACACGTGATTACCCGGCCACACTGTACAATTTTGCCTGGGTATGGGATCACGTCTTCCCTTCTCTGCAATTCTGTTAGTGATAGCCAATGTGTGGTAACTTGCCTCTGGCGTAAAACACCAGCTGCAGCCAGGATGAGTGTGCCGGTCGAAACTCCGAGAATAAAGTCACACTTATCTGCAACGGTACCCAATTTCGATTGAATCATTGGGTTGGAGACTGGCATCCGTCGACCTTCACCGCCAGGTACAACTAGAATGTTCATTTTCGTATCCATTTCCAAGTCCCCAAAAGTATATTGCGGCATAATAGTCAGTCCGCCAGTACAAATAACTGGTTGCAGACGCAAGGCAAATGTAAAAATAGAGAATGATTCTGGCCGTATCCGCTCGACAGCAGAGAATACTTGATAGATACCAGAAAAATCTCCAACATCTACATCATCAAAAATGAATAGACCAACTTGATTGGTCGCTTGTTTAGCTATCCGACTGACCACAACGCATCATTTGTCCAAGCCGAACGTATTCTTCAACACCATGTTTAGCTCTTACTAAGTCAGCCTCACTGACCTGACGACGAACTTTAGCTGGCACACCCAAAACTACACTATCTGGTGGAATCTCCTGACCTTCCAAAACTACTGCACCTGCTCCAATGACAGACCGAGCACCAATTTTAGCTCCACTTAGAATTATAGCACCCATTGAAATTAGAGCTTGATTTTCAATGATACAACCATGAATAATCGCACCATGTCCAATAGTGACATCTTCACCAATTAAGCACGGTTGCCCCAAATCTAAGTGTACAACCGTTCCATCTTGAATATTTGTTCTTCGACCGACTCTAATTTCATCAATATCCGCTCGAAGTACGCAATTAAACCAAATCGATGCCTCTTCATCTACAGTAACAGCGCCTATGAGTTTGGCACCTTCAGCCACATAAGCTGAAGCGGAAACTTGGGGCAATTTTTCTTGAAAAGGAATCAACATCGTCATTGATAAAACTCCGGTCTATATTGATTTTCTTTTAGTAAACAGTCTAATGCAGTCGTCAGTGCTTTTAAATGAGCATCCACCCGTTTCGACATTGACCAAAATGACGATGGCGTTTCACAAGTAATCGTACGACAAGCTTTTTTCCGCTTAAATAAATAAACAGGCATTGGTCCTCTCACCCTAACTTCAGATGTCGGTCGTAATACGGCCTTCTTATTAGTTCGATATTCATCAACCAGTGCATTCTGGTGGAGTTTACCTATCAAACTAACAGCAGACGTAATAGACTCTCCAAGTTGCAACCGGTTTTCACTCAATTCAAAAAGGTAAAACCCATCATACTCCCAGTCTTCATGGAATTCGATGAACAGATCGTATTTAGAGTGCTCCAGTACTGATTGCACCGCTCTGGCTTCAACTGTCGGCTCATCTTCAAACGTACGGTTAATATCGATCCCGTCCGAGTTTTCACGAAGGTTGTGAGAAAAACCGAAGGGATTTAAACAAGGAAAAACATCAAAATGAAATTGGTCACGCCATCGTGGTAAATGTTGCTCTAAGAAAGTCAGTATAGCTTCTACACCAGCAGGTTCATCACCATGTATACCCGCCGAAATAAGAATTTTTGGCATTGATTGACCGAAATTTGCGGACAACACCTGCAGGAAGAAAATTGGTAGTTCTGCTATTCTTGCAACGGTTTGTAAGGTTACATTTGGTGAATGATTAGAAAAAGATTCAATCCGCTCGACTACTGATTGATAATTCAACACAAGTTAGGCACCTGAGATACGTGGCATCGGTAAGGGCTCAGCCCCGAACTGGGCGGACAGAAATCTGGCGATCAAGTCAGACTTTAGCTCGATAGAATTAGGGTCATCCCAGAGATTATGTAGTTCTTCTGGGTCAGTTTCCAAGTCGAACAATTCACCATAAGATTGATTATAATAAACAGTAATTTTATACCGATCCTCAATGTAAGTTTTTAGGTGGATGGTAGTTGGCTCATGTCGATTTTCGACCATTACATGATCACGTTTTAGAGTATTATCATAATTATACCAAACACTAGTTTGGTCTTTGCCTGTCATAGAATAAGGAATTTTTATATCAGCTGCGCTAAGAAAAGTAGGGGCATAATCCACCAGTGTTTGTAAAGCTGTGGATATTTCGCCGGCTGGCACCTTACCGGGCTGACGAACGATCATTGGGACCCGAATCAAATCTTCATAATGGAATGGTCCCTTAGCTGTTAGTCCATGATGACCGTAAAAATGTCCATGATCAGAAGTGAAAACAACTAGGGTATTCTCAGCTAAGCCTAAAGCGTCCAAATGATTAACAATTTGGCCAATATAATGATCCATCATGCTAACCATTCCATAGTAAATAGCTATATCCTTGGCCAATTCATCACGATTATGAAGATGTGAGTGACAGCCGTGAATGCCCTGTCCACTTTCTCGATAAGCGGAGAAGTCTGGCTTTACCTCTTGGGTCATCTGAAAGTGAGGTGGATTTTTTACATGTTCGCCAGGCACAAGCGAAGGTACTGTTATCTGGTTTGGATCATACATACTATCCCAGGGTTCTGGCACCAGATACTTTGGATGCGGATCGAAGAAACTAGACCAGAGGAAAAAGTTATCTCCTGCTTCATGATACTGACTGAGCAAGCTGTTAGTCCGTTCAGCGATCCAGGTATTGTAATGATATTCCTCTGGTATTAGCCACTTTCGACGTTGAGTATCATTATTACCAGTTGGAGAACGGAAATAGTCTCGCCAGTTGTGGCATCCCTTCTTTTTCAGCCAGATGGCATAATGTTGACCAACATGCGCTTCGTCTGTATGATTACGAGCTAACTCTATGTGCTCGAAACCATAAAAAGTTTCGTCAAATTCAGACCAAAAGTCTAAGTCTTGTAAAATAGGATAAGATTCCAAAGAGGAAAATTCTTCGCTCTCACGAAGTGGCTGAAAATGAGCTTTACCAATCAGGCTGGTACGATAACCTGCTTGTAAGAAATCTTCTCCAACCGTATGACGACTTTCCAGCAGTTTAGTACCTAGGGAATAGGCACCATGTTGACTTGGATATTGCCCGGTGATAATTGAGGCTCTGGTAGGCGTACAAGTTGGATTAGGACAGTATGCTCTGCTAAAGGTAGTACCTGATTCGGCTAGCCGATCCAGATGCGGAGTTTGTACCTCTGGGTTGTATTGACCAAGTGTATTCCAATGCTGTTGATCACTAGTAATCAGCAACACGTTGGTTTTGCGTTCCGACATTCGCTTCCCCCTAGTCCGGCTATTTTAGCCCTTTCGTTTAGGCTTGTCAAGATTGGGTGTTTATTGTGAAATTGGCCAATTAAGTGGCAAAAGAAGCAGAAACCTCATCCAATTCCTTCATAATTTGGCTGTCAATTTTCCAGCCAACAGCACCTATATTATCTTCAATTTGGCTAATGGAATCACTACCAGATATAAAAACCGTCACTTCAGGTCTTGACAGGATCCAAGCTTGTGCTAACTGAGCGGGCGTCTTGCTAATTTCTTGAGCCAGTTTGATTAGTGTCTCTATCACTTGTCCCTCGTTTGCCTGCATTTGTTTCGTAAATTGATCGAGGTGTTGAGCCCAATAACTACCGATTGGTGGATTTTGGTTAGGTTGATAAATACCACTAAGCAGGCCAACGGCTAGTGGACTATAAGCCATCATGCCCAGCTCCATTTCAGTCAGTAGGTCAAACATTTCTAATTCTAATCGGCGATTTAGTAGACTATAAGGATTTTGAATGCCGACAATTGAATCGACTCCAAGTTGATCTGCCACCCATAGAGACTGGCAGACTTTCCAAGCCGGAAAATTACAGCAACCGACATAGAGAGCCTTACCTGAACGTACAATATCATCCATAGCACGCAGAGTTTCAGCGAGTGGAGTCCTGTCATCGGGTGCATGAATTAAATAAAGATCAATATGATCAGTACCCAAGCGCTTTAGAGACCGGTCAATCTCGCGTAGGATATGGTAACGCGAAAGGCCTGAATCGTTAGCGCCACTACCTATAGAAGAACAAACCTTGGACGTAATTACCAGACTGTCTCGCCGATTTTTAATAGCCCTACCCAAAATGATTTCGGATTGGCCAATGTTGGCCCGATTATCCATTGTGCCGTAGATATTAGCACAATCAATGAAGTTGATCCCCTGATCAATAGCATAGGAAATCATTCTTTCAACTTCAACAGCATCATTCTGTCCTCTCAACCCAAGTCCAAGTGCAACTTGACTAACATTAACTCCCGCTTTTCCAAAATTAACGTATTTCATAATGATAACCTCTCAATTAATCGAATTAAATTAGTCAATTCGCCTCGACACTAATCACTTTTTGTACTCTCTCTGATACCTAAACTAGTCAGTTAGAATTGTAACATTCAAACATTGACGACTAAAAAGAGCTTTGCTATGCTCAGGTTGTTTGCGAGCCTATTCAATGATAACTTCCTCACGTTTCTGGATCATTAGCATTTTGAGTACTTCTTTCTTAACCGTACTAACTAACCTTGATCATACAGCTATCCATTATTGGGATGAAAGCTTTCATGCTATTGTTAGTCGAAACCTGACAAAACATCCTTTTCTGTTTACGCTTTACGACCAGCCATGGTTAGCCTTCGATTATAAAAATTGGGGTGATAATCATATTTGGTTACACAAGCCCCCTTTAGCTATGTGGAAAATCTGTTTGTCATACTGGACATTTGGCTTCAATACTTTTGCTTTACGTTTCCCTTCTGCAATTCTAGCAACGGCCTCTGTCTGGATCACCTATCAAATTTCTCAACACCTTTTTGATCAGAGGACTGGCTTAATTGCAGCTTTTTTGCAAAGTTTCAATCCTTTTTTATTTGGTTCAGTGCACGGCTACAAATACTCAGATCATATTGATATTAGCCTCTTGTTTTGGGTTGAATTGGCCTGTTGGCTACTATTATGTGCCATACGAAGTGGTCGGTGGCAAACTTATGTTTTATGCGGTTTCGCTCAAGGTTTAGCTTATCTTTCTAAAAGCTATTTAGCTCTTATCACTTTTGGTATAGCTTCCGTAGTTTGGCTTTCCTATCGTATCAAATTTCTCCGGCCAGAGCCCAATACAATTCTACAAATCAGGCTTAAACATCTAGGTTACGTATTTTTGTCTTCATTAATCACTGTTTTACCTTGGACGATTTATTGTCTAGTTCATCATCCTAAGGAATTCCTCTGGGAACACAAGCGTGTGATAGATCATCTTTCAACTGATGTGGAGAGTTGGGGCGCCACATGGGATCGCCCCTTATTCGATTACATGACTTTGTTTTATCCCGGTTTTTACGCCTTTTTACTACTATCAGTTCTATTTTTGATCGTGGTAATGATTAGGAAACGTCGATTGAGCGAGTTTTTTGTGTTGGCTTGGTCAATCGGGGTGATTGTTCCACACTGTTATGCTTTTACAAAAACTCCATCAGCTACTATGATCGGCTTACCACCGTTATTGATTTGCCTGTCGGTCGTCATAAGTCGTACTTTCAACCATATGGATGGTATTTATACTAGTTGTCTAATTGCATCATCAATTAGCCTAAGAATAGTAAAAGGAGGAAAAAGTCTGGTCCAAGGCCGAGATCAATTCGATAGCTTAAATAATTTTGCTCCCTACATAGAGACCAATTTTTGGATCATTCAGCAACTAGGATTATCGCTGTTTCTATTTTTAGCTTTGTACATAATTTATCGTGGGTTAAGCCGGTGGAAATTCAGACAAAAAGCTTGGAATTTAATGCGAATTATAGCGATCCTGGCGTCAATGACTTATATCACTAGCTATATCGAGTCGGCGATTGCTGTTACACAGACTAACCGAAACGATTCATATCATAAGGTCATCGGCGAGAAAATTCAGGCTACATATTCGAATGATTCTTGTTTCTTTATTGATGATGCTGGGTACGGAAGCCATTTCTTTTTAATGTTTTATGCTAACCGGTCCGTGTATCAGAGCAGGTACAACGATCATAAAAATGGTATAGTCGAACGTAATCTAGGCCAGCTAGCAAAAAAAACTATCACGGCTGGTGCTAAACCGTACTTAGTGGCAACTATTGGTCAAACCTACAGTTATCCAATTGTAGAGGAAGGGAAAGTTAATGACAGACCATATATTATTTACCAGATGCTGCCAAAAGAAGAAAATGACGAACACAAGAATTAAAAAACAAATCAATAACGATAAAAAAGCGAAGGTTATCTAAATAACCTTCGCTTTTTTATAAACACCATTGGTATGCCCCCGACTGGACTCGAACCAGCACGTCCGTTTGGACACAGGCCCTCAACCTGCTGTGTATACCAATTCCACCACAGGGGCAAGTAGATCAGACTATTTCGTTATAGGGCACTATAATCCCCTCCCAAAAAGGGCAGGGAATTATAGTTGAACCAAAGCTTAGCTGTCAAGACCAAATCTCTGTTACATTGCAGCATACCGAAATACACTATTGTCATGTATGAATTTAACGAAAGACTGTAATTTGACCGCTAAACGAAATCTTTCCAACAATTTGGGGGTTTAGTGTTTCAACATGATATATATACACACCGGGCGATATCAAACGACCATCCTTATTTCGTCCATCCCAAGTCGTTTTATCCTTGCCATTGATGTGATCGATTCGATGTACTAAATCTCCATTTGGAGTGAAAATAGTGATAACTACCTGTCCCATTAGATTGGCGAAGGTTAGTCGATCGTATTTTAGCAGTTGCCAAGGACTCGGATAAGTGAATATTTTTAACAAATTAACCTGAGTTGAAAGCTCATTTTGATCGCTTATCAATAAACGTTCAGTAGGAGTAGAAGCTTGACTTTCTCGGCCTTCCTGATTTAACGCTGTGACCATGTAGTAGTAGGTTGACCCACTATAAACGTTGGGATCTACAAAATGAAGATCGATTTGGTCTAAGACTGAAAATTGATCCGTAAGTGGGGCAGAACCATCAGGTTTCTCGCTCAGGTTTTGTATTTCTGATTTTGAAATACTCGCAATACGCGTCCAAGGTTCTATCCCATTGTAACTTCTGTAGACATTGTAACCAGCAATACGTTCCGAAACTAAAGGCCAGTGAACTGTGATTGAGTCAGGTTTGGTTCCTCGTTCAGTATACAAACGGGAAGGGGGAAAGACTGGTAAGATGCGTACTTCGTTGGAGTCAAAGGCCAAAGGTTGCTGCTTGGTATCTAGTGGACGAACCCGATAAACATATTCGACACCGGTTTCAACTTCAACATCAGCAAAAGTCAGGTCTTTGACTATATCTGGTGTAATCTGCCTAAAGTCACTTTCGCCTTCAGCACGTCGAAAAACATAATAACCGGCTGGAACGTATAGTGGTTTGTTCCAAGTAACTAGAACTGCCTTATCCTGATCGGTGAGAATAACATTTTCTGGAGTAGAAGCAAGGGCAGTATCAATTGGTTTAGATCCTAACTCTTCTAGGGCATTACCAACAACAGGTAGAATAGTATACCTATACCGTATTCCCCTTTCGACGGTTGCATCGTCGTACCTTAGGCTGTTAAGAATTCTAGGCCCTAGTTGGTCTAGATTGTTCTCACCTATTGTCAACCGTCTAACCTGATATCCATCAACATAATTAATGGCTGGTTCCCATTGTAACTTGACTAATCCTTGCGACCGCTCCAGGGTGATATTTTGCGGGCTATAAGTAATCCATTTTGCCATCTGAGCATTATCTAATAGATCCGATTTGTTCTTTCCTGCTACTAACCCGAACGTTATTTGAATTGACTGTTTAGCTCGAATATCGTACCGGCCAGCAGATAAGATCGCAACGTAGTCCCAAGCAGTCCACTCCAATTCGTCCAAATCAGCTTTATTTCTAGCACTTATCTTAGAACGATAAAACCGGTTTGGATCTGAGATCAATGGGGAACGATAAGCAGGTGCAAACACGGCTGTATTCAACTGACCATTTTCTTGGTTTTTTATTGGGAATATCTGGTGAGTCGCTAACTTACCGTCCAACAGGATTAATCCAGCATGGACTGGATCAAGGCCATCCGAATCATCTCCATCGTAGGCATAAAGCATGGAAAGTTCTTTGTTGTAGTCGAACCAGTCCTTACTAAAGTCGGCTTTGTCTGCTCCAACTTGATCCATATTCCAGTCAGCGCAAATAGCCACATATACATCTGTCAGATCAATTACATCACCATTGGTAATAGTCAACTGAATGACTACGAAATCATCAGCATCAGGATGAGTAGATCGTCCCCAACTAATTACCCGTTGTGTAACTAATAGGTTTAAATCAATATCGACCGCTTCATACTCAACTGATGTGGACCGCGTCCCGTTCGGTATATCGGTTTGGCTAATTTCTTTTTCAGCGACCCAGTTACTTTTACCGTCTAGATTCCAACCTCCAGCAACGAGATCTTTGGCTGTACCAATCCAAATGTCAGAATACATACCCAAGTATTGCCGCTGGCCATCAACAGGATAACGAAAGTTATCTGATAAGCTTCGACCATTCCAACCAGAAAGCCCTCTCAGCATACCAGTTTTACTATCTCGGATAACGGAGAAAGTGACCTCTCCATTGTCGTGAGTTCTAATTTGAGCTGGCAAGATGGAAACTAAACAAAAAAATACTAAGCAGAGAATATATTGGATAGGCTTATCCATATGGTCAGTCGAGTTCATAACGGGAAAATGATAGTGGTATCGACGGAATCATAGCAAAGCCAATCTAGAATTGTCAAGTAACCACAATGCTTTCTTGACCACTGGAAACGAGTTTGGTATAATGCGCGCGAATTGAAATACCTTATTTAAGGAGAAAATAAGTCAAATGATGAAACAAAGTCGTCTTTTTGCGACTTCTATCTGCTTACTTTGTATCCTCGGGTTGGTAGCCCTACCTGTTTCGGCAGGACTCAAAGATGTGTTACAAAGTGATGAATTCGAAGGTTCCAAATTAAGTGATATTTGGAGTATTGACAACCCTGACGTGGGTAAATTCCAAGTTAGTGGTGGGAAGCTAAATGTTACTGGTGGGTTCAACGGTAATGTTTGGGGAAATAGTGATGCATTGATCTTCTATCAAGAAGTAAGCCAAAAGAGCTTCGATATTACTACTGATTTTATTCATGATTACAAAGGTGGTAGTACTGTCTCCGGTTTCTTGATTAAATCTGAAACAACCAAGGATAGCAAAGATCGAGATGGTGAGTGGGTCACCTTAAAATTATGGGGCCGTGGTGGCGACGATAATAATGCTGTCTTACAATATCAAAGACGTGAAAATGACGCAGGTGACCTGGGTTATGTCGGTGTTACACCAGACTATCAGCCTGCAGCTGGTGAGATCGCCATCTCTCTGCGTTTGAAAAGAGACGGTGATACTTACGAATCCTGGTTCAAGCCCGAAGGTAAGGGCGATTGGGTTTCGGTCGGTAAGGTTAAGAGTGCCCTCAAAGACCCAATCAAAGTTGGTATTTATGCCGGTATTGCTGAAACTGATAAGGGAGAGTTAACGGTTGCATTTGATAATTTTATTGAAGCATCTTCCCCAGTTACAGCTGTAGATCCCAAAAACCGGTTAACGACCACTTGGGGCATGTTAAAAACCAAATAACTCCAATAGGACGTTTGAGACCAGATTGAATATAAAAAAATCTGAGGCTGAGCGTCAAAAAGCCCGACATCAAATCAATTGATGTCGGGCTTTTTTTATATTATCAAATTGTATAGGACTTATTCTACTGATTAGACTTGATTGCTCCCCAAGCTATTGGTAGTTTACCTAACGGTTTGACGGCTAAAAAATCACCATCCATAATTTCTTTGATTTCCTGGGGTGTAACAGCTTTTCCAAACAGGAAAAACTCATCTAGTAACCCTTTGTACCAACGTCCATTTTTATGGTGGCCGATACCGGCGGTCACTTTCCAGTTTGTTGCTAACACTCCCTTGGCAGCTTTAGCTTCATGCGTTTTCTTACCATCTACATAGGTAGCAACAGTTCTACTCTTGGCATCATAAGTACCTGCAAAATGGTGCCACTTTTTACCTTTTATTACTGGACCAGGGTTAATATTAAAAACTTCTTGTTCAGCATCGTTTCGATGAAAAAAACGAAAACCAGCCGGTCGAATTTCAACGTGAAATAAGCCATTGCCATGCTTGTCGCCGATGGCATCGAAGAGACTTTGTGGTTCACCTGAATCTTCGTGATTAACCCAAGTAACCAGAGAGAACCCATCTTTAGGCAAATTTTTAAATTCAGCTCCGTTTATTTTGATCCAGACATTCTCTTTCAATTCAATGGCTTGGCCATTTTCGCCTTTCCCAAATTTAGCGTTGCCCACTATTTCTCCGTCGTTGCCGGAAGTAGACCCATCCTTAATAATAGTACCTTTTATGTCATCAAAACTATAGTATATAGCTAGGGCCGGGTCTTTGAGATCGGCATTTCCTGTAACACAAACGGCTAAAAACAAAATAATTAAGCTTATATTTTTCATTAACTCTCCTAATAAATAATGATCGTGATTGTAGGCCGTTCTGACCTTCAAGCCTGAAATTCTAGCACTATTCGAGCTTAAAATCAATCTATCAAGTCTGGGATTTACCAATGTTTTTCAAATTATATATCTTTACAATATATTGGACTGTTCAAGCCAATAAAGTGATTGATATAATTGAACAGTTAGCCTTTGTTGTATGAGTAAAAAATGTTAGCATTACGCCTCTTTGGTATTCAATAAAGGTAAATTAAGACTAAATTGAAAGGTGATAAATGGGACAACATGAACAGCAAGTCCGCCAACTAGGTCAGCAAATCGAACGACTGTGGGAACAAATATCAAAAAAAGATGAACAAATCAAAGATTTACAACAACTGATTGTTTCTACTCAACAATCGCTTGACAAGCTCTTGGAGCACCAATTAGCTGAGCGAAACAGACCTTCCAATCGGTCTAGACGATCTAGCCATCATAGTAGCCGAAAACCAGTTTATAACCGATCCTTTGTGAATCAACTGATCGAACAGAATTTTTCAATACAATCACCTAAAGACTTACAATTTTGCGGTCAAGGATCCAGTTTTTGTACTTATGCTTTTCGTCATGAACAAATGGACAAAAACTATATTGTTAGGTGTGCTAAACACTCTGATTCCATTCGACGGCTCAGATGGGAAGAACAGCTATTGCCTCAGCTAGGACCTCAAATGCCAATTTCTATTCCACAATTCGAAAAGATTAGTCATATGGATAACGGCTTGCCTTTTTGTAGCTACCCAATGATTGAAGGTGAGCCTTTTGAGGAAAAACACTACCATCGTTTGTCCAACCCAAAAAAGGACGTTGTTATTGAGCAGTTGGTTGGTTTTTTGCGGGTGTTGCACAGCTTTCCAGTTGAAGAAGCAGTTTCCTTTGGTATTCCTTACCGGCAGTTTGAAGCAGTACCAATAGAAGATATTATTCAGTTTGCTGAGAAACGACTTTATTTACATCTAAATCCGGATCAGCAGGAACGCTGCCAGTATTGGTTCGATTTTTACCGACGAAATTTGGGCGAATTTGATTACCAACCGACATTAATTCATGGCGATCTTCAATCGCGTCACATTTTATTCAATACCAATACAAACTTAATTGAAGGTATTATTGACTTTGAAGATATTAGAATTAGTGATGCAAGAGAAGATTTGTATCATCTACAAGACAGCTACGGTGACGACTTTGGCCAACGCCTATTCCAAGCTTATGGCATTGATAAAAGTAATTTTTCTCATCAATTTCAATTTCGTCGTTTAACTGATATTATTAGTGAAATTTTTATTGCCTTACTGGACAAACGAGACAGGGAAACTAAGCATAGATTACGTGAACTAAGAGAGTTTTTACTTCAACCCTTGCCAGACCTAAAAAATATCCCCACCGGTACATAGGTTTTATTAGGTATTGATTAGTTAATAAAGGTTATATAATGTCCTCTGAACAGCTAGAGCAATTCATCACACAGTTACGCAGGCAATTAGTCAACCTTGGCGGTATCGCTGAATATATGGTACGAGATTCAATTGAATCAGTCGTTGAGAGAGATTCAGACTTAGCCCAGAGAGTCATTGAAAGGGATGACGAGGCTGACTTATTAGAAAATAATATTCGAGAAAAATGTATTCATCTAATGGCCGAGCCTACAGCTAAACTAAAAGAAGTACAACAGTTGATGGTCATCAACGATATCAGTCGAAACCTTGAACGGGTAGCGGACAAAGCAGTTAATATTTCTAAACGGAGTTTGGAATTGACCCAATCTCCTCCAATTAAACCTTACATTGATTTACCCATTATGGCTGATAAATCCCAAAAAATGTTGAAAGATGTGATTGATGCTTTTGTCAACCGCGACCTAGTGATGGCAAAAAATGTAGTCGACCGTGACGCTGAGGTCGATTTCCTCTATGACCAGATGGTAGATGAAATTCAGTCAATGCTAGAAAATGAGAGGAAAGTAGGACCTTGTATTAGCTTGTTATTGGTCATTAGGCACTTAGAACGAATTGCAGATCTGGCAGTAAGCATCGGTGAAGATATTTATTATTTGATTGATGGTAGACTCATTCGACACCAAAAAATGAGTACTAGTTCTGTGCCCCTTAGTGCTATTCCCAATAATCACAATAGTTATGGCGTAGTTGGACAATCATCTGCTAATAAAGCCGATTAATGATTCTTTGGGTTATCATCTAGATTCCAGATCGTTTCCTTTTCAACTTAGTATTTAGGTCGAAATGAGTTAATTCCTCCAAGCAAATTGTCTGGTTTAGCCATAAAATGTATCACGGCTACCACTGCGGGATATTCGATATGGTAGGAGGCTATCTAGAGCTCCGGTGCCGTACACTGAAGGCCGTTTGCGAGACTATTTCATGCTAAGGTCCATACAAGATTCTCTCAGGAACTAAATAGTGAGATAGCTATTTAATTGTTAAAAATCGTCTAGATAATTAAAATGTATCAGGATAGATCTAGCGCCACGGATCTTCCAGTATTCATGGACTCGTATACCGCATCAATGACATACATCTGGTTGATACTGTTTTCAGGTGGAATTCGATGCGGTTGCCCCGTTGACAGACTATCACAGAGGTGCTGGAGTTGATGCGCAAATTGAAATGTGGGCTCAAAATCAAAGTCCTCGGAGTGATCTCTTGAACGAAATTCTAACTTGACATTTTGCCCTTCATTATTCCAAATTTTGTCCAAACGTAAACCTCCGGCTGTACCATTGATCTCCCCATATTGAGAACCCCATGAGTTAAATCCTACTGAAATTTGAGCTGTACGATCATTGGGGAAAACTAACAGAATATAAGCGCCATCATCAACCTCTAACCCGGCCTGCTGGCTGGCAAAGACACGGACCGGATCGGCTTTGTAAACCGTGCGAGCGTGGTGTAGGTTATAGCAAGCCAAGTCATAAATACTACCACCACCCTTGGCTTTATTGAAACGCCAATTTTGCTCTGGCCGTCGGGTGTCGGGGCCACCACCTCCACCACCAGTACAGAATGTGCTTCGAACGTTCATTACTTCGCCAATCGCTCCGCTATCGATCAATTCTTGTGCCTTTAAATGCATTGGGTGATGACGAAACTTGAAGGCTTCTGCCAACAAAATGTTATTTTTTCTAGCAGCCGCTACTAACCGTTCAGCTTCTTCTGCCGTAGAGGTGAAAGGCTTTTCGCATAGGATGGCCTTCACTCTCCCGGAATTTGCAATTTGTACACCTACTTTTTCATGGAAGGCACCCCATGTACAAATAATGGCGATATCGAGGTCTTCGCTTTTGAGCATCTGATCCAAGTCAGTATAGCGGTTACTAACTTTAAACTGATCGCCAAAGCTATTAACCGATTCTTCCGAAACATCGCATATCGCCTGTAAAATTGCATCATCTATTTGCTGAGCAGCATTACCATGCGCACGTGCAATACCACCCGTACCAACCAGCCCGACACGAAATGCCATGAATTACTCCCTTTTTTAGTATTATCCAGTAGAATAAAGATTTTTTATTTTTCTTCAGGAAATGGAGCACGAATATCGTAGCGTCCTTCTTTAAAAACAGGCATGAGTCCGCCTTCTACCATTAGGTCTAGTGGGTTAGACCTAGTTTCTAACGGGAACTCAACTACATCATTGATACGTACTGACTCATAAATTGCCATCAGGATCTCGATAGTAATTTTACCGTGAATACCCGCATTTCGGTGTTGCTCAACATCGCCGTCTAACCACTGGATCATCTCTTCGTATTGATTGGGCTCACTTTGTCGAGGTTTTATAGTTTGCCAACCGGCAGCTTGACTATTGAGCAACTCAATTGTTCCATCTGCCCCCCTTCTCAGTTGCCCATCGTCTCCATAGACAGCATCGCCACGAAGTCCAGGGCCTGGAAGATCACTTTCGTAAACACCTCGAATTCCACCTTCAAAGCATATTTCACCAAAGCAAAGGTCTTCACACCGTACACGACGTTCCCATTTGTCAGTCTTACGCGAAGCTTGACCAATTAACCACAAGGGTTCTGGGTCCCCCAAAATGAAGCGCATTTCGTCAACTTCATGTGTCCCTCGATTAAGCAAGCCAAGTCCGTCTCGACGGAGCATTGCTTGTGGTTGACCTATAGCACCTTCTTGGATTAATCGTCGAGCTTCGCAATTTTGTTGGTTGAACCGACGTTGATGTCCAACCACAAGTTTTGTACCACTTTGGTCGCAGGCTGCCAACATATCATTAGCTTCACCAACTGATGCCGAAATCGGCTTTTCAGTGATGATACCTGCTAAACCAGATTCAGCTGCTGCAATTGTTGGTTCCAATCGGACACTTTGCCAAGTGGTAATTGAAACAATATCCAAATCCTCGGTGGCGAACATCTGCTCGTAGTCCGTATAATGAGCTGAAATATCATTAGCCTCAGCAAAATCAGAAGCGCGACCTTCGTCAATATCCATGGCCGCTACGACCTCGGTTCGTGGATGGTTTTTCCAAGCATTTGTATGTGATCGGCCCATACCACCACATCCGATAATACCAACTCGATAGATCTTATCAGCCATCTGTATCTCCTTAGGATCTCATTTATAACTAGATATTAAAAAAGCATAGTGTATTTGATATTTTTAGACTATCATATCTAATCATGGCTGTCAAAGTTCATAAACTCACCTTAACACACGTGGCAGCAACGATTTCTCATTGACATTACAAGGGTCGATCAGCTACAATCTTGGTTTTGCGTTTAGGATTTTCGCAAGATTCATTGGCCGCTAGGCCATGCATGTATAATATAAGACAGAGAGAGTGAGAGATCATGTACGCAGTATTTGCCTCCGGTGGCAAGCAGCATCGGGTTGAGGTTGGTTCGGTTATTGATGTGGAAAAACTAGGATCAGCCTCAGGTACGGCCGTCGATTTTACTGATATTTTGCTGGTCGGTGATAATGACGGAGCCACTCAGGTTGGGGCGCCCTATGTCGATGGAGCTTCCGTCGTAGGTGAAGTGATCGATCAAGTCAAGGGCCAAAAGGTGATTGTCTACAAGTCCAAAAGGCGGAAAGGATATCGCCGAAAACAGGGACACAGACAGAAGTATACCCGTCTGAAGATTACAGAAATTAACGCTTGAACAACCATTTTTAGTGAAAGAATAGGAGACAGATAATGGCTCATAAAAAAGGTGGCGGAAGTACACAAAACGGAAGAGATAGTAATAGTAAACGTCTTGGTGTCAAGCGTTTTTCCGGTAACTATGTTAAAGCGGGTAATATTTTGGTGCGCCAGCGTGGTACTAAAATTCATCCTGGTAGTAATGTTGGTTTGGGAAATGACCACACCTTATTTTCTAAAATCGACGGTTATGTATGGTTTGAACGGAAAGACAAATATCGTCGCAAGGTTAGCGTTTACGGCGACCGACCTGATTTCTAGAGTTTTTAAAAATTAAGATCCTGAATGTGAAGCCTCGTTACGACGAGGCTTTTCGTGTTTTAGGGGGAAACTCCAATGCTGAACGTTGATACCGCACAAATACAAGCCAAAGGTGGTAATGGTGGTAATGGTTGTATTGCGTTTCGTCGCGAAAAGTATGTACCGCATGGTGGACCTAATGGCGGTGACGGCGGTAAGGGAGGCGACGTTATTCTTGAATCAATAGAAGGCATGACTACTCTGATTGATCTCAAGTATCAGCAGCATCAGCGAGCTGATAATGGTCAACATGGTATGGGGAAATTGAGGAACGGTAAAGATGCAAATGATCGGATTATAAAAGTGCCCGTCGGCACGATTGTTCGCTGGGTAGACACTGAAGATTTAGAAGAAGCGGAGCAAGTACTCGATCTGAAATCTCCTAACCAACGAGTAATAGTTGCACATGGTGGGACTGGTGGTCGAGGTAATCCGCATTTTAGAAGTAGTACTTTCCAAACACCTCGTGTGGCTGAAAAAGGAGAGCCAGGTGAGGAAGTTATAGTTGATTTGGAAGTCAAGCTCATTGCTGACGTTGGCTTAGTAGGATACCCTAACGCTGGCAAATCTACCCTTCTGGCTCGCACGTCTGCAGCCAAGCCCAAAATTGCCAATTATCCCTTTACGACTCTATCACCTAACCTGGGCGTAGTCCGAGTTGCCACCGAACAGAATTTTGTTTTAGCAGATATTCCAGGCCTCATAGAAGGTGCTCATGCTGGCGTTGGCCTTGGGCATGACTTTCTCCGCCATGTCGAGCGCACAAAAATGCTGATTCATGTTATTGACGTGGCTTCGGTTGATGGTAGAGACCCAATTGAAGATTTTGAAAAAATAAATCAAGAGCTGGAATTATACAACCCAAGATTGGGAAGAATTCCACAAGTTGTAGCTCTAAACAAAGTTGATTTACAATCTGCAAGTAGTAACTTGACTAAAATCGAAGACTACCTGAAGGAAAAAAAACGGCGAGCTTTTCCTATTTCGGCGGTAACCGGAGATGGAGTTCAGTCGCTCGTTCGTTTTACCTATCAGCTCTTACAACGAATCAATGAAAAAATTAGGCAACAAAAAGCTGATTCGCCACCTGTTTTAATGGACTTTCCGCGAACTAAGAAAAAATTCCAAATTAGCCAAAAGGAAAGCTGTTATTGGGTAGTGGGACCTCAGCCTAAAAGAGCTGTCTTAATGACTGATATGGATAACCCACAAGCATTAGTATTGCTCCACCGGAAGTTAAAAGGAATGGGTGTGATCAATGCTTTGCAGAAAGCCGGAATCAAGCAAGGGGATGATGTCAACATCCACGGATTTGAGTTCCAGTTTACAGCCGATGGAAAATAGTCTAAAGAAAATTAACCGCCCGACCCTGCTTTCATCGGTTCGACGAATAGTTGTTAAGGTCGGTAGCTCAACCTTAACCGAAGGGGTCAATCTATCTGTGGCTAAAGTGAGTCGTTTGGTTGAAGATTTATCCCAACTGAAACAGAAAGGAGTCGAGGTGATTTTAGTTACCTCTGGGGCGATCGCTGCCGGGCGTGGGCAACTAACTGAACTTTTCCAAAATGCAAATGGGCCGAAGTTCAATCCATCTGGCCTTTGTCCTATTATTCCAGAACTTCAAGCGGCCGCGGCGGTTGGTCAGATTCATCTAATGAATGCTTATAAGCAGTTATTCGAGCAATTTGGTCATTTGGTTGGTATGATTTTAGTGACTCAAGATGACTTTGACCACCGCCAACGCTATACTCATATCAGCGATACAATCCGTACCCTACTCCGCTTCGGTGTAATCCCAATTATAAATGAAAATGATACTGTGGCTGTGGATGAAATCAAAGTTGGTGATAATGACACGATCTCTGCCTATGTTACTAATTTAGTAGAAGCTGATCTGCTAGTAGTGTTGTCTGACCAAGCCGGATTTTACACTCAAGATCCACGTAAACATTCGTCGGCTCAACTGATCGCCATCATTGACCAAATAACCGATGATATCTGGTCCGCTGCAGGTGAAGCTGGTACAGATAAAGGCACAGGAGGAATGAGAACCAAGCTTCGAGCAGCAGAAATCGTCACTGGTTCCGGTAAAATGATGGTGATTGCCGATGGATCAAAACCCATGATCGTTAGCAGCCTGTTAGCAGGAGAGTCTATTGGTACTCTATTTTTGCCAGCAGAGAGAACTAAACCAATGTCTGCCCGCCAACGATGGATTGCCTACTCACGCCCCGCCAGAGGTGTATTATTTGTCGATGACGGAGCTAAGAGTGCCTTGCTAAAGGGTGGAAAGAGTTTGTTACCCTCCGGAATCCGAAAAACTGACGGGAACTTTAAGTTCGGTGATACAGTATCTTGCAAAGATCAAAAAAAACGGGAATTTGCTCGAGGCTTAGTTAATTACAACACATCTGAAGTAGAGCAAATCAAAGGGAAACAAACCTGCCAATTACAAGAAACCATCGGCGATTTTTACTATGATGAAGTCATACATCGAGATAATTTGGTTCTACTCAATTGATCATAAATTCACCCCGACGCAGCAATCCGACCTATTGCTTGCTTCAAATTGTTGACAGTTCGGTCCACGTGGTGCAACTTGTCTAGGCCAAATAAACCAAGACGAAAGGTTTGAAAATTTTTGGGTTCACCACATTGAAGTGGTACACCTGCCGCAATCTGTAATCCAATTTCTGCAAATTTTTTGCCGCTTTGGATATCCACATTATCAGTATAGCTGACTACTACACCAGGCGCCTGGAACCCTTCAGCTGCTACACTTTTAAAGCCTTTTTCAGTTAGTATAGTGCGAACCTTGTCTCCTAGTAGCTGCTGACGCTCCTTAATCTTGTCTAAGCCATAATTTTCGGTTTCTTTCATAGTGTTTCGAAAAGTTGTCAATGCATCAGTAGGCATGGTTGCGTGGTAGGCATGTCCACCATTTTCGTACGCCTGCATAATTTGTAACCACTTTTTCAGGTCACAAGCAAAACTATTACTAGTAGTTGCTTCTAGATGATCCAATGCTCTTTGGTTAAGCATAACTAGGCCTGCGCAAGGCGAGCTGCTCCAGCCTTTCTGTGGTGCACTGATGAGGATATCCACTCCACAATCGACCATATCTACCCAAATCGTTCCCGATGCAATACAGTCCAGAACAAATAAACCACCGACTGAATGAGTCGCTAATCCCACAGCTTTAATGTATTCATCAGGCAAAATCATTCCAGCTGACGTTTCGACATGTGGAGCGAAAACTACTCTTGGTTTTTCAGTTCTAATGGCTTCGACTACTGATTCGATAGGCGGCGGAGCAAAAGATGGCTGGTTTGTTTGTTCAATTGGCTGAGCTTTTAAAACTGAGACTTTAGAGGTAATATCCCCCATTTCGAGAATTTGGCTCCATCTGTAACTGAACCAGCCATTTCGAATAACCAGACATTTGTTATCTTTGGCAAATTGTCGAGCTACTGATTCCATGCTGAAAGTGCCTCCACCAGGAACAACCGATACGGCCTCTGCATTATAGGTTTTTTTTAGCATTGAAGAGATATCAAGCATGACTTGCTGAAATAATTGGGACATGTGATTCAGAGAACGATCGCTAAAGACAACCGAGTATTCCAATAATCCATCTGGGTCAATATCATTTCGTAGACTCATAAATAATCCTATTATTTTATTATTTTATTATTCTGAGACCTGACTATCTCCATTCAGCGGCCCAACCAGATGTTTCATATTGACTTCGAATTCGCCACTCTCTCAGTACGTCTAATAATTCTTGCTTTTTGTAACTGAACTGATTGTGATACCATAGGTTGTTGATTTCAGCCGGGTCCGTTTTTAGGTCAAACAGTTGGCCATCAGGTTGATCAAGAAAATGAACGAGTTTCCAGTCTTGACTTCTGACCATTGACATAAACTCGGTGCCTTGCAAAATACCATCTTTCCCATGTTCGGCAAAAACGTACTCTCTAGCTGTCCATTTCTGACCTGCTAAGGCCGGTAAAATTGACTTTGCTTCAATAGTTGTAGGCACGTCAGCACCGGCTAACTCCAGAATAGCAGGTCCCAGATCCATTTGCTGACAAAGTCCATCAATTGTTTGACCACTCTGAAAACGACCTGGAGACCATACAACTGTTGGTACTCGAGTGATGATATCGTACATAGTCCATTTTTGGCTGTGTCCGTGATCACCTAAACAATCTCCGTGGTCAGAAGTAAAGATGACAACCGAATTGTCCAGATATCCTTTGTACTCTAGAGCTTGCAGGATTTTACCGATTTGGTGATCGATCATTGTAACATTGGCCAAATAGTAAGCTCGTTGTCGGTGTAACTGTTCAGTTGTGGGACTAAGCTGATGAACGACCGAATCATGGTCTACTTCACAGTTGTGCTGACGCATCTCCAAAAATGGGGCGGGTTGATTAGCCAATTCCACGTCTGTCACAACTGGCAATGGTAATTCTCGTTCCATATACGGTTGAGCATATTCCCAAGTTGGGTCGTACGGTGGGTGTGGACCAGGAAAACCTATTTGTAAGAACAATGGTTGTGTAACTGGGTAACTATTAATCCACCATTGTGCTAAATTCCCAACAAACATATCTGGATGCATATCCTCTGGTAATTCCCATTCAAAAGCACCCAAGCGCTGATGGTAGTCGGAGCGCTGACGATAGAGTTCACGTTGTTGTTTAATTAGACCTCTAGCTTGTAAAGCCTTATCCCACTCATCAAAATAGTAGCGGCCTTCCAGGTACCGGTCTTTATTTTCTACCACGTAACGCTCATCAAAACCTAATGACGTTTCAAAAGGAAAAGTATGCATTTTTCCTATATTGACACAATGATAACCAACATTACTCAATCGTTCTACCCAAGAGCGAGTCCACCTATCAGCGTTTTTAAGAATACCAGTTGTGTGAGGATAGTAGCCCGTGAACAAACTAGCACGTGCCGGAGCACAAGAGGGTGCCGTAATATAGCACTGTGATAAATTTACGCCTTCATGAACCAACCGATCCAGATTTGGTGTGTCTACATAAGGAAAACCAAGCGCAGAAATAGTATCAAATCTCTGCTGATCGGTCATAATTAGGACAATATTAGGTTGTTTGATAGACATTGAAAAGTACCTAGGTGGCGCGATCAGTCATTTCTTGTAGGAATTGACTCGCCGGGTATTCTTCATCATTCGGTGAAATAGCATCGTACTTATTCAACACTGCCGTTTCTGGGGACGGCATTATTGGATGTTCTAGAGTTGGGTCCTTAGTTTCAATGCGCCAGTCTTCCAACCGTTGTCGCATTGATTGCAAAATCTGTTCATCCGCTTGCCCACTGGAGATTAGATTATGTCGCTCGAAAGGGTCAAAAACGAGGTCATACAGTCGTTCTGACTCTGGCCGATGTCCTTGCCAGCCATGATCTAAGAAAAAAGTTTTGCTAATACTATCGTCACAATTAGGCATTGCCCACTTCGGTGCTTGATCATATCGTCGAATATATTTCCAGCGTTTTGTTCTAATCGCTCGTTGTGGTTCATAGCAACAATGGTAGTTAACTTCCGCAAAAATCTCGGACCTAATTTTATCGGCTGTACCCTGTAACATAGGCAAAATTGAGCAGCCTTGTAACCATTTGGGATGGTCAATACTAAGCATATCACAAATGGTAGGGAATAGATCAATCTGACTAACTAATTCGTCTATTACCAGACCTCCACTAAAACCTGCTGGACCTCTCATGATAAGCATGACACCGATTCCGTGATCAGTTAAACGAGATTTCATTTCAGGAAACGCTAGGCCGTGGTCAGTAGTGCAAATAACTAGTGTTTTATCAGCTAACTTATTTTCTTCCAGAGCTGAAAACACAACACCCATTTTCTGGTCTAATGTCCGAGCTGCGTCAATATAATCAGCCATGTCCTGGCGTGTTTCAGGTGTATCAGCAAATGGTGCTGGGGGCTTAACGTAACGAGGATCAGTTTTTGCTTCACCATTAGGTTGAGGTGCAAAACCACCTGGTTTTACTGAACGAGCGCGGTGAGTTTCAAAAAATCCAACATCAAGAAAAAAGGGCTGATTATCACTTTTGGAGGCTTCAGCTATGAAGGCTGCAGCTCGTTCTTCAGTCTCACCTGAAAATGTGGTCTCTCTGGCTAAGTTTCGACTATAACCTGCCTCATTGACATCTTTTACCACATGTTGAAAGCCAGCTAAAACGGTTTCATAACCTACTTCAGCTAGAGTATGCATAATTAAATTTTTTGGGGTTGGCAAACTCCAACCACGATTGACAAGGCCGCCCATACCAGCCGTATGAGCCCACTGGCCAGACAACAAGCAAGCCCGGCTAGGTGAGCAAGTAGGGTTGGCGCAAAAAGCTTGCCGAAAAAGGACACCTTCCTCTGCTAGCTTCTGGATATTTGGTGTTGGGATAGAGTGTCCGTACGGTTGAACATATCGCCCTGTGTCATGAGAATGGATATAAATAATATTCATTATAACGAAATTTCCTCAATCTATTAGTAAATAGATAATATTCGTGATGTCGTAACAAATATCAGTCGATTTGTTATTACTCAATCGGTGCTTCATCAAGCTGAAGAAATAACAATTAGTACAGCTCATATTTGACTAATCGACCATCAAGGCCTCCATTAGTAAATGGTTTTTTCCAGCTAGAGCGAAGACCGATATGCTTAATATATTTTCGATCACCAAAATAGATACAAGCGGTTGCACCTTGACATTGTTTTTTTAGAAAATCACCTAGTCGCTGGTAGAAATGAGAAAGGTCTTCAGAACGACCCAGTCGGATACCATAAGGTGGGTTAGTAATAATGAATTGACCTTGTAACTTATCCAGATGAAACACATCCTTTTGCTGAACTGAAATTTGCCTGTCGGTAGTCAAGATATTAGTATTCCGCCTAGATGTAGCAACAGCTTTTTGAGAAATATCACTGCCAGCGATTAGTCCATTCCTGACTGCTCTTTGTTTTTTATGGCATTCTTTTTGAACCTCTTTCCATATTTTGGGATCGAAGTCAGGTAAGCGCTCAAAACCAAAAAGCGTGCGGAGCCCATTTGCTGGAGTACCAGTTGCTTGCAGGTAAGCCTCACATAGCAAGGTGCCAGACCCGCAAAACGGATCGTATAATGGTTGAGATTGATCCCAACCTGAGGCCTTTAGTAGTGCTGCCGCTAGAGTTTCGATCATTGGAGCTTCCACACTTTCTTTTCGATAACGTCGCTGGTGCAAAGAACCACCCGAAGTATCAACGCTGATAGTCGCTCGATTCCTGTGGATCCGTAAGTTTAGCCATAAATCCGGTTTTTTAGTATCCACTGATGGACGTAAGCCGGTGACGGAGCGAAAATAATCAACTATGGCATCTTTAAGGCGTAAAGATGCAAACTTAGAGTGACTAATTTTGCTATCAGAAACAGTAGAAAAAATAGCAAAAGTTTGGTAACTAGTCAAGAAATCTAACCATCGTATTTGGTGGGCAGTCTTGTACAAATAACGATCAGAATGACAGTCGAAGGTCAGTAATGGTGCCAAAACTCTATTTACTAAGGATGACTGTAAATTAATTCGGTACAAATCCTTTTGCTTGGCATTAAAATAAATACCTTTGTAAGTTAAATCAACACTTTTAGCTCCAAGATTTCTGAGTTCAGTTGCAGCTAACTCCTTTGTATCATCAGCAACTTGAGCAAAATATCGACTATTCTTTTGGTAGGAATACATAATCTGACTCGGAATTAACCGTATATATTGACCGCTAATTGACGTTCAACGGTTCAGTTAGTATACTTGGAGTCAACCGTAGACGCAACATGCCATGAAGACTAGATGAGTAAATAGCAAATGCCAGAATGGGCTGAAGTCAGAATTACCAGTGACTTTATTAACCATACTTCAGAGGGAAAAACAGTTACATCCCTCCATTTTTCACCTTACCTCAAACTGAAGTCATTAGATCAGTTAATACTGCCTTTTGTCATTTCGGCTAAATCAAGAGGCAAAGAGCTTGCTTTGTTTTTTCGCCGTTCTTCCTCAATCATTAATACAAGTGAACAATATACAATCACATTGGGTATGAGTGGAGAATTTGTACACTTACGAAAAGATGAAGCCTCACCGAAACATAGCCATGCACACTTTGTTTTCGAAAATCAAACAAGCTTGGTCTTTGTTGATGTTCGAAGGTTTGGCAAGGGCGATTTTCGCCCCTGGGCTGATTATCGTGGGCCCGATCCTGTAGACCGATTTGATGATTTTAAGTCTCATATTTATGACCATATAAAGAAAACAAGCTTCCAAAAACCGATCTCTGAATTGCTAATGGATCAACGTTATTTTAACGGAGTCGGTAACTATCTGCGCGCTGAGATTTGCGGTCAGTATGGAATTAATCCCTTTTTACCCGCAATTGAGGTTATTGATGACATGTTTCTGGAATTTGTCAATCATATTATGCGGCAGTCGTATACCTTAGCTGGTGGGTCTCTTCACCGGTGGAATAACCCATTTTCCGATTTGGATCTTAATGATAATATAATTGCCTTTGATGATTGGTTGGCTTTTTACGGGAAAGCTGAGAGTGTGGTAGATAAAACCGGTCGCCGGTTCTGGTTTGATGCTAGATGGCAATCATTTGCAGCGGCTCGTTATATTTGAGATGTTTAGTATATTCAAAATCTTCTTTTTGCTCATACCTGGTATAGGGCAATTGATGACACGCCAAATAAGTAAAGGAATCGACCTTATCTTATTGACGATTTTGGCTTTATTACCAATCATTTTTCAAAACGAACAGCTAATATTCTTATCGGCTATATGCAAGATCTTATTCCCTTTTATTTGGGTGTATAGTGCAGTCAATGTCTTTAGTTCCTTCTATTTTTCGTACCTTGACGTGACTCGACATCGCAGGTTAGTACTGGTCTGTGTCAGTATCGGATTGCTTGCAGAAGCAGTTTTACTTGGTCGGACTCAAATATTAAAAGATTTGAGTATGACTGATCAATCTGAACAGCTAGTATCTAATGATCAAGAGTTACTATCTAAAGCGACATTGAGTCAAACCGATTCAACTCAGACACCAGCAGTCGCCCCGCCTCAGGTTACTATCAAAACTGAACAGAGTATAACTGTTATAGATGAAGAGAGAAAAATAGAATCGGTTGACTTACTGAAACAGTTTATTGGCCAGAAAAAATTACATCTTCAAGCTAAAGATAAGGCTTATTTAGTTGTCGATGTATCTCAGCAGTGTTTATGGTTACTGAAACAACAGCAAGTTTTGAATCAGTACCTTGTCTCAACCGCCAAGGCCGGCACGGGAAATCTGCAAGACTCCTTCCAAACACCACTCGGTGGACACCAGATTTATGCCAAGGTCGGATCTACTGCGCCAAAGGGGTCCGTATTTGAAGGTGGATTCTTGACTGACAGAATTCAAACTAATCTCTGGGACTATGAATTGGCTGACCCAAAAATCAACGATATCATAACTACTCGTATCATAAAATTAACTGGTCTAGAAGAAGGGAAAAACAAGGGTGGAATTGTTGATACATTAGCACGCCGCATCTATATTCATGGCACAACCAATGAAAAAATGATCGGCCAGCCAACCTCTCAAGGTTGTATTCGAATGAGAAATGACGACATTATCAATTTGTTTGATCAAGTTGAAGTCGGTGGGTTAGTGTATGTTGCAAACCGCTTAAACTAGAATTAGAACAAGTTGCAACCAACAACACATGAAACATGCTGAAACAAAACATATTACATGTACTAATGTTTAACAAATTTAACTTTGTATTTAAAAATGACAAGTGCGCGGAATACGAAATTTTTATAGATTTTGCCTTGTAAAACTCCACTGAAACCTTTTGTCATATCAGAGTAGCAGCTAATCCATAATTTTATATCTCTCTGTTTTCGAGAAGGCAAATTGTCTTCAGTATATTGGAATTAGATTTAATACGTTTAGCTTTTTGCATCTTTTTCCTAAATTCACTGAAATTATCCAGCCTGAAAACCTGAAAAACCTTACTTAACAAAAAGCATAATAGTCTTAAGGAAGAGGAATGAATTTTTATGATACATATCGGTATTATTGGTGCTGGTGGCATTTCAGAATCACACGCCAACGGTTATCTACAGTTATCAGATCAAGTTAAAATTGTCGCTGTGGCCGACCTAGATCATAAGCGAGCTCAATCAGCGGCAGATAGGTGGGGGGCGATTCACGCGTTTTCGGATTATCGGAAAATGCTAGAGCTAGATCAGATTGATGCAGTTAGCGTTTGTACTTTTACTAAGGCTCACTGTCAACCCAGTATCGATGCACTAGAATCAGGAAAACATGTCCTAGTCGAGAAACCAATGGCAGCGACATCTGAAGAAGCCATTCGAATGGTACAGGCTAGTCAAAAAAACGATAAGATCCTAATGGTGGGAATGAAATGGAGATTCATGCCCGAAATATTGGCCGCGAAGTCTTTTATAGAAAATCAGAAATTAGGCAGTATCTATTATGCTGAAGCTATCGGTTGGCAACACAGGGGGATTCCAGGCAAAACCTTCATTCGAAGAGAAACGGCTGGTGGTGGAGCTTTTATGGATAATGGTGTCTATACCCTTGATGCGGCTATGTACCTAATGGGACATCCGAAACCTATTTCAGTTTCTGGTACATCAGCTAACATATTCGGTCATTCGCCAGATGGAGACTGGGTGGCAGAAGATTTTAACGTAGAAGACTTCGGAGCAGCCCTAATTCGTTTTGAGGGTGGAATCACCCTATTTTTTGCCCACTCTTGGGCCATTAATTTCAAAGAACAATGGCAGATAAGGATTGCAGGTAGTCGGGGTAGTGCTGAAATTTATCCTTTTTCAAATCCTAAATTACGCCTGACACATGGAGGTTATAGTGATCTTGTTGAGTCAACCCCAACAGATTTGCCATCTGGGTCAATCTCGATTGACTACGAGATTAAGCAGTTTATTAATGCTATTACCAACGGACTAGCGTCACCAATTTCAGCTGACAAATTCCTCTACACTAACCTAATATTCGACGCTATTTACCAGTCCACTAACCTCGGGCGCGAGGTTGAAATAGATCTCCCGGACTGGTTACGATAGCATTTCTATACCGTCTTAGTTTTATATATTGGATTATAGAAGGCACAATCCAATACTTGTTAATTGCCTAGCAGAAGAATACGATGATAATCTAAGGATAGGATATGGTCACATTTTGTTTAAGGCAGCCTAAACCAGTATCAATCTTATTAGCCTCACTAATCATGTTATCAACTCATTTATCAGTCACTAAAGCAAACAATGATATAGAGGATACCTCTAACGAGGCATTGACAAAAGAACAAGCTGATATAATTACAGCCGAACTTTGGGATTTACACTGCAGAGAGATTGAATTAACGCGCCAGCCTGAGATGAAATCTAGAAAGTTGAAGTTGGGTAAAGTGGAAATGCCCTTTTGGTATCAAGTTTACGGAGATAAGCCTGAGACAGGACGTAGCTTGTATATTTCACTACACGGTGGAGGAGGAGTGCCAGAAGAGATAAATGATCAACAGTGGGAAAACCAAAAACATCTATACCAAATAAGTGAAGGTATTTACCTTGTACCACGCGCCCCAACCAACAGTTGGAATATGTGGCATCAGGCGCATGTAGATAAGTTTCTGAGCCGTCTAATTGAGAATTTAATTGTACTGGAAAACGTTGACCCAAATCGAGTGTATATAATGGGCTATTCTGCGGGCGGTGACGGAACTTACCAACTTGGTCCGCGTATGGCTGACCGTTGGGCTGGAGTAGCAGCCATGGCAGGCCATCCTAATGATTCAAAACCCGATAACCTTCGCAATACGGCTTTTACTCTTCATATGGGAGCTATGGATAGTGCCTATAACCGAAACCAAATGGCAGAAACATGGGAAAAATTACTTGGAAGACTTCAGGAAAAGGATCCTAACGGTTATAAACATCTTGTCCAGATATACCAGGCTAAAGGACACTGGATGCAGGGCGAAGATCAAATAGCAATTCCTTGGATGACTGAAAACACGAGAAATGTATATCCAGATCGAGTTATTTGGTTGCAGGATAATGTGACACACAATCGGTTTTATTGGTTGGCTGTCAAAGGTGAGTCAATGCTAAACAGAAGCCAGATTATAGCAGAACGAAATGGACAGAAAATTAACATTAAAGTCGCAACAGTATCAACTGTAACTGTCAGATTGAATGACGATATGTTGGACTTAGAATTACCTGTTGAGATTCATTTCAGAGGTCAGCTTCTTTTCAAAGGAAAAGTTGAACGTAGAAAGGTCGTCATAGAAAAAACGATTTTGGAACGTGGTGATTACAAGAATATTTTCAGCGCCGAAGTCACAGTCACAATACCTGTAGAAAAATGATATTCCTTTAGACTCGATTATTGAGTAAATCCAAGAGCTTGGGGCATTTTTGGTGGAAGGTTGTATCGTAATCTGTAGGGTAAAATTGAGCTTCAAATAAATCTAGATGAAAGTTGAGCGTATTATCGAAACATGTCTTTATGTAACCGACTTAGATCAGGCCTATGATTTTTACCAAAAAATATTGGGTTTAGAATCTTTCTCGCGTCAAAATCAAAGGCATTTGTTTTTTCGTTGTGGAAATCAAGTTTTACTTCTTTTCAAAGCTTCCGAAACAAAAAAGCAAGACTCTGAAGTTCCAGCGCACGGAATGTCAGGAGAAGGTCATGTGGCTTTTTCCATATCTGAAACAGATCTAGGAAATTGGCGCAGACACCTTCTGGAATCCAACATCCCTATTGAACGAGAAATCAGTTGGAGCAACGGAGGAAAATCCATTTACTTTCGTGACCCTGCAGGCAACAGTCTAGAACTGACCACCCCAAAAACTTGGGGTTTGCCAGAACAATCCACAACAGAACCAAAAGATTAACAATCGACGCTACTGCAAAAAGCTGGAACTCTAAACCATATACTAGGTGATAGTAATTTACTTTTTTAGTTAAAATAGTGGCGAAATTCTGGAGCAGAAATAAAAAAGCGAAACGAATAAAAATGATAACTCTAGTACAAATACGCTACCTTAGGGTAAGTATTTGAGCTTATTTTAATTTTGTCGACTATTTCAAAAAGTAAGTAATAACCATCCGGCCATGAGACCATTTATTGGCATCTTCCATTGCAAATTTAGTAATTCTAATCTCATCAGAATACGGACGTAATATTGCTTCGATTTCTTCCTTCACCATATAATTTTTGATAACCTTATAACTTGTTTCATTGGGTAATGTTCTCTCCTGAATATGATTCCCGTCACTATCAAATACGCCTTTTGTTAACGGAGATTCACCTTGTAATTCATCACAGAAAATAACTTTAGATCCGGGTTTCAAGAGGTTATGAAGTCCTTGTAAAAAATTGTCCATTCTTGATTTAGGTACATGTGCCAACCAGTCAACCCCCATTGCGGCACTGAATTGACCTTTGACTCCGGTTAATTTGTAAGCATCAACTTGTTGGAAAGACACCAAATTGGGCGAGATATTTTTTCCCCTCGCTCGGTCAAGGGTCGACTGGTTAAAATCTGTAGCTAGTATTTTTTTAGCAAACTGACTGAGATGCTGTGTCCAGAATCCAGGACCACAAGCGATCTCAATGACAGTCTGGTTTTTGATTTCAGCTCCAATAAACTTTATGATTGGACGTAGACTTGTCAGCTTGTCAGGTTCGGTATATCCCATCGACTCGTCGTAAATAGGGGCTCGTTGGTCGTAGTAAGACTGCATTTCGTCAATAATGTTCATTCATAAACCTACATTATCTTTCTTTTCAACTATTATTTCCATTGCCATGACGTATACCTTGGTTTGATCTTTTTATATAACCGTTACATGGTTAACTAAGTTTCATTTCCTCTGGTGTTAGTTGGATTATTTATGCTTACACTCCACCTTCCAAAAGCCCGTTCGATATGTTTTCATCTACGATCAAGACCTACTTTGTTGGTGGGAAATTATCGGGTAACCACATGGGTAGAGTGGATACTGAGTTTTTTGCAGATTTGGAGATTGGTACACCCCACAATTCAAAGAATGGACCCAGATTTCGGTCGATTATTTTTGAAAAATTGGCCATCCATAGATCTCTCTTTTCTTGATCATTTTTGGGTCTTTGATTAGGAAGTAGGCTATGATATCGGGCAAAAACTTGTTGAAAAGATTCCCAGCCAAATTCTTGTTGCAGTTGGTAATACATGTATAGTGCTAGAAAGGGTTTTTTTTTCCATTGCTTGAACTGGCTTCCGTTTTTGAAATACAATCGATACTGTCTTTCTACATTCGGCTTGGATAGTCGACCGAATTCCGGTTTTATATTACAAAGCTTGTCCAGAATATACATTGTGAATAAATTGACAGTAACTTCACCAGTTCCCTCAAAGGTCCAGTCTGAATTTTGAAACATGTGGCCAGTTTCATGGTAAAAGCCCCAGTCTCCCTCACGAACTAAATAGTTTACATCGACTAGGTTTTGAGCTGTAGTAGATGGAATCATGATTGGGTTACCAGCATGCATCCAACCAGCACAAAGTTGTACATCTGAGCAATATCTTTGTGGATAATCTTTACTCTTGGGTAAAACGGCTAGCTCAGCGGATAAATCCAAGATTTTATCCCAGGTTTGCATTAACAATTTTGGATCATCCAAAGCTCGAATTTCCGCGGAAGGAACAGTTAAGACAACTTTATCTGAGGCTATTTCTGCCCTAGGAGCTGGTAGATATCTAACTCGTTGCATCCAATCCACAAGATTGGTTTCACCTAATTTATAATAAGGGGATTCAATCGCACCTTCTATTGTTGCTATTGTTGTTCCCTCATCTTTAGGATTAGTTACCACGATATAAATTAAACCACCAAAAGGGCTTGCAATTTTTGTTTCTTGTTCTTCTAGTGGCCATTCGCTAATGATATCCGGTGCCCGGAGCCAAAATGGTTTGTTCCGCAGGTCACAGGTAGTTGATCCAATTCGTACTTTTAATTTTTTTTTAACTGATGTTGGAGTAAGAGAGACACGAATCAACTGTCCTGCATTTGCGAATAGCCCTAGGCTGTGCCAGCCTGGAACTGAGTGGTCAATTTCTATACTTCGTTTAACTAGAGGTGCTGTAATCTGAGGTATACCTGGAAAAGTTTGAGCAGATAGGTGTGCTTCTACATCTTCAGCGGGTAACGATTTAGATTGACGGATTCTCTCTAACATGGCTATCCGTTGCAAAATATCTTCATCTGTGATTGGTCTATCTGGGGAAGGAATAGGCGCACTTAATCGAGGCTCCAGAATTGTTTTTAGCCTAGAGCGAAAAATTCGATCACCGGTCGGAATACAATTAACTGCGGTTGTTAATGTCTTGGAAAGGATTTTAATTTCCTGTATGGGGATATTAAGCTCATCTGACGATCGTTCTGCTAACTGGTCAAGTGCGAAATAGGCATTAGTATTGGAGGATGGAAGTTGCTGGACCAAGAAACCATCTTGAGTCGTATCAGAAGAAAAACCATCAGCGAAAACTAGACCCGCTTGAGCGTAGAATATATTGCGAGCAAAGTCGTCACTTAACTTTTTGCGAGGATTGATTTGTTTCCACCCCCATCCAGTAGCTGAATCGATAATTGCCCCTCCCCGTTTTAACCAGTTTTTTATCTCAATCTGTTGTTTTGTAGAAGTTTTTTCTATCCCACCAATAAATAGGTCAACAGTGGCGAAACTTTCAATTTCAATCAATCTAGCATCAAAACCAATATTATTCAGATAATTGACTAAATAAAGATCATTAGTAATTCCTACTTTGGGTGCAGTTTTTCTTGTTGTCCACTTGATGGCATTACTTAGTAGCTGCCCAGTGTCGCCTGTTTCGATAGAACTTTTTTTTAAAAACCCATCGTGCCCCCAAAGGACGATCCTCCCTTTTTCATATGTACTACCAGCAACAATTATTTGTCCATTTTTGTCTTGAACTATGCCAAAGGAATCAGGACCAAAAACTGAGATATTACCGGGAATTCCAGGGCTGGAAATTTGGCTAACACCCAATATCAGCATATTTGAATCAGAGTTTTTGTCCATATCTACATATGAGTAAAGATTTAATATTGACTGAAAAAATAGTAAGGAAAAAGTAGTTATCATTTGTACCCACCTGTATAACCCATAATATGGATGTTAATTATTAAGAAACAACTAACAGAAGTTATTGGTTGTTTCTAAAGGGGCTTAGTTTCAGCGGCTTCTTGAGTTGAATGAAAGGAAACTAATTTTTGAAAAAACCAATAACGTTGACTTAAAAACGCAACACTTCGTATCCAAACCTACCAATCCTTAAAAGGAAAAATCTGGGTGTTAAAGATGATCCCATAAATACTCCACAGACTCCCAGATATAAATTCACCTAATACAAGTCCTAGGAAAAACGGACCGAACCTATGGTTAACTTTCATCCCACCTTGTTTTAACAAAATCCACTTAATCAAGCTTGAAATTAGAAGGGAGAGCCAAAGCCAATTCATACACCAGTCATCGGCCCCAGAGACCGCATATCCAACAGCATGAAATGGCCACCATAAAAACTTCATCCGAAAAAACATCAAAATGAAAGTAACCCCCATTCCAATGGCGATAAAGACAATTTCGAGAGATTCTGGTCCTGTAGGGTAATTTATTTGCTGTTCCAAACGCCTAAATGGCTCAGCCCCGAACCCACCATTTGACCCAAAATGGTAACAATTATGCACATAAGCCCAGAAGGAAGAGATAGACCCAACAACTACCGCTAAAATCATTAATATCATTAACAGATTAGGCCGAAATCCGGCTCGGCTGGCTAATTTGAATCCTTCAAGCTGGTGCGGCATAGCGTGGCTACGATGAGCACGGTTAAAGAAAAAGAAAAATGTAATGGCAGTCAAATTCTGCCGACCCAGAAACCGGGTGCCTAGGAAGGCAGCCAAAGTATAGTCGGCTCCCATGATATGTAAATCGTGGGCTGGTGCTCCCGACTCGGCTCTCATACGAGTAATACCGACTGATAAAAAAAGATAAATCAAAAAGAATAAGGTAGCAATCCAAGAGGTTAAACCCATACTATGAGAGAACCCGATTAGATATGCCAACCCGATGACAATACCTAGAATAGCGGTACGATATCTAATTGGCTCGTTCGACTCATCCAAGTCGGATTTTCGTTCTATGAGCGCATGTCTAAAAATCCGGATTAAATACTTTCGACTAATCCAGATAGCGATCACAGACAGACCCAGATAAGCCCCCAACGACTGTTGACGATCGAAAGGAAACCCAAAGGAACGTAGTCCCAACGCCGAAGACAGAACATGCTGAAATTTGCGAAATAGAAAGAAAAACCAACACGAAAATGAGAGATCCAGGGGCATGAAAAACCCTAAGCCAATCACGAAGGGGTAAATTGAGAAACGAACAGTTCCCAAAGCGCTCCACGGTTTTTCTGTAAACAGGTAACCAATATCTTGAAACCGCACACCGACGATAGGAACACCAGGGAAAAAGTAGCTGAGACCATTGATCAGGTTCAATATGGAAACCGCAACAAAAGCTAGCCAAAAAAGCCTGTTGTTGAAGAATTTCATCCCATTTTCTTGTGCCATGGCAAACGGAAGTTCGATAATCGGATAGGCTAGTTTTTCATGTTCAATCCACTGTTTCCTAAGTATCACGTTAATGCAGGCCATTATTCCAAAGAGAGCGACGATGAAAGTTGTCCACCAAAATGTTGGAATTATCCAGGCCTTGAGTTGATTAATCTTGTAGAGCGTGGAGTCTCCATTGTAATAACCTTCCAGCACTGATTTTTCCTGAATGGTAAGCCATTCAGGGATATAAGGAAAAAATAGATCTTTCCATTCATTTTCCGGCGTCTCAAACCAGAAAGTATGGCCTATCAATGGCACTAGGATTTGACCAAAATCATGGGATGCTACTGTGGTGCCTATACATAATAAAATATAAATAACTAGTAGTTCTTTTTGAGTCAACATCCAATTGGGTTGGATATGTTTTATGGCTAAATTTAGCAGGATGATCAGAAATAGGCAGAAAACTACATTAAAAAAAAGGGACATGGTGGTTGGGAACAGTCCCCACCAAATCATCTCGGTATAAACAATCCAGTAACAATTAATCGGAATAAGAAAAAAGGCTATTAGAACTGATCGGACAGAACTATCAGATGAATTGGTAATCATATTTTGAATGAACGGTTAGAGAAGATACCTTTCTTCCAATTGTGATTTTTCGATTCCAAATTTGAATAAGGACAAACCTATTTGCTTAGTTAAAAACAAAATATATGTCTGACATGCCTGTGTGCCAAAGTAAAAAATAATGGTATCTGCAACCCCATTCTACGAAATCCTACATCAATACTCAAGTTGGAGTAGAATGACCTACACTTATCTTTATCAGACGTATGGTAACGATATTCATCCAAATCAAGATGATAGGTCATCAAACTAAATAAAAACAATTCTTAGCACAAACGAAGCTAAAAAGAGAGATAAAATTTGACCGATATCATTCTATGAATTGAGATTCAATAAATAACAAAATGGAAAGAATTGTTTTAGCTTATTGCAATCACTTTTGGTTGTAATTTTTCTGTTAGTAGACTTTCTGTAGGATGGTAGAACGTATAGACGTAACATCCGATTTGTGTTCTTCTTTTCAGAATAATTTGAAAGAAAAACAACAAATGGAAATATTAAGGAAAATAGAGTAGGGGATGTTTGGAATTGTCGACCTTTCTCTACTTATCTGTTTCCGTTCCAATAGACCATTGCTCTGTTACTATCGAACGACCTAATTGAAAACCAATTTCTATTGACCACATTAATATAAGCATAAAAAACCACATCTTTTGTCAGGTCATATACCCTTTGCTGTATGTTTGCGCGGTACGCCTGTACGAAAAATGTGGTTTGTCGTAAATCGTAAGCGATGCTTTTGAATGAGCATTAACTGTACCAAACATAAGTTGTCGATTTGAAGGGCTGTTTTGTTTAGTCAAAAGAAAATATTTCTGTCATTGGTAAATACTAGGAAAACAATATCTGATAATATCCATTATCGGCGTTTTTATTATCAGGCCAAAACTAGTTTGGTAAATAGCTTAATTAAGTAAGAGCCATGTATCAGTATCAAACTGTTTCAGGTCAATCTAGATGATAGATTTCTTATCTTTGATAGTTTTAGGAGTACTTTCACAAGAATTCACTTTTGGATTTATTCTTTGAACCAATATCTCCAAAGTTAGCCTACTGTCGAATGGGGTCTTTATTGAGAATTTATTTTTCGTTTTCTTGTCGTTGAAAGATAAGGATGGCGACTTTATCTTCATTATAAAGAGTGAGTTTTCCGTCTCGAATATAGTAAGCCTTAGCTCGAGACAACAACTGGAGGTAGGTATGCTCTTGTTGCATGATACCAACCGGATCGGGGCAAGCCATTTCAGTTGCAACTATACTTTCTATTGTCAAGTCATATCTATTTTTAGGTTGGTAGCCAGCAAAGTACCGATTGCAACCAGCCGAACCAGATAACTTTTCGGTTGAGAATTGTATGGTTGTTTGGGTGTTGGCAATTACTTTCTTCTTACTTCCCTGATCATCAAAATTTACCAAAAACCATTCCTGATCCAACTGGTCAGTAAGATATACTGGCTGGTCTATTACAACATCTGGTTGCTCAGTTGCAGAAGGTGAAGATATTAAAACAGTTTCAGTGGGCTGTCGGCAACCTAATACCCCAAATATCAATAGCCAAATTGATATTTGGTTAAAAGTAAAATTACTCAATTTGTTTCCTCTAGAACTTACTTTATAACTCTAAGTTGACCTGGACAGACGATACTGTCTAGAAACGAACTATTGGTCAGTTAGTTTTACCTCGACCAGCTGTTTTAAGGAGAAAAGGATTGCTCTATCTTCCCTCTCAACCCAAAAAATTGATCCAATTTTGACCGTATAAAAAACGGCTGATAATGCAGCTTATCGGCCGTTATGTTCATGAAAAATTGTCTGTCGGCGGACTTGCTTCTGAGACTTCCAAACCATTTCGACATCTCAATTTTGGACTACTCCTTCCCACACACATCAAAACAGATAGATGGTAATCTTGAAAATAAACCCACCATTTCTAAAAATGTTTCCTTTCCCCAAGGAAACATCCCCATATAAGACTGGGTTCCTATCCAACAAAAAAGCCAATATCGGGTGCCCAGTCGTTATCGTCTCATTGCAAGAACACAACAAAAGAGAGACCAAGATGAGAATCATACCTTCTAACAAACCATTCAACTCCTCCCTTATCCTACTAGTCGCGCTGACAACTCTGTTGATGACTTGTGGCGACGACGATGATGTAGAATAAGATAAAATCTACACTGGTAAACTTGTCATACAGGGGGTTTGTATGCATTATGTCATCCAGGTAAATGATACGGATTTTCCACAAGAGTTGATTGAAAAGAATTGGATACATGAGGCTTCAGGGATTAAATATGAAAATGTTTTTTCTTTACGGGGAAATGGGGATACGTCAGAAAGTGTATGTGATTTTCCTGAAGATATTAAAGAAGGAGATTCTTTTAAATTTATGATTGGTCATAAAAAAAGATTGACCTCTCTTTTTAATGAGTATGCAGTTTGTGATGCTTATAGCCAAGTCCCCAAAAAGTATCTAAGTATTACAGTGATTTAAAATTAACAGCCACATTAATATAAAAATATTATTCACTAGGGTCTCGCAGGATTCCTAAGCTATATATACACTGTAAAATTGGGATTTTTCCTAGAAACCACCGAATTAATATGATGAGTGGCCTCCGCAGACAGAAAGCCAAGACATCTGAAGAATTTAAATCTAAAAGATAATGAAGAACTTACTCCTAATAATTGCAATTGTACATCTGATTGGGTGTGATCCACACATTGATTCAGTTTATCTTGGTCGCTCCCAATCGAAGTTTCTGGATGATGTTAAACGTGGAGATACTAAAGCTGTTAAAGCTTATTTGGATAAGGGGGGAAACGTAAATTTACAAGATGAGCCGGGTATGACTCCTTTACATCATGCAGTAAATGGCAATTGGAATGGAACCAATCGTGAGACGATAAAACTACTCATTGATAGAGGCGCCGATGTGAATGCAATCGATGACACCCACCATACCCCATTACATCTGGCTGGTAATGAGGAAATTACAGAATTGCTCATTGATACAGGGGCGAATATGAATGTGAAGACAAGACGAACAGGCGAGACAACACTATTTTCAGCGGCACACGGGGCAATGCAAGGTGATCACAAAAATCATCAGAAGTATCTGGACTTGACAAGGATGCTTATTACCAGAGGAGCGAATGTAGATGTGGAACTAAAATCGGGTAGTATGATTGAAGATGATGAACCTTATCGTTCAAAAGCAGGAGATACAGTTTTACACGAGGTGGCTCGGAGTTATTCAGAAAAGCATGCTACGGAAGTCTGTGAATTACTTATTACTAATGGAGCACAAATAAACGAGAGGAATATCCGTGGGCAAACGCCTCTAGATGAAGCACTTTCGAACAAACGCAGTAAAACAGCCGAATATCTTCGCAAACACGGAGCTAAGACAGCTGAAGAGTTAAAAATTGAAGAGAAATGAAATCAGGTATGGCTAAATTTACTGTAGCTATGCTAAACAGTCTATTGGTTTCTGTCCTTTGCTTTCTTCCCATCGCTTGGATTATCAGAGATGGACTAGGACCTGGTTCTGTTGAATCTAATGGTTACGAAGCGATATTAAAATGTTTCAAAACGTTTTATGTTGGACCAATTTTAATTTTGTTGGGAGTGCTGAAATTAAGCTTTAACATTTTCTTAGTTTCAAAGCACAGAGCGAAGACAGACTGTCACCCGAGCCTCAAATGATCCAGATAGATCGGTTTGTCTAAACGCAGCGTAGGCCTTGAAAAAATTAATATTGAAGCTGGAGCAACTGTTCGAATAAAGTCCGATAATGGAGATTATCGGTCATTTTAATACGTAGAAAATGGATAACCCTGAGATATCAAGTGTCT
>JACLAC010001191.1_pt1 | contig 40305 bp, 31 predicted proteins | sample 8027881 | NCBI WGS metagenome assembly JACLAC01 (sample SAMN15725517, study PRJNA655200) | protist metagenome | isolation source: fluorescence activated cell sorting (FACS) single amplified genomes of... | place: Spain: Blaines Bay Microbial Observatory, Mediterranean Sea | collected 2016-01-19 | reverse complement strand
AAACTTTCAAAGACCAGAATTTCCTCAAAGGCAGCCGTTTTCGATGCAAAAGCCAGATCAGCGTAATGAGTTGCCCAAAAGCGCCCAACGAAAGAGCCATAGCTAAACCGACCACCTCCCAAATTCCACTCAACCACCAGCCCAACCCTCCTGTCAGTATCATGCTCAATAATGACGCTCTAACCGGTCCCTTCGTGTCCTGCATAGCGTAAAAAAGTGACACTAACAGCCGAACAGCTGCAACGGCTGGTATACTTGAAGCAAAAAGCATTAACGTGATCGCAGTCGCTTGAACATCTAGCCAAGTAAAAGCCCCATGTCGAAAAAGGATGCTTACAATGGGTTCTGCAAACCCTATTAGGCCAGCAGTGGCAGGGAAGACAATCAAAAAAGTTGTGTGAAAACTAAATCTCAAAGTTTTCTCAACCTTTAACCAATCTGTTCTAGTTTTTTGAAGGCTAAGTTCGGGAAAGCTTGCAGTTGCAATAGCAAAGGCAAACACACCTAAAACAAATTCTGTCAATCGACTAGCATTGTAATAATAGGTTAATTGTCCATCAGGCAAGAAACTAGCGAGATTGCGCAGGATGATTATGTTGATCTGATAAACTGCTACTCCAAAAAGAGAAGGTCCCAACAACTTTAGTAGCCTCATTATCTCTTGGTCTGACCAGAAGACTTTTGGACGCAAGGGTTGTTTAACCTTCAATAATGAAGGAATTTGCAAAAGAACCTGAAGAAGCCCTCCAATCAAAACTCCCCAACCCAAGCCTTCGATGGGCCTCTCTAACCATGGAGCCAAGCCAATGGCACCACCAATAATTGCCAAATTCAAAAAAATTGGAGCCGCTGCCGGGGCTGCAAATCTTTTTTCAGCATTCAAAATTCCCATCGACCAGGCCACAACAGAAACCATAATCAAGTAAGGGAACATCAAGCGATTTAAGTCACTTGTTAGCTGAAATTTTGCAACATCTCCTGCAAAGCCTGCCGCAAACAACCACACAAGTTGGGGACTTAACATCATACCAAGTGCGCAGATCAAACCAGCTCCAAACAGGATTAGACCCAACACTCTTGAAGCAAAACGTCTCGCTTCCTCAGCTGATTTCTGCTCACGAATTTCAGTATAAATTGGAAGAAACGCTAATGTCATGGAGCCTTCAGCTGTCAATCTGCGGAAGACATTAGGAATCGTAAAGGCTTGGATAAAAGCATCTGTTACCATGCCTGCACCAAAAATATTGGCGATGAAAAGATCTCTCACCGCACCCATGATCCTGGAGAGCAGTGTAAAAAAAGTTACTATACCTGCACTCTTTAAAATGCTCACGGAGACACTTTTTTGTTTTTTTTATTTGAACTTTTTGCGGGAACTAGATTATTTAGGTCCGGCATACAGATTCCCGGACTTAGTGAGAGGGGATTACGTGAATTCCGCTGCGAAAGAGATTCTTAGCAATTTGCAATTGATGACACCTTCAAAAAAATAATTAATGAATTCCAACCATTAAAAAATGAGGATCCATCATCTGTCATTCTTGATAAAGAAAAATCAATGATACTTAGAAAGAAAGGCTTCAGTTTCTTGAAAAAGTTGTTCTCTTTTACTGATTTCAAACCATTTCAGGCTTTTTTCTTGGCGAAACCAAGTAAGTTGCCTTTTTGCAAAATTTCTAGTTTTTTGTTGAATTGCCTCGATCAGCTGATTGTTATTTAGATCACTGTTGAGGTAAGCAATGATTTGTTTGTATCCAAGCCCATTAAGAGAGGATAGTGAAGATGAATAAAGCTCCAACAGAGATTTTACTTCATCTATCCAGCCAATTTTCAGCATGGCTTCTGTTCGCTGGTTAATTCTCTGGTAGAGAGCTTTCCGCTCCCGGTGAATACCAAAGATTTTAACTGGAAACCGAGTTGCCTGATTGCCTAACTTACTTTTTTGAAAAGAACTCATTTTTTTCTGTGTGGTCCGAAAAACTTCTAGACCCCTTTGCACTCTGGTAGCATCACGTGGTGAAAGTCTGGAAGCCAACTCCGGATCACACGTTTCTAGTTCTTGATAACATTTTTTATAACCCCTTATTTCCCAGTCATTCAATACTCCAAGCCTAATTTCTTTGGGTATCTGTGGCATTTCGTCCAAACCATAAATTAAGGCCTTGTAGTATAATCCAGAACCACCCACAAGAAATGGTATTTTCCCATGTTCTCCCAATTTAATGAGCGTAACTTCAGCATCACGGGCGTATTGCCCTGCTGAGTAATGTTCATCAGGATTGCAAAGGTTGATCTGATGATGTGGAACTGCTAATTGTTCAGCTTGGGTCGGTTTCGAAGTGCCAATATCCATACCTCGATAAACCTGCATTGAATCTGTACAGATGATCTCACCATTAAATTTTTGGGCAAGTTCCAGAGCTAAATCACTTTTGCCACTCGCAGTTGGACCAGTGATTATGATTGAGGAAGGAATCAATTAAGTCTAAATTCTTGGGTTGTCAAGAAAGGTTTTTATGCTATTATATTGAGTTTCAAAAAATTCGGATAACATTTATCTATCAGTAAGCGAGGAGAATGCCTGTTAATATTGAAGTCCGTGATGGGAATGTCGGCAAATCAATGATGCAGTTGAAGAGAACTTTAATTCGAGAAGGTTTGTTTAAAGAACTGAAAAAAAGAAAATTTTATATCAAACCCTCTGTTGCTAAGCGTTTGAAGCGTGAGGCCGCAGAAAAGCAGCGAAATAAGGATTTGAAAAGGGAATTGCGCGCTGCTCAAAAAGCTGACTTTTAAACACACATTCCTTTTAGCCCCATTGCATAATGTGGGTGGGCATAGAAACTCACTCACACCTCCCCACAATAAAGAACAATTCATTAGGCTGCAATAAATGCCTTCAAAGAATACTTGTTATTCCAAACTACGTCAAATATAGTTGTCAAACTTTTATCGCCACCATAAAAAATAATTCAGGCATCAAATTTTTTGGCATCGCCACTGCGTCTTGTTCAACAGAAATGGTTGTGATCCCAAGTCAAGAATATCCAAAACGATCTTTGCAATTTCTTCCAAATTTAAGAAGCCAATCCTTCGCAGTTCTCATCAAGCATCAAAAGCTAAATACTTTTACCAGCACTCTTGCTACCGCAAGGGTTTGCTGATCATTTCAGGAAAGCACCACCGCTTCCTCGTTTCTTCTTTCTGCTAACTTTATTCATCGGGCACTTTTCAACAGAGCCAGAAGGCGGTCCAATTCTTCTGCTGAGAAGTAGCTAAGCTTAATTTCCCCTTGAAAAGGTGGCTTGTGATCAATACGCATTTTTGTACCGAGGTAACGCTGCAATTCAGCTTCAATAGAACGCAATTCTGTATTTAATTCATCATTGATCCAAATTTTTTTCGAGGACTGTATGGCTTTATTTTCTTGCAGCTCAAGGATCATTCTAACCTGTTTCTCCGTTTCACGAACTGACCAGTTTTTAAGCAGTAATCTTTCACGTAACTTCAGTTGCTCTGTAGGCTCTGAAAGGCTGAGAAGTGCTCGAGCGTGCCCAGCACTTAATCGACCCATTTCTAAATCCTGCTGAATTGCTTTCGGCAAGACCAGCAAGCGAACCATATTCGCAATAGTGGATCTGTCTTTGCCTAGCTTACTTGCCAATTCCTCTTGGGTTAATCCGTGAAGCTGCATAAGTTCTTGGTAACATAGACCTTCTTCAATTGGTGTAAGATCTTCCCTCTGAATATTTTCAAGGAGAGCAACCTCCAAGGCTTCGTCGTCTCCCAATTTTTTGATAATGACTGGTGCTTCAGTTTCTCCTGCTAATTTTAGAGCTCTCCAGCGCCTTTCACCAGCTACTAGCTCAAAGCATCCTTCAAGGACTGGATGAATTCTTACGATCAGGGGTTGAAGAATTCCCTGATGTTTTATGGATTGACTAAGTTCTTGAAGGGCTTTGGGCTCAAAATATCGGCGAGGTTGATTGGGATTTGGCTTGATGAGATCAATAGAGAGAAGTTGTTGAGTCTTTTGCCCAATCATTTTTCTGATTTCTCAAGATGAATAAAATATTCAGTATTTTGACTCTTTTTTCCCTGAATAATTGACTCACAACTGGATATCGTTCGGAAACCCAGAGTGATTGCATCTTGCATGATTTCGTTCAGAATTCTTGCATGAACGGCCACCTCATTAACTCTTCCTTTTTTCCCAATTTCTTTTCGCAAAGCTTCAAATTGAGGTTTGACAAGAGCTAAAAGTTTGGATTCAACAGGCATGATTTCATGAAGTTTTGGTAATATTAAACGGAGAGAAATGAAAGAAACATCTACCACAACTAATTGAATTTGATCTACTAAGTTTACTGTATCAAGATAACGAATATTTGTGCGCTCCAAATTAATTACTCTTGGATCCTGACGAAGTTTCCAAGCTAATTGACCATATCCGACATCAACCGCATAGACTTTCTTCGCACCGTGCTGTAACAAGCAATCTGTGAAACCCCCTGTCGACGCACCCACATCCAGTCCTATTCGATCAAGGACTTCTATTTGAAATTCCTCAATAGCCCCAGCGAGTTTAACTCCACCCCGACTGACATATGGATGATCCTGAGCTTGCACTACCAATTCTGAGTTCTGTTTCACGCTTTTGCCAGGTTTATCCACTCGTTCTGCATTGACTAGTACTTTACCTGCCAGAATCAAAGATTGGGCACGCTCACGACTTGGAGCTAGTTGACGGTCAACAAGCAACAAATCGAGCCTTTGACGAGTGGCCATACAGGAATTATTTGTCCAAAAATATTAAATCAGTAATTTCGACTTCTACTTTGCCTTTAGGAATCGGGATGATCAAAGAATCACCGACAGTTTTTCCGATTAAGGCCCTCGCTATAGGGGAATTGCAAGAAATTTTACCTTTTTCAAGGTCGGCTTCATCTTCCCCAACAATCTGATAGGTTTTTTCTGCATCGGTTTCGATATCAACATATGTTACAGTAGCGCCAAAGATGACTTTTTTGCCACTGAGACGACTTATGTCAACGACATTGCATTGCGCTAGCTTGCCATTGAGTTCCTGAATACGACCCTCCACGAACCCCTGGCGCTCCTTAGCCGCATGATATTCTGCGTTTTCCTTCAAGTCTCCGTGCTCTCTGGCGTCTGCAATTGCCTGAACGACTTCTGGTCGGACTACAGACATCAGATTCTTTAACTCTGCTTTAAGCTGTTCATGTCCCTGCTTAGTTACAGGATACATTTGTTCCGACATGCTTGTTCTCCGATATTGGGAAGAAAAATTTGAAATACGATAGTGAGTAAGTTGAATGGGTCAAGTTCTTCGCATCAAGCTAAATTCAAAAGGTGTCTTATATCTTCTTGGACTTGCCTCGATGATGGTTCCATTTCAAGCCCATGCTGATTTGAAATGCGCAGGGACCGCTCTAGTAGAGTGGCTAGTCCCAGGATTGGGTTACACAATCAATGATGACTACGACAAAGCTCTAATCTTTGGTGGATTGAGGTGGTGGGCCATCAATGGATATATGCAATATTCAGATAGTGAAAATCTCCAAGATTATCCTGATGAAGTTTTTAAAGAGACAAAGAATGAAGATGGGGAGAATGCCACTGATGTTTATTTAAGCAAAGAGACGTATTATTCCATGGCTTACCTTAGGCTCTACACCAATATCAGTCTTATCACTTTCTATGATTTTTACGATGGAGGTTGCGAAAATAATACAGAAACCTACTGGGAAATTCTCTCGCCATTTCAATTCTGGAAATTTGGAGATTCTTACACGTTTTGGATTCCTACTGGAATCCAACTAGCAACACCTGGCATTTCTAATTTGACATATCACGTTGATGCAGAACTGACACGTGAACAGATGCAGAAGATTGACTTCATCAACAGTCAATTGACCGGAGCTGGTGAAGAAATGTTTTTTCGAGGATTCATACAGCGATCGGTTTACAAGGGCTTAAATCGCAGTTTTAGTAAGGGTACCGCACGCTGGGCAAGTATTTTTGTAGCTAGTAGTCTATTCGCTGTTGCACACGATGGCTCGGGATTCAGTGCCAACCCTGGAGCAGCATTCTTGGCGGGAATTTATCTTGGCACGGTATATCATCCCGCAAAGGGAGATTTTAATTTGACCGAAACGATCGCGATTCATTCATGGTGGAATTCACTGATCAGTTATAAAAATTATCGGGATGCCAATTTTGTTGAGCGAGGCGATGGGGAAACTGCAAGAACACTCACAGTCAACAACTATCAGCCATTGTTTGTATTTACCTATCGTTTTTGAATGCAGATGGAATTCTCTTGGGAGTTAGCAGAATCAACCCTGATTCTGCTACTAGCAGGCTCGTTAGCTGGAATCATGGCTGGTATGTTGGGAATTGGAGGGGGCATAATTTTAGTGCCTCCTCTGGTTTATGTGTTCGACCTTATGGAGGTGTCCGAGGCCTTGATTCCACATCTAGCAATTGGCACATCCCTCACAACAATTGTTGCCACCTCCCTTTCTTCAGCAAAAGCCCACCTCAAAAGAGGTTCTTTTGATAAAGAACTTCTCAAGTATTCAATTATACCTACAACTTTGGGCGCTGGGTTTGGTGGATTATTAGCAGGCAGTATCAGCGGAATGGTATTAGTGCTGATCTTTGGGTTCATGGCTTTTGTTGTGTCAGTTCGCATGATGATCCCTAGCAAAACCCACAATGAGAATCATCAGGAGCCAAATAGATTTTTGATTGGCAATCTTACAGGACTAACAGGGATAATCTCTGCAATGGTTGGGATCGGAGGAGGAGCTATGAACGTGCCGCTGATGAACATGATGGGTATCAAGATACGTCAAGCGGTTGGAACTTCAGCTAGTATGGGCTTCATGATTGCCCTACCTGGGACAATTGGGTTTATTGTTTCAGGTTGGGAGAAACCAAATCTACCTGAATTCTCTTTCGGCTTCGTTCACTGGCTCGCTGCACTTTGCATTGGTTTCATGACCGTAATCTTTGCTCCTCTGGGGGCTGCTATTTCTCATAAATTAAATACCAAAAAATTGAAACAAGTTTTTGGAGTATTCTTATTGGTCGTTGCGATGCTAACAATTTGGCGATTTTGGTCTTGAAGCCTTTGACAAAACAGCAATAAAAAATTTGATGAACAAAAATTCCCCAGCAACTAATGCCTTAAAGTTGATTGTCTTCAGAATAAATGCAGAGCAGCCGTACTACGGTATTAATGTGTTTAAGACTTTTGAGATTCAGCGAGCAAAGCATTATAGAATTAGTGAGATTCCAAGGGCTAACGAGTTTATTGAAGGAATAGTATACATCAGGAATCAACCAGTACCACTAGTCAATCTTCCACGTTGGCTTAGAACCGATTTAAGTAAGCAAGAAGAAATGAATTCTTCAATTATTTTTTGCAATTTCAATAACATTCAAATTGCTCTTAGAGTTGGTGGTATCCACCAAATTATCACAAGAGATTGGGAGGATGTACTTCCTTTGCAATTTCAGGAGTATATGCCTGTTGACCGAAATCTCAATTACACACTGCTTGATGATGGATCTTCAGTTTGTCTCATTCTGGATGTGGAATACTTACTTACAGAAGTTTTGCCTCATGAATTTTCAGAGATTCAAAAAGATGTTCAAAATCTTTCCTTGATCGATTTCGAAATACCAGAATCTTTAAAAAATGGTACAATTCTCGTTGCTGAAGACAGTCGCTCTGCTCAGATGTATCTCAAAAATTTCTTCGAAAAGTTTAATCTCTCTTTCAAGATTTTTGAAAATGGTGGACCACTTCTAGATTATGTCGAAGAACTGTCTGATCTCTCAAAAGTACCACTGATCATTACTGATATTGAGATGCCTATTGTCTCTGGTCACGAAGTTATTAGACGATTGAAGTCTGATGCAAGGACAAAGCACATCCCGATTTTGGTCTTCAGTTCTATGACGAATGACCAAAGTCACAAAGCTGTTAAAGAATTAGGGGCTGATGGATTTGTTGGAAAACTAAGTGTGGAACAAATGGTGAAACAATTGTCTGCGACTGCCCGAATACCCTTGGCATCATCATTTTCTTGATTTTTTCAATGCAATACTCTCATAATTTTACATCAACTTTTTTTTCTGATTTTTATTAATTTAAAGTAGTAATTATAAGAAAGTTGTCTAACTGGAAAGGCTTTCCGAACTCAGTGGCTAGGCGCTTTGGGTTTTGCCGTCTTCAGAACTATCAGTTCGAATAAACAATTTGCGGCCAGAACCTCTCATCTATGTCGTTCAGTGTCGAAGGAAGCCATGAAAATAGCCATTGTTGGTTCGGGCATTGCTGGACTAACTGCAGCCTACCGCCTTCATACTCGCCATCAAATCACTCTTTTTGAAGCTTCACCTAGGCTTGGTGGGCACTCAAATACCGTAACAGTAGATCTTCCTGAAGATAAGATTCCTGTTGATACTGGATTCATTGTTTTTAATGACTGGACTTACCCCAATTTCATTTCGCTGATGAAAGAGATAGGAATTGAGGGTAATGCGACAGAAATGAGTTTTAGCGTCAAAGACGAGCAGAGAGATTTTGAGTATAATGGACATACACTAAATACCCTTTTTGCTCAGAGGAGAAACCTAGTTCGGCCTACGTTTTGGTTGATGCTCAGGGATATTGTGCGCTTTAACAGAGAAGCAAGGGAACTACTGGAAAGCAGTGAAGATCAACTTACACTAGGAAACTTTCTAAAACAGAGGAGATATGGAGGTTTATTCTGTGACCATTACATCATCCCAATGGGTGCCGCAATTTGGTCCACGAGTACTGATCAAATGTTGGATTTTCCTGTCAAATATTTTGCACGCTTCTTTGAAAACCATGGGCTTCTAAACGTGGTGAATCGACCTCAATGGTACACTATTCCTGGTGGTTCTCAGGAATATGTTAAAAAGCTGAGTTCACCATTTATTGAAAACGTTCGGCTTAACACTCCAGTACTGGGGATTAGTAGAAAACCAAATTTTGTTGAGATTATTTCCGTAGCGGGCAAGGAGCACTTTGATGAAGTAGTAGTTGCCTGTCATAGTAATCAGGCTTTACAACTGCTGCAGGATGCAACAATACAGGAAAAAGAAATTCTTGGATCAATTCAATATCAAAGAAATGAAGCTGTGTTGCATAAGGATATTTCGCTTTTACCAAATCGCAAAAAAGCTTGGGCAAGTTGGAACTATCATTTGGATCATACCCAACAGGAGAGAGTAGCGGTTACCTACAACATGAATATCCTCCAACATATACAGTCTCCTCCTAACTTATTGGTTACCCTGAACAGGACTGAAAGAATTTATCCTGATAAAATTCTTAGTAAAATTTATTATGAACACCCTGTCTACAACGAGGCCAGCGTAAAAGCCCAAAAGCGTCACAGTGAAATTAGTGGTATAAACAATACGCACTTTTGTGGGGCCTATTGGAGAAGTGGTTTCCACGAAGACGGTGTCGTCAGTGCTATAAATATGCTAAAATCATTTGATAACAAAAGAGCTTCCTGAAATGGAAAGTTGCCTCTACACTGGGCGATTGCGCCACAGGCGTTTCAGTCCTACTTCACATAGTTTTACATATCCAATTTACCTCAGCTACCTTGATCTCGGAGAAATAGATCAGGTGTTTTCCCTCTCAGGATTGTGGTCTAAAGAAAATTGGGGGCCAGTTTGGTTCAAACGAGATGATTACTTCGGTGATCCTGCCCAACCATTGTCCGATAGTGTCAAAGATACTGTAGAGTTGAGATTAGGCTTTCGACCCAATGGATCTGTAAGAATCCTGACACACCTACGTTCATGGGGTGTAGGTTTTAACCCTGTCAGTTTTTATTATTGTTTCGACGAAAATCATCCGCATCCCACAGCAATATTAGCTGAGGTTACTAACACACCCTGGAATCAAAAGCACTGTTATCTTTTGGATGGCAGAGATCAGCCTAAACACGCTCAGTCCTTTGAATTCCAAAAAAATTTCCATGTTTCACCCTTTCTGGACATGGACTACAAATATGATTGCCGATTTACCAGACCCTCAAAAACCTTGATTGTTCATATGGAAAATCATAAAAAAGGAGAAAAATATTTTGATGCCACGCTCATTCTCAAGCGCATAGAATTCAGTCCATCAACAATGAGAGAAATGATTTGGCGCCACCCTTTAATGACAGCCAGAGTTATTGGAGGAATATATTGGCAAGCTTTTAGGCTGTGGCTTAAGAAAATACCATACCAGCCACCCCCAAAAACAATTGAGATGACAACTCTGCCACCGTCTCATTAATTCAGGCACACTCTAGGTTTCTAATGCACTCCACCCAAAATCTTTCTTTCCCTAGATCAGAAACTACTCTCTCTGAAAAACAGCCAGAAAGTGATCTGCTGAAACGTTGGAATAGATGGAATCGCAATCTTTTCATCAAGCGAACCGATAGTTTGACTCATGGCAAGATAACAATTCATGATGAGATGGGCTCACACATCTTGGGACAAAAGACAAATCTATGCCCCCTGGAGGTCACAGTCCAAATTCATGATTTACAAACATACGCTAGCATCATTCATAGTGGAAGCATTGGCGTTGCGGAAGCTTACATGCGTGGAGAATGGACCTGCTCAAACTTGACTTACCTTGTACGAATCTTTGTTGTGAATCGGAAGGTTTTGGACAACATGGAGAAGGGTATAGCTCGCTTTGGAGTTGTAATTCACGAATTATTGCACACATTCTTGAACAAAAACACAAAACAAGGCAGCAAGAAGAACATTTCTGCACATTATGATTTGGGTAATCAATTTTTTAGACTCTTTTTAGATCAAACCCTGATGTACTCATCAGCAATATTCAAAAATATTGATGAGTCATTGGAAAAAGCATCTGAAAACAAGATGGATCGCATCTGCAAAAAATTAGAACTTCGACCTCATGATCACCTTCTTGAAATTGGTACTGGATGGGGAGGATTTGCCATATATGCTGCCAAAAATTATGGTTGTCAAGTTACAACCACCACCATTTCAGAAGAACAGTTTCAACTAGCTAGACGGAGAGTGAAAGAGTCTGGATTAAAAGACAGAATCGAGGTTTTGAAGGCCGATTATCGTAACTTGAATGGTCAATACGACAAGCTTGTATCAATTGAAATGATTGAGGCAGTAGGTCATCAATTTCTTGAGAATTACTTCCAAAAATGTAGTGCCCTTCTGAAAGAGGACGGGATGTTGTTGCTCCAGGCTATCACCATTGATGATCGGAGGTACCACCAAGCTAATAAGACAGTTGACTTTATTCAGCGATATATTTTTCCCGGGGGTTGTTTACCTTCCATAAGCGTGATGGCTGATCATCTCCGCGAAAGCACAGATCTTTGCATTTACCACTTGGAAGACATCACACAGCACTATGTGACAACTTTGAAAAGATGGAGAGAAAGTTTTTTTGCAAACCTAGACCAAGTTCGTGATCAAGGATTTTCTGAAGAGTTTGTAAGGATGTGGGAATACTACCTTTGCTATTGCGAAGGTGGATTTAAAGAGCGAGCGATTGGTACAGTTCATTTGGTAGCCACCAAACCACTATGTAAACCCCGAGACCTAATTGCTAAATTTGAATAGCAATCTATTAGATCTTCCACTAAAAAAATTTGCTTACATTTTTTTGGTAATAAAATTTGAACTATTCAAAAACACTTTAGCAGAATCCTGTTCTGGGCTCTCCCGCCAAACTCGCAATTGATTGCGAATTGAAACTCCTTTTGAGTCTCTAGCTACCAACTCAATCAGATTTCTTCCAAGAAGAAGAGGAGACTTCCAAACAAGTTCCTCGGAACGCTTGTTGTTTAAGCTGAAGTAATTCAATTTTCTTCCGTTAACAAAGCATAAAAGATCCTGAAGTCCATCTTCATCTCTCAAATCAATTTCCCAGATTAGGTCCTCCTCTCTGGTCAAAATAGGCAGTTCATCTCTAATGAAATTGGTTTGGATAATTGGAGGTTCAACTTCGGCTTCAGGCCCTATTCTGCCAATCCAATTATAGTTCCAAAGGGCTCGTTCCACCCTTGGAACAAACAGGGCCACTTGCCAACGGCCAAACTCCTCAAATCCTTTGGGAATGCGAACCAGTAGATTTTCTTTGTAGTACTTACCTTCTTTCAGACTTTTCCATTCCACCCGGTCTTGTAACCAGATCAAACCATCCTCTGAACTACCTATTCTCAATACTATATTCTCCAGTTCTGCGGTTTCCTGCATTTTAAGATTTACCTTTAGAACAAGGGTTTCTCCAGATTGAGGTATTCCATCACCATTACCGACACTTCCCTCAGTTCCATTATCGATGATCTGGAACCCCATGCTGATTAACGGTAATTCGTCAGGAATTACCGATAATAGAATATTTTCACGCGTCAGTTCATGATCTTCACCTGAAAGAACTAGAAAATCCATAGGTAGCCAACCCAGATTTTCTTGCTGATCAAAGTCTATTTCACGAATCCAAATACTTTTTTCACCACCTTCGAATTTCCCAAAAGGGAACTCAATTTCATCCAGCCAATCTTCAGGGCTTTCAGATAACACCAATACCCTATCCATGGGAATATTGCCCGTATTCTCAAGCTGAACTTTAATGCGCAATTTACGGTCAGAAGCAAATGGAGGAGTAGTTGATTGCCAGACACCAAAGTCGTTTTCTTGCTCAAAAAAGATTTGCAAATCTGGCAACTCCGTTGGGCTGGGAGAGGATAGGGTCCAATCTAACTCAGCTTGCCTTGCGATTTTACTGACAACTTCTTGCTCAGCCTGAGCCTGCAGCAAGGCATGAGACTTAATGAGAGTTGCTTTCATCGTTTCCTGATAAGGCAAATGCTCTCTCAACAATCGAACTGCAATACGAACATAATCATCATTTTCAATCTCTGAAGCTCTTAGGGGTTTGTCAATATCGGTTTCTTGGTCATCTGAATCTCTCATGTAGTGCAAGATATAATTTTCACCCTTGCTCTTCTGTTGAAGGGAACGCAGATGGATGTCGTTTTCTGATAGGTAAAGTGGATCCAACTGTAAATCTGGTTTGACACCAACACCCTGAATGGAAAGATTATCTGGAGTTAAGTAGTGGGCAATAGTCATTTTGAGACCAAAATCACCAGGCATACTCCAAATGGACTGCACAGAACCCTTACCAAATGTCTGCTCGCCAACAACAATTGCACGATTATTTACCTTTAGTGCTGCGCTGACGATCTCAGAAGCTGAGGCACTTTGACCATTCACCAAAACCACAATAGGTATGTTTTGAATTCTATGAGAACTCAAGAGTTGGTGAGAATCGTAGCTTGTTAGGTCTGTGTTGGTCTGTGTCGAAACAATTTTTTTCTTAGCGGGCAGAAACAAGTCACTCACCCGCACGGCTTCCTGAAGTAAGCCTCCTGGATTTCCCCGCAAATCTAAAATCAGACCTGCAACTGAGTCTAGATTTCCCAATTGTTTTTCAAGATCAGTAGATGTGTCTTCCTGGAATAATTTCAGCCGAATGTATCGTACTGGAATTCCATCATCGAATCGCAGGTCTACAGAATCACTACTGCTGATTTGAATATCCTCCCGTTGAAGTTCGTAAGTAATTTCTTCCCCTGATCGCAACACAGTCAAATCCATTTTGGAGCCAATTTTCCCTCGCAAACCTTGCATGATTGCACTTAAGCTCATTTTTCTAGTTGATTCCCCGTCAATTTCCTTGACCTGATCGCCAATACGCAGTCCTACTCGGTCAGCAGGTCCACCTTCCATCAGAGAAATAATGGTCAATTGTTTTTCCCGAATTCCAATGACGATTCCTACTCCCGCAAATCGACCTCGGGTATTCTCGTTAAACTCAGTGTAGCTTGATGGTGGAAGCACAACTGAATGAGGGTCTAGGCCAGACATAATGGCGTTAAGAGCAAGTAGTTCAAGCTCTACAGTACGGTACTGAGGCAGCTGTTCATGAAGTTTCAGGATGAGTGATTTGATCCCCACATACATTTCTCTTAGAGATGCAGGTGAATCTAGCGCGACCAGAATGCCTTCTCGAAATAGCACTCTTTGGCTTCCGGATTCCCTTTCGGGGGTAAGGACTCGTACTTCTGCAATCTCCCTCTCCAAGATTAGGAGAGCTGCCTCTTGAAGCTCTGTCAAATCCAACCTCTCAAGCTCAGGATAATCCAGTTGAATTCTCATCAAAACTTCAGCCAACAACGGCGTTGGTGATAGCTCCGGTTCTTCTGGTAATTCTGGTCCAGAAAATCCTTGTAGGCAACCGGATAAACTAATAGAGGTAATTGTGGTAAGGAGCGCCCATTCTAGTTTTTTTTGGATACTTTCCATTTTCATTTGGGCTCAATCTGTTCGAAGAGTGTTAAAAATTTGAAATGTTACCTTTCTAAAATCACAAAGCTCATTCTTCACGCAAAACCAAAGCCGGTGGAACTCGGGACATTTTGACTGCAGGGTATAGGCCTGCAAGCAAAGCAGCCAAGACGGCCAGCAACATGTTGCTGAGTAAAACGCTTGGTTCTATCAAAGTAGGAAAGGTCCAACCGAATGAGCGCTGGTTTATCACAAAAATCAAAACAATAGCCATCATAATCCCAACTGGAATTGCGAGAACTCCTGCGACTACCCCCATCAATCCACACTGACTAGTCACTAATCGCCAAATTTGTCCTGGGGTCATTCCTGTAGCACGTAATATCCCCAACTCTCTCTGCCGTTCTAACTGAAGTGCCATTAAAGAACTGATCACGCCTATGAAAGCAACACCCGTTACCAGTAGTTGAAGGACACCAGTAATTGCAAAAGTTCGGTCAAAAATTTCTAAGCTTACTTGTCTCAAAGTAACATTTGAACGTATGATCAAAGGCTGTGGGGTATTTAGTCGTTCAAAAGCACTCTGAAAGAGTTCAGGGGTCCATCCATCCTTAAGATAAAGCGCAACAGAATTTACTCTTGTATCTTCCCAAAATTTCTCCAGATGATTGCGGTGAATTATGGCGTGCCCCCTTTCAGAGCTGTAATCGTAGAAGACCCCTTTGATTTCAAAAATTGTATCGCCTCTTGAAGACAGTAAAGTTAGCTTTTCTCCGATTGACAAACCTAGTCTGTTTGAAAGAGGTTCAGAAATCACAATCGATTGTTTTGAATCAAAACTATCCCATGGATCTTCGATAGCCTCTTTGAAATTGTAAGAAGCATAGCCCTCTTCGGGTAAGTCAAGAGTCAGGAGGTCAATTTCACTGCCAGAGGTTTTTACCTGAATCCTTCTATTTCTTGTGAGATGAGCAACCCCCTCGGCTTTTTCAAGGATTTCAATGCTCTCAGGCAACAAAACCTTATCAAGATGTCGTGAATTTCCGGGCGGAGCAACGTAAATATCAGCCCAAAGCTGTTGTTCCAACCAATAAAAGACCGTGTGTCTAAAACTGCCCACCATGATCCCAAGACCGATTGCTGCGGAGATAGCTACCATTAGGGCCGCAATAGCAACACTTGTTCTGCTCAGTTCTGCTTGAACTCCCCGTGCCGCCATACTTCCAAGGACTCCAAAAAACTTGGTGATGATTGGTCTTACTAGTGTCATGGCGAAATTTGTCAGGTGAGGGGTAAGGAATGCTAAACCAATAATTAAAGAGAACAAACCTGCATAACTGAGGATTAAATTTCTCGAGGGTAGCCACAACAAAAAGACACCCGCAATGCAAAGGCTCAAGCCAGCATAGCTGCTCCAACGCAAAGTCCTATGAAAAGATTCTTCACGGGATGATCGATTTAAAACCATTCTTGGTGGAATATTTGAAGCTTCTTTAGCAGGTGGAATCACGGCAAGAAGAGTTGCCCCCACTCCAAGGCCAATGCCTTTGAAAAGAGATAAATTTGACCATTGAAGCTCACGAACGGAAAGAACATAGTACAAATCATTGATGGTCTGAGTAACAAATATGACAAGAATTTTTGCCAACTGACTCCCACCGATCAAACCTAGCAAAGTTCCCATAACCCCAATCACAATTGCTTCTATTAAAATAATGCAAAATATTTCGCCTCGCGTCACTCCAACTGCTCTAAATTGACCCAATAGTCTGTATCGTTGAACCACAGAGAAAGTCATCGTATTGTAGATCAAGAACATCCCTACAATGAGCGAAAGCAAACTCAACGCAGAAAGGTTTAAGTGGAATGCGCGAGTCATTTTGTCAGCAGACTCAAGTCTTGTTTGTGATGATTCGACACTAACGCCGACGGGAAGAGCCTCATTAAGCCTCTTAATTTGTTGTTTATTTTCCTCGTCATCACCGCTTAAAATCAGGTCTACCCTAGATAAATTTCCTTTCTGCTGAAGCAACTCCTGAGCTGTACTGATATCGACAATCAAGAGTTTTGAAAGAGCTTGCCGAGCAAAGTCGTCCTCAATTTTGAGAAAGGCAACCAGTCGAAGTTTATGTGGTAAGCCTCCGATTGCAACTTTGAAAGAATCTCCAACTTGGAGACCAAGCTGTTCGGCTGAATCAACCGATAAAACAACAGTATTTGGCTCAGTTAAAAATGCTGTTAGTTCCCCATTTCTCCCCCCGCCTAATTCCTGAAGATATGGTCGAAAAGGGGCTTCTGCAAATGGATCAATTCCCAGTAAATGGTAAACCTGATCCGGTTTTTCTGGCAAAACTGCATAACCTTCTAAAACAGGTGCTGCTTTAATAAAACTAATTTTTTGTTTTAACTCTCGGTAGGTCTGTTGAGAAAGATACTCTCTGTCGGAGATGATTTGATGGGTCGAACGGCCACTCACCGATTGAACTGCCAATTCCATTGATCGTTGTGCGCTGGCATTCGTCAAATCAATAGAAACAACGATGGTAACCCCAAGTGCTACTCCAAGTACAGCCAACCCAAATTGCCAGGGATGACGTTTCAGATATCTAAAACTCGAATGATAAAGAATGTGCGGCATAAACAGAAGATTAGGAATTTTCAAGAAAATTTTGATAAAAGTACCCTGCTTGTATTTTTACAATCTTTGCGGCATGTTCAGAGGGTTTGGAATTTTTTTCAGCCAAGTGTCGCTTGCCATCTTACTCATGTAGGTGCTAATCAAATGAGCCAATTCATTTCTCTGATAACTAAAACAGATTTCGTTTCATGCCAAACAATTTGATCATTGTAGAATCACCAGCAAAGGCCAGAACAATCAACAAGTTTCTTGGCAATGACTATATCGTTGTTGCATCGATGGGGCACGTCCGTGATCTCCCAGAGAAAGAGCTTGGTTTTGATCCTTCTAATCATTTTGAACCGCGATATGAGATCACCAAGGATAAGAAGAAAACGATCACAGATATCAAAAAACGAATCTCCAAAGAAACTGTGGTTTATCTCGCAACTGACGAGGACCGTGAGGGTGAATCTATATCTTGGCATCTAATTGAGGCACTTAAACTTCAAAAACATCCTGACATCAAGCGGATCGTTTTTCATGAGATCACCAAGCCTGCCATTTTAAAAGCCTTGCAGAATCCAAGGGATGTTGACGCCAGCCTCGTAGATGCCCAACAGGCACGAAGAATTTTAGATCGAGCTGTAGGTTATGAACTGTCACCACTTCTATGGAAAAAAGTTAAACCCGGACTCTCTGCGGGTAGAGTTCAAAGTGTAGCAGTTAGAATACTTGTTGATCGAGAAAGAGAAATCCGGGAATTCAAGCCACTTGAATTTTGGAGAATTCGAACTGCTTTTGAAAAGTACGCCTTCCAAGCAGAGGTAGTTTCCTACAAATCAAAAAAAACTGAAAAATCTGTCCCTAATGAAGCAAAATCTCTGGAAATTGTCTCATCATTAGAGCAAGGGGAAATCTGTAAAATTGCTGATTTCGAAGAAAGAGAGACAACCAGAAAACCCGTAGCACCCTTCACTACTTCTACTCTACAGCAGGAAGCATCTCTAAAACTAGGATTCTCGCCTCGGCGAACAATGTCTGTCGCTCAGCAGTTGTACGAGGGAAATTTTGAAATCCCTGGGTACAGCGGTGGCTTGATCACTTACATGCGAACAGACTCAACAACGCTCTCCGAAGAAAGCTTACAACAAGCTAAACAAGTAATTCTTTCAGAATATGGGAAAGAGTACGCTATTAAAAAGCCACGTCGCTTTGCCACCACAGCCAAGGGTGCTCAAGAGGCTCACGAAGCGATCAGACCAGTCGACTTGAGCATGAAACCTCAGGAAGTTCGGGCACATTTAAGCCCTGAAATGGCAAAGCTTTATGATCTGGTCTGGAAGAGGATGATCGCCTGTCAGATGACTGAGGCAATCATAGCACGAACAACCCTTAAGTTGGCGGGCGGCCTTCAACAAGAGTGCCTCCTTGAGGTTAAGGGACAGCGGCTTGTATTTTCAGGATTCTTAAAAGCCTACACAGAGGGCTCTGAAAATCCAGATGTAGATCTTGAAAAAAAAGATGTGATCCTACCGAAAGTTGAGAAAGGAGAGGAAATGAGGATCAAGGAGGTGATTCCAGAGCAGCATTTCACCAAGCCCCCACCTCGCTATACTGAAGCAGGTCTAATTAAAAAACTGGAAGCAGAAGGGGTTGGTAGACCTTCCACATACGCTCCGACTATTTCCACGATTCAAGATAGGCAATATGCTGAAAGAGGAGAAGATAAACGGCTCAGGCCAACAGATCTTGGTGAGGTCGTTACAGATTACTTAGTGAATCACTTCACCGACATCGTGAATTTAAATTTCACCGCAAGAATTGAGGAAGACCTTGACGAGATCGCCAACGGAAAACGAGATTGGGTCTCTATGATGACCGAATTCTATCAGCCCTTTCACGATAACATTGCGGTAAAACAGGAGTTACCCCCTGACAAAGGGGAAAGGGTTTTGGGGACTGACCCTCAAACCGGCCGTCAGGTCAGCGTTAGGGTTGGTCGTTATGGTCCGATGGTTCAGATTGGCACTAAGGATGATGAAGACAAACCCAAGTTTGCATCACTTCCCAAGGATCGCAGCATGCATGAAATTCAACTGGAAGAAGCACTCAAGCTGTTTAGTCTTCCAAGACATTTGGGCAACTTTGATTCCTCTGAAGAGGAAATTATTGTTAATAGAGGCCGATTTGGTCCCTATGTGAAACTTGGCAATCAATTCTATTCTATCCCCAAGGAAATTGACCCTTTGCAAATTGATCGTGAAGAAGCATCGGAGTTAATCCGTCAAGGCAAAGAAAGTAAAGCAAAGCAGGTCTTACATGATTTTGGCGAAATTCAAGTGCTCAAGGGACCATATGGCCCTTACATAAAATACAATAAGAAGAATTTCAAAATCCCAAAAAACACTGATACTGAATCACTAGACAAGGTTACCTGCGAGCAAATTATCTCAGAAGCCCCACCTCCTCGTCCAAAGCGCAAAACCAAGGCCTCGTAATAGGTTGGAGACTTTGACTTACAGTCAGCACCCTACAACAACCATCTAATGATGTAGCTCCGAAGCATGCGAACTCAACTATCCGCACTCGCACTACTTGTGCTGAATTTTCTTATATTTCTGGTTCTGAACCAATTTCTGAACCCGCATCCGGATATGCTGGACCATTGGGTGTGGTCACGTTTTTTGAGTGCTTCCTACTACGAGCACCCTCCGATGGTGGCTTTTTTGATGCGCATCATTACCACCTTCAGTGGACATCACGAGACCGCCCTAGAGATCGGAGCTCAACTTGTAAATTTAGCTATTCTTTACTTGATCTATCGTTTAGCACTCTCCATTTTCCACGCCAGGGCAGCTTTCTTTACGCTTCTTGTGTTGAGTTCAATGCCCTACTTTACATTGGGAACTGTCTTTCTTCACATCACCCAGCCCTTTGTATTTTGTTGGGTGATAGCACTAATGCTGCTCGTCCGCTATCACCGAGAACCTCATCCTCGGTGGCTTATTTTTATTGGAATTGTCTGTGGGCTTGGAGCCTTATCCAAGTTCATCATGCTTCTCTTTTATATCGGACTTTTCTTTCATGCTTTGATCTATCGAGACGCCCGAGACATTTTGAAATCACCCTGGCTCTACATGGCTGGAGTGATTTCAATTACGATCTTTTCACCCGTAATTTTTTGGAATGCCACCCATGATTGGATTTCCTTCCGTTTTCAGTTTGGTAGAGGGATGGGGGGTGATGAATTTGGTGAAAATACGTTTCATTTTTTGATTGGCCATATAATTTTGTTTTCACCACTCTGGGCAACGTTGGGTTGGCTGGGATTAACAAGCTTGAAAGATCGTTTTCGTTCCGGTCAGCACCCTGAATCCGTCATTTTAGTGCTCTCAATGTATCCACTTTTCTTCTTCACCATCATGAGTCTAAGAGGATCGATCGCAGACCCACACTGGACCAACCTCTTTTACCTTGGCTTATCTATTCTTCTGGGCCAAGTACTCTCAATTCATTGGAAAAAATATAGGCTGGCCTTGGTTGGAGTAGCATTATTCATCAATGCCAGCTTGATCACAGCAGCCGTAGTTAACACCTATGATCCACTTTATGAATGGGAGGCTCACGAACTAGACAGTCCAAAACTTCTGATTAGTGATGGTATCCCTGAGGAAGTGATCAACAAGCTGGAAGCAAATCACAAAAGGCTCTACAGCTTTGAAGCTTTTGAGGAATTCCTAAGCAAACATCTCACAGATTCTGAAATTAAGACTTATGGTGACCAACTTAGAAAAGTCAGCCACGACACTTTCAACAATCGATTCAATCAGTTTATTCAGTGGCCAGAAACTGTTGATGAAATGAGGAAATTACTGGTTGCAAAGGGATTGGGTGATCCTCAATACATTGTCAGCAGAGAATACCAACTGAGCAGCGCTCTTAGTTTCTATTTCCCAAACCATCCATGGCCACACAGCTTGGAAAAGACTGAGAGAAATCTCTGGTCTCCAAGAGAGGAAGTGAAGAAGTCAGCTTTCCTCTTCGTTTGTTCTCTTTACGAATGTGATCACTCTAGTCGAATCTTTGAAAAGAAGATGGGAGTTCAACTGAATGACCTCGGAGAAATCTTAATGAGACAGGAAGGAAGGCTAATTCGTGCGCTGAGACTATACTCACCAGCAAATCTGGAATCAACTAAGATTGATCCACTAACCAGTCCAGCTACATCTGAATCGCGTTGAGATAAAACACACAGTCGGCTGATCACTTGACTCACGGTATTTTCACCAATAATATTAGATTATTTTGACTTTCCTCAATCATTAACTCTTTAGATAGAATTCTTGGTTCTGTCAAGCTCAACCACTCGTTTTAACCAAGCAAGAGGGACCATGGCGCAGACCATGTTTGAAAAGATTTGGAATTCTCATGTCATCGCCGAACAAGATGGCAATAATATCCTCTATATTGATCGTCACTTGGTCCATGAAGTCACCTCACCTCAAGCTTTTGAGGGACTGAAGATGGCGGGACGACCCATTCGTTGTACTAGAGCGACCTACGCCGTTCCAGATCACAATGTTCCAACCAAGGACAGAGATAAGCCAATTGCCGATCCCATCTCTGCCAAACAAGTAGAAACACTAAGACAGAACTGTAAGGAATTTGGCATCACACTTTTTGACTTGGGTGATGAGCGGCAAGGTATCGTACATGTGGTAGGTCCTGAACAGGGACTGACCTTACCTGGTTCCACAATTGTCTGTGGAGACTCGCATACGGCTACACACGGAGCTTTTGGAGCACTAGCATTCGGGATTGGGACGAGCGAAGTAGAGCATGTGCTCGCAACGCAAACTTTGCAGCAGCAGAAACCGAAGACCATGAAAATTGAGGTTCGTGGTTCTCTGCCAAATAAAGTGGGAGCGAAGGATATCATACTGGCGATTATCGGAAAGATTGGCACTGCCGGAGGAACTGGCTATGTACTAGAGTTCTGTGGTGAAGTGATTCGTGCACTTTCGATGGAAGGTAGGATGACTCTCTGCAATATGAGCATTGAAGCAGGCGCTAGAGCTGGAATGGTTGCTCCTGATGAGAGAACCTTCGAATACTTGTTAAATCGTCCCTACGCCCCCAAAGGTAATGAATTCGAGCAGGCAGTTAACTTTTGGAAACAGCTAACTTCAGACGAAGGAGCTACATACGACAAAGTAGTGATCTTAACAGCCGAAGATATCCTTCCACAAGTGACCTGGGGCACGAACCCTGGCATGGTCACAGACATTCATGGGCAAGTTCCAGATCCTAAGCAAATTGAAGATACCAACCAACGAAGAGCCATCGAACGCGCTTTAGCTTACATGGATCTCCAACCAAATACTCCGATCGTTGAAATCAACATTGATCGAGTCTTTATTGGTTCATGCACGAACTCTCGAATTGAGGACCTCCGCAATGTTGCAGAATTTGTGAGGGGGCACAAAGTCAATCCTAAGGTTCACGCGATGATTGTGCCTGGGAGTGGGCTTGTGAAGAATCAGGCTGAAAAGGAAGGGCTTCATCATGTTTTTGTCGAAGCAGGTTTTGAATGGAGAGAACCCGGCTGCTCAATGTGTCTCGCAATGAATGACGATATTCTACAACCGGGTGAACGATGTGCGTCGACCAGTAATCGAAATTTTGAAGGCAGGCAAGGGAAAGGTGGACGTACCCATTTGGTGAGTCCCGTCATGGCAGCTGCCGCCGCAATCTCAGGACACTTTATAGATCCACGAACTCTTTAACTGACCCTACTGGAATAAGAATGCAACCATTTCAAACACTCACTGCGACAGCAGCTAAGTTGGATCAGGTCAATGTTGATACTGATCAAATCATTCCGAAGCAATTTTTGAAGAAAACTGAACGGACTGGCTTTGGAATTCATCTTTTCCATGACTGGCGCTTTCTTGACGATGCTGGGCAAAATCTAAATCCTGACTTCATCCTAAATCAGTCCCGTTATCAGGGTGCTCAAATCTTAGTTGCAGGAGACAACTTTGGCTGTGGCTCCAGCCGAGAGCATGCTCCTTGGGCTCTTCTCGATTATGGTTTCCAAAGCATTATTGCTCCGAGTTTTGCGGATATCTTCTATAATAATTGCGCTAAAAACGGTATTTTACTCGTAGCTCTGCCAGAGGATTCTGTACAGCATCTTTTCACAGAAATTGAAGAAAATGTTCGCTGTGAACTAACAGTTGATCTACCCAACCAAAAAGTCCAGAGCCCAAAAGGATTGAAATTTAGTTTTGAAATCGATCCATTTGTCAAACATCGGCTACTAAACGGACTGGATGACATTGGATGGACATTACAATTCCAGTCAGAGATTGAGAATTTTGAGGCAAGTTACCAGAAACAAGCTCCCTGGATGTTTGTCCATTAATGACAAGGAAATATGAAAATCAACATCGCCATTGAGGCAACTCCACAGGAGATTCGCGAGGTCTTTGGCCTCCCAGACATTCAAGACGTTCAAGGGCTCTTCCTGAAGCAATTTCAGCAAAACTTAAAGGATGGGCAGGTTGACAAAGATGTGGTGAGCGAACTTATGGGGCCAACTCTGCAGTTTAGCAAGAATTTCATGGACTCCATGATGGAAAATATGGAGTCCATGTTGAACCAGGCCAATCAATCAACTTCAAATCAACAGGAGACCATGAAGGACTCTTCTTCCTCAAAATCCAAGCAGCAACCGGTGTCCTCCAAGGAATACTGAGCCTTGGGAAATTTCCTGTTGCGTCGACTCCTTCTGTTGATTCCAGTTCTGTGGGGAGTGGCAACCCTCGTCTTTATGCTTCTACATTTCATACCTGGGGATCCTATCGACTTGATGCTGGGGGATTCTGCCCTAGGTACTGATCGAGAAATTCTTAGAGACCAACTGGGCCTCAACGACCCTTTGATTATTCAGTACATTAGATACTTTGGTGACCTCTTACAGGGAGACTGGGGGACTTCTCTTTTTAGCAAGAAGCCAGTATTTGAGGAAATCATGGAACGCGTCCCAGCAACCATGGAACTGATGTTTGGTGCCATGGTCGTGACGATTCTGGTGGCAATGCCACTTGGACTGATTGCTGCTGTCAAAAAAGGCACTTGGATCGATCAGGGATCAATGATTTTCTCTTTGCTGGGTGTCTCCATTCCAAATTTTTGGCTTGGGCCAATGCTGATCCTGCTGTTCTCAATCCATTTCGACCTTTTGCCGGTTAATGAGAGAGGTGGTTTGGAACATCTCATTCTTCCAGCATTGACCCTTGGAACTTCATTGGCTTCTATTCTGGCCCGGATCACTAGATCTTCGGTAGTTGAAACTCTTCAGGCTGAATATATCCGTACCGCCAGATCAAAAGGAATTTCAGAATTACGGATTCTTTTACGACATGCGCTCCGAAATGCCCTCATTCCAATCGTCACCGTGATTGGCCTACAAATCGGGGTTTTATTGAGCGGGGCGATTATCACCGAAGCCATCTTTGACTGGCCTGGTCTAGGCAACTTGTTGATCTCTGCAATCAACAGTAGAAATTATCCTTTAGTTCAGGGTTGCGTGCTGTTCATTGCCGGAAGCTACGTCATGGTAAATCTAGTGATTGATTTACTATATGCTTATTTAGATCCTCGTATCCGCCTCTCATGAGCCGTCCCCCAGGCCGTATTCGCCTTTATTCTCTTATCCTCCTCAGCTTTTTTGTAATTCCAGCGTTGCTGGCTCCTTGGATTGCCCCGCATGACATTGACCAGATGGATTTGATCCGTCAACTGGAGACACCTTCTTTCGATCACTGGATGGGACTTGATGAAAACGGCAGTGATATTTTTAGTCGCCTGCTGGCAGGAGCACGTATTTCACTCTATGTTGGCTTTTGGGTCATTGGTATTTCAACTGTGATTGGAGTGAGCCTGGGTTTACTCTCAGGCTATTTTGGAGGCTGGCTAGATATTGTGTTGATGAGAATCGTAGACGTTCTCCTGGCATTTCCAGGATTATTGCTGGCAATTGCCCTTGTGGCGGTCCTTGGGCCTGATATCAACAATGTCATCTTGGCCTTGTCGGCACTTGGTTGGGTTGCTTACGCTCGACTTGTTAGAGGACAGGTACTGTCGGTTAGGGAAGAAGAATACGTGCTAGCTGCTAGAACATCAGGGATGCCATCGTGGAGAGTGATGTTCCTCCATCTTTTACCAAACATTTTGCCACCAGTGATTGTTCAAACCACTTTCAGTTTAGCGGGCACTATCATTTCTGAATCCAGCCTTAGCTTTCTGGGCCTAGGAGCTCCCCCTGGAACTCCAAGTTGGGGAGCTATGCTTTCTGAAGGCCGATATGTGTTGTGGGAAGCTCCCCATGTCTCTGTTTTTCCAGGCCTGGCTATTCTGTTTGTTGTAATGATCTTTAATCTCCTCGGAGACGCTCTAAGAGATTATTTTGACCCAAAATCCTAACATAATACCGGAGCGTTCGAGTTTTTAGTTCCCGGGTTGTATCAACTTTTATTGCTTTATAACTTTTGACAGAATCACAAACCTGAATCAAGATTTGGTCAGACAATTTAAACTTATCAAAAGTAGTCCCAAATTACTGAATCAAAATACTAATTGATTCTTTTCAGATGCATTTTTAGCAAAGACGTTTGACATAATTCATTTCATGACGCTATATTTATCGGCTGGTTAATCAGGAATCTTCTTCCTGAAAGCCCTGAAGAATAATTCTCTAACTATTTGCACCCCGTAATTACAAGATGTAAATTAAGCGGTCCATCAAAAGTGGAATGGAACCCACCTGAAATGTGCTAATCCAGAGAAAATAGATTCAAACCATGAATTCAATGTTAATTTGGAGTCCCAAAATGAAATTATTGAAATCGTTTGCGACCAGTGTCGCTGCGGTAGCCTTGCTGGCAGGATCAGTCATCGCAGGTGGTCACTCAGAACGCTACGTAATGATCACTCATGGCGAAGGAAAAGATCCATTCTGGCCAGTAGTTCAAAAGGGCGGTGAGGATGCTGCTCGTGCAATTGGAGCCGAATTCGAATACATCTACAATCCTTCAGCTGATATGGCTGATATGGCGAGTTCAATCCAAGCTGCTGCCGCTACACAGCCAAGCGGTATGGTAATCTCACTACCAGATCCAGATGCTCTTGGTCCAGCGATCAAAGCAGCTGTTGCAGCTGGTATCCCTGTTGTCACAATGAACTCAGGATTGGAATCATCTGCAAGCTTGGGAGCATTGATGCACGTTGGACAGCCAGAAAGATTGGCTGGTCAAAAAGCAGGTGGACGAGCAAAAAGTGAAGGAGCTTCTAACGCTCTGTGTATGATTCAAGAGGCTTACAACACTGCTCTTGTAGATCGCTGCGAAGGTTACGGCGAGCAAGTGCCCATCAAATTTGTTGATACCACGTCTGATCCCGCTACAATTACCACACGTGCTACTGCTGCACTACAAGCTAATCCTGGAATTGATGCTGTACTATCCGTTGGTCCGCATGTTTGTTCAGGTGTTGCAAAAGCCATGGATGATTTGGGTGTGAGTGTTCATCATTCCTGCTTCGACCTTAGTCCAGAAGTGATGGACCTAATTAATGCTGATAAAGTGTCATTCACTATTGATCAGCAGCAACGTCTGCAAGGTTACATGCCAGTGATTGTTTTGCATCTCTATAACAATGCAGCAGGCTTGTTGCCAGGCGCAAACATCCCATCTGGCCCTGGATTTGTAGACAAGTCCAATGCTTCCTCTGTTTCAGCTCTTGCCGGCATCGACCGATAAGCTGGTCACAGAAACTTAAAATCAGAAAAGGACTGCAGAAATGTAGTCCTTTTTTTTTATCTGAAGATCAAAATGAGCTCTGACACATCGAACCCGGCAAAAAGAAATGAGGCCGATCGGCACAGGCAAAAAAACTGGTTTCAGACAATGCTTGCACGCCCTGAGATAGGCCCTCTTGGAGTCATGCTTTTACTGTTTGGAATGCTGGGCTATTTCTCCATTCCGGAAGGTCAGTTTTCTCTCAATCCTTTCACGGGAGAAGGATTTAATGCACTTGGAATCCGAAATAACTTTCGAGTAATTGCCCAGCTAGGAATTGTAGCATTAGGTGCTGGGATGTTGATAATCTCTGGCGAATTCGATTTATCTGTTGGCTCTATGATTGGCTTTGCGGGTGGGTGTATGGCTATGATCCTAAAGTGGGGGTTCGCAGTAATTATTCCTTACCCATCATTTGCAGCTGGTTTCACGATCGAAGGTTTTCGACTTTTTGAAATTCAAAACGTTTCCCCTTTGACGGCAATCCTCATCACTCTATGTTTAACCTTATCATTTGGATGGTTTCAGGGATGGTTTATTGTCAAATCAGGGATTTCTTCTTTTATAGTTACGCTGGGAGGCCTCTTCTTCCTCAGAGGTTTGACTGAAGTCAGTTACCGAGCTTTCAACAAGAAAGAGGACCAAACCGCTGGCTCAACTACAGTTACTGATCTACCAGACATAAAAAGTATTATTGAGGTTCCTGGGCTTGGAGAAATGGAACGTGAGGCTGCTATGTCATTACCTAATAATCAACTCCTGGAAATTCTTAAAACTGCACCAGAGTCGACCGTTGCTAAACTGACTGAACAACTCAGCTACGCGAATGAAAAAGTAGCAGCTACCAAAACAGTTCTTCAAGAATCGAGAATGACTCAGACGCTCCAGCGTTCCTTGGACAATGCTATCCAGTCTGGTAATGAAGCGATGCAGAAAATGCTACAAGCTAAGATAGAAGCTGGAGTACAGGTTCCCGAAGTAAAAGCAAAAGTGGTAACGGATTTTGACTTAGCCAAAGCCTATATTGATACCTTTCCGACAGCTAGACCTGTAGCAGAATTTTTTGGGGGTGATATCCTCAAACCCTTATTCGATTGGCTCTATTTCACAGTTGACTGGAACGTCAATAATTTTGGGAACCAGTTTGCTCCAGGTTTATATGCTTGCGTGATGATTTGGCTGATTATGGCTTTATTCTGCTACATCGTCCTGAGTAAAACTCAGGCAGGAAATTGGATTTATTCTACCGGTGGTAATCTCAGCGCTGCCAGAGCTAATGGGGTTCCAACTAATCGTGTGAAGATATCGCTGTTTGTGTTCACAGCTTTTTGCGCTACGATGTTTGCGGCCTGCCAGGTTTTTGAGGTGAACACTGCGGACACAGCTAAAGGGAATCTGAAGGAATTAGAAGCCATAGCTGCTGCTGTAATTGGAGGAGTTATACTGACAGGAGGCTTTGGGACCATTCTAGGGATTTTGCTCGGTACAGTTATCTTCGGGATTGCGAAAGAGGCTTTTTTCTATATTCCCGGAGTCGACGGCTCATTCTACAGAGTCTTCCTTGGAGCAGTTCTAGTAAGTGCTGCACTAACAAACGAAAATATTCGTAAACGAATCATTGGGAGTGTGTAGCTATGAATGATCTAAAACCTTTGATTGAGGTAAGAAACCTCGTCAAAAAATTTGGGAGTTTTACCGCCCTAAACGGAATTGACCTTGATGTCTATCCTGGAGAAGTACATGCCCTCCTTGGCGACAACGGTGCTGGCAAGTCTACGCTAATCAAAGCGCTCTCCGGAGTACACTCGCCGACAAGTGGTGAAATCAAGGTTGATGAAGAAATAGTCCATTTCCGGTCTCCTCGAGAGGCTTCCGACGCAGGTATAGGCACCGTATATCAGGATCTAGCTTTAAACCCTTTGGCTTCAGTAACCAGGAATTTCTTTTTGGGCAGGGAGATTAAAAAAGGATTTGGACCGTTTGGACTGTTACAAATGAAGGAGATGAACGCAATTACAATTGCAGAGATGAAAAAGATTGGGATTCACATCTCAAATCCAGATCAACCTGTCGGGACTATGTCAGGAGGACAACGACAGACTCTGGCTATCGCAAGGGCAATCTATTTTGGAGCAAAGATCTTAATCCTAGATGAACCCACTTCGGCCCTGGGTCAAAAACAGCAAATGGAGGTGTTAAAAACCATCCGGAATGTACAAAAGCTTGGAAATATTGCGATCATACTTATCACTCACAATGAAATTCACGCCCAACTGATTGCTGACCGATTCACATTTCTAAGCCTTGGGGAAGTGATTGGAAGGGGAACAGCTCAAGAACTTGAGGGAGATGAAATCAAGAAATTGATGGCCGGTGGTGCAGAATTGGGAGATTTGAAGGCAGAACTGGCTGCTTAAACAATTTAAGTTCATCTAGCTCCAGTAATGCTAATGAAGTATTTCTGCGCTTCTGAAAATGTTGTTTTAAAGGCATCACGTCAACTTTTGCCAAGCAGATTGCCATTCGCTGTCTCGAATATCCCACTCTCGCTCACCTAGTTGTGGCCCAGAAACTTCCAATAATAGCCACTCTAAATACTGTGCGACAAGTTCTGACGTTATCAACGCTCCAGTTGCTTTGTATTGTCGGAATTGTTCTACCCTTGGAAAGTTTTCTGGATCAAGAGTTCGAATTTCCTCTTGCATTGGAGTATCCACAATTCCTGGTCTAACACTTCCAAACCAAATATTTTTTTGAGCCAGTTCATCTTTGAGCAATTGCCCAAGCATGTATAAAGCAGCTTTAGAGGTACAATACATACCCCAGCCAGGAATCCCTTTATGAGCAGCCCCACTAGAAATATGAATCACTCGACTATTTTGAACCAGGTTGGGTAATAAAGCTTGAGTCAGAAACAAAGGCCCTTCAACATTAGTTGCCATATGTGTTCTCCAGTTCTCTGGATTCTGGTCTAATATCGGACCTACAGGACCTAAAACAGCTGCATTATGTACCAAAAAATCTAAGGTTCCCTTTGCTTCATTAACGATTTTTTGACGATCTTGAATTTTCCCCACATCTGCTGAAATAAATTTAATCTTATCAGGACTTTCTTGAGCCACTTCCTGAAGCAAACTTAAACGTCGACCAACAATTGTCACCAGCCAACCTTTCTTCGCAAATCTTTCCGCAAGCGCTCGCCCAATTCCAGTGCCACCTCCGGTAATCAGTATATGCTTATTCATCTCGCCTCATAGAAAAACAGTTTATTCAGTCGACTTACTAACTGTCACAGGAACCAACTTAGAAATTGGGGTAAAACTCCTGTCAGCAAAGTATTCGACGGCAATCAATTCATTTGTTTCTGGGAAATATGATGCCGCACATCCTTGCGGAATACTGTAACGCACCGCATGGAATCCCGAAACTTTACGTTTCCTACCATCTTCCATGTGGCTCTGGATAACAACTTCTTGACCCTGATCCAGACCCAAAGAATCCATGTCTTTGGAATTCATAAGAATGACTCTGCGAGTTCCAAAAATTCCACGATAGCGGTCATTCATTCCGTAAACTGTGGTGTTGTATTGATCATGCGAACGAATAGTCATAAGTCGCAATTGGCCATTGGGTAGCTTGAGAATTGGTAAAGGCATAGCGATAAAGCGAGCTTTCCCGGTTTTGGTATTCCATTCTCTTTCAGATGCTGAATTGTATAATCGAAAACCACCTGGCTTTTTTATCTTTCGATTGTAATTTGCAAACAATTTTGGCAGCACAGACTCGATTTTATCCCTAATCAATCCATAATCATCCTCAAGTGCTTTCCACATCTTTTGGTTCTTTGGGAACGCAGCCTTCGCCATACCAGCTACAATGGCTACCTCTGATCTCAAATGGGCAGAGGCTGGCTGATTTTTTCCTACTGAAGCATGAACAGCACCCATTGAATCTTCAACTGTTACAGACTGTTTACCTGAAGCTTGAACATCCAACTCTGAACGCCCCAAACATGGTAAGATCAGTGCTTTTTTCCCGTGAGCCAAATGAGTTTTATTCAATTTTGTTGTGACCTGCACAGTCAATTCACAATTTGTTAGCGCCTCCGCAGTTCTTGAGCTATCTGGAGTAGCTCTGGCAAAATTACCCCCCATTGCCATGAATACTTTAACACTTTTTGACTCCATCGCTTTTATGGTTTGGACAGTGTTAAAGCCAGAATTTCTTGGGGAGGATATTCCAAACTGATGATCCAGATTCTTTAGGAAAGACTCACTTGGGTGCTCAGTGATTCCAACTGTCCGATCCCCCTGGACGTTACTATGTCCTCTCACTGGACATACCCCTGAACCTGGCTTCCCAATATTCCCACATAGAAGTAATAGATTTACAATACACTGAATCGTAGAGACGGCATGTTTCTGCTGTGTTAGTCCCATGGCCCAGCAAGCAATGACTTTTTTAGAATTACAGTAAAGGAATGCTACTTCTTCAATCTGGGCTCTGGAAAGACCCGATTCAGATTCAATAACTGACCAATCAGTTCTTCCGATTTCATCTCTAAATTCTGAAAAACCAGACGTATGATTCTCAATAAACTCTTTGTCCAGAATGTTTTTCTGCGTTTTATCTGCGGTAAGAATAGCCTTGATCAATCCATGTAGCATAGCTAAATCACCTCCAATTATTGGTTGGAAGTAGTGAGTAGAGATAGATGAGGATGTCCCTGTCAACATTTGTAAGGTTTCCTGAGGATGAATAAACTTTTCAAGACCACGTTCTAGGATCGGATTAAAGGTTACTATTTGACATCCCCTACGAGCAGCTTGCTGAAGCACCGATAGCATCCTAGGGTGGTTAGTACCTGGATTTTGACCGATGACAATGATCAAGTCTGCTTCTTCAAAGTCCTCAAGCTGAACTGTACCCTTACCAATGCCTACCGACTCAGTTAGGGCTACCCCACTTGACTCATGGCACATATTTGAACAATCAGGAAAATTGTTTGTACCCAATGTTCTGCCGAGCAATTGCCAGAGAAAGGCCGCTTCGTTACTAGTTCGTCCAGAGGTATAGAAAACAGCCTGGTTTGGATCTGCCAATATTCGTAATTGTTCTCCGATTAATTGAAATGCAGCATCCCAACTGATCGGGGTGTATTGATCGATTTCTTGATCATAAACCATTGGTTCGGTCAATCGTCCTTGCTGTTCCAAATCATAGTCAGACCAAGACCTCAAAGATTTTACTGTATGGTTCTTAAAAAACTTTCTGGTAACGCGCTTGCTGGTAGACTCTGCGGCTAGCGCTTTAACCCCATTCTCACAAAACTCTGTAATAGTAGTTTTTCCAGGCTCTGGCCAGGCGCACCCTGGGCAATCAAAGCCGTTGGGTTGATTCATCTTCATCAAAGCAGGGATCGCATTGATTGCCCTCTCTTGCTTTAATGTCTGGACACTCGCCGAAAGGGCGCCCCAACCACCAGCTGGTCCAACATAGCTATTTATATTCTTGCCAACAACAAAGTCATCTGACATCTAATTTCCCTGAAATTTGGATTAATTTCCTGATCAATTTTTAAAATAATAATGGTTCGATCACAAGTCTTCAGAATTTTTGAGTGATTGATTTTACAGATCAAATAAGTTTTTCGAAAAACTTCTTTTAAAAGTCGCAGATGATCGTCAAATGCCTATTAAGCCAAAATTCTTGCTTGTAACCACTTGTGCTCTTATTATCAGATTCAGATCGAAACAGAAAAATGAAAGATTCTTTGAAATCAACTCAATACCACACCAACATTGGGTAAGAAATTCATCATTCTCCAAGTGAAATATTTCTTCAAATTATCGACATGGAAGGACTCAAATGAAAACTAGAGCAGCCGTTGCTTGGGAAGCAGGCAAACCTTTAGAAGTCACAGAAGTTGATTTAGATGGCCCAAGGGAAGGTGAAATTTTAATTCGTAACGTCGCCACAGGGGTTTGCCATACCGATGCTTTCACTCTTTCAGGTGAAGATCCAGAAGGACTATTTCCATCAATCCTTGGCCATGAGGGTGGTGCAATTGTTGAGGAACTTGGTAAAGATGTAAAGAGTGTAAGCGTTGGGGATCATGTAATACCCTTGTATACCCCAGAGTGCAACGCCTGTAAGTTCTGCATGTCTGGTAAAACCAATCTTTGTGGAGCAATCCGAGCCACACAAGGTCAAGGCCTAATGCCTGATAAAACTTCTAGATTTTCAAGCAAAGGTAAGCTCATTTGTCATTTCATGGGGACATCGACTTTCTCAGAGTATACAGTCTTGCCAGAAATCTCAGTTGCCAAAATCACTAAGACTGCCCCTTTGGAAAAAGTATGTTTGCTGGGATGTGGAATTACGACCGGACTTGGAGCAGTTTGGAATACTGCAAAAGTAGAAGCAGGATCGACAGTAGCAGTTTTTGGCCTGGGTGGAGTAGGGTTAAGTGTTATCCAAGGGGCCGCGCACGCTAAAGCAGAAAGAATTATTGCTGTCGACATAAATCCTGATCGAGAGACTTTTGCAAGACAGATGGGAGCGACTGATTTTGTAAACCCGAAAGATTATGATCTGCCAATACATCAGTTTATTGTAGACCTTACTGATGGGGGGGTGGATTATTCATTCGAGTGTGTGGGCAACGTAGAACTGATGAGATCTGCTTTGGAGTGTTGTCATAAGGGTTGGGGTCAATCGATTATCATTGGGGTAGCCGGTTCAGGACAAGAAATAAGTACACGTCCTTTCCAGTTAGTGACAGGTCGCATTTGGCGTGGCTCAGCATTTGGCGGAGTCAAGGGGCGGTCTCAATTGCCTGGTTATGTCAATTTATATCTTCAAGGAGATATCAAGGTCGACGAATTCGTAACACACACAATGCCCTTAGAGGATATCAATACAGCGTTTGACCTGATGCATGAGGGAAAAAGCATTAGATCTGTTATTAAATTTTGATTTTGGATACGAATGACAAAGCTTAAAAAAATTGGCGAGAGCAAAACTTTTGGTGGTTGGACAAAAATGTTTCAACACTACTCTAAGTCATGCTCTTGTGTTATGAAATTTTCCGTCTTTCTCCCACCACAAATGGGAAGGGGGCCTTTACCAGTTCTGACCTGGCTATCTGGGCTGACCTGTACCCATGAAAACTTTATCACGAAAGCCGGCGCTCAAAAGTTTGCTGCTGAACACGGAATCGTGCTGGTTGCACCTGACACCAGCCCTAGAGGAGTAGGGATTGAGGGGGAAGAAGAAAGTTATGACCTTGGTACAGGAGCCGGTTTTTACCTAAACGCAACACAGGAAAAATGGTCTGAGCACTACCAAATGTACGATTACATTGTAGAGGAACTACCCATTTTGGTTGCTGATCAGTTTGATATAATTCCTGATCGGCAAGGAATTTTTGGGCACAGCATGGGAGGTCATGGTGCTTTGATGATTGCGTTTAGAAATCCTGATCGATTTAAATCAGTTTCGGCGTTTGCTCCTATTTATGCGCCTTCGCAATGTGATTGGGGTCGTAAGGCATTCAGCAATTATTTGGGTGAAAACCGCGAAGACTGGAAAAGTTATGATAGTCATGAATTGTTCAGTCATACATCAGGGCAAATTCCACTACTAGTAGATCAAGGAGATGCTGATCAATTTTTGGAGAAAGAGCTTAATTTTAATCTTTTTTGTCAAACAGCATCAGAAAAGGGCCTCCGTGCAAATTTAAGGCTGCAGAAAGGCTATGATCATAGCTACTACTTTATCGCCAGCTTCATAGAAGAACACATTCGACATCACGCTAAAGCTCTCTGCGAATAATTCTGCAAAATCTAAAAACTTCCAAATAAACTCCCTGCCAAAAATTTGACGCGATTCATTTTTAAAGCAACTAACCCTTGGGCAAAAACAGAGAAAGTAAATGCTCCAAAGAAACTACCATACCCATACGTACCGATGTAAGCACGCTACTGGTGACGTTATTGACTACGCTAAAGTAGCAATTGAAGCCGATCTGACTACTTTAGGGATGTCTGACCATGCCGCACTACCTGATAATCGCTGGAATAACGTTAGAATGTCGATGCTTGAATTAGATGATTACGAAGAAGCCATTGAACTTGCGCGAAAGGAGTGTCGCGATTTGACAATTTTAAAAGGGATGGAATGCGAGTATGTCGAGGAATTTCATAGCTACCTAGAAGATGAACTTTTAGGTGAACGTGGGTTTGATTATCTGATCGGAGCCGGGCATTACACCCCATTCGAGGGAGGATGGCTCAATTCATTCGAAGAATTGAACAAAGCAGCACATCTGAGAGCCTATGCGTCTTTTTTAGGAAAAATCATGTCTACAGGGCTCTTTGCATTCATCGCCCACCCGGATATCTTTGGCTGCAGTAATGATAAATGGAATGATGATCTTACAGAATGTTCACATGACATCCTGCAAGCCGCAGTGGAAACTGGTATACCGCTTGAGATCAATGGACTTGGTCTAAGAAAAATACCTAAGCAGACACCTGAAGGCCCAAGGCCCCAATATCCCTGGATACCTTTTTGGGAGATAGCCCAAGAGTATCCAATCAGGGTTATCTGTAATTCAGATGCTCATCATCCAAAAGATGTAGCGGGTAAATTAGATGAGACAGAACAATTGGCGAGAAGATTGAATCTAAATTTAATAGAAGAACTGCCTATTTAGGCTTCGAAAATCCTTGATCTTTACGAGGTTTTTTCAATCATTTCTGAATGTGCAACTCTCTAAGATCAAGATACTGTAGTGACCAATCGTGAATTTGCTTACAAATATTTAGTCTATTGGATCGGACTGAGAGATCCTCATCCATCACCATGACATTTTCGAAAAACCTCTCGATTTTTGATTCCAAAGATATCGCTAGATTGACAAAGTTTGAACTTCCCTGAGCGTCATTTGTCAATTGCTGAGCAGCATCCCAGAGTTCTTTTTCAGCATCCTCTCTGAATTTTTCTGAATTTACTGCATTCAAATTAGCATCTGAATTTTTTACCCAAATATTGAAGGGTCTTTGGAGTGCGTCAAGTGCTTTTTTGAGGGCTTCGTTTTTAAATTCTCTCATCAATTGCTCACCAAGTTCCAACTGTGAAGCTGGAACTAAATTACCCTTCTCTAAAGCAAGAAGAAGATCCGTTCGAAACCCATATTGATCCTGAAGCAGATATCTTTGTCTTTGTTGAAGAAATTCTAGCACTTGTTCTTGAATGATTGACCAGTCCAGTTCCAGAGACTGTTTATCTTTAAGTACTCCCAATGATTGATCAATCAGATAATTCAGATTCAAGGGGAGTTTAAGTCCCAAGATCAGTTGGAGAATTCCTTGTGCGGCTCTACGCAATGCAAACGGATCAGCTGCGCCCGTGGGAATTTTTCCTAGTGAAAAAGCAACCGATAACAAATCGATACGATCAGCCAACGCAACTGGCCAGGTGATTGGGTCTTGAGGAAGCTGATCCTCCGCATTTCCTGGCAAGTAGTGCTCTCTTATCCCTCTACAAACCCTCTCAGACTCCCCCAAAATTTTCGCGTACCTCTCTCCCATGATTCCTTGCAATTCAGGGAATTCATTAACCATTAGCGTTTGCAAATCGAACTTACAGAGTTTGGCGACTTTTTTTGCTTCGTCCTTTTCTTTTTGGTCAAGCATAAGACTTTTAGAGAATCTTTCCGTTATCAACTGAATTCTCTCTGTACGATCTTGTTGACTGCCTCTCTCTGGAAAAAAGATCGCGTTTGCTGCTTTTTTTTCAAAATCTTCCAAAGCCCCTTTTTGGTCTTCCTGATAGAAGAAGCGGGCATCACTCAGTCTGGCTCTGATTACTCTCTCATTTCCCTGCCGCACTGTATCCAAACCGTGTTCGTTTCCGTTTCGGATAGTAACGAAGTAAGGCAGAAGGTTGGTGCCATTTTTTTCATATACGGGGAAATAACGCTGGTGAACTGCCATTGAGGTCACAAGAACCTCGTTGGGCAGTTCTAAAAAAGCTTCATCAAAACTACCAACTATGGCCGTTGGCCATTCCACTAAATTTGTCACTTCCATCAACAGTGCTGGATCAACTTCAACACGCCATTTGTATTTTCTCTCAAGTCCCTGGATTTGTTCTTCTATTCTTTCACGACGCTTAGAAGGCGAAGCGATAACCCATTGATCTCTCAAATTATTTTCATATTCGTCTGCCTGATCAATGGTAAAAAAGTCTTTGCTAAGAAATCGATGCCCACAGCTTCGATTACCGCTTCTCACCATTTCAAGTTCAACAGAAATAACTTCACTATTCCAAAGGCAAGTTAACCAACGGATTGGACGGACAAAGCGTTGGCGGTAAAATCCCCAGCGCATATTTTTTGGGAAACGCAAAGCCTGAATCCATTCCACGATCGATGTTTCTAGGATTTCTTTTGTCGGTCTTCCCTTTAAATGTTTGATAGCGTAGAGATATTCCTTGCCAGAAAAATCTCGAACTTCTAGTTTTTCGGGATCAATTCCATTTTTCTTTGCAAATCCAAGAGCAGCTTGTTTCCAATGGCCCTTCTCATCTTTGGCCATTTCAACGGGTGGACCCTTGATCTCTTCAATTCGATTAGCTTGTGATGCTGGCAAATTTCGGACAAGCAGTCCAAATCGCCTTGGCGTCCCAAAAATCTCAATTTGGCCACTAAGATTTTGTTGTTGGAGGGTTTTTGCAACAAGTTCACTGAGTTGTTCAATTGAGGGTTGGATCATCGAAGCTGGAACTTCCTCGAGTCCAATTTCCAGTAAAAATGAGTTCACACCACCTCCTTAGGCGCTAGCTGTTCAACCCAACCCTCTGCTGCAGTGCGATCTTTCATTAGAGGGAAACCAAGTTTTCGTCTTTCCTCCAGAAATAACTTGCAAACCCGTTGTGCCAGAGACCTCACCTGGCTGATATAGCCAGCCCTTGCGGAAACACTGATCGCTCCACCAGCATCCAGAAGATTGAACGTATGTGAACACTTCAAAACATAATCAAAAGCTGGGAACACGAGTTTACTTTCGAGTGCCCTGCCTGATTCCTGTTCGTACTGATCAAACCAGCGAATCAATTGGTCCGCATCCGCAATCTCAAAAGTATATTTCGAGTGTTCATATTCAGGATGTTTGAAAATCGCTCCGTAGCTTACACCCTCAGTGAATTCAATATCGAAAACGTTCTCTTTGTTTTGTAGATAGGTTGCCAAGCGTTCCAACCCGTAGGTTAATTCAGCAGCAACAGGATGACATTCAAGTCCCCCCACCTGTTGAAAGTAGGTAAATTGAGTTACCTCCATCCCATCCAGCCAGACTTCCCAACCCATACCCCATGCTGCCAAGGTAGGGGATTCCCAATTATCTTCAACGAAACGAATATCGTGCTCCATTGGATCAATCCCAAGTAGATACAATGAATCCAAGTACAATTCCTGAACATTTGCTGGTGATGGCTTGAGGATCACCTGATATTGATGATGTTGATAAAGCCGATTTGGATTCTCTCCATATCGACCATCGGCTGGCCTTCTGGAAGGTTCAACGTAAGCAACATTCCACTCTTCAGGACCAAGAGTACGAAGTGTTGTCATCGGATTCATCGTACCCGCCCCTGTCTCAATGTCATATGGGTTCATCAGCAAGCAGCCCTGCTCGTTCCAAAATCGATGCAGGGTCATGATCATGTCCTGTAAAGTCAGAGCTTTGTTCATTCTGTTTTAAATGGAATTGGTAAAATTGGTAGCGAGGATCAAACAACATCCTCACCGGCACCTGCCATGATGAGTTTGCCTTCCTCCTCTAGCTTCTTCACGATCTTAATAATTTTCTGCTGAGCGGTTTCAACGTCAGAGACCTTGACTGGCCCCATATTTTCAAGGTCGTCGTTCAACATTTCTGCAGCTCTTGTGGACATTGACTTCATGATTAATTCACGGACTGCATCACTGGCGGTCTTAAGCGCCATTGCCAAATCAGCCTTGTCAACATCCTTCAGCACTGTTTGCATCTGCTTACTATCAATTAATGTCAAATCTTCAAAGGTGAACATCAGTTCACGTATTTTTTCTGCCAGATCTGGATTAGATTCTTCGATTGTTGAAAGGATTCTTGTCTCAGAAGCCTTGTCAATAGAGTTCAAAATTTCAGCAACAGGTGCAACGCCACCAACCTTGGTAACCATACTACCAGCTTGTTTCATTTCATCCGAGAGAACCTCGTTCAGTTCGTTCACTACACCTGGGGGAATACTGTCAAGAGAAGCAATTCTGTAGACAACATCCGCCTGCAGGTTTTCAGGCAGGGTTCTAAGAACCCCTGCTGCTTGGTCAATATTTGTAAGATATGAAATAATGAGAGCAATGGTCTGGGGATGTTCAGTGCGGATGTAATTCGAAATCATTACTGGATCCATATACTGCAAAGCGTCTAACCCTACATCTTGGTCAGACGCATTCATCGATCCAGTAAGCTCTTTAGCTTTATCTGCTCCCAGTGCAGCGTTCAGAGCATTTTTGACGAAGTCTGGTGAAGCCATCAAATCTCCACCACCTCCGTCAGAAATAGATTGTCTGTAAAATTCTTCTAAAACTTGATCCAGTTCCTCCGAAGAAATGTCATTGAATCTAGTCATGTAATAGCCGACCTGCTGAATTTCGGCTTCTTCCAAGTTCTTCATGACTTCTGCCGCTCCCTCTTCGCCTAGCGCCAGTAAAAGGATTGCAGCTTTTTTGGGACCAGTGAGTTTACCTACAGCCATTCAACCTCCATGTCTTGGCGTAAAAAATATTACCACAATCCAAGTGGTATCAATTAGAAACTATCAAAGATTTCTTGGGAAAAGAATCTACACTTCCATCTCAAAAATGAGAAGCTAGTTGGCGTTTTTTTGAGCCAGCAAGGGGCACAACTACTGCATTTTGAGGCAAATCAAATTAGATTTTTTTTGGTTAACTATGAGACTTTTACTACTGATCGTTCTTTTTTTCAATCTCTCAAGTTTGTTGCAAGCGCAAACATACGACACCTCTTATTCAGAGTTGCGCCGACCTGGGCAAGCAGTCAGAAATCTAGGAATGGGAAATACTGGTGTAGCGCTGAGTGCAGACGAATCCGCACTCTACTACAATCCAGCAGGATTGGGCAGTGTCGACAGCTTAATGCTGAACGTCAGTTTCCTACTTGAAATTCCTGCAATAAGCGAACTTCAAGAGACGCAAGACCTGCTTTCTCAAGGTGCCAGTGTAACAATTGATTTGAAACACATTAGAAGTTTAAATTCATTCAGTTTCATCTTACCTTTCGGAGACTGGTTTACAGTTGGTGCAATTTACTCACTAGAATACAATGT
>JACLAC010004107.1_pt1 | contig 40332 bp, 31 predicted proteins | sample 8027881 | NCBI WGS metagenome assembly JACLAC01 (sample SAMN15725517, study PRJNA655200) | protist metagenome | isolation source: fluorescence activated cell sorting (FACS) single amplified genomes of... | place: Spain: Blaines Bay Microbial Observatory, Mediterranean Sea | collected 2016-01-19 | reverse complement strand
AAAAACCTTGTAGAAATCCACGGGCAAGCATTGGTAAAAACAGAAGAAATTGTACTTCGATCAGACCAAATTTGGGCCGACTTCGACAAAAATATGGTAAAAGCATATGGAAACGTGAAACTGGTGGTTGGTGACGAAGAAACTTTTTCGAACGAATTAGTTTACAATATGACAACTAAGGAAGGTGTTGTTCATGAAGGATTTACCTACAGCGAACCGTGGTACTATCGAGGCAAAGAAATTTTTAAAATCGGAGAGAATGAATCCTATATACGCGGAGGGTCGATTACCAGTAGCCCATTGAAACACCCTCACTACGATTTTTTAGCTTCGAACATCATCGTCAAAACCAACAAAGAACTCATTGCCAAACACGTTATACTGAGAATTGGCGGATTTCCACTTTTCTACTTTCCTGCTTATCGTCGGGACCTTCGCAAAGACAAACAGGCGAAACTTATCTTTAGGCTAGGCACAGATAGCTACCAAGGACCGTTCATGAGCATTGAACTACCCATTTCTCGACGACGTCGCCTTAACGGATCAATTATGTTCGATCAAAGTTCTCGTCGTGGTCGTGGAGGTGGTACTGACGGAGGATATCGCGTCAATGACGTTGGATTCGATGAGATATTCATTCCATTTCTACCAGATGCAACACCGAGTGAAAAAGTAAAATTAAGAGACCTCGCGTCAGAACTTGTCGATCGTTTAGACGGAGAGTTTGATCATTATAAACTCCGTCAGTTATTCTTCAAATATCTGATTACAGAAGAAGATATCAAACGTGCACATACAAAGATACAAGAAGTCCAAACTAAATTACGAGCTGAAAACGCTAACTTCGGAAAAATCGCCGAGGCTAACTCCGATGATGATCAAACCCGTTACCAAGGAGGAGATCTAGGGTTTCTAGTTCAAGGGGAAAGAGACCAAGACGGCAAGTTAAGGCTTGACCCAATCCTAGAAGAAGTAGCCTTCGCGCTCAAAGCAGGCGAAACCAGTAAAATATTGCAAACAAAATACGGATTTCATATCTTGAAGGTTGACCAAATTCTCGATATTTATGGTGCGCATGAGATTTCTCTACGTCGTATCGATATCGATATTAACCCTAGCGAAAAAACAAGGGAAACAACAAGAGAAACAGCTGAAAAAATACAAGAACGTGCTATTGAGGGAGAAAGCCTCTCACTACTTGCAAATGAATTTGAGGAAGCAGTAGTTTCTGACGTAAACAAAGGAACTGTGATGCCACTCAACAAAATGGACAGCCAATGGAAGTATTCAGTTCGTCGTCTCGAAAAACCAGGTGAAGTAACACCAACTGTAATGACAGACCAAGGTATCTATATTTTCCAACTTATTGAAAAAGAAGACACTCCACCCTTCGATAAAATCGCACGTGAATTCGAGGAAAAGGTTGGCAAATCTATGGTCGAAGAGTTTGAAAAGCGTCTAGCTGAAAAAGCTGAAGCTGAAAAAAAAGTGTCTGATCCAAAAGAAATAGACCAGAATGGAGAGTTGAAAGAAGAAGAAAAAATTAAAACCTATACAAAACACGGTTTTAAAGGTCGATGGGAACACGAACGTGCAGTTACACGAGAAGCACAACAACTCGACCGAGGAGAATCAAGCAACGTCATTGAAAGTAAAAAAGGATATCATCTAATTAATGTTAAGAAAAAACGAACTTACCGTGGGGATTTATTTTTCTATACCAATGACCAGTACTCATTTTCACGGGAAGAAGCCACCCGAATCGGACAGCGAACGGCCTTGCGATGGGGGCATTATCATAGCATCTACACACCATGGGACAATCGAGGAGAAGGCCGAAAACCATTAAATTTTATGGGGCGCATCGAATTACAATCTGAAAGTTATAAGGAAGGATTCGGAGATTCTGAATCAGCGATTGATTCGTTTGGTATGTTTACTTGGGGATCCGCATTCTCAGCAATCGACGAACTTGACACCGATGATGACGGCAACCTAACTTTCTCAACACAAACAATAGGTGAGTTTCTTGGTAGACTTCAAGTAAACCACAGCCAAGACCTAACCGGCGAAGGCACAAGAACTCTGCAGAAGCTTCCAGAAGTAAACGTTTCCTTATCCCGAATGCGGCTTAGTAATTTATCAATATTCAAAAATATCAATGACCGAATGGTTAAAATAGCAGAGAAAGTAAATACCGACACGCCTATTCTGTCCCTCTTAAGCTTCCCAACCTTAGAAAATGCCAGCTTTGATCTGGACCTGAACTTTGGAAATTTTTTCCGTGATCGATACCAAGAAGAGGAAAATGTATACTTGTTGGCAGGAGTCGTTGGCTTCGACGTACGAAAACAATCAACACTAAAAGTTTCATCGACCCGCGAAGCAAAACTGGATCTAAATCTAAATACTAACTTTGTTTGGCATGATAAAGACCGTGAAGGGAATCAACACATATTTCGTCGGATTTACGACATACAGGCTGATGTCAGCAATATCCTGTTTCGAATTTATGACATCAGTTTTATTCCCGGTGCTAGGAGAATGAGGCACCAAATGAATTCTACTGTCTCTGCCAGTTATGCTCCAGCTGTTGACCGTGAAGACAACTTATATCCGTTTGGACCAAGTACCTATTTCTATGAAGCAAAAGATCTGACCTACCGCTTCGATACCAGTATTGAAATCAAAACAAAAAAAAATAAAACACCGTTACGAATCCTTCAGTTCAGAACGCGGTTACGAGCAGACTACACTGATTACGCTGCTGAATGGGATCGAAAGTATGATTTCATTGAAAGTGACATAACAATTACGCCATTAGCCAAACAAAATATGAATATCATGATCCGTACAACACACAACCCAAATGAATCCGAACTCGACAAAAAACGATTCAAACAAGTTGGATTTAGATCAAACATTAACTATCGACAAGAAAAATGGGATTTTTCGATTGGCAACTCATTTAGTAAAAGGACATCTCGTGCATCCCGTCGAATTAACTTCAGTTTTCAGTTCCGGCCTAATTCGTTGATTGAAATCGATTTAGGAGCGGATTATGATTGGATTGAAAAACAGTTCTATTCACAACGAATGACACTACGTCGCAACTTAAACGTCTGGGATCTGCGAATTTCGTGGCACCGGGTTGGAATCAAACGTAGGCCTCCCTATAACAATGTACGCCAAGACTTCACATTCCAACTTAATTTACTAGCTGATCCAGCCGTCGCAGTTGGTCTTGGCTATGATGCGACAACCGAGACGTGGGGATTTCGTAGCCTGCCAGTGGGTGTACCTTATAACGCTTTTGGGGTTGGCAACGGACTAAGTAGATCTTATTTCTAACATGATTAAATATTGGTTTGAGGAATCTGTTTCCAACATTCGACACGGTGGAATAGTCAGTTTACTCAGCATCATTATCATCACACTGACCGTAATCATTTTGAGTAACCTGACCATTATTCGAAACTACCTACACAAAGAAATAAAAACTCTTAAAGCAGATGCTCCAATCATTGCCTTTTTAGAAGACAATTTAGATATAGAAATACTCAACAAACTGCGAATAGACCTCCAAAGAGCAAACGAAATCAGTAATATCACTTATATCTCAAAAGAAACAGCACTAAAAAAAAGCCAAGAGACATTTGGAAAATACAGCCAAGCTATCATGGATGGCTTCGCAGACATAAACCCACTTCCTGCCTCATTTGAAATCCATTTGAACGAGCCTATTCTCGACCCAAATTCCCTCCCAAATATCGCCAACTGGGTGGGCAGTCTTGCTGGCGTTGAAGACGTAACCTATGAACAATATAGCTCCAATTTTATCAATAAGACAGAAACGGTGATCCTAATATTTAGTATATTAATGGGAGGATCTTCAATCGTAATTGTTTCATTCTCAATTATGTTAACCGTCTATTTTAGAAGGGAAGAAATAAAGATCTTGCGAATGGTCGGTGCAGGACACCTATATATTATTCTACCATTGGTCAGTCAAGGAATATTTCTGGGCTTCATCGGTAGCATATTGGGATTATTGGGAATATACTTGATATTCTACCTACTGTCACAACAAATAGGCGACATCGAATTTATGACATCAACTCAATTTCTCGCTATCATCCTCATTGGTACTTTGCTTGGTTTTATTGGCAGTTTGCTGCCTATAAAACGCTATATGGAAGTTTAGATCGCTAAAAAACCAAATTTACATCCAATAATAACTCCACTTTCCATAGGGTTTTAGCCAGACCTACTCGCCAAAATCATCAGTAATTGCGTGTAAAAACTGATTATTTTCCTCAGCTGTACCAATTGTCACACGAAGACAATTTTCGAGTAACCCAGGACGATTGAGGTTTCGGATTAGCACACCGTGGCTCAATACTTTATTAAAAACTTGATCTGCAGGTTTGCGGGTCTGGAAAAGGATAAAATTAGAATCTGTAGGTGTTGGTCGGCACCAATCTATTGCAACCAGTCGATCATAGACTCGCTTTCGTTCCTCCAATATCGAGTTTACGTAGGGTTTAAGAATCTCCCTATACTTAATTATAAGCATGGATACGGCCTGTGAAAATCTATTCAAATTATAAGGCATCCGAACCTTGTTTACCTCAGATACAACATCCGGGTGTGCTACCATATAGCCACAACGAATCCCCGCTAACCCATAAGCTTTAGAGAATGTGCGAGTTACGATTAAATTCGGATGTTGATGGACTAAACTGAGCAATGATTTTCCTGAGAATTCGAAGTAAGCCTCATCTAGAATTAAAATGGTATCCGAACGCAACAGGATTTTGTGTAGAATATCCTCCGAAAACAGATTTCCAGTTGGATTATTTGGATAAGCCAAAAAGACCAAATTTTTGGAGTACTTATCAAGGTATGATTGCCATGTTTCGCCTATCAGCTCAAAATTTGAGCCAAGTTTTACCTCAGTAAATGGCACGCCAAAAACCTGAGCAAAAATTTGGTACATCGAAAAGGTCGGGCTTGGAAAAAAAGCCCGTACATCAGGCTTAGCAAATATTTGAAAAATGTAGCTGATCAGTTCATCTGACCCATTACCAACTACGACCAAGTCTTTATCAACGTTAACCATCCTAGATATTGCAGTCCTCAACCGGTCTGAACTCGGATCAGGGTAGCGATGAAATTTTAATTCACCAATTTCCTTTGAAACTTCCTTTAAAACTTCCTTCGGAAGGTCAAAAGGTGACTCATTAGCATCCAATTTCACACAGTGATCAGGCTGTTCCACATGATACGGGCTGAGTCCCGAAAGATCTGCCCGAAAAAATTGTTTTAGCTTCATTACCTATCTGTCATTCCTTAAATAAAGGATATACTAAAAAATCCCCTTCAAACAAATTAACAACCCAAGGTCCCTCGGATTATATCATTCCTAATAAATCAGTTCAACACAGACCAAGTCAATCAAATCAATAATATCGAATATTCGTTTGCTTGCATGAGACCAATCAAAACAGTATAATATTGCGATTATTTCAGCTGAATTTAAATGCAGGAAAAATAATCTAAAATTTCGTTTGGCAGTGTGTCCGCAATCGAAAACATAAGTGAACAAAGTGGCCTTATCTTTTCATGAAGAGGTTGGATCATCTCTCTCGATCTTTAATGATTCAAACCTAATTCTAACTTATAATTACCATAGAGATCTAAGCAAACCGTACTTCCATCCGGTTAATGCTCCTAACGCACAAAGTGTTACAAGCAATACCCCTGAGGATAATGCCAACCATCACGGACTTTGGTTCGGGTGGAGCAACGCAAATGGTATCAATTTTTGGGCTGGAGAAGAAGGAAAAATAGAGCACAATAAATTTCAAAAACAAGAGATTTCAGAGCATTTCGCGCAAATTATTAGTACCAGCAATTGGTCTACAGCAGACAAAAAAACGCTAATTGAACAAACCAGTGAGATAATTGTTCACGAACCTCTGGCCGATCAGCATATTATCGATCTTAATTTTTCGTTTCATCCCCTATCAGAAGATATCTTTTTGGCAGCAAGCGATAGTAGTTATGGCTTATGTTACCGGTCACCTTATCGAGAAAAACAAAAAGTAATCAACTCAGATAGCCGCATCGGAGAATGGGAAGTAAACAAAAAGCCAGCTACGTGGTGTGACCTCCTCGGTTTAGAAGATAATATGACGGTAGGAACAGCAATTTTCGACCATCCATCGAACCCTCGACATCCAACAAAATTCACTGCAATAGATGAAGATTTTGGCTTTATTTCCCCTGCACTTACCATGGATGAACCGTATACGATTAAAGCTGATGAATCGCTACACTTAAGATATCGAGTTCTAATCCACCTTGAAGATCTTTTCACATTTGATTTATGGAAATGCTACAAGGAATACGTAAAATGAAAAAACTTTTGCCTGTGTATAAGAATGCATCAGTTCCCAGACTCCAATCAGATCCGAAACAACCAAAAAAGTCGTTCTATATTGAAACTTACGGCTGCCAAATGAATGTCAGTGATAGCGAGTTGATGACAGGAATCTTGACACAGGCTGGATACCAGATAACAGATGACGTCAATTCAGCTAATGTCGTTTTAATAAACACTTGTGCCATTCGAGAAAACGCCGAGGAAAAAGTCCTGAATCGGCTTCAGCATTTAAATGCCATCAAACGCCGGAACTCAGAGATGGTTCTAGGAATCTGCGGGTGCATGGCACAACATATGCGAACGATGGTCCTTAAAGCTGCACCATATATTGATTTGCTTCTTGGACCAGACGCTTATCGAAACCTACCACAAGCCATCGATTCCATCAACTCAAAAGATACGTTCGTGAATTTGAAACTTGATAAATCAGAAGATTATGCTGACGTATCTCCAATCCGAAAAGATGGGATTCGAGCATGGTTAACTATCCAACGAGGTTGTGACAAGATGTGCACCTTTTGTGTGGTCCCATTCACACGAGGACGAGAGCGAAGCTTACCTGTTTCCATGTTAGTTCAAGAAGTAGAATCCCTTGTAGATGAAGGTTTTAAAGAAGTCGTTTTGCTAGGACAAACAGTAAATTCATACCACGATGGCACCCACAATTTCGGGGACTTGCTGTTCGCTATCAACCAAGTCAAAGGAATTGAACGAATTCGCTTTACATCTCCACACCCTAGCGATGCTACAAAACCAATGATTGACGCGATAGCAAGTTGCGAGAAAGTCTGCAAACAAATCCACTTACCTTTACAATCTGGATCGACAAAAATCTTGTCCGACATGCATAGAACCTATACTGCCGATGAATATCGCGAACTTGTATTTGATCTTCGAAACCAAATTCCGAATTTGGCCATTTCCACAGATATTATCGTTGGATTTTGCGGCGAAACTGAAGAGGATTTCCAAAAGACATACGACTTAATAAACGAGATCCGCTATGACTCAGCATTTATGTTCAAATACTCCGATCGAAACGGAACCCTTGCCAACCGGACGCTAGAAGATAACGTGCCGGAAGAAGAAAAAACACGCCGTTTACAAACTATCATAGAACTACAATACCGTATTTCACACGAAATCAACCAAGGACGGGTTGGTGAAACTATCGAAATTCTAGTTGAAGGCGAATCGCGGAAATCCAAGGCAGATTACTTTGGAAAAGATGATACTTTTAAAACCACTGTTTTTCCGAGAAAAAACACCCAAATTGGCGATACTGTAAATGTCAAGGTTCACACGGCTTCTGCACACACCTTAATCGGACACGTAACTTCTTGAAGAAAAACTCATGCAACTTATCACAGCCATTAAAAACCTGTTTGCATACATTACTGGCAATTTGAAACACGTTCAGTATGATAAGGATCAACGGATTTTGGAAAGATGCTGATTCCATACACAGAATTAGTTGACCCCCAACTGACCTTCTCACCTTTTTCTTTCATTGCAAATACACTCGAGCAAAACAATAAGAACAAAGGAGCGAGAATCTTCTAATGAGAAAAATTAAGCTCAAATCAAAAGTTCATGTTGAAACCATGAGAAAAAGTGGGAAGGCAGCCTCGATTATGCTTCAACGCATCGGAGAAGCAATAAAACCAAACATTTCCACTTACCAATTAGACCAAATATGCCGAGAAACAATTAAGGAGTTCGGTGGTAAATCTTCGTTTCTAGGCTATCAACTACCAAATCACCCTCCATACCCAGCAACAATATGTGCTTCAATAAATGAAGAAATTGTACATGGGGTGCCACACAAAGATAGAATCTTAAAAAAAGGTGACATTGTTAGTATAGATACCGCTATTTTCTTAGATGGATTCCATGGTGACAACGCTTTTACATTTGCTGTAGGTAAAATCTCTGATCAAGCGCAACAACTTCGTGAGGTTACAAAAGCATCATTATACAAAGCAATTGATCAAGCTAAATCCGGGAACCGTCTTGGTGACGTGTGCCACGCTGTTCAGTCTTATGTTGAAAACCGGGGGTTTTCAGTCGCACGTGACTTCGTTGGGCATGGTATTGGCCGTCAAATGCACGAAGCGCCACAGGTTCCGAATTACGGAGAACCGGGTACAGGGATCCGTTTAAAGCCAGGCATGGTACTAGCAATTGAGCCAATGATTAACATTGGAACTAGTCAATCAGTTGTATTAGAGGACGGCTGGACTGCAGTTACAGCTGATTTAAGCTTATCTGCACATTTTGAACACACAGTCGCGATTCTTTCAGACGGTCCTGATATTCTGACCGATAATTTTGAACTTTGGAATAACTTTTGATTTTTAGGAGACTCAAATGCCAAATATTGTGAAAATTCATGGGAGAGAGATACTCGACTCACGCGGTAACCCAACTGTAGAAGTAGATACTATTTTAGAATCAGGTGCAGTCGGGCGAGCTGCAGTTCCATCAGGAGCATCAACGGGCGAACATGAAGCAGTCGAACTTCGGGACGCAGATTCGAATCGGTATCTCGGAAAAGGAGTTAAAACAGCAATACAAAATATCAATTCAGTTATCTCGGACGCATTAGTTGGGACGAACGCTCTTAATCAGAGTCACATCGACCAAACAATGATTGACCTTGATGGCACCCCAAACAAAGAAAATTTAGGGGCTAACGCAATATTAGGAGTTTCTCTAGCAGTAGCAAAAGCTGCAGCATGTAGCCTTAATCTACCACTTTATAAATACATTGGTGGAACCAATGCTAAGGAACTACCGTTACCAATGATGAATATCCTAAACGGCGGTTCACACGCTGATAATAATGTTGATCTACAAGAATTTATGATTATGCCAGTTGGATCTGAAACATTTAGCCAAGCATTACAGGTTGGAACTGAGATTTTCCACAGCCTCAAATCAGTATTGAAATCTAAAAATTACAATACTGCTGTTGGCGATGAAGGAGGATTCGCACCCAACCTAGCTTCTAATGAAGAAGCTTTACAAGTAATTATTGAAGCTATTGAGCTAGCAAAGTATCAACCTGGTGAGGATGTCCTAATTGCTTTAGACCCAGCATCTAGCGAATTCTATCAAGACGGTACCTACATGCTTGAAGCAGAATCAAAACCCAAAAAGTCTCCCGAAGAAATGGTAGCGTTTTACGATATGCTTTCCGAAAAATACCCAATCATTTCAATTGAAGACGGTATGGCTGAAGACGACTGGGATGGATGGAAAATGTTAACAAATGCCATTGGCGATAGAGTACAACTTGTAGGAGACGATCTTTTTGTAACCAACACCAGTCGACTAAAACAAGGAATTGAACGTGAAATTGGGAATGCAATTTTGGTCAAAGTTAACCAAATTGGTTCTCTGACTGAAACACTTGAGGCTATTGAATTAGCAAAACGTTTCAACTACACGGCCGTAATATCGCACAGATCAGGTGAAACTGAGGACACAACAATTTCTGATATTGCAGTAGCAACTAACGCGGGCCAAATTAAGACCGGTTCGCTTTGTCGAACCGACCGTGTTTGCAAATACAATCAACTCCTCCGAATCGAGGAACAACTTGGCAACCAAGTTGTTTTTAAAGGAAAAGACGTGTTTTACAATCTGCAACAACGAAAATAGTGGGCGAGAAAACTTTATGCGAATTATCCAATCATTTTTCGTTATCATTGCCACGTTGCTGTTTTTAATAAACTTACGTTGTTCTTTCAATGAATTCAGTAACTGGCGTAAAGCAATTCATGCCCAAAACTCCTACTCACAAGAGATTGCCGGCCTGAAAGCAAAATTGGATCAATTGAAAATAGAAAATGCCAAATTGCAGACGGATCCATTAACACGAGAACGTCTTGTTCGAAAATATGGATACAGTTATCCTGATGAACAGATATATCGCATCCCGCGTTCCAACACCCAATTATTTAACTAAAAAAAAGTTGACAAATCTAAGCAAGATAATTTACTATTTACAAGCTGTTTACCAACCTAGCGTAAAGGGCGAGTGGTGAAATTGGTAAACACAACGGACTTAAAATCCGTCGCTCCTAATACGAGCTTAAGGGTTCAAGTCCCTTCTCGCCCACCACTTTCTCGCTACAGCGTGAACTTGTCGCAGGGTAGAGCAGTCTGGTAGCTCGTCGGGCTCATAACCCGGAGGTCGCAGGTTCGAATCCTGCCCCTGCAATTTGGGAAATGGGAAATGTGATTCGTTGAAGAGCGTTTCCCATTTCTTTTGCCTGCCGGTGTAGCTCAACTGGTTAGAGCGTACGACTCATAATCGTGAGGTTGGGAGTTCGAGTCTCCCTGCCGGCAATCCTTCCATAAAATGAGAGATATTCCCGAGCAGTTTTCTCATCGTATATGTCAGTTCATATACAAGCATAATATGATTTCTTCTAAGGAAACTGTCCTTGTTGCTGTTTCTGGAGGACCAGACTCACTGGCACTACTCCACTCGCTCAACAACCTAAAAAACCAACTTGGCTGTCATCTCCATATAGCACACTTAAATCATGGCCTAAGACCAAATGCAGTCGAAGACACAAACTACGTTTGCCAACAAGCCAGAATCCTGAATCTTTCAGTGACGGTTAGAACGATTTCTTTGTCTAGTGCTTCCGAAGCGAGTGCAAGACAAGCTAGATATCAATTCCTTGAGCAGGTTTCCAATCAAATAAAGGCGTCAAAAATCGCGCTCGGTCACCATTTTGAAGATCAAGCTGAAACAGTTCTCATGCGCCTCCTCCGTGGTTCAGGAACAACTGGACTCCAAGGAATTCTTAAGGTGAGAGAGGAAAAATTTATCCGACCACTCCTGACTTCTTCACGCGCCGAGATTGAAGAATTCACCGATGCGTTGGGTTTAACACCACGTTTTGATGAATCAAACATGGATCGAAGTTACTTGAGAAACCAAATTCGGATTGACTTAATACCACACCTCAAAAAGAACTACAATCCGAATATCCAAGAATCCCTAAACCGTACAGCCGAGATTCTTCAAGTAGAATCGGATTTTATGGACACGATTGCTAACACGGCTTTTAATGCGTGCAAAACCGAAGTAAACATACTAAACCGAAATGAATTTCTCAATCACCATCCCGCTATTCAACGTCGAATTCTTCGATTGGCTATAACAAAACAAATAGGTCTCAGCACCAATTTTTATTACAAACACATAGAAGCTATGATTGACTTAATTAACGGTCATCTACCAAACGGCAGAGTTTACCTGCCAAATAATCTGGTTTTCTCTCGTGCTTATAACAAACTAATACTAGAACAATCTCCTTCTCCTTTACAAACTAGCGCATTCCAATACGAGGTGACTGCCTCAAAAAACATTACTGATCTTCCTGCAATCCATGGCAGAATTTCAGCTTCAGTAAAAAACAACTTACCTATAAAATATCCTGATGGTAAATTTGCCGCAGTCTTTGACTGGAATATTAGCCGATTCCCACTCTCTGTTCGCAACCGCCGTAATGGGGATTCCTTCCACCCTTTCGGGATGAAAGGACGAAAAAAAATAAAAGACTTGCTTATTGACGCTAAAGTACCAGAAGCAGAACGCGATCGCATACCATTGCTGGTCTGCGGCACTCAAATCATGTGGGTTATCGGTTACCGAACGAGCAACCTATTTCAGGTCAATAAAGACACCAAAAGAGTATTATATGTCACCTATAAGAACGTTAATCAGTGAAGCCGAGATTAAAGATCGTGTTCGTCAAATTGGAGCGGAGATCTCTAAAGATTATAATGCACGAACGCCAACACTTGTTTGTGTATTAAAAGGATCTATTATCTTCTTCGCTGATCTTATAAGGGTTATCACATTGGATGTTAACTGTGAGTTTGCCCAGACTTCAAGTTACAATGACAAAACAGTGTCTTCTGGAGAAGCTAAGTTAGTTTTCAATTCCAAACTCAACTTTAAAAACATCGATGTCATTATTATTGAAGACATTATTGACACAGGGCTTAGCCTCACTTCGTTAATTGCTGAAATTCAACGTACAACTCCAGCGAGTCTCAAAGTCTGCAGTTTGCTAAACAAACCATCTCGTAGAATAAAACCTGTACGAATCGACTACCTAGGCTTCGAAATCGAAAATCATTTTGTTGTTGGCTATGGTCTAGACCACGCTCAAAAGTACAGAAACCTACCATACATTGCAATTTTGGATCCAAACGAAATCAGGTAACAAACCATATGATATACTATAAAGAGAATAAGCTAATAAAAACCAAGAGCTAAGATGAACTTCAAGAGAATCCCTATTCAAAATGCCAATAACGCAGAACTGTTGCGCATCAGCCAAGAAGGTTTACTATCACTAAACCTAGCAGAAATGCAAGCAATTCAATCACACTTTTCAGGAATCGGCAGAGATCCAACTGATGTGGAAATCGAGACTTTGGCACAAACATGGTCAGAGCATTGTGTTCATAAAACTTTCCGTGGTTTAATCGAATATATCGAAGACGATAAACAACCTACTATAATAAATGGATTGCTCAAAACAACAATTATCCAAGTAACAGAAGAACTGAATAAAAGCTGGTGTGTATCCGTATTCGAAGACAATGCAGGTATTATCGAATTTGATAATACACACAATATTGTTTTCAAAGTCGAAACCCACAACCATCCATCTGCGATTGAACCCTATGGTGGTGCAGGCACGGGGATTGGAGGTGTGATTCGCGACTCACTAGGAACAGGTTTAGGTGCAAAGCCGATCCTCAACACAAATGTTTTCTGCTTTGGATTACCTAATTTGGACTACAACCAACTACCTAAAGGAACACTTCACCCTAAACGTGTTTTCAAAGGTGTTGTCTCCGGCGTCAGAGATTATGGCAACCGGATGGGAATTCCGACAGCAAACGGAGCAATTCTTTTTGACTATCGGTATACTGGAAATCCACTCGTTTACTGTGGAAATGTTGGGATTATTCCCGCAAACCGATGTCAGAAAAAAGTTGAACGCGGCGACGCAATTGTTGTTATTGGAGGAAAAACGGGTCGAGATGGAATCCACGGTGCAACATTTTCATCGCTCGAACTCGATGATTCATCCGAAAACCTTGGAAGTGTAGTCCAAATTGGTAATCCAATTGTAGAGAAAAAAGTTACAGACGTATTAATTCAAGCACGAGATCTGAGTCTATACAATTGTATCACTGACTGTGGAGCTGGGGGGCTATCGTCAGCCATCGGCGAAATGGGTGCTGACTTTGGAGCCGAAGTTTATTTGGATGATGTCTCATTGAAATACGAAGGATTGGCTCCTTGGGAAATCTGGCTATCAGAAGCACAAGAGCGCATGGTAATTTCTGTTCCACAACATAACATTGATCCGTTTTTAGAAATCTGCCGGGCAGAATCTGTGGAGGCTACTATTCTGGGAAAGTTCACTGACACCCAAAAATTACAAATACATTATCAAGACCAAATTGTCGCTGATTTGAGTATGGACTTTCTTCACCACGGAATTCCCAGAATTACCAAACAAGCAGTTTGGAAAACTCCCATACACCCTACACCCAATTTTAAGAGATCTAAGGACTTAACTGACACCCTCCACAAAATCCTTGCCTGTCCAAATGTCGCCAGTAAAGAATGGGTCATACGTCAATACGACCACGAAGTACAAGGAGGTATGGTGGTTAAACCTCTGGTCGGAATAGAAAATGACGGTCCGAGCGACGCTTGCATAACATTACCAATTCTCGGTTCAAAGAAAGGAATCGTGGTAGCAAACGGTATAAATCCTCTTTTCGGAGACATTGACCCATACCATATGGCGGCCTCCGCCATTGATGAAGCAATCCGTAATATAATTGCTGTCGGTGGACGTTTTGACCGTATCGCATTATTAGATAATTTCAGTTGGGGTAACCCCGACAAACCAGATCGGCTAGGAGGGCTCGTTCGTGCGGCACAGGCATGTTATGATATAGCGTTGGCTTATGGCACCCCATTTATTTCCGGCAAGGACAGCCTATATAATGAATACCATGATACTTCAACCGGGGAGCAATTAGCAATTCCCGGAACCTTACTTATCTCAGCAATTAGCGTGATTGATGATGTGGACAAAGCAATCACTATGGACGCCAAATTAGCTGGGAATCTGATTTACGTTATAGGCCAAACTTACGACGAAATTGGAGGGAGTCACTATACCGCCATCCATAATTTCGTCGGAAATAGCGTCCCAGTAGTTCGCCCCAAAACAGGGAGACAGATAATCCAATCTTTGAACCATGCTATTGACCATCGACTTATTAGATCATGCCACGATTGCTCTGAAGGAGGAATTGGCGTAGCGTGTGCGGAGATGGCATTCGCCGGAGGGTTTGGAATGGACCTAGATTTATCAAATGTCCCTAGAAACAATCAAACAAATGCTGATGACTTAATTATGTTCTCGGAATCAAACAGCCGGTTCATCGTCGAAATCTCGCCAGAAAACCAGACAGAATTCGAAAACAAGCTAAACGGTGTAGCGTTCAACAGAATAGGTCAGGTAACCGAAGGAAACACATTCCTTATAAAAGGAGCTACGGGAGATAAAATCGTCGACACAACCATTGATCAACTCAAAGCAAGCTGGCAAGGAACTTTCAACTGGTAACCCAATAACAAAGAAAGACAACAGCATATGTCAAAACCCAAAGTCCTAATTCTTCGCACAGCTGGGACAAACTGCGATTATGAAACAGATTACGCCTTTCAATTAGCAGGCGCCCAAACAAGTCTCATCCATATTAACCAATTAATTAATAATCAAGTGACCCTTAATGATCACAGCATCATGGCAATCCCAGGTGGGTTTTCGTACGGTGACGACATCGCGGCGGGAATTTTGCTTGCTAACGAATTGAAGTTCAAACTGATCGAACAAATCATAGAATTTGTCGATCAAGGCGGATTGATACTTGGCATATGTAATGGATTCCAAGTATTAGTTCGATCTGGCCTTCTACCTAGAATAACTCCCCACGAAATTAATCAACAAGCGACATTAGCAATGAATACATCAACAAAATTTGAGTGTCGTTGGGTAAATTTGCAAATGGATAACAACTTATCTGTCTTCACCAAAGGGTTGAAAAACAATCTATACTTGCCCATTGCACACGCAGAAGGAAGGTTTATCGCCTCGGATAAAATTCTAGACCAACTCGAAGCAAACGGCCAGATAGTCTTCCGTTACACTACTCCAAATTACCCACAAAATCCAAATGGATCTCATCGAAACATCGCTGGTGTTTGTGATTCCACGGGAAGGATCCTAGGAATGATGCCTCATCCAGAGCGCTATCTTATCCGATACAATCACCCCCGGTGGACGCGAGAAAACTTGCCAGAAGAAGGAGATGGGCTGGCGATTTTTCGAAATGCTGTTGACTATGTTTCCTCACCGCACTAGTTCATTCGACTAACTTCTTGGCTTGGTTAAGACGCTTACGAAGTTTCTTGTGATAGCGATTATTTTTCAGAAAACTCTCCCACACAGCAATTGCCCCATTAGTATCACCAACCGACATATAATAATCTCCTAGTACAATTGGTGCCGCATCAGACCTCGGATCTTTTTCAATTGACGAATTAAAGAAACCAGTTGCAGTTTCCACATCTCCCTTCAACAAAGCAATCTGACCTCGACCATAATCAATTAGAGCATGATCGGGATAATCTTCATTCAGACCTTCGATAATTTTAACAGCTTCTTCCTTTTTCCCAAATTTATAGTCTGACATACCAACATGAACTAATGATTCAAGATACTGACCAATTAGAGAACGCTTTTCAGCTTCGCCCTTTGCTTTCTCAAGCTCTCGCATCACACTACGTGCAGCAATACGATACTTGTTTTTCGCACGCGAATAACTAGCATATTTATAACATAAATCCCCGAGTTCTCTCTGAACTTCATAAGTATTACCTTTACCATCCACTAAATCTTGATACAAACCAGCCCTTTCGGTATTATTCATTCGGTAATGTAACACTTCTGCTAAACTCTGGATCGCGTCCACATACTCCATGTTCCCAACGATTGCCCGTTCAAGATATTCAATTTCCTTTGCAGGCTCTTTTGTCTTCTTGTAAATTAAGCTCAATTTCCAGTAGATCTCAGGATCTTTTTTACGATTAAATCCTAAGACAGACTTATAGGTTTCAGATGCTTTTTCATATTCTTCATTTATGTATTGATTTTGTCCGGATCGAATAATAACATCTAAAACTTCCTTATCTTTCCTTAAAGCTTGCCGTAGCACTTCATCTGCACGCGAATGCATACCAAGTTTTCGGTAGCAAATTGAAAGTCTTACGTGAGAATAAGGATCAATTTTGGCCTCATCAGCTTTAGCAAGGTTTATAGCACGAAAATAGAGTGCTCCTGCATCACGATAGTTCTCCTCTTGGTAGGTCATGTTAGCAATCATCAACATAGCATCATAAAAAGTTCCCTGCTCATCAGTCTGAATTGTACCAAAAGTGGACATAACCTCCTCTGAGCTCACACCAAAACCAGAGTTCTGAAGCAACCCTTTCACATTACCCATAGCAGCACTTCGTCCAGATGAATTTCGTGGCTTATCCCTTTCCAGCCGATCACGCTGCTTCTGTAAGGCACGTCCAGCCCTAGTTGCCATCGGATTATCAGGTTCAGGTACCACAGCGCCAAGTGATTCCAATTCTCTTTTAGCCTCGCTTGATTGATCACTTGCCTCTTCCAATAACCCATATTTCCTTACTACTCGCTGATAGGTATTCTTTGCTTCCTCAGCGTTCTTCAGGTAGTTTCTTTCGATCTGAGCTTTATTAATAAGTGCTGTTGCAGCACGCTCATTTTTAGGATTACGATTAGCGAAATTATCATAAACTTCGGCAGCCTTTTTGAAATTCTGAGCTTTCTCGTAGCTTTTGGCTAACATCAATTGAGCTTTGTTAGCCCACTCCAAATTTGAAAACTTGTTGATGACAATATTAAAGGATTTCTCAGCTTCCTCATACTTTTCAGCTTTAAAATGACAAATTCCAGATTTATAATTAGCTTCCGCTGCTTCTTGGCTTTCAGGTGCAGTTGCAACTAAATTTTGATAGATTTCAAGACCTTGTTTAGGCAGATCCATCTTTTCTGTATAGAGCTTAGCCAATCCAAGTTGGGCTTTCCGTTCATGTTCACTACCAGATTTAGTTTGAATGATCTCATTGTAGGTGTCTACAGCACCTTGGTAGTCCTTTTCCGCAACAAATTTTTCAGCTTGTCCCAGTCCGCCAGATGTCGATAAACATCCATACATAACGGCAAACGCTACCGCCATTACCATAACCAATACTAGTTTTCGTATTTTCATAATCTGTTCCATCTTTCGTCCTACCCTAATACATGTTCTTATTCTCACATTCCTCAATAAGATTATGGACATACTTCCGGTCATAACCTTCTCGTTCAACCAGCGAGTCGCAATCTACTATATTCCATTCATCCTCCCCTTTACCAGCTTCAATTATTGAGTTAGTCAACCAAGCAGTACGAATACCATTAATCCCCGAAGTATAGTTTGTCTTGTAGTCACCTTTAACCAATCCAACAATTTGATCAACCTTACTTTCCGGATAACCTTCTGGTCGATCATATAGAAGCTCTTGGGTTTCTCCATCATTCGGAGTGTAATGAACACCGCTTTTAATTTCGAGTTTTCCTCCATTGCCTTCTAGAATAACCCACTCTTCAAATCCAATATGAGTGTTACCAACAATCTTTATACGACCAACCGCCCCACTATCCATAGTGACTTCAGACTCAGAATTAATCTCAACAGATTTCTGAACCACATTTCCTTCGTCATCTTCAAACATCATGTTTGTGGTTCCATACAATTTCTCAGGAAGAAATCCTGTCATCCACAGAAAAATATCTTGCAGATGACTCCCCGAATCATTGGGTTGCCCACCACCGGAAAACCTAGGGTCACCGCGCCACCCGCCACCACCCCATCTTTGCGCTAAATAGACATCAAACTTCTTGATATCACCAATCAATCCGTCCGAAATTGCTTTTCTACCAGTCAGATACGTATTAGAATAATGACGTTGATACCCTATAACCAAGTGAAGACCTCGTCCCATAGCCATCCTTGTAACAGCGATTGCATCTCCCACATGATTTGCCATTGGCTTTTCGACCATCACACTGCAACCTGCCCGCAAAGCATAACGAATATTCAAATCATGTAGAGAATGTGGAGAGAAAATCCCAACAATATCAAGATCTTCTTTGTTCAACATCTCAATGAACTCATAATCGCCAAGATAACGCTTGAAACTATCTTCTTTATACCCTTCGACTTGTTCTCGCATTGAATTCTCCAATGCATTGAGACTATCCTCACTTGTATCAGCAGCCGCAACCAAATCAACATCATCACGAGTTGCAAATGCGAGTGTGTTTCCACGCCCAGCCCCTCCTGGACCAATCACGCCAACTCGAACCCTATCGTTCTTACTCATTATCTATCAAATCTCCTGAAAAATTTGACTCACATTTTCTATTAAACGGCATTTATAAAAATAACGATATAATTCACATTATACCTACTGACTTAAAATCGAAGCAAGCTAATTTATTTAGTTTCAATCTTAAGAATTCTAGAAATTTTAAAAAAACTGTGGTAGTGTTACTATATAAATAGTAAACGCCTGTGTCCTTACATGAGGCAACACAGGCAGAATGAAAAATTGGCATTGTTCATCGAGGTAAAATTCTCACATCTCCCCAAGACAGAGTCACTATCAGGAGAAACTAATGAATCAATTTAAATTTGGTTTAAACACGAGTACTATTCGACCTGCAGGACTAATGGATAAGATTAAAATTGCTGCCTCAGCTGGTTATGAAGCAATAGAATTATGGAACGACGACCTAACAGAATACGAAGAAAATGGTGGCTCACTTACTGATATTAAATCAGCACTAGAGGATCACGGCCTAATTGTACCAACAGTTATTGCCTTACACGGATGGTTAAATACAACTGGAGATGCACACATGCAGGCAATTGAAGAAGCCAAACGTCGCATGAATCAGGCGATTTCTATCGGCTCCCAAAGAATCGTTGCCAGCCCCCCAATGGAGAAAGCAGACCTGGAACTTGGAGGGAAAAATTACCATGAACTACTTGAAATTGGGCGAGAACTGGGCATATCACCATCCATGGAATTCCTTGGATTTGTCCAAGGTGTAAATCAAGTTAAAGATGCTTGGAAAATTATCGAAAATGCCAATCACCCTGATAGTACGATCGTCCTCGACCCATTCCATATCTTTCGAGGTGGCGGAGAGGCTGAAGATATGCAGGAAATACCTGCCGAAAAAATATCAGTTTTCCATTTTAACGACGCTCCATCCTCACCGGCAAAAAACATGCAAACTGATGCAGACCGTGTGTATCCAGGCGATGGTATCCTTGACCTTGAAAAAATGATTTCAATTTTAGGTTCTTCTGGTTACACTGGTGTCATCTCATTAGAACTATTCAATCCAAATTACTGGGAACAAGACCCACTCGAAGTAGCAAAAATTGGTTTGGAAAAAATGAAATCAGTCGTTGCAAACTAATAGTGCACCACCTGACGAATGGGATGGAAATCTTTTCTACACGATAAGCTAATACAGATACGAAAATCTGGTATTCAACCGTACCATGCCTTAGTCGTTGTTTCAGCATTTTCATTCGCCACTGCCCTTGGCTTTTGGATTCATAAGTTCTTTCTTTTTCAACCAAAAACATCAGAAATCATAGGTTGGATCAGTGCTAATAATTACCCAAAACATCAAGAATTTTTCTATTACATTTTAGTACTGATCGGTATCCCAGTAACGATATTCATCTATACGCTCTTCTGGATTATCTTTTCTCAGTTTACCGCCAAATGGGTGCGCCAACCAACAGCTCTATTGCTGAAACAAAACGCTCTCGCCTCCTCATTCATGCTGTTGACATGTTATCGGATTTGGGACTTGAATAGAAGCCCGTTTTTTGGATTGCTCCTGCCGATGGTATTAGTACTTGTGACTAAAATCGTAATCATCGGGAAACAACTAAGAAAACGAGATAGTGCAATACCAACTCCACCTTTTACAAGAACCAATCAAAATCAAGTCTACAAATCCATTGACAAGGTATCTACCCATCCAATATCTCGGATTTTTAAATACCTGATCCTACCCATTATGATCTACTCACTACTTTATACTGAGCAGAGCCCCTCAACTATTGATTTATTTCATGAAGGGGAGCAATTAGCTCCCCTAAACGAAATGGTATATGGCCATATACCATTTCGAGATATATACCTACAACATGGATTATTTCAGAATGCAGGACTAGCTTGGTTAGGTGGAAAAATATTTGGTGTCTCTCTTGAAGGTGTCCGAAAAATGTCGCGCTTTTTAGGACCATTTGGTTACATTGCAATGTACTTGCTCGGCACACAGCTTTTTCGTTTCGGTGCCATACCATCCATCCTCCTAACTGTAATCATTTCATCCGAAGGGAATTGGGTGACAGCCAGACATAGCCTAGCTTTAATCAGTTTTGCTTGGGTTGCCAATTATCTGAAAACTCATCATCATGACGGACTATATGCCGGTTGGAACTCCCTAAAAACGGCAGAACTACCACCTTCACTTTATTCAACTCAAAACACAGAACGTCATGTTCGGCAAAAGCTACAATACACTTTTAAATATAGCATCACCTTTGGTTGGAAACTCATCACGGCGGGTTTCTTTGCTAATCTAGCTTTCTGGTACAGTACTGAAATCGGTCTATATACACTTACATCAATCAGCATATTCCTTCTAATCTATGGAATTCGACACCCCCTTCCAAAAGCCAAGCAGTTATTACCACTAGGATGCTACAATACCGGCGCTCTAATTGGAAGCTTACCAATTTTAACCTATTTTACTTTCCATGGCGCATTGGACGATTTAATTACCAACACCTGGATTCAATGCAGATATCAAGTTTCGACTTGGGGACTACGCTTTCCATCGCTAGCAAGCGTACTGAAACCGCTAAATAATCCTGAAGTTCAAAATCAATGGTTAGTTTTCCTGAAAAGTGAAGGATTTCGGTGGTATCTTCCAATAGCTGTCTTCGTAATAGCTGCCAGTTATTTGGTATACAGATCAACCTACAGAGAGATTTGGGATAGTGAAGGTTGCACCCTACTTTTCCTCACCCTTCTAGGCGGAGCAACTTTTTTCCGAACTGCTCTTGGTCGATCTGATGGAGGACACTTGATTTTCGGATCGACATTTTTATGGGTAATTGGTATCCTGATTATAGAACGTGGAATTGATCGGATCATCCGTCAAAAAACGAATCGAGTTTGGGTAACCCTCTTTATTAGTATTCTGAGTGTGGGCACGTCTTACTATTTAAAAGAGGTACACCATCCACTACGTGCATTAAATTCACGAGTGAATCAACTCATGAACCGAAACGTGAAATTAGCAGAAGAGAACCAAATACTAAACAGAGCAGGTCGGGAAAACATACAAACCAACCAAGCAGAGCACATTGCTCGTGTAGTTAACTATATTCAAAATCACACACGACCTAACGAGAAGATCTTTGACTTTACCAGCCAAGGCGCTTATTATTTCTTTGCTAACCGTCCAAGTGTCACACGATACCACCAAATCGCTTATGCATCAACACCTAATATGCAAATGGAAGTCATTTATAGTTTAGAGAATGACAAAACAAACTTAGTAATATTTAAAACTGGTGGTTGGTTTGATAGAATCGATGGTATACCCAGTGAACAAAGACATCCGATTATCTCCCAATATATAAAAGAACATTATAAACTGGCAATCGACATCAGCGGCACGCAAATTTTAAATCGAATGTAAATATGGAGTAGCATCATGTTCTTACTAAATCAAGTTGATAATACATTACGCCTAACGTGGCAAGATGAAATCATCATGGATTATAATTTTCCATCGGATGGATATAGACCATACTGGCATCCGCTCCGATTACCAGACTCACCGATTTTAACGATGAACCAACCTGAAGATCACATACATCATCAAGGTATGTGGATGGCTTGGAAAATGGTCAATAACGTGAATTTCTGGGAACAGCCAGCTCCCGATGCAAATCCAGCTGGATACGGTCGAATTGTTCATCAAAAGATACAAGACCAATCAATTAATCAGAATGGAGCTTCTTTCACTACCGAAAATTCTTGGATTGATTGGTTAGGAACCAAACATCTTTCTGAAAATCGGACGACCTTTGTACATCCACCAACCACGAACAATTTAGTTATTGATATCTCGTTTGATTTTCAGTCGAACGATCAGGACGTTATCTTTGACTTAAAACGAGGGAAACCCGGTGGTGGAGGCCTTTTCTATAGTGGTCTAACCATCCGGTTTGATAACATACTAACTCCAGGAAAAGTCTTGGATGCTAACGGTCAAACTAATACTGAAAAGATATTTGGTAATCAGAGTGAATGGTGTGGTTTAACAGGAGTTCATCCAGAAGACAATCAAGCTTATGGCGCTATAATAATTGATTCTCCATCAAATCCTCGTCATCCAACAACGTGGTGGGTCCGCAACACCAAAAATTACGGTTTATTACACCCATCACCAACTTATTACGAATCCATCACTCTAAAGAAAAATGAAGTTTTAACGTTTAAATATCGCGTAATTTTGCATCGTGGCGATATAAACAAAAAACTAGTAGATACAATCTCACAAGATTACCAAAAATAAAAAGGAGGGTTATATGTCCAAAATGAAAGCTGGGATTATTGGGTGCGGTGGGCGAGGACGCGCGCATGCCCAAGGTTACCAGGCATCAGATGACGTCGATATTATTGCCTGTGCTGACCCTATTGAAGATAGTGGGAACAATTTTGCCGAGCATTTCAGTGTACCAAAAGTTTATCAGGACTACAATGAGATGCTAGATCAGGAAGACCTTGATTTTGTCAGTGTTTGCACCTGGATCGAAATGCATACTGACATGATTGTCAATGCAGCTAACAGTGGTATCCAAGCTATCCATGCAGAAAAACCAATGGCTCCTACTTGGGGAGAATCAAAAAAACAATACCAAGCCTGCGTTGATAATCATGTCATGATTACATTTTGTCATCAACGTCGATTTGGAGCCGAGTTTGTTAGAGCAAAGGAGTTGGCACACGATGGTACAATTGGTGATCTTGTTCGCGTTGAAGCATCCTGTGGTAATTTACTAGACTGGGGTACTCACTGGTTCGACATGTTCTTCTTTTACAATAACGATGAGCCAGTAGATTGGGTTATCGGCCAAATTGACGGAACATCAACCCATAGAGTATTTGGCGTACCAGTTGAAAATTGTGGTCTATCTTGGATTCGCTGGAAAAACGGGTTGGAAGGGTTACTCGGAACAGGCGGAACAGGGGTAACAGGTGCGGGAAACAGGCTCATCGGCACCCACGGCAAGATCGAGGTCCACTCATCCGGGGTATCATTACGGGTATTAGCCCGAGGGGCATCCGATTGGGAAGTGGTGGACCCTCGAGGTGCTGTTCCCGAAGGTTATAATGATACAACTCTATCGGTACTCAACTTGATAGAATGTGTCAAAACTGGAGAGGAACCAGAACTCAGTGGTCGAAAAGCATTACAAGCGACTGAATTAATATTTGCCACCTATGAATCCAGTCGCTGTCGAAAAAAAATAACCCTACCACTTGAAATAGAAGATTCACCGCTATTAAGTATGATTAAAAACGGAGATGTAGCTGAACCTGATTAATAATGCTGAAGCCACAAACTGAAATCCCTATTGAAGTCGATGGAAAAAAAGTTGGGTTGCGTTATTATGCTTGTGGCGGATTTCATACCTCACATCATACATTTACAATATTATTTGTCCATGGCATTCGGACGAATGCATTGTACTTCCAACCTCTAGCTACATGTTTAGCACAGTATGGATACCGAAGCATTGCACTAGAATACCCCGGATATGACCAGGATAAATGGGGAACCCATTCATCTCTAGATCCCTTCACAATTCCGATATTTTCACGTTATGTTCACCAATCACTAAAAACACTTTCAAACAAACACAAAATCAGCTTTAAAAACTGGATCATGTGGGGACATTCAATGGGTGGTGCGGTTGTCTACAATGCCGTAAAACAATATCCAAAAATGTTCAATCAAACAAGTTACATTGTTTTTGAAGCTCCAGCTTTTGCGCATTACCTAACATTCGGAACTAAGGCCGTAATTCATCTAAGTAAATTAATTCGAACCTATTACAACAAACGAAAGTTGTCGCTAGGTTCACTAGACCAAAGCAAGTTGACAGGACATTGTGACTCATACCGTATTCTCGAAGCCAATATAAATTCAATTCGTCATCCAAGCAACAATTTTGACGTCAGCACTTGCAAATTAGTCGGGTTGAATAAAATTATCTGGATTTGGAGTCCATATGACATTGTCTTACATGCTAAACCACCTGATATTATCCCACCGATCCAGCAGATTAGGTTTAAAACTTCGCATGATATTTCATCCATTGCACCGAAATTAGTATGTGACGCTTTTCTATCTCGATTAAGCGATTAGAAAACTATATAACTAAATAAACATACAAAGATTCAAGAGGAGGCCACGATGCATAATGGAGAATTAATAGGAATCGCAATTCGGAAAAAATCTCGCGCACCTATGGAGTTGGTAGATACTGCAGATATTTCAATAGATCTAGGTATCGATGGAGATTTTCGAGGAAACCACAAAAAACGTCAGATTACATTGCTAACTAAAGAAGATTGGGAAGATACTTGTGCAGATCTAGGCGCCAAAATGCCTTGGACAACGAGAAGAGCTAATTTACTGACCAAGGAAATATCATTCGAAAACACAACAGGTAGTCACTTACAAATAGGTGACGTCGTCCTTCAGGTTACAGGAGAAACTCAACCGTGCTATCGAATGAATGAAGCCTATAGTGGTTTACAAGAAGCGTTGGTACCAGATTGGCGTGGAGGTATCCTTTGTCTCGTTCTTACAGGAGGTAGAATTCAAATCGGAGATTCTATTTTCTTTAAATAAATATTCGATTCTTAAAAACACATTAATGCGTTCACTAGATACAATACCTCTCATTGAAGTCACCCGAGGAGCAATCACGGAAACTATACATCGTGGAGCTATTGCTGTTGTCGATACTAAAGGAAACTTGAAACACGCGGCCGGAAACCCGAAGTTAGTTACCTTTATGAGATCAGCAGCTAAACCCTTTCAGCTTCTACCTACCCTCGAATCTGAAGCTATTGAAGATTTCAACCTGAACCTATCCGAAATCTCAATCATGTGTGCCTCTCATAGCGGGGAGAACTATCATCTCGAATTAGTCCGACAGATTCTTAAAAAAACTGGTTTTACAGAAGAGGCCCTGCAATGTGGACCACACCTCCCAGGACATATACAAACTCAACATGACATGATCAGAGATTACCAACAACCAACTGCAATTCATTCCAACTGCTCAGGTAAACACACAGGCATGTTAATCGGGTGTAGACTCAAAGGTTTTTCCATCGAAAGATACCTAGACTTATCCCATCCAATTCAGCAAGAGATACTACATACTCTGAAGGAAGTTAGCAGTACATCAGCCAGCAATATTGAAATTGCAATTGATGGTTGCGGTGTTCCAACTTTTGCATTACCTATCGAAAAAATTGCCCTCCTTTTTTCACGTTTGGCTGATCCAGTATTAATAAAAAACCCCCAAAGACAAAAAGGGCTAAACAATATTCGTAACGCCATGATTTCCTATCCTCAGAACATGTCGGGATCAGGTCGATTTTGCGCTGAATTGATGAAGAAATTTCCAAACCAAGTAGTACTAAAATCGGGAGCAGCAGGTGTGTACGGTATCGGCCTACCAAATCAAGGACTGGGTATCGGCCTAAAAATTGAAAATGGGTTGGGCGAGCCTCGATACGCTGCCGTACTAGCGGTACTTAGAAAATTAAATATCCTGCCTCCAGATGGTTTAGACCAACTCTGGCATCAGTTCTGCCCACCAGTAAGGAATTACCACCAGCAAACCGTTGGTAATATTCATCCCGTCTTCGAACTGACCACTTGAAACCGCCCAATTGCTGAACAGCACTGTTCATTTACTTAACAAGCGTGGTCATCAATACCCTACGTAGATACAGTTTCCCTCTATCTGCTTGCTTTTGGTATAACACTTGCTATTACTAAACCAACAAAATATTAAAACACAGTAAACAAGGTTTCCATAAATGATTAAAATAAGACCAATCCAACTGATATGTATTGTATTAATGACGTTCAAATTTTCCGCATCTGCGGCTAGTAGCTCTTACCATGAACTAAACAAGGAAGTATTAGGCTCAATTAATCGAGGCCTCGAATGGTTGAAGACCCAGCAGGATAAAGATGGTTTTTTCCGTCATCATCCAGGTATTACCGCACTGGCCGTTTCAGCATTCCTAAAGCATCCTGAAAATAAGTATAAGGAATCCAATCACAATTTCATACGTAACGCTATGTCAGGCTTGGTAAAACTACAACAATCAAACGGAGCCATTTATGACATCAATATGCAACCAGCATTACCAAACTATAATACTTCTATTTCGCTTATGGCACTTTCATCGGCAGGAAACCCTGACTATAACGAAGTTATTAAAAAGGCGCAAAACTACATTAAAGGGCTTCAAATTCAAGATACTGAAAGCGTTTTCTTTGGAGGAATTGGTTATGGTAGCCGAGCAACAGTTAACGATCTATCCAATTTAAATCTGGCTTTACAAGCCTTGAAGGAGAGTGGTTTTGAAGACCAAAACACTTGGGACAATGCCATTAAATTCCTAGAAAAATGTCAAAATAGCAGTGAAACTAACAATCAAGCTTGGGCAGGAAATGATGGTGGTTTTATCTATGCCCCCAATGGAGAAAGCAAAGCTGGCAAAGACAATCAAGGAAGCCCAAAATCCTACGCGAGTATGACATATGCTGGGTTATTGAGCTTCATCTACGCCAATATAGATAAGAACGATCAGCGTGTTCAATCAGCTCTTAACTGGATTAAAAAAAATTTCACAGTGGAAGAAAATTATGGTATGGGAAAACAGGGGCTTTTCTACAATTACCATACCATGGCCAAAGCCTTAAGTATTTATGGCCAAGACGAGATTATCGATTCCAAAGGGATGTCACACAATTGGTATAAGGAACTAGCTAATAAGCTAATAGAAGAACAGACACAAGAAGGCTTCTGGGTCAATGAATCCAGTCGTTGGATGGAACAAGATCCAGTCCTAGTAACGGCTTATGCTATTTTAGCCCTTGAAGCGGCTTACAAAAACTGACCTGAATAGTACTATCATACATTATGAGAACACAGGTTTTAGCCATATTCATATGGTTCTATTTAGGGATCTTCTGTTTAAAAACAAATTTGACTGATGCCCAGACAAATGATGCTGGCAGCCTTCCTATTCAATTGCAAGAAGTAGCTGTTACTGCCACTCGAGTTGAGAAGGATACCTTTCGAACACCAAACGCTATTTCGGTAATCAGCCAACAACAAATAGGACGAATAAACGCTGGCATTACACCACGATTGATGCGAGAGACAGTAGGTGTCTGGGCACAGCAAACAACTGTTGGACAAGGATCTCCGTTACTCCGCGGTTTAACAGGATACCAAAATTTCATCCAAATTGACGGTGTGAGGCTAAATAACTCGACTTTCCGTTCTGGTCCTAACCAATACTTGGCCACAATTTCTCCAGACAACCTCGACCGAATTGAAGTTTTACGTGGTCCTGGTTCAATGCAATACGGAAGTGGAGCCATGGGTGGGGTTATCAGCCTTTTTACCAAAGACCCAATCTTGAATCAATCGACTGACAGGTGGTATCTTACACCACGGTTGTCCGGCCGGTTAGCCAGTGCCACCTCAGAACGTCTTGGTCGAATCGAAGTATTAGGTAATCGGAACCGACTGGGGTTTATTGTCGGATTTTCTGCCAGAAGTTTTGGCGACATCAATGCCGGCAGGGGTTATGACCTCCATTATAATAACAGAAAGTTTGAAATTATTACCGACAAGCCGGCAGGAGTAAAATTATTTGATCAACCGCCTAAAGATCTTCCAGATAAATGGTTAATCGACACGGAGAAACCACTGGGCTGGGTAGCTTATGACGGTAATACCAAGATGACTTACCAGCTTAACGACAACAGCACAATTAATCTGGCTTATCAACTTTGGCGCCAACCACAAACTCCTCGCTACGACAAAATTGCGCCGGGCCAATACGATGAGTTTAACTTCAAACCGCAAAACCGTGACTTGGTCTATACCACATATTCATCTAAAGAGATTGGATTAGCTGTAGACCAATTTAAATTCACCGCCTCCTACCACCGACAAAAGGAAGGTCGAAGCGAGGTTAAACACAATGCCGAAGAACGGTACCAACGATTTGACACAGTTAATACTTTCGGACTGAGCGCCCAAATAGTCAGCACCCTAATTCCAAATCAACGACTTGTCACAGGCGGTGAATTCTATTACGATATCTTGGAAAGTCAAACTATCAAAACCGATTTAAAAACAGGCACTGAACAGATTGACCAGCTAAAAGGAAGATTTATCGATGACTCGCAATTCTGGGACGCCAACCTGTTTATTCAGGACGAAATTGAACTGCATGATCGTGTTGAGTTGACACTAGGTAGCCGATTTACTTTCTTCCATACTCAGGCTGATTTAAGTATCCGAGAACCTAGCTTCTCCGAATACAATAAATCAGGAAACGCACTAACAGGACATTCCGGACTTGTAGTTGGTTTAGCAGATCAGTTGAACTTTGTCGCCAATGTGGCCACATCATTTCGATCCCCAAGTCTAAACGACACCACAGCTGTTGAAGTAACTAATGAAGGGATTGACGCTCCAAATCCTGATATTGATTCGGAGAAGGGATGGACGGTTGAAAGCGGATTTAAAGCACGCTATCCAAGGATAATAGGTTCCATAACCCTCTTCCACAGTCGGATCAATGACCTTGTCACCAGAATTCCGGTTCAAGAGGCCTACAGTGATCAGATGCTTCCACAACTCTACAAAAACATCCAAACAACCAATCCTGACATTGACATCTTTGTATTTGATAACGTGGATGAAGTCCAGATTCAAGGTATTGAAGTCACAGCTACTATCCCAATTCATTCCGGATGTAGCATTTACGGGAATAGTACGCTAACGCGTGGGAAAGTTCTGCTACTCAATGGCAAAAATCCAGATCCAAATAAACCTTGGGAGCAACACATTCGCCGTGAACCACCGCTGAATGGAGTTGCTGGTATTCGATGGATACAATCAGCGAAAAGGTTCTGGGGAGAATTCTTTGTTCGCAGTGCTTCCAAGCAAGACAGGCTGAGTCACGGCGATATTCGAGATCCGCGTATTCCAGGCACAACCCGTGACACTAGTAAAATAAAGTTTAATGCTGACGGCCAAGCAGTTGCCCAAGGAACCCCAGGTTGGGTCACACTCAACCTGCGCGGCGGTATCCAAATATCCGGATATAGCCAACTTACCGTATCTCTAGAGAACCTATTGGATAAAAGGTACCGCGAACACGGTACAGGAGTTGACGCACCTGGTATAAATGTAGTTGTTAGCATCAATAGTCAACTATAAGGAGTAACTTATATATAGTATTCGGCGAGTGGTTTTATGGAGGATGCAGTTGGTAATATTTGCTTTTGCATCGTAACCAATTGAATGGAAATATCACAAGCAGAGTTCATCTATACTATAATAAGGTTGCTTTCTGTTCCAAAATTATATTTACAATCATGCCCAAGAAAGATTTTATGCGCTCTATTAAGTTTAAACATCACATGATAATAACTCTAATGGTCATCAGCATATTTTTCAAGTTAATGTTAACTTTACCAGCAGGGGCCACTCCCGATTTCTCAATTTCTCAGGCAAATATATACTTTTCAGTAAACAACCCAGTTGAAGGCGAATCTGTTATCATCACCGCTTACATAAAGAATAAAGGTAACGAAGTTCAACAGGATATTGAGATTCGTTTCTTTGAGGAAACACTCGGTAGTAACGGGTTACAAATTGGTAAAGGAGGGGTCCTCGCAGGGCTTAGAAAAGGGGAAGTTGGAAAAGTCGAAGCGAAATGGCGAGCAAGGTCTGGCCCTAAGACTATATACGTAGTTGTAGATCCTGATAATGTAATTTCAGAGTCAAATAAAAAGAATAACCAAGCGAATAAGAATATTACGGGCAAGCCGTTGGACTTACTCAAGCCAACACCGAAGCAAATCCAAAAGGCCATAAAAACAGGGATTGAATGGCTAAATAGTCAGCAAGGTGAGTTTGTTATATCTTGTCCTGATCAACATCAAAGCCCATCATTCATGGAACTGTGTATGATATGCCGAAAGCCAATTGCGGGAGGAACAGTCAAGAAAGTAGATAATGAAAAAAACAAGGGAGGATGGCTACCGATAATAGGACCTGGTGGTACAGCACTCGCCCTAATGGCATTATTGCATAGTGGTGTACCAGAAGATAATCCGGTTGTGAAAGATGGTATTGATTATCTTTTATACCATGCGCCTGTTCCCGATTGGAACCAATGGGATGACACTTACGATTTTGCTGTAGCAATCCTGGCATTGACGGCCACAGGAAATAAAGAAAAATACCATAATCGCGTGGCCTTCGCAACCAATAGAATCCTTACTAAACAGCGCTACAAAGGTTGGGGATACGGAGCGTTTCCAGATATGGCACACATGCATTATGTGCTCTTGGCTCTGTACGCAGCACAGAAATGGGAAATAGAAATCCCTGAAGATTCTTTTAAACAAGCAGCTGAATGGATCACAAGCATGCAGAGAGAGGATGGAGGCTGGAGTTATGCTGGCATTGAAGTTACCAGTCCATGGGCGGAAACATCCTATGGCAGCATGTCAATGACAGCGTTGATGGGACTGAAGATTTGTGGCGTTCCGCCAACGGCCAAACAGTTTCAGAAAGGTTTAAAATGGCTAACAAGACACTACACAATTACCAGTAACCCCGGTGCATATGAATGGCACTATTATTATTTGCTGGCCCTACAACGTGCCTTAACGATTCCTCCAAGTCAAGAAAAATCAGGGAAACATGATTGGTACGAAGAAGGTGCAGCACTCCTGTTAAGTCAACAACGTCCAGATGGTAGCTGGAAATCCGGGGGACAGGAAGAACCGATTATGTCAACCTGTTTTTCGATTCTATTTCTGAGTAAAGCAATTCCTTTTTAGAATTTAAATGATCAGGAGATATGGAATGCAATTTTTAAAATCACTTACCATTTACACCTTGACAGTACTTACCATTTTAAGTTTTTTAAACCACAGAATATTAGCAGCTCCTCCTCTTGTTCTAAGTGTCTTCAAGGCGGAACAGATGCCAGAAATAGACGGAATGAGCGAGGACTCTGTTTGGCGTAATACACCACCTCTGGTTGTTCCAGTTTACGAAGTTGTCGGTAAGGATAAAGGTAAAGAAAGTTTTGTTACAATGAAGGCCATCTACAATCAAACACATGTCTGCATCCTCGCTGAATGGCCAGATACGACAAAAGACAACACCCATAAAAGCTGGGTTTGGGATACTGAAAAAAAACGGTATACAAAAGGAAAAGATCTAGAAGACGTATTCTCTATCGCTTTCCCAATTGAAGGGCGGTTTACTGGGAATATGCTTTCTCCAGTCGAATGCATATGGGACGTATGGTATTGGAAAGCTGCACGTACCAACCCTTCTGGGTACGCTATGGACAAACATCATATCCATACTTTTCGCCAACCAAAAGGTAAAGCCAAGCAGTTTCCGGCGACCAATAAACGGAAGATTTGGATCGCGCGTCCAATGGATAAAGGAAATTCGCCAACTGGTCATAAAAAGAAACCGAGTGCTTTTGAAGGAAACCAAGTTGACCAATACCCGCCTTCCGTCCCAACAGCAAGTCAAGCTGACGTTATTGCCAAAGGTATTTGGAATAACGGGAAATGGTCCCTAGAAATGCTAAGAAAAATTAATACAGGATATGATGATGATACGAACCTTTCAATAAAACAATCCTATGATATGGCCATTGCAGTTTTTGACCATGAAGAACATGCCAAACACAATTCTTCAAAAGTCATCAAAATGCGATTTGAGCAATCTGAATAGATCAAAAAGGTTAGCAGACTATCTTGAACCCAATAGTCCAAATTGGCCATGGTATCGTAGGAGCATCTCTTATTTCTGTCGTGCTAATATGGAAATTTGGGTTTGGGGAAATCCGGCATACACTTAGCATTATTGGCGCTATATCAATTTTAGTCGCCAATTTATACTTTCTCCGATCTAAGCGAATTATCAAACGGGGAAACAGGAAAACATGGCTGAAGTATCATCAAAGGTTTGCTTCTCTTGGCTTGTCTTTGGTTTTCGTACACTCTGCCATGCAACCACATGCTTGGCATTCATGGTTAGCATGCTTGTTAGCCTCAGCAAATTTCGGGACTGGGATCACTGTATCATTAACAAAAGGGAAAGCCCGAAAGAATGTACTATTTATGCATTCATTATTGGCTCCATGTCTATTAGTCAGCATAATCCTTCATGGAAGCGAAAAGCTAGACCATGAGGTTTTTTTTCCTTTAACTGAAAGTCACGACGTTGCCTGTGTTAAATGCCATAACTCATCGACTTACGAAACCTACACCTGTCTCTTGTGCCACGAGCACAATACGCGTGAAATCCAGTTCGCTCACGAGGTGCACGGCGTAATCCCCTATGATCCAAAACCTGAGGATCTAGAAAAAATTGCCAAATGCCTCGATTGCCATTTAACAAAGATAAACGATCGTGAATATGGCAGACGTCGTGCAAATTGGGATTATAACCCGCCTACCCAATAGCATGAACTTTGTAAAACAATACTGAACCTGATAGACTATTATCAGATATATTTTAAAGGATGGCTTTATGCTACAGTACGTAGTACGTTTGCTATCAATTCTGTGCTTATTGACATATCCAATCACCAGCCATAGCCAAGAAAAATGGAAACCTACCTCCACTGAGAAATCCGCTGATGCACGTGTACTTCATACAGGAGTCTGGACAGGTAACCAGATGATTGTTTGGGGAGGAATAAACGATCACTCCGGAGTGCTTAATACCGGTGGTAAATACGATCCATCTACGGATACATGGGAACCTGTTACTACGATAGGCGCTCCCAGCGTACGAGAGAATCATACAGGAGTCTGGACAGGTAACCAGATGATTGTTTGGGGAGGAATAAACGATCACTCCGGAGTGCTTAATACCGGTGGTAAATACGATCCATCTACAGATACATGGGAACCTGTCACTACGATAGACGCTCCAGAAGCCAGATACGTTCATACCGCAATCTGGACTGGAATACATATGATCGTTTGGGGAGGCTCGAACATTATCGATACTTTCGACTCTGGCAGTCGATACGACCCGTCGACAGATGCTTGGATACCTATAGCAACCGGAGGGACAACGGAAACACGAAGTAACCACACTGCAATCTGGACTGGAATACATATGATTATATGGGGGGGTACCGGCCGTAGTGACGTGCTTAATACCGGTGGTAAATACGATCCATCTACGGATATTTGTAAACCTGTTACTATGGAAGATGCTCCCACACCACGGGTATTTCATACAGCGATTTGGGATGGTCACCAAATGATTATATGGGGCGGAGTTGGTAACGGAGGGGTTGGCTTAAACACTGGAGGTCGATATGACCCATCGACAGATACATGGACATCCATTACAACTGAAGGCGCTCCAGAATCCAGAAATGGACACACAGCGATTTGGGATGGTCACCAAATGATTATATGGGGCGGATCGAACAACGAGGGTGTATCAAATACGGGATCAAAATTTTCGAAATAAGGATTTAAATGGATAAACCAAACATTCTTTTTATTCTTGCAGATGATCTAGGCTGGGGAGATGTAAGTTATCATCATTCAGAAACACGTACACCGAATATAGATCGTCTGGTAAAATCTGGTATTGAGCTAGATCAACACTATGTTTGCCCCATGTGTACACCAACTCGAGCGGCACTAATGACTGGTAGACATCCTGGACGCTTCGGCAGACATGCAACATCTCCATCAAACCCACCAGTTTTACCAGACGATTATGAAACCATTGCCTCCTCTCTACGAAATTGTGGTTATGATACAGGGCTTTTCGGGAAATGGCATTTGGGATCAAAACCAGAGTTTGGTCCTAACCACTACGGCTTCAATACAGCTTACGGTAGTCTGGCTGGTGGAGTGGATCCTTATAATCACCGTTACAAAAAGGGCGAGTATAGTTTTACCTGGCATAGTGATGGGAAATTAGTTAAGGAACGAGGGCATGTGACAGATTTAATCGCTGACCAAGCAGTTGAGTGGATTGAGAGCCGAAAACAACCTTGGTTTTGTTATATTCCTTTTACAGCAGTCCATGTACCAATTAAAGCACCGCAAGAATGGATTGATACTTATGAAGGGAAAATCTATGATAGCGATAAAAACCGAGATAGATCATTCAAGATGTATTCTGCTTATACTAGTCATATGGACCACGCTATCGGAAGATTTGTTGAATCGCTAGAGAAGATGTGCGTGCGTGAAAATACGATCATCGTTTTTTCATCAGATAATGGAGCTATTCCTGAGGCACCACTACACAGTTCGGATAAATATCCCGGTCGACAAGAAGAGATGCCGCGCTTAGGAAGCAATCTACCTTTACGAGGCCAAAAAGCACAACTTTACGAAGGTGGTATCCGAACACCCTCACTAGTCAACTGGGTTGGAACGTTATCACCAAGAAAGGTTACCCAACCAATACATATTTCGGATTGGATGCCGACATTGACAAGCTTGGTCGAATACCAGCCAAGTCAAGACCCTTTATGGGACGGAATAGACATTTGGCAACTACTGGCTGGAGATGTTGAGCGACTTCCGAAGAGACCAATATATTGGAACTTTCGAGGTAGAGACTACGCTGTTCGTTTAGAAAACTGGAAACTTATCGACGATTCCAGAAATGGGGAGATTGAATTGTTCAACCTTGGTAACGACCCATATGAATCAAAAAATCTTGCCACAGATCAACCTAACATTGTTAAAGACTTGCGCGCAATCATCCAAGAAGAGCAGGAAAAAGACAACGTATCCAAGCGCTCTGATATCGATTGAAACTTATGCTTTTTTTGCCTGAACGTACTTTTTTAAATATGGTGATGACTTTGGACGGAAAAATTACCACCCGAGACGGATCGGGGCCTAAGTTTGCTAGTCAAGCAGACCAAGAAAGGATGATGCAGCTCCGAAGCGAAGCAGATGCAATAATCATTGGTGCAAGAACAGCGATTGACGATAATCCCACCTTTGACCTACCAGAAAAATACCGAAGAAGTCGGAAAAACGAGCTAGCTTCCAATCCAATCAAAGCCGTTATCAGTGGCCGAGGCAGCATACCACCAACACTGAAGATGTTCAATTCAAACGATTCACAAGCAGTTGTTTTTACTACAGACCAAATCAACTCAGACCAATATAATAGCCTTCACAAAGTTGCTGATGTGCATATGGTTGGTAAATTAGAGGTCGATTTTACGCAAATTGCTAAGATCCTAGTAAAGGAGTACAATGTAAAGCAACTGCTAATAGAAGGTGGAGGACAAGTTAACTTCGCAGCATTTCAAGCGGACATAGTTGATGAAGTGTTCTTAACACTAAGCCCAAAGATTGCAGGTGGTAACATACAAACAATAGTTGAAGGTACGGGTTTTGACTTCAATAATCTAATTGAACTAGAACTTCTGAACCACCAAAAAGTTTCCAGTGAGATCTTTCTTCATTACCGCGTTGTGAAAAACCGATGAGCGTTAGGCTGGTAAAGGTGTAATGATTCTCTACGTTTAATCTTTTAGCCCAATACCTTTACTATTAAAAACCCAGATATCCCACTTCCTTAACCCTTCCCCATGTTGATGTTAATTTTCGTTTTGCAGAAACAGCTAAAATTCTGTTCAACCCATTCTTCATTAAAAGACGGATATCATCTTTACTTAAAGCAACATTAAAAACAGCAAGCTCATCAATAATCGCATTACTTTTATACCCTAAACCAGCATAACTTCCGATGATTATAGGCCAATCACTTGTCGTAATATTACCTCCCTGATCTTGCTCCGTTTCCAATTCACCGTCTATAAATACAGAGAGTTTTTTCCCATCAAAAACACCTGCGACGTGGTACCACGTGTCCTTTTTCAACACAGGAGACGCTGGGCCACAAGTATGACCATTCGTTGATGTGATTCCAAATTTAGCTTGGGTTGGCCCGCCACCACAACCAGTAGACAAAAAATAATTCCCATCACCACCACCATCTTGCGATTTACTAAGAATCCCAGCATCTTTAAATTGTATCCAATTCACCATCACTACTATAGTAATCTCATCAACTATATCTAAACTCGAATTATCAGCAACTTCAACATAAGTTCCTCCATCAAGTTCTAGTGCCCGACCAAACTTACCTGCCACCCATTTCGGATTACCTTTTATCTTGCCGTGATTACTATGAGCAGAAGAGTCCTCAACATCCTTACCTTTGCCTTCATCAAAAAACCAAGCGGCTACCATACTATCAGCATTTATTTTTGCTTCACTCGCCGTAGCAACCAGTATCACACCGAAAACAAAAAACGTAATAAAAAGTAAAAATCGATTAATAACTATACTTCTCATATCACGAACCTCTATTATGATAATATGTAGTTATAAACCTAAAATCAGAAAAATTACTGCACTATATACAAATAACAAGGTTAAGTCAAGTACCTATCAATCCTGATCCAAGTATTCACTGTTGATCAATCACTTGACACACTCTTTCAAGCTCTAAAACACAATGGAGGTATGTGATGGAAGTAGTTAACTTGACTCAAAAGCTTATTAGTTATAATACAGTTAGCCATTATAGTAATCTGGAGGTAATGGATCTTATTCAGCACTTAATGGAGGAAATGGGCTGTAATGTAGAACGGATAGAATATACAGACAAAAATGGAGTGATAAAAGCAAATATTATCGCCCAAAAAGGCAACGTTGATACTGACCTCGGAAAGGGCATTGCGCTGATGGGGCATATTGATACAGTTCCTGCTGATGGATGGGATTTAGATCCATTTGAAGGACGAGTCAATGGAAACAAGATCTATGGTCGTGGAAGTTGCGATATGAAAGGAAGCGTTGCCTGCATGATTGAAGTTATTTCCAGATATTCGGTTAATGAGCTCAAATCACCTCTCTATCTTGTTGTTACTGCTGATGAGGAAATTGGAAGTACAGGAGCACAGATAGTCGCTGAAAAGTCAGAAATGTTTAATAAAAATTTCCCGCGCTTCGGAATCATCGGCGAACCAACTATGCTCCAGGTTATTCGTGCCCATAAAGGAGTGATTCAATTCGTAGTTAAGTCTCATGGTCGCTTCGGTCATAGCAGCACAGGAGAAGGCGAAAACGCAAATTTAAAGATAATTCCTTTTTTGAACGAGATGAAAGAAATCCACAATAGGTTAGTATCGGACTCTCAGTATTTTAACTATGACTTTAATCCCCCATTCTCGGACTGGAACATTACCATTAGTGATGGTAATACTGCAGCAAACGTTACACCAGCACTTAGTACTTGTACAGTTACCTACCGCCCGATGCCTGGTCACGACCCTCAGTATTGGTTAGAATTAGCCAAGCAACATGCCGATAAATACGATCTGGAAATGGAAACACTGTGCTGGCGAGAACCCATGATGACATCAACTAATTCGGATCTGGTACAATCAGCACTCGATATTACAAAAAACAAAACAAGCATTAACTGTACCATATGGAACAGATGGGGTCATCTTTGGAAAGTACATGGATCTAGTTGTAGTTGGACCAGGGAGCATCTCGCAGGCGCATACAATTGATGAATGGATAGAACTTGATCAGCTAGAGCAAGGGGTAAACGTTTTTAGCCAATTTGTGGACCGGTTCTGCTGCACTTAATTTATCCAGTCAATTGGAATATAGCTTTTAATCCCTTAGATCGTTTTTTAAGTTCTTGAACTTCAAGGTCAGTTAAAGGTTTAAAATCTGAAGCAATTTTGGTAGCCCAATCGAAAAATTTTAGTTCTCCTGGCGGAATTGCTGCCGTTATTGGCTGAGAGAGCGTAAAACGAAGTGCTAAACGTGCCTCTTCTTCACTTTCTACTGGCATATACCAACACTTTGGAAATTGCGATCGGTTGGATCCTTCGTCCCACTTACTACGTGCCATAGCTTTTAGTGCTAACCTCCCAATATTTTTTTTCTCAGCTTTTTTTACCACATCAGGGCCAAAGTTTTCCTGGAAATAATTGACCCAGTTTATTGGGAACAACACGCTATCGAAATCAAACTGATCCATCAATTTTTCTGCCACTTCAGCAGAATGAGCAGAAAAACCAATATATCGAATTACCCCTTGATCACGAGCTTTAATAAAAGCATCCAAAGCACCACCCAATTTCATCACCTCATCTAAATCCTGTTGGGTTGTCATTGCGTGTAGCTGGTATAGATCAAAATGATCGGTCTTAAGTCTTTTCAACGATCGGTGTAATTCTTTCTGTGCCCCTTTTTCGCTGCGATCTGTTGTTTTACAGGCAAGAAAAACTTGATTCCTAATCCCCTCTAACGCAGGACCAAGTCGCTCTTCAGCATCACCATAGGCCGGTGCAACATCAAAGTAATTTATGCCTTGATCAAAAGCAGACCGTACGCGTAGATTGGCTTCTGACTGATCTACGTTGGAAACCAAAATACCACCTAACCCTATAATTGATAGTTGCTCCTCAGTTTTACCTAATTTTCTTTTCTGCATTTCTACATGTCCCTTATAATAACGTCCTCTAGTTTTACACGGGTTAACCTTCATACTAAAAACCAAACACATAGTAGTAAACGTATAGAGTCTTGTCAAGTTTGCTCTTATTAAGACGAGACTAAATTACCTTGATATGAATGGAACCATTCACTAGAGGATTACATAGTACATGGTCTTGCTAGAATCTACAGCTTATAAATTATATTGGAAGCCTTGCGTTTCCTTTTTGAACTATACTATACTGGATTTATTTTTAAGATCTAAGATCAATTAAGTTTTCTCGCCGCCATATTACTCAGTACTAAAGTACGATACATCATAAATCTTAATTATCTAAAAGCTAGAAACAAGATAAAATCACTGAACTACAAAAACGTGCAACTCTAGTAGAGGAGGAATTTAATGAATACAAAAGGCAACACTCCTGAAATATTTCATATAGCCAGTTTATGGACCTTATCGGGGTATGGTGATAGTAACGGCGAGTGGTCAATCGATAAAAAATTAGATATTATTAAGGAAGCTGGATTTGATGGTTTTGCCGGACGAGTCCCACAAGTAACAAAGGAACTTGTGGATAAACATAATCTCATTTTCGCCGCAATTGTTGATATTGGTGAAGATAGTGATGTTGAGTCGGAACTTCTGGCAATCAAAGAGGTTGGGGC